>Ga0207870_100214_pt1 | contig 51759 bp, 50 predicted proteins | sample CeladaPassage60B_FD_187477 | JGI IMG/M metagenome (GOLD analysis project Ga0207870, IMG submission 187477) | Cellulose-adapted microbial communities from the Joint BioEnergy Institute, USA - Passage3 60B (SPAdes) (version 2) | ecosystem: Engineered > Bioreactor > Continuous culture > Unclassified... | reverse complement strand
TCCTTCAGATTCGGCCTCGCGACCGACACCCTTGCCCTTGGCTAATGGTAGGCGCTCGCCAGCCCCCATTCCGGACTTTCACCGTAGAGATGACGCCCATGCTGGGCGTACTAAAAAAGAAAGCGGGCTTCCGTCAGCCCGCTTCCCTTGCGAACGCAGGTTAGAACCTGCCTTGAACCGGCGCGCTCGTCTGGAACGCGGAATACGACGAGCCTTGTCCGGCGTGAATGTTGGAAGCCTGCTGCGAATCCGCTCTCAGCGAGATATCGTGGCCCGGCTGGTTGCCGCGGTAATTGGCGGTGTGGTAAGAAGCCGGGTTGACGAACTGCTGCTGGGCTTGATAGCCGAACGATTGGCCTTGTACCGGCGCGGTCGACTGGTACGCCGAATAGGACGAGCCGTATCCGGCATGGATGTTGGAAGCTTGCTGCGAGTCCGCTCTCAGCGAGATATCGTGGCCCGGCTGGTTACCGCGGTAGTTGGCGGTATGGTAGGAGGCCGGGTTGACCTGCTGAGCAGCCTGGAACTGCTGCGTTCCGGAAACAAACTGCGTGTTTTGCTGATTTTGCCCGTAGTAGGAAGGGACAAAACCGGTCGGCTGGAACTGCCGCTGCAATCCGCGGTATTGGGAGGCGACCATTTTGCCCATGGAAGAAGGCTGCTGGGAATCCGCCCTTAACGACAAATCATGGCCGGGTTGGTTGCCGCGGTAGTTCGCCGTGTGGTACTGCTGCTGTTGATACATATCCATCCTCCTTTTCAAGGATACGAAAGTTCTCCATCTGGCCTCTCTCGCCAAATGAAGCCTTTTGTATTGTTCCTTGAAAACGTTCCGAATATGTATCAAGAGCGCCTCGGTCTCAGGACGGCGTCCTCCACTTTGATGCAGCGGTCCATGATGACGGTGAGCCCGGCTTTCCCGGCGATTTCGGCCGCTTCCTCGTTGTAAATGCCGAGCTGCAGCCAGAGCGTTTTCGCGCCGATTTTCACCGCTTCCTCCGCAACGGGCACCGTCGTTTCGCTGCGCCGAAACACGTTGACGATATCGACCGGCTCCGGAATGTCCGAAAGCGACGCGTAACATTTTTCGCCGAGGATCGTTTGGTCCTTGCAGTTCGGATTGACGGGAATGATCCGGTATCCCCGCTCCTGCATCGCTTTCGCGACCTGGTGGGACGTTCGTTCCGGGTTGTCGGACAGTCCGACGACCGCAATGTTGCCGGCCTGCTCCAGCAGCTGTTTGATCGTTTCCCGGGAAGGATTTTCAAACGGCATGGCCATTACCTCCGTTTCTGATCAGGACTCTCACCGCGGGGCGGCTCGCGCAAGCCGGACGCTTCGTGCGTCTTCGGGCGGCGAGACGCGGCGCCGAGCGGCTGTCCGTTTTTTGCCGATCTACGAAACCGGCGGGAGACCGGCAAGCGATCGTTTGACGTCAGTCTTCCGTCAGCGTGATGTCGGCGCCGAGCGCGGTCATGTGATCGAAAAACTGCGGGTACGACTTGGCCACATGCTGCGCGTCGCGGATTGTCAGCCCTTTTTCCGAGCGCAGCCCGACGATCGTCAGCGCCATGATCACGCGGTGATCGTAATGGGCGTCAATCTCGACGCCGCCCTCCACGCCCTGCGGCCGGCCGTGCACGATGATCTCGCTGCGGCCTTCCTCCACATCGGCGCCCGCCTTGCGCAGCTCGTTGACAAAATCGGTGATGCGGTCGCATTCCTTGTAGCGCAAGTTTTCCACGTTATAAAAACGCGACGTGCCCTCCGCAAACACGGCGGCGGCCACCATCGCGAGAACGCCGTCCGTGAACGCGTCGCCGTCAAATTCACCGGCGGTGAGGCGTCCGGTGCCGCGCACGTGGACGACGCCGTCGCGATGGGTCAGCGGTGCGCCCATCGCCTTCAGCACATCGACGACCGCGCGCTCTCCCTGCCGGCTGTTTTCCGGCAGCCGCAGCACTTTCACGTCGGACGACGTCACCGCCGCCGCCGCCAAAATGGCCGCCGATCCCGGATAGTCCCCTTGGATCACGTATTCTCCGGGTACATATTGTTGCCTGCCGGGAATGCGAAAATGCATCAAGTCGTCGGATGCCTCGACCCGGATGCCCGCCTGCTCCAGCACTTCCAGCGTCTGGCCGACGACGACTTTCGATTTCAGGTCGTCCGTCACCGTAATTTCGCTGTCTTCCTCAAGCAGCGGCGTCATGAACAAGAGCGAGCTCAAATACTGCGAGCTGACCTTGCCCGAAACCGTAATGGGGCCGCCCTTCGGCCGCCCGCCGCGGATCGTGATCGGCAGCTTGCCGCCGTTGTGCTCGACGCGCACGTTCATCTGCTCGAGCGCGCGAATGAGATCGTCGTGCGGACGTTTTCCGAGCGACTGCGGGTACCGGTTGACAAAGTGGACCTCCTCGCAGAAGGCGGCCGTCGACATCAAAAACCGCAGCACCGCGCCGGCGTTGCCGACGTCAAGCTGCGCGACGGAACGCGGATGCCGGCCGAAACCGCGAATGCGGAGCACGCCTTCCTCTTCCTCCAGCACCGCGCCGAGATCGGTTAGGCAGCGGCGCATCGCATCGCTGTCCTCGCTTTTGGCCGGATAGCGGAGCACGCTGGTTCCCTCGGCGAGACCGGCAACCAGCATGTATCGGGTCGTATAATTTTTCGAAGAGAGCGCTTGGATTTCGCCGCGCAACTGCCGCGTCGGCCGGACCAAAGCTTTCATGGGCGTCCTCACTCCTTGCCAGAATTCAAATCCTATGCGGGCTAAATGGACCCTGTACGGGCTGCTGTGATAAAATGGGAACGCGTAAAATGACATCCGAACGGAGGACCTTTGCATGAACGGCTGGAGCGTCATCGAACCGTCCGAAATCAAGGAACGTCTCGCCAAAGGAGAACGGCTGAACATGATCGACGTGCGGGAAGACCATGAGGTCGCCCTCGGCATGATTCCCGGCGCCAAACATATACCGCTCGGCCAGCTGCCCGAACGGATCGGGGAAATCGAGCAGACCGGCGAAATCATCCTGATCTGCAAAAGCGGCGTGCGCAGCGCGCACGCCTGCGAATATTTGTCCATGCTCGGCTTTCGCGGCCTGAAAAACATGACCGGCGGCATGCTGAAATGGTATGACGAATAATTCCGGTCATGAAGGCGTATACCTGTAGGAGGAACTCGCAATCGTAACGGGAGTGAAACGCCATGCCGCTTGTCCCTTCCTCCACCGCCGGTTCCCGGCCGGACCGCGCATTCAACCGGCACGGCGAACTGCGCCGGGAGGACATCATTCTGGCGCTCGACTGCATCAAGCAGCGGCTGTCCGACCCGGATCTGGACATCGGACGCCTGACGCCGCAACGATGGGTCAAAAATTTTCACAGCTTTGCGGAAATCGCCATGATGATGATCCACCGCCACGGCTGTGTCGGCCAGGAATGCGACCGTATCCGGGCCGGGCTTGAAGAGGCCGGATACGGTCTGTGGCCGGAAGACCGCTGAAGCGTCTTTCTACGACGCATCAAAACCATTGGAAATGGAATACGCCGGGCTTATCGACGCGTTGGAACGTGTGCGCTCCGAAATAGTCCCGCTGCGCCTGCAGCAAGTTGGCGGGCAGCCGCTCCGTGCGGTAGCTGTCATAGTAAGCGAGAGCGCTGGTAAATGCCGGAACGGGAATGCCGTTCTCGACCGCGAGGGCGACCACTTTCCGCCAGGCGTCCTGATAGCGCTCCACGACGTCTTTGAAGTACGGATCGAGCAGCAAATTGCTCAAATTCGGATCACGGTCGTACGCGTCCTTGATATTTTGCAGGAAGCGGGCGCGGATAATGCAGCCGCCGCGGAAGATCATCGCGATGGCGCCGCAATCCAAATTCCAGCCGAAATGTTCCGAAGCGGCGCGCATTTGCGCGAATCCTTGCGCGTAGGAACAAATTTTGCTCGCATACAGCGCTTGGCGCACCGCCTCCACGAACTCCGCGCGTTTTCCTTCCGGCAGCGGCTTCGGCTTCGGCCCGTTCAGAACGCGGCTTGCGCGCACCCGCTCTTCCTTCATGGCCGAAAGGAAGCGGGAAAACACGGATTCGGTAATGATCGACAACGGCACGCCGAGGTCGAGCGCGCTTTGGCTCGTCCATTTTCCGGTGCCTTTCTGCCCCGCCGAATCCAGGATGACGTCCACCATCGGCAGACCGGTGTCCGGATCGGTTTTGGTGAAAATGTCCGCCGTAATTTCGATCAAATAGCTGTCCAGCTCGCCGCGGTTCCATTCCGCAAATATATGGTGCAGTTCCGCCGCGTCCGCCCCCGCCAATTCTTTGAGCAGGTGGTACGCCTCGCAGATCAGCTGCATGTCGCCGTACTCGATGCCGTTGTGCACCATTTTGACGTAGTGTCCGGCGCCGTCCGGACCGATGTAGGTGCAGCACGGATCGTCTCCGACCTTGGCGGAAATGGCGGTCAAGATCGGTTCGACGAGTTCATAGGCGTCCTTCTGTCCTCCCGGCATGACCGCGGGCCCTTTCAGCGCCCCTTCTTCCCCGCCGGAAATCCCCGTGCCGATGAAACGGATGCCCCGCGCTTCCAGCTCCTTGGTGCGGCGCTGCGTATCGGCGAAATAGGAATTGCCGCCGTCGATCAAAATGTCCCCGGGAGACAGATGCGGCAGCAGCTGCTCGATGGTGGCGTCGGTCGCCTCCCCGGCTTTGACCATGATCAAAATTTTGCGCGGCGTCTCCAAGGCGTTCACGAATTCCTCGATCGTGTATGTACCCACAATTCGCCGGTCCGGGTACTGTTCCAGCATTTCCCGCGTTTTCTCCGCCGAACGGTTGTATACGGCGACGGAAAACCCCCTGCTTTCGATATTGAGCGCGAGGTTTTTGCCCATGACCGCGAGGCCGACGACTCCGATTTGCTGTTTCGACATGTCCTCCACCCTTCCCTAGGTCTGTGTAACGTACGACGCTCTGATTTACGTACGACTTTTCCTATTTTATATTGTTTTGCATAAACAAACAACGGCCGCCCCCGGTCAAACATCGACTGGAGACAGCCCTATGCGAGCATGAGGTGTATCGGTGAGTTCAGCATTCGAGTTCCATCCACTCCTTTTGCAGTTCCCGCAGCCGGCGCTTGCACTGCTCCGCTTCTTCCAATCTTCCGGAAGTCAACAGCTCGTGAAGCGTCGCCAGCTCGTAATCCATTTCCAGCCTGAGGACGGGCAGGCGCTGCTCGATGCGGTTGTTGCGAAGCGCGCGCATCACCATGTCGAAGGTGACGGAGGGACCTTTTTCGTAAATGACCTTTTGCTCCACGCCGGAAATTTCCACGGTTTTGATGATTTCGCCGTACATGATGTTTTCGATGACGATTTGCCGTTCCTTGAACCGTTTGACGACCGCATGGCCGCGCGTGTCGTTGATCATTTTCTCGAGAAGTTCGGACAGCTTGGGATCGCGCAGCGTGTAGGTCCCGACCAGCTTGTAGCGGTTGTCGATGCGCTCGAACCTCAATTTGACGAGTCTTCGCCCGGAGCGGATGGCAACGATGAAGTGCGTCTCGCTTTCATTCCAGTACAACGAATAGCCTTCTTCGATCAGACTGGTGATCAGCTGTTGGATGAGCCGACGGTCAAAACGCAACTCGAGGTTGCAGTACTCCACTTCATAACTGCGGTTCACGGCAATCCCTCCAACCCGCTAGGCGGAAAAATCTGAATATTCTCCTCCTTGATGTTATCTTATACTGTATCCTATGATTTCGCAACTTGGATTATTTTTGATTTTTCCGCCTCTACCACGGTAGAGCAAGCTTCCCCATCACGGTCGGCCGGTCCGCGCCGGTCGCCCTCGGAAGCTGGTTGGCGATGCCGTGCATGAAATCGTTGCCGAGGACGGCGAATACGACCGCCTCCTTTGCGTCTTCGTGGACGCCGAAGTCGCCCGAACGGCGGATGACGAGTTCCGGCAGCAAGTCCCCGAGCATGCGCAGCAAAGTGCGGTTATGGGCGCCGCCGCCGGAAACGATCACTTCGCGGACCGGCGTGTCCGGCAGCACAAACCGCCGATAACTGTCCGCGATCGACCGGGCCGTCAGCGCGGTGGCGGAGGCGACGATGTCGGCCTCCCGCAGGCCGCGCCGCGTCGCCTTGTCCAGCCATGCGCGCGCGTAGGCTTCGCCGAACTGTTCCCGGCCGGTCGTTTTGGGAGGCGCCTGATGGAAATACGGATCGCTCAGCGCTTCCTCGACCAACTCCTCGTCGACCCGTCCTTCCGCCGCCCAGGCTCCCCCGTCGTCGTAATGCCGGCGGCCGTCCGTCAGCAGGGACACGACGCGGTCGATGACCATGTTGCCGGGGCCGGTGTCAAACGCGTATACGTCTTCCGGTTTGGCGCCGGCGGGGATCACCGTGCAGTTGGCGATGCCGCCGATGTTTTGCGCGATTCTTCCCGCCTGCTCGCTGCGAAACAGCAAAAAGTCGGCATAGGGCACCAGCGGAGCCCCTTGACCGCCCACCGCCATGTCCGCGGTGCGGAAATCGCCGACGACGGGCACGCCCGTGCGTTTGGCGATAACGGACAAATCGCCGATTTGCAGCGTGGAACGCGTAAGGAACGGATCCGTCGGATCGTCGGCCGGAATGTGCCAGACGGTCTGGCCGTGCGAGGAAATCAAATCGATCTCGTCCATGGACAGACCGGCCGAGGTCACCGCGGCGAGCGCCGCTTCCGCAAACCGTTCGCCCAAATAAAAGTTCATGCCGCATACGAGCGCGACGTCCGAATGTTCCCTCGTGCACAGTTCCCGAAGACGCGCCCGGACATCGGTCGAATAGGGCAGGCCGAAAAAATGGACGAGCTCTACGCTCGTCGTTGCGCCGCATCCGGTCACCCGCACGACCGCCGCGTCAATGCCGTCGAGCGACGTGCCGGACATGAGGCCGACAACCAATTTTTCCTGTTTATTGACATAAGATCCGATCATGCTGCATCCCTTCCTTGTGGCCGTTAAAACGCCGTTGGCTTGCGACATCGCGCGGGGCGGCTTGGAGCCGAGCCGTCAAGCCGCGCCAATCTTTCATGGTATGGTATGGTCCTATAACGCTGTCCACTGTGCAGTCCAAACGCAAATCCTCGTTCAGCCCAACTGCCGATCCTTCCCGTGCACCCCTACATCGCCGGGAGCCGCCGATCAGTTGCCGCCCGCCGTGCGCTCTTTCCGTACCTGCGCATAAAAGCCGGCAAGCAGGCCGAGCGCCGCGAGACAAAGCGAACCGCTGACCAAGTAGGGCAGATCGGCGCCGATCGCAAACAGCCCCGTCCCGAACAGCGGGCCTGCGATGCGGCCGAGGCTGTCCATCGAGGAACTGAGCCCGGAAGCGACGCCGACGGACACTTTCGTCTTTTGCGTAATCAGCGACGTCACGCACGGACGCAAGAGCGCGTTGCCGGCCGAAAACACGCACAAGTACAAGGTGGCGGTCAAAAAGTTCGCGGACATCAGCAGCAGGTAAAATCCCGCGGCGCACAGCACGAGACCCGCCAGGATCACCTTGCCTTCGTCGCCCTTTTTGACAAACCGGCGCACATAGCCGCCCTGAATCGCGGCTCCGACAACGCCGCTGATGAGCAGCATCAGGCCGAAATCGCGGGTGGTGATCGGAAACACTTCCTTTTCAAAATACAGCAGCGTGCTCTCCAATCCGGCCAGCGTGAACGAAACGAAAAAACCGAGCGCGTACAAAAATTTCATCGGGCCGGCAAACGCTTTTTTCCGTTCCAAGCGATTCGCCCCGCGCCGCGCGGGCTTCCGGTCGGCGTCCAGCGATTCCTCCAGCATCGTAAAGGTGAAAAACAGCGTCACCAGCGCCAGCGACGACGATACAAAAAACGGGAGACTATGGCTGACGGCGCCAAGCAGTCCGCCCACCGCCGGACCGAAAATGAATCCGAATCCGATGGACATGCCGATCATGCCCATGCCCTTGGTGCGGTTGTCCTCCGTCGTGATATCGGACACGTACGCGACCGCGACGGAGGTGACGGCGCCGGAAAACAGGCCGCCGAGAATGCGCGAAACGTAAAGGAGCCACAAATGCTCCAGAGAAATGCCGAACACGAAAAAACTGACGCTGAAACCGAACATGCCGATCATGATGACCGGCTTCCGTCCAATGCGCTCCGACAGCGCCCCCCAATAAGGAGACATGATCAACGAGGCGAGCGAGTACAATGCAAGCAGCCAGCCGAGATGCCGCGGAGCGACCACTTCGGGCATAACCGGAATGATGATGCCGAATCCGATGAATACAGTCATCACCAGCAGCATGATGACGGAAATCCGTTTGTCCACGTATGCGTGATGCCTCCTGTCTGACTCGGGCAGCAGCGGATGCTGCGCGAACGTTCCATCCAAGTCTTATCCTACCACAATTTGCGCCGGGAAGAAAAAAACGAGATGTGAACATTTCGCAAATCTAGAAACGCAAACGGAGGACAGGGAAAATGTGTTCGCAAAAGGCGGACAGGAAAGGTGTTCATGAAATGAAAAGCGGACAGGAAAGGTGATCGCGAGCGGCGCGCTGCCGATCGCAAAATGGGAAATGCGAGCGGCAGACCGCGAACGGCGGGCACCACCATCGCGTATGATGGATGCGTACGGCGGGTCGTACGGCGGAGAATCGTATACGGACAATCGTACGGCGAACCATGGAAATCGGCTTTTTTTTCTGCTATACTCATGCTGTTTGACTACCATTGCAAGAAAGGACAGAGGCTCGGGTTGGATCAATCGCAAACTCCCCTCTTCAGCGCGCTGGTCAACCATGCCAAGCGCAATCCGATTCAATTTCATATTCCGGGACACAAAAAAGGCGCCGGCATGGACAGCGAGTTCCGGCGCTTTATCGGTGACAATGCGCTGTCGATCGACCTCATCAACATCGCCCCCCTGGACGACCTGCACAATCCGTCCGGCGTGATCGCCGAGGCGCAGCGCCTTGCCGCGGAAGCTTTCGGTGCGGATTACACGTTTTTTTCCGTGCAGGGCACGAGCGGGGCGATCATGGCGATGATCCTGTCCGTGTGCAAAGAAGGGGACAAAATTCTTGTGCCGCGCAATGTGCACAAGTCGGTCATGTCCGCGATCATTTTCGCCGGCGCGAAGCCGGTTTTCATCTCGCCGGTGATGGACAAGCGGCTCGGCATCGCTCACGGCATCACGACGCGGGCGGTGCGGAAAGCGCTGGACCTGCATCCGGACGCGAAAGCCTTGCTCGTCATTAACCCGACTTATTACGGCGTGGCCGCTCATCTGAAGGAAATCGTCGATCTGGCCCACAGCCGCGGCGTCCCCGTGCTCGTTGACGAAGCGCACGGCGTGCACGTGCATTTCCACGAACGTCTGCCGTTATCGGCCATGCAGGCGGGCGCGGACATGGCGGCCACCAGCGTGCACAAGCTCGGCGGTTCGCTTACGCAAAGCTCCGTGCTGAATGTGCGCGGCGGCCTCGTGAATCCGAAGCGCGTGCAGTCCATCATCAGCATGCTGACGACAACGTCGACGTCCTATCTGCTCCTGGCGTCGCTGGATGCGGCGCGCAAGCAGCTCGCCCTGCACGGCCGCGAAATGGCGGAACGCGCCATTCGGCTGGCGGAAGACGCCCGCCGGCGCATCAACGAAATTCCCGAACTGTGGTGTTTCGGCAGCGAAATTCTCGATAACGAGGCGGTGTACGATCTCGATCCGACCAAATTGACCGTCCACGTCGCCAAACTCGGCATTACCGGATACGACGCGGAAGTTTGGTTGCGCGAGAATTGCAACATCGAAGTCGAACTGAGCGATATGTACAACATTTTGTGCCTGGTGACGCCCGGCGACTCCGAAGAACAAATCGATGCGCTCGTCTCCGCGTTGGAACGGCTCGTGAAAGAACATCAAAACCAACGGCCCGCCAACGGGGTGAACATCAAAGTGCCGGAAATTCCCCATCTGTCGCTGTCGCCGCGCGACGCCTTTTATGCGGATACCGAGATGATTCCGCTGTCGCAGGCGGCGGGACGAATTATCGCCGAGTTCATTATGGTATATCCGCCCGGCATTCCGATTTTGCTGCCCGGGGAGGTCATCACGCAGGAAAACATCAATTATATTCGCGAGCATCTCGAAGTGGGACTCCCGGTGCAGGGACCGGAGGACAAAACGTTGGAGCACGTGCGCGTCATCGTGGAAAAGAGCGCGATCTCCTGAGTTGCCCGCAGCAGCTTAGGCGGCCCGCCGCCCGGCGGGCGGTTCCGAACGCCGTCCGGCACATCGCGTTTCCGACGAAGCGGCAAACCGATCCGGCGAGCGGCCGTCATTGTAAAACCGCGCCGTTCATGCTATGATGAATTTGGTTTTTTTGACCATGTTCGAATTCCCGAAGACAGGCAGGTGAAACGGATATCCATGAGCCAGAGCGCTTATATCAAGCTGGTGGAAGGGTCTGCCGCCCCCTCTTTGACTCTCGACGAAGTCAAACAATACTTGCAGGAGTACATCGAGCAGACGAAAAAAACCGGGGAACAGCTCGGCTGGGACTACGCCGCGGCCGCGTTTCCCTATACGTTTGAATCCAAGCCGGAAGGCGAAGGCAAATGGTTTTATCTGAAAGGAACCAATCCGTTATATAAATATATGATTTTCGGAATCGGCCAGGAAACCGGGGATCAAGGAGAGACGCACTACATCCAAGTCGTGCTGCCCGACGGCAGCACGCACGGCGACAAGTCCAAAGGCAACGAGCTTTGCAAATATCTCGGCAAAAAGCTGAAGGCCGAAGTCCATATGTTCAACGGCCGCGTCATGTACTTCAATCCGAGAAAATAGTGCGGTGAACATTCCCGTCCCGACGCATCGTGAAAGCGCGATTCCTGTCGCCGCGCTTGATCCGTTCGCCAGAGCCGAATTCGGGGGAACGAACGATGCCGCAGCATGAAAAAGGAGGGCCGGCAGGTCATCGCGCTGAACACACACGCCCAACTAGCGGCACACCGATGACCGCAAGCCATCGCCCCCGACCGGCGAATCCGACTTTCCGGACAATCCGGCATATGGCGATCCGACGTACCTGGCAATCCGACGCCCCGGCAATACCGACATACCGAGTAACCCGGCATACCGGACATCCGTCATGCCGAACATCTGACATACCGGGCGGTTTGACGTACCTAGTAATCCGACGACCGAGGTAATCCGACGCCTCCAAAAAAATCTAACGGTCATGGGCGTCCGTTAGCGGCCATTTTTCGCGCTCTTGCCGTTGTAACGGTCACCTGTGTCCGTTAGCGCGTCCATGAACACTCATTTCCGGGTTTTTGGGTCTTTTGTGGACATGGATGTCCGTTAAACGCAGCAAACGGCCGAAAACTCGCTCTAATGGACACCGATGTCCGTTAGCGGCGTTGGCGCGCACAGAGCTCATTCGGCGGATCGAGCCGCTGCAGCAACAAGGATGTCCGTTAGCGCGCCAGGCAGATAAAAAGCCTGATGGTGGCAACCATCAGGCTTTTTCATTTTCCGCTTCGGCGGATTCCTGTCCGGCGATTTCGTTGTATGCCGCCAGCGCGGCATCCCATTCCTCGTCGTCCTCAATGTTGACCAAGAACAGGTCGTCGTCTTCTTCTTCGATCCGGAACAGCAGACCGTCCGCTTCAGGGTCGTTTTTGTCCAGAAGGACGGCGTACTGGCGGTCGTTCACATCGAAGGACATCACCATGATCATTTCGTGGTCCACGCCGTTTTCATCCGTGACCACAAAGGTGGGCTCCTCTTCGCATTCGCAGCCGTCTCCGTGGACGTGTTCGTGTTCGCTCAACAACAAAACCTCGTTTCTCCATGGAATGGTGGTTCATTGACATGGTACCACGATGGGGAAACGAGGTCAATTCGGCGGACTTCCCGGGTTCCGCACGGCGGGCGTCAGGATGCGGGAACGTCAGTTTTTCCGCTCTGACAGCAGCGCCTTTTCGGAAACAAAGGAGTAGTCCCCTTTTTCTTCCGTTTTCATGAACACTTTCACCATGTACAACCCGGCATGGTTTACCTGCAGCGTCACCGGAATTTGATCCCAGACGACGCCGGACGTGGAAGCGGCGGTAAGCTTCTTCTCCTCCCTCGCCACCACGTTCCCCTGGGGATCGACGATTTCCACCTTCCATCCGTACAGATTGGTCATCAGGCTGTCAATTTGAATCTGGGTCAGAAATGTATACTTTTCATTCGGGTGCACAATGCCGAACAGGGCGTAGGAACCGTCTTTGCGCGGCTGCATGAATGAAATGTGCACGTTGGGCTTGTAAATTTCCACCGGCTTGCCGTCTTCCCAGATCACCACCGCCTGCAGCGTGTCGGCGATGTCGCGCAGCGGCAAATACGTCTTGGTCTCATTGCCGACAGTTACCAGCAGACCGTCCGATTTCAGCGTTGAGCCGTTGACTTTCACCTTTACGGCCCGGGCCTTTACATATTCTGCCACATCATTCGCATAGGCGGCTGTCGAACCGAAAATGGCCAACGCGAGCGCAGTGATCAGCAGTCTTTTCCCTTTCATGCTTTCCCAACCTCCATGCGCTGAGCCTTTCTGGTAAGTTTATACTCGTTCGGCGTCCGGGAGTTGCGCGGACACGTCGATTTTTTTATCCGAACGAACGGCTCAACACGTCCTGCAGCCTCTCCTCGCAGCGCGCTTTCAGCACGCCCGGCATCATGTAACAGTGGTATTCGTACCGGTTGTGGGTGTACATGACATGCACATGGCGGTTTTCCGTCATTTCTTCCAGCACAATGCGGCAGCCGCATTCCCGCAGCTTCTTTTTGTCGCGCACGTGTTCGCGTTCCACCGCCAGCGAAACCCGCTCGAACCACGTTTCCCAACAGCGGTGCAATTTCAGGGCGCCGAGATGCTTCCGGTCGCGCTCGACGGTTTTCAGTAGCCATGACGAGACAATGTAATCGCACACCAACGCTTCGACTTCGCTTGCGTACATGGGGACACTCCTCCATGAACCAAACTTCGGCACCACAAATATATCAAACGTATGTTCGCGTGTAAAGGTCGCTTCTCCCACGGCTCGCTGCTGCCGAGTGACTTCAAAAATGAGGAACGACGGACAAAAAACACCGGAGGCTAGACGAAGAACGCCGGATGTCACACGCAAAACGACAGACAATATGGAGGACGACGGACGAAAAACGGCAGAGAACAGACGACAGACGAAGGACCGCAGATGAAGAGCGACCGATGAGAAATGCCAGACGCCGGACGACGGACGGCAGATCCGCCGAACGGACGACAGACGAACGAACAGTTGCAGACGAATAAAGAGCGGCAGACAAAGGACGACAGCCAAAGGACGCAGTTGGCCCCTTTCGCCCGGAGGAAAAACATGTTAAATTAATAAAAACGCGTTTCTCCATTCACCACCTTCATAAACAGGACGGGATTTGATGGCACTGACATTGCAAATGATCGGCACAGGCAGCGCTTTTGCCAAAAAATATTTCAACAACAACGCCCTGCTGCGCGCGGGAGCGTTCACCCTGCTCATCGATTGCGGCATCACCGCTCCGATGGCGCTGCACCAGCTGAACGTCGACGTCGCCGACATCGACGCGCTGCTGATCACGCATTTGCACGCCGATCATGCCGGAGGATTGGAAGAACTTGCGTTTCGGATGCGATTTGTGCATCGGCGCCGGCCGCTCTTGTATATCGCCGAGCCGCTGGCCGAGCCTTTGTGGGAAAACTGCCTGAAAGCGGGCATGGAAGATGAGGAATACCGGAGCCTGGACCAGTATTTTCAGGTCGTGACCATGCGGGAAGGAGAGCCTTGCCGAATCGTGGACGGTCTGGAAATCGAACTGATGCGAACAGACCACGTTCCCGGCAAGCTCAGTTACGGGCTGCTGATCAACCGCAGCGTGTATTACAGCGGCGACAGCCTGCTCAACCGCGAGCGGCTGGAATCGCTCGTCCATCACCGCGGCGTGCGGCTGATTTTCCACGACTGCCAGCTGCAGGGCCCGCCGTCGGTACACGCCACGCTCGACCAACTGCTCGCGCTGCCGGAACATTTGCAAAGCCGCATTTTCCTGATGCACTACGGCGACGACAAGGACCAGTACGTAGGACGTACCGGCCGCATGTCCTTCGTCGAACAGCATCGTCTGTACACGCTGGAACCGTAAACCGGTTATCGGGACGGGGCAACGGCAGGACGCCGTCCTTATCCGTCTTTTTCCCTTGCCCTGGCCATCTGCTGCCAGACGGCTCCCTCCGCTTCCTTTCCGCCGCGAATGCGCTCCAGCGCCATCCGCGCCTGCAGCGCCACTTCGAATTCCGGATCGCGGGAAGCTTCCTCCAGCGCCTCCAGGACCGATTCGTCCCCGACTTCGTACAAAAACCGCGCCGCCCTCCAGCGCACCAGTTTGTTTTCGTCTTTCAGCGCAGCCGCCATCGCGCCCATGGCCGCCGGTTCCCCCCAGTCCGACAGCGTGTCGCCCGCCGTTCTCCGCACCGCCGGCGAACGGTCTTTCAGCGCGTCCGTCAGCATGTCCAGCGCTTCTTTTGTGCGCACATCGCCCAAATAGACGACGGCCAGCCTGCGGATGGACGCATGTTCGTCCTCGAGCGCCCGCGCGATCAGCGGAAGATGCCGCTCGGTCGGTCTCAGCTGCCCGAATGCGCGGTAGCGAACGCGCCAGTCCGGATGGTTCATCGCCTCGGCGATCTGTTCGTCATCGAGCACCCGCCATTCTTCCGGCACTTCTTCTTCCGGCGCGGATCGCACGGCCCGTTCGACGAGCGCCTTCAGCCGTTCGTCGCTGTAGGCGGCGTCGATTTCCTGGATGACTTCCCTGGCGATTTCCGCCGGTTCCCCGTAACGTACACCCCAATCCTCCAGCTTTCGCTCCCTGATCAGATTGGGAGAAGCCATGCCCGCCTCCATCGCCGCCCGCACGAACCGCTCCGGCAGCGATTCGCGAACTTCTTCCAGCTCGGTGCGCACGCGGATTTGCATCGGAATGTGGCGGAACACCTGCACATACAGCCTCACTTCGCCGAACGAGGGTCCTTCGGCTGCCGCGGATCGTTCCCCATTCCGCCCGCTCTCGTCGCCGAACACTTCCCGAACCCGGGCGAGAATCGCTCTCCAATCCGCCTGCGGAAACCGGTCCAGCGCGATGAAATCGGCGGTCTGGAACACGCTCTTGACGCCTTCGATCTCAAGCAGGCGGCGTATATAATGCGGCGCGGCCTCCTTGTTGCGCGCGTCGAAAGTGCGCGCACGGTCCACCCGTTCATCCAGGTTCAGCTTCATCGTGTTCGGGCTCGGTGTCGGCTCGACCGACAGCAGTTTCATTTCCATTCACCCTTCCTTTATTCACCTCTCCGCTTCCCTGATTATACCATGGGAAACCGCAATGCGGGGGATGCCCGTTCCCCTGCTGTCGAAACGGACGGGATTTCCGAACGCCTGCCGCCGAAACGGCAAAGCCCCTTGCGGGGGCCAGCCCGCCGTTTTCATTCCGGCGGACGGTGTGATAAAATATTGACAAAAATTCAGGGAGGAATCGGCCGTGAAATCATGGTCGGAAATCACGACGATTGAGCAGTGGGAACAGCTCCGCGAGCGTTCGGCGCAAAAGCCCGTGCTTCTGCTCAAGCACAGCACGCGCTGTCCGGTGAGCGCCAACGCGCTGAGGGAATTCGAAGATTACATCGAAAAGCATCCCGATCAGGAAATGGAGTACGCGCTCGTGAAAGTCATCGAGTCCCGGCCCGTTTCCAACCAAATCGCCGAAGATCTTGGCGTGACCCACGCTTCTCCGCAAATTTTTCTGATCAAAGACGGAAGCGCCTATTGGAATACGTCGCATTGGTCCATCACCACGGAGCATATTTCCGCGGTGGTCAACTAAAAACTGCCGGACGGCCGTCCGGCAGTTCTTCAATTTTTCAGTTCGGGAAGGAGGCGGATCTCCTCTCTCATTTCCGACGAGCAGAGCGGACATACGGGATGATGATCGAATGAAAAATCCTTGCGCATCCAGCCCGGACATTGTTCACTGACGCACGCCCAAACGGCGGTTTCTTCTTCCGGTACGGGAGCCGCCTGCCTGCGTATGAAAGCCATGGTCGAACCTCCTGTTTTTTCTTGCTGCAATTATCATTCCCTTCCGCCGCCAAAATTATTTTCGATTTTTGTGGGAAACGCCACAGAAGTGCGCGGCGACACCCGGGATAATGAAATTAGTACGCTCCCGGTCGCGTTTGCTGTTTTTCGTTCCCTTGCAGGGACAAACCGGCATTCGCATCCCACCACACTTTTTCACGACAAAAGGAGCAAACCCGCATGTCCACCTCTTCTTTCCAGGACAAACGAATGCTTCTGCGCGAATTCGAACGGCTGCTGCAGCAGGTGCCGGACGACCGCGAGGGCATCCAGGAAACGATGGAATTTTTCAGCTACATGATGCGCATTCGCTCGTTTATTCCTCCGGCGGCGGAACTCGTCACCGTGCTGAAACACCAAAAACCGATTTTGTTCCAGCTTCTGAAACGCGCCATTTCCACCACGAGCCATCTGCATCTGCTGCTGCAGATGGATGTGGACTACCGGCTGGCCATGGAAAGGCTCGGCTTTGCGCCTGTCGGCGGGCAGGATGAAGCCCGCGAAAAAGAGGCCGCATCCTCCGAGCCGGAGGATGCGGCGACTTGGCGGAATCCATAATGGTCAGCCTTAATGGTCAATTGGTCAACGTTCGGGAAGACCGGCCACATATTGGTCGGAAAGTTCCAAGAGGCGGATCGCTCTGTCGAATTCGTCTTTCCATTGGACGGGAGTGCCGACATCCGCCGAATCGCCGAGCGGAATCAACGTCGCATCGTCGACGCCTTCTCCGGGGATGAACAGCACCTCGTCGCTGAGAAACGAGCCGGTGGGCAAATAATACCGCTGCGGAAGCAAATTGCCGCCGGCATTCAGCAAATCTTGCCCGAAATGCACGACGTTGTCGAGGGACACTCCGAGCAGATTGGCCATCGTCGGCATGAAATCGACGTTGCCGCCGATCTGCGTCAGCACCTCGCCGTGCGTGATGCCCGGCGCCACGATCAACAGCGGCACATTGAGCATCATCGGATAATCGTACTGTTTTCCGGTCATGCTTTCCATCAATTCATAATCGATTTCGTCCATCGAGTTGATCGGCAGGCCGAAATGGTCGCCGTAAATGATGATCAGACTGTTGTCCCAAATCCCTTTTTGCTTCAGCTGCTCGATGAACTGCCCCAACGCGTAATCCGCGTAATTTTGCGAAACCAAATAGTTGCCGACCAGCGTGCCTTCAAACCGCTCCGGAAGCCGAATGCGCCGCTTCTTTTCGGGCAGATGGTACGGATGATGCGCGGACATCGAAATGACGGACGCATAAAACCGGCGTCCCTCCCGGTGAAATTTCTCCAGTTCCTTGACGGTTTTCCGGTACAGCACTTCGTCGGACGCGCCGAACGCGATGAGATCTTCTTCCCCGAAAAAATCGTCGTCATACATATGATCGATGCCGAGCGCCGGATACAGCTGGTCGCGGTTCCAAAACGCCAAATCGTTGGTATGAAACGTCATCGATTCATAACCGTGCGCTTTCAGCACCTTCGGAAAGCTGGACAGCTGTTTGCCGCCGTATTTTTGCGACGCCGCCCCGTCCGGCGGTATATACAGCGAAGTGTGCACGACAAACTCGGTGTCCGACGTGTTTCCTTGCCCGATTTGCTGATAGACGCGGGGGAAATAAAAATGTTCCCGCGCCAGTCCGTTCAGGACCGGCGTCACCTCCTGCCCGTCCACTTCGAGGCCGATCAGAAAATTTTGCAGCGACTCCAACTGCACCACAATGACGTTGCGCCCCGAGGCGGCCCCCCACAACCGGCGTTCCGACACGGGGATCGGTTCCAGACCCTTGACGGACATCACTTCCTCGCGGGTGACCAGGCTGTCGGCGGCGGCGGCCGGCTTCATCGCCACGAACATTTCGTACAGTTCGTAGTTCAAAATGTCCATCTTTTCCGCTTTTTTGATCTCGTTGTAAATATGCGCGTTCGAGACCATATGAAAGACGCCGACGGCAGCGCAGACGGCGAGCGCGGACGCGGCCGCCGTCTTCGGCAGCGCAGGCGGACGAAGCAGCCAGCGCCTGAACGGCTCGTAGGCGTAGTACAGCGCGGCCATCAGCACGATATCCGTAAAGATGAGCAAATAGTAGGGATCCGTCAAGCTGACGACGCTGGCGCGCACCTGAAACACTTGTCCCACCTGCGCCAGCGCGCGCCACGTCACGATGACGCCGTAATATTTGTGATACATGATCACGGCGAAAAAGATGGCCGTGCACACGAGATTCAGCGTCAAATATGCCGCGAAGCGGCGCTTTTTGACCAGCAGTTCCAAAAACATGACCGCGCCCAGAACGGACGGCAGCCCGGCCAGCAGCATCCGGTCGGCATCGGCGTTCCCGAACACGACCGTCCGGGTCAAATACAGTTTGGCCAGCAGCAAAACAACGGCAGCCGCCATCGGCGTCCGCAGCCACGACAACGCGTTTTTCATTACGACGTACCCCCGGTCCAATACTCGCTTCTCTCTTTGTTGGTATTCTCCAAACATTCCATTACCCGTTTCTATTATACGGAACTTTTGGCATATTTTCCTCCCGTCCCGCGCCTGGATTCCGTATAATGAAAAAAAATCCGTCTCCGCCGGGAGGGATTGCGGATGAAAGTGGAATCGCACAAACGCGGCGTAACCCCGGTTCAGGCACCGCTGCCTGTCTCCTTTCCCGCCGTTGTGGACAGAAATCGGGAAGGACGGCATCTTCCCGACGGCGCTTCGCGCCAATCATCGGCCAAACCGCGCCGGAGCGCCGACCGTGGCACCGCGCGGGAGAACGACGGCGGAAATTCCGTCGCGGGCTCGCAAATCGATCTGAAAGTGTAGCGAAGCGAACCGCCCCCCGGAAACCGGCTTCGCCCGGCGCCCGCTCGGCTTCCGTGAACAAATGCGGGGAAATGCTGCAGTTGCAGTTCATACCCATCATATAAAAAAACGGTGACCGAGGCAATGCGCCGTCACGGATCGCGGTGCCGCGCGGCGATGACGCCGGGAGGCCGCCTCATTCCCGGGATCCGGCGCTCCCGCATCCTGACGCGAACTTCAGGAAGGTCTCCCCGCATTTGCCGAGCCGCCGTATCAAGGACGCGACAGACGGGATAAACCCGGCGGCACGATCCCATAATATTCATGATGACCGCTCCGAAGAACAAGTCCGGCGAACATGGCCGCTCCGAAGAGCAGACCGGCGAAAAGGGGGAGAAAAGGTGCCGCAGCGAAAAAAACGTTCCGCGAAGGCGAGGGAAGCCGAGCCCAAAGTGGCGCCCGGCATGATGATGAACGATCCGCTGGAAGAAAAAGCGACGGAGGCGGAAATCCGGCGGGGCGATTACACCTCCGTCACCCGGCTGTACATCGACAGGACGCCGGACCGATAGCGCAATCGCGGGCGTCGCCCGCACAAGGCGGACCGCCACCGAAAAGGAAAGCTCCGGCCTTCATCGGCCGGAGCTTTCCTGCTCCTTGCGTAGGGAAGGGCCCGCCCGCCTTGGACAAACCGCGGCGCGCCCGGCGGACGCCGTCTCCCAATCCGCGTACACGATATTAAAAATCGCCCATTTTCGCTTTCAGCGCTTCATACTGCTCATGCCATTCCCGCTTGAGCTCGCTCCAGTGCGCCTGCTTCTCCAGCTGTTCACGGAACGTGTTCCACACTTGTTCAAACTCCTGGTCGGTCTTGGCCATCAGCAGCTTGGCGTGGTATTCGTTCCGCACGTTTTGCAGCGTCAAACCGTATTTTTCCCACAGGCCGCCTTTGGCGACGGGAACCAGGTCATACGCGTGCACGGACCGCGTGTTGCCGAATTGGGAAATTTCCTGAATGAACTGCCTGGTGAATCCGAATCCTTCCGGCACGTCCTCGTCGAGACGGTTCGTCCACCACGGATACCACTTGTTGCTGTAGGTGGACAGATGCCACAGCGACGGGGTCAGCGACTGATGCTTCGTGCGGTCCGCCGACAGGCGATCCGCCTTGTACGATTCCACGAAATCCCATTCGCCGAGCGGCTCTCCCGTCCAGAACCAGTATTTGCCGACCGGTCCTTCGACGACTTCCTGCTGCCGTTCCGGCTTTTTCTCCAGCGTGTAATCCAAAAACGACAAGATCGCGTCCAAATTTTTCGTGTTTTTGCTGATAAACACCGAGTAAGCGGGATACGGATTGACGAGTTCGACGTAACCGAGGCTTTCTACGCCCGGCACTTTCGGGTTCGGCACCGGTTTCAGGAACCAGCCGGGTTCCGTAGGGCCGTCCAGCCCTTCCCACATCGTATTCGGCGCGTTGCCGACGATCATCGCGTATTGGCCGGAAGCGATTTTCTCCATGTAGCGATCCTGCTTCTGCGTGACGACTTCCTGGTCCAGAAGCCCTTCACGGTACATCTTGTTCATCCACACATAGGCTTCTTTGTATCCCGGATCGTCAAGATCGAAGACGATTTCGTCTCCCTTTTTCTCCACCGGCGTCGTGCCGCCGCTGGCCATCGCCGAGCTGACGCCGAACGCCGACAAGATGTTGACATAGTTCCGGTCGACGAAACCGATGGGCAAAATCGGGCGCCCGTTGTCGTCCTTCAACTTGGACACTTCCCGCAAAAACGATTCCACGCCTGCCAGCGTCGCCAAATCTTCCTTCGTCATGCCGACTTTTTCCAGCAAATCGATGCGGACCCACCATGCGTGGACCGATTTGAACCACGGTTCATCGGGATTTTGGTCCCACCACGTCGGAATGAACCAAATGTGTCCGTCTTCCGAACGGCTGAGCTCCAAATACTGCTCCGGAATTTGCGCCAAGTTCGGATATTTGTCCGGCATGTTGAAATATTCATCGAGCGGCATGATCAGTCCGGATTTGATCAACGCGGATTTGTACACTTCGTTGTTCGGAAACACCGCCGCGTCCGAGAAACCGCCGCTGTTCATTTTCAGATTGAGCGCGGTCATGACGTCGCCGTTGGTCCCTTCCACTTTGACGTCAAAGCCCATTTCTTCCTTCCACAAATCCTGGATCAACGTATCGTTCGTGTACTCGGACGCCCAACCGGTCCAGAGCGTGAACGACTTCATCTTCGGTTCGGCATCGCCGCTCCCTTCGCCGCTGTCCGACCCGGATCCGCCGTTGTTCGAACCCGAGGAACATCCGACGATGAGCGCGACGGTCAACAGAATGGCGGTCCATGCTTGTGCGGTTTTCCGCCATGTCATCGGCTTCTTCTGCAAATTGGACACCCCTTTACGCATGTTTTCCATCTTGTGCGGACATCCATCCGCCCGCGGTCCGGCTTCGTCCGCGAAGCTTTTTTCGCCCGCCGTTGCCGTTCATTCCTTCAACGAACCGATCATGATGCCTTTGACGAAATACTTTTGCAAAAACGGATACACGAACAAAATCGGCAGCGTGCCGACCATGACCGTCGCCATCTTGACCGCGATCAGCGTCACGTCCGACCATTTGGACTCCGGATACATGTCCTCGGCGCCGGCTCCGCCCGGAATCATTTCCAGACGGTCGATCGACAGCATTTTCTGCAAATAGGTCTGAACCGGCACCAGTTGGTTGTCCGTGACGAAAAAGGCGCCCGCAAACCAGTCGTTCCAGTGTCCCACCGCGGTAAACAGGCTCAGCGCGGCCAGCATCGGCAGCGAAACGGGGAAAATGATGCGAAACAAAATTTGCAGCGGATTGGCGCCGTCGATTTCCGCCGCCTCGCGCAGTTCTTCCGGCGTGCTGCGGAAAAAGCGGTACATGACGAACATGTTCCAGATGTTGAACATGTACGGAATGACAAATACCCAGAACGTGTTCAACAGATGCAGCGATTTCAGCTGCAGGTAAAAGGGGACGAGCCCCCCGTTGAACAGCATCGGAATGATCGCGTAAACCGTGATCAAGCGCCGAAACGGCACATTCCGATAGGACAGCCCGTAGGCGAACAGCGCCGTGACCAGAATGGACAGCGCCGTACCGATGACGGTGCGCCCGACCGTGACGAGATAAGCGCTTTTGATGAACGGATTGTTCAGCACGACTTCATAGTTGAACAGCGTGAATGCCCGGGGAAGGAGATAAATTCCGCCCTTCGCCGTATCCATGCCTTCGTTCAACGACATCGCGAGCATCAATACAAACGGGTACAGCATCGTCAACGAGAACAAGATGAGAAATACCGTGTTGCACGCCTGGAATATTTTTTCCCCCGCGCTCATTCTCATGACGGGTCACCTTCTCGTGTTGTCACCATAAGCTTTCTCCATTCATTTTTCTGATCCAGTAGTTCGTCATCAGCACGAGCAGCATGCCGATCGCCGACGACAGGAATCCGATCGCCGTTGCCATGCTGTAATATCCTTGCTGCAGCCCGTTGCGCAAAATGTAGGTGTCCAGCACGTCGGATACCGGCAAGTTGGCCGGATTCATCAACGGATAAATTTGATCGAATCCCGCGTTCAAAAGGCCGGGGATGCCGAGAATCAACAGGATCGAAATCGTCGGCACGAGTCCGGGCAGCGTAATATGCACAAGCTGCGCCCATTTTCCCGCGCCGTCGATATAGGCCGCCTCGTACAGATGCGGATTGAGCGTGCTGATGGCCGCCAGATAAATGATGGAGTTCCATCCGATTTCCTTCCAGATGGCGCTGATGACGACAATCGGCCGAAACCAGTCCGTATCGCCCAGAAAAAAGATCGGTTCTCCGCCGAAGACGCCGATCAGCCGGTTGACCACCCCGTCGTACGGAGATAAAAGCGCTTCCAACATGTACGCGATGATAATCCAGGATACAAAGTGCGGCAAATAGCTGACCGACTGCACCAACCGTTTGAACGCCCGGACGCGGATTTCGTTCAACAAGAGCGCCAGGACGATCGGTGCGGGAAAGCCGAAAAAGAATTTCCAGAACGCGATCGCGATCGTGTTGCGCACGACTTTCCAAAACTCCGGATTGGACAAAAATTCAAAGTTTTGGAACCCGACCCACGGGCTCGTCCACATCGTGCTGCCCAGCTGAAAATCGCGAAAGGCGATCTGGAGTCCGATCATCGGCATGTAGTTGAACAGAAACAACAGCGCAATGCCCGGAAACATCATGGCGTACTGCCAGCGATACTTGATGATCCTCCTGAGAATGAAAGTCCACCTCCCCCCTTATTGCCTTTCATTATCGGGGAGGCGGACGCCGGAAACAACGCAACAACGATTGGATTTCTGTCGTTTTGATTGGAAATTTTGACGCCGGCGGTTACAGCCGGCGTTTCCGAAACTCGGCCGGAGTGCAGCCGACCCATTTTTTGAACTGCTGCGTAAAATACGACGACGTCTGATATCCGACCCGTTCGGCCACTTCGTACACTTTCGCGTCGTGGTCCCGCAACAGTTCCTTCGCCCGTTCGATGCGGATTTGCTGGAGATAGTCGGAGATCGTCACGCCCATTTCCTTTTTGAACAGCACGCTCAAATAGGTCGCGTTCAGATGAACCGCATGGGCCATTTCTTTTACGGTAATGTTTTCGTGCAAATGGTCGTGGAGGTATTCGACCGCGCGCTCGATGACTTGATGCTTGCGGCTGCATTGGGCGCGGGTGATCGCTTCCGTTATCCGTTCCGAAACGCGGAACACCGCCGACCGCAAATCCGCCGGGTTGGCGCAGTCAATCAACGTCCGCCAAATGTACGCCGACTCGTCGCCGATGCGCACGCCCTGCAGCTCGGCCGTCCGCATGAGCTTTTCCACGAGACCGAAACAAAACGCCAGCGTTTGCCGGAAGGAGATGCCGACGGCGATCCGGTTGAAAAACGACGCCAGCAGCTTCATGTAACCGTCCAAATCCGCCGCGGCGATCTTCTCGTGCATGCGCGCCTGAAGCTGCTCAAGATCCCCGGGGCCGCGCAGATCGTCGACGGGAACGTCGTCCGCCCACACGATCTTGCTTTCCGGCGATCCGGCCTTTTCCAGCGCGAGCAGGGCGTCTTGGTACAGCTTCGGGATGCGCTTCCATTCGTCGGCGGTTTCGCTGACGCACACGCTGTCGACGGGGACGCCGACGGCGGCAAGCGCTTCCAGTACGGCGGCCAAACGGTGTTCCAGCAGCGTGCGAACGCCGGGTCCGCCGCCGCCCGGTGTGACGAACAGCGCCGCCGCCATATTCGGCTGCGATTTGGCGGAGACGACGATGCCGTCGCCGGACAGGACGGTTTTGACCGTCTCGAGCACCTGTGGCACCGTCTGCATGGTCGCCGGTTGCCCCGTCGCCGGCTGCGCCGGGGTCGCAGCGGCGTCCTCCGTCGCAAACAGCAGCCAATGGGCGCAAAATTCGTCATAGGGAAGATCGAGCAGTTCGGTAAACCGCCGGCATTCCTTGTCCGTCATGGGGGCAAGACCTGTGCCGCGTTCGAGCAATTCTTCGAGAAATTTTTCCCGCGCCAACTCCAGGCTCCCCTGCCACTTTTTTTTCAGCAGCGCTTCTTCCTCGGCGATTTTTCGCGCCAGCACATGCTCCTCGTGGAAAGTGGTCAGCCAGCGCTCCACTTCCTCGATTTTCACCGGCTTCAGCAAATAGGCGTTGGCGCCGATCTCCACCGCCCTCCGCGCGTATTCGAACTCGTCATAGGCGCTGATGATCAGCACGAACACGTCCGGGTAGCTTCCGCGCAGCGTCCGCACCAGCTCAAGCCCATCCATGCCGGGCATCTGGATATCTACCAGCAGCACGTCCACCGGTTCGGTTTTCATGCGCGCGAGCGCTTCCTCCGCATCGGCCGCCTGTTCGGGCGCTTCGTATCCAAGTTCGCTCCACCGCACGTGGCGCATCAGCCCCACGCGGTGCGCCGGCTCATCCTCGACAATCATGGCGCGCATCATCGTTCTTCCCCCCTCATCGTCGGCTGCTCCGTGCAGACCGGCATCGTGATCGTGACGACCGTCCCTTGTCCCGGGGCGCTTTGCAATTTCAGCAAGCCTTTGTGTCCGAAGTAGAGCCGCAGCCGCTCCTGGATGCTGCGCAGGCCGAAGCCTTCATTTTTCCCGATATGCTCGCCCCGCGCAAACCGCCGGATATCCTCTTCCGCCATGCCCGCTCCGTTGTCGGCGATCCGGAATACGACGAGATCGCCTTCCCGTTGGCACGACAGCCGGATCATGCCGTCCGCTTTCCTGGCGACCTGACCGTGCATATAACAGTTTTCGACGATCGGCTGCAGGATCAGCTTGATCGTGTACAGATCACATAGCGATTCGTCGATATCCCATTCGATCCGCACGCGGTTTTCGTAACGGTACTGCTGAATTTGCAGATACGCGCGCACATGGTCGAGCTCTTCGCGTATGCGCGTCACGCTGCCGCTGCGGGTCAAGGACAGGCGGTAGAACGTCGTCATCAAGTCGACGATGTCGCACAGCTGTCGATCGCCGTTGTCCAACGCCCGCCAACGGATCATGCCCAGCGTGTTATACAAAAAATGCGGATTGATCTGCGCCTGCAGTTGTTTGAAATCGGCTTCTTTTTCCCTGAGCCGCGCGTGCGCGATCTGCTCCATCATCGCATCGAGCTGACGCGACATCGCATTGAACTGTTCTTCGAGCTCGCCGAGTTCGTCGGCGGTTTCCTTGGTGACGGACACGTTGAATTTTCCGGCGCGAATCGCCTTCATCTGCTTTCCCAACTTGCGCAGGCGCGCGACCATGTTGTTCGCGACCGCCCACATCAGCACGGCGGAAAACACAATCAGCAGCGCGGTCATGGCGCCGATCCACCGCGACACTCTGCGGGTTTGTTCTTCCAGCGCCGCCATCGGCACTTCGCCGATGACCGTCCAGCCGGAAGACAGCGGCCGCGCCACGGCCATGTTCCCGGTTTTGGTCATTCCGGCCAGGCCGTATTCCCCCTGCCTGACGACCTCCGCGAGCGCCTCGTCCAGCACGGTTCCCTGCAATTCGGAGCGGGAGGAGGCGAGCACATGTCCCTGATCGTCAATCAGATACAACTCCCCGCGGCCGTTGAACGGCCGTTCCATCAATTCGTTGAAAATGCGGTTGTTGATGAGCAAATAGACGACACCGAGGTTGCTGCCGAGCGGATGGAAAATTTTCCGGGACAGGCTCACGCTATACGTGCTGCCGCCCCGGTTGATCACGAACTGCCATTTCATCGGCGCGGCGCCGGACTCCATGGACGCGTACCATTCCTCCTCGTCCAGGCCGGCCAGCACGCGGTGGTTCGGCCTCCACAAGAGTCCGCCGTCTTCCACGAGCGTGCGGTTGTTATGGTAAATGCGAAAATCGAGAACGCCGGGCAAATATCCCTGAACATCGTTGAACGAGCGGTCGATATATCGTACGGTTTCCCATTGGGAGACCATGTCGGTATATGTGACCGACAGCCGGTTGATCAGTTCGCCGTCGGTGGACACGCGGTTCAGCAGCAGTTCGTAAATTTGTTTACGAAATTCGATGTTTTTCGACACCTGATCCACCGCTTCGTACACGGACCGGCTGACGTCCACCCGGAGATTGTTGAGCACCACCTTTTGCGCGGCATAACCGAACAGCAGGATCGGCAGCACGACCACCACGCCGTACAACAGCAGCACTTTCTTTTTATAACTCATCGCGTGAACGGCGTTCAGCGCCAACCGGATCCATCCGCGCGGCGTTCGTTTCATCGGACAGCCCCCTTTCGGTTTTCGGCGCGCGGCGCGATGTCGTATCGGTCATCGGCGCGACGGCCGCTCGGATTGTTTGAACTTGACGGGATGTCCTGTTGTCCGCAAGCTTATTGTACAACTTGCGGCAAGCGAGAGGTATACCCCCTGCGGTTCCCGCGATTCGCATATGCGAAAAAACGCGATTCCCGGGAGCGGGCAATTTCTGCCAAGGTCGGCACCCGACGGTCAGCGCCGCCGCGGATGGGCGGATTAAGGCGGAGTCTCGAGGGATCGGCCCGCAAATTTCTTCAGCATAAAAAAAGATCAAGACGAATGTCGCCTTGACCCCGTATTCACCCGCGATTTAAAAGCGCGTTAGATTGCCGTCGCACCGGTTCATCCGGCATATCGGCGCAGCACCCGATCCACTCCGGGGCCGTAGGATTCCCCGAACAGAATCAGGTGGACGAGCAAATAGTAGAGCTGATACAACGGACGGCGATCGCCGTATTCCGGATCGAGCGGCATCGTCTCGCGATAGGCCGCGTAGAAGCGCGGGGAAAACCCGCCGAACAGTTCCGTAAACGCGATCTCGTATTCCCGGTCGCCGTAAAATACGGCGGGATCGATCAGGTACGGCCGCCCGTCCGCCGCGGCCAGCCAGTTACCGCTCCACAAATCGCCGTGAAGCAGCGATGACGGCGGGCGGGTCGGCACCCACCGTTCGAGGTGATCCATGAGCCGAACCAGCCGTTTTCTCCGTTCGGACGGAAGGCGTCCCCGCTCATCCGCCAGCGCGGCCATCGGCTGCAGGCGCCGGTCCCGGTAAAATTCCGGCCACCGCTCGCACCAACCGTTCGGCTGCGGCAGCAAGCCGATAAAATTGTCCGCGTCCAATCCGTATCGCGGCGCTTTCGCCGCCTTTTCCGCGCTGTCTTGATGCAGTCGGGCGATCCCCCTGCCGAGCGCCTCTTCCACGGACGGAAGCGACGGGCCCGATTCGATCCAATCGAGCACGATCATCCCGCCGCGATGTCCCGGAATGCCGCCGGCATAATGGACGCCGGGAACCGGCAAGCTGCCGTTCGCCCGAAGCAGCGCCAGCCCTTCCGCTTCCCGCGCGAAGACGATGCCGTCGAGATCTTCGCGATATTTGACAAACAGGCGGCGGCGGTCCGTATCCACGCGAAAGGAACGGCCGATGTCCCCGCCGCGCGCTTCGGTCACGAAACGGACGTGTTCATCGCGATCCAGCGGCACCGCCTGCCGCAGCATGTCCGACAGCTGCACATTGTTCCCCCCTGTGACGAAAAGCCGCGTCCCGTGTCGTCCCGGATCGCGGCGCCAGACGCTTTCACCCGGATTATAGCACATCCGGCGCGGCCGATCACGGAAACCAAAAAAGCGCGCGAGAGCGCGCCGAAGTCATTCGCCGAGCGCTTCGCGGCGCGTCCGTTCGAGCAGCGCGCGCACCTGCCCGGGCTCTTCCAGTTCCAGGGCGCGGCGGCACACGTCCGCGCACGTCGCGGAGGTCAGCTTCGACACGTACCGCTTGATCGCGGGCACCGAGGCCGCCGGCATGCTCCACTCTCCGATTCCCATGCCGATCAAAAGCGGCGCGGCCAATTCTTCGCCGGCCATGCTGCCGCAGATCCCGACCCGTTTCGCCTGCTCGCGCGCGCAGTCCGCCGCATGTTTCATCAGCTTCAGCACGGCGGGGTGATAATGGTCGTACAGCTCCGCCACGTGTTCGTTCAGCCGGTCGACCGCCAGCGTGTACTGGGTCAAGTCGTTGGTCCCGATGCTGAAAAAGTCGGCTTCCCGCGCCAGCGCGCGCGCCATCAGCGCGGCGGACGGCGTCTCGATCATCGGACCGACCTCGACGTGATGCGCAACCGCCGCTCCTTCTTTCTCCAACGCCTCCCGGACGCGTTCCACCTCGGCTTTCGCTTCGACGAACTCGCGCACATGGGAGATCATCGGCACGAGGATCATGACGCGCCCGTAAGCGCTCGCCCGCAGGATCGCCCGCAGCTGGGTGCGGAACACGTCGAGCCGCTTCAGGCAAATGCGGATCGCGCGGAAGCCGAGAAACGGATTCGCTTCACCGGCGCTGCCGAGCCCTGCGGCGGGTTTGTCGCCGCCGACGTCGAGCGTGCGGATGACCGCCGGTTTGCCGCGCAGCAAGGACGCCGCGCGCCTGTACGCCTCGAATTGCGTTTGTTCATCGGGCGGGACGGGGCGCTGCATGAACAAATACTCCGTGCGGAACAAGCCGACGCCGTCCGCGCCATGGCGGTGAACGAGCTCCGCTTCCTCCGCGCTGCCGATGTTGATCGCGAGTTCGACGCGCACGCCGTCCGCCGTGACGGCCGGCCGATCCCGGTACCGCTCTGCAAGAGCCGCTTCCTCACGGCGCCGGTCGGCCATCCTTTGTTGAAGTGCTGTGAAATCGGACCCGACGACGATTTGTCCCGTGCCGCCGTCGATCGCCGCCGTTTCACCGTGACGGAGGCTGTCCAGCAGCCGCTCCGGTCCGATGACGACGGGCAGTCCGACCGATCGCGCCATGAGCACCGTATGCGACGTCTCCCCGCCGCGCATCAGCACAAGCCCGCGCACTTTCGCCAGGTCCAGTTCGGCGGTTTCGGACGGCAGCAGCGATGGCGCGACGACGATCCATTCCCCGTCCGGCATCGCGGACAGGCTCGTTCCGCTGTCCCCGGAGAGCCCGCGCAATAGTCTTGCGGCAATATCGTCGATGTCGTCCGCCCGTTCCCGCATATAGCCGCTGCCCATCGCGCGAAAATGTTCCGCCAACCGGCGGGCGACCGCGCGGACCGCATCGGCGGCGGCCTCCCCCGCCTTGATCCTTTCGGCGATGTCGCCGTAAAACATCGGATCGTTCAGGATCGACAAATGCCCGGACAAAATCGCCGCTTTGTCCTTCCCGGCTTCCCGCTCCGTTTTGCCGATCAGCCTGCGCAAATCCCGCTCCGCCGCCTCCTTCGCCCGCTCCAGCGCGCGCAGCGGTTCCGCGGCTTCCGAACCGGATGACGCTGCCGTTTCGGGTGGAGAATATACATAAAGTCTGCCGATGCCGATCCCCGCCGAAACGCCTTTTCCATAAAAAATCGTTTCTTTCATGACGAATCCCCAAATCCGCCGCGAATGAGCGAGACGAGCGTTTCGACCGCTTCCTCCGCCCCTTCGCCGTCCGCTTCAATCGATATCGAGTCGCCTTGCGCAAGGCCGAGCATCATCAAACCGAGCACCGATTTGGCGTCCGCCTGCCGGCCGTCCTCCGTCTTCACCCGAATGTCGCAAGGAAAACGGGACGCCGCTTCCTGGAACAGCTGCGCGGGTCGGATGTGGAATCCGCTTGGATCGTCGATGCGGACGGATTTGCTGACTGACACCGCAAGCCCCCCTTTTAAGTCAAACCTGGAATTCGATGTTTGTACCGCTCCAGCAGCTGCCGGTTGTGTTCGTCGGCGCCGTCCACGTTGCCGCTGATCCACACCGGCGGCGCGAACCCGTCTTCCGCGAGCAGCCCGACGGCCCCGGCAAATACGGCCTGCAGCAGCGCGGCGCCGATCGCCGTCGACGTCGGCGCGAAGGCGAACGGAAGCGCCGGATGGGTCAGCGCCGCGTCGCCCACGTCGCAATAGTTGTCGATGGCGAGATCTACGCAATCGCGAAGATGCCGTCCGGACGCATGGCGGGACGTCAAGGCGGCGGAATAGGCGAACGAAGTGACGCCGATCGTGTGCGCCCCTCTCCCTTTCGCCCACAGCGCCGCATCGATCGGCGCCGGGTTGCGCCCCGACGTGGAGACGACGATCAGCACGTCTTCGGACTGCAGCGGCTCCCGTTCCAGAAACGGCAGGACGTAACCGTTCGTTCGCTCCCGCTCCGACGAGGCGGCCGCCCCTTGATGCAGCATCAACGGTTCGATGAGAATCGGCTTCACGTTGGCGAGCCCCCCGGCCCGAAAGAAGCATTCTTCCGCGAGCATATGCGAATGGCCGCATCCGAACACGTAAATGAGCCCGCCTCTCTTTACACATTCGGCCAGCGCATGCGACGCTTTCCGGATCGCCTCGCGCTGTTCGCGGAACACCTTCGCCAGCTGTTCGGCGACACGCCGTTCATATCGGTCCACCATATCCATCCTCCGCCGCACCTCCCGTCTTTGAAGTCGGCTCGTTCGCGTTCGCTTTCGCATCCGCCGCTGCCGGCGGCGGCGAATTCAATGCTTTCAGCATCACGCCCACCGCCTGCTCGAGAATCGCCCGTCCTTTTGCCGCGTCGGCCAGCGTGGCTTTTCCGAGCACGGCCGTGGAAGTGAACGTCTCCCACGGCGTCGGCGTCATGTCCACCGTGTCGGGAATGTCGGGCACGTCATCGATCGCCTTTCCCATGTCCACGAGTTCCGGCGCGGCGTGCAGCATGCACGACGTTTCGATTTCGCACGCGTGAAAGTAGTCCTTGTGCGGGCGCGGCGATTCGCACACGCGCCGGATGACGTCCGACGTCCCCGGATAAAAAAACACGAACGTTTTCAGCCGCGGAACGTCTTCGTACAGCCGCCGGGACGCTTCTTTCAGCGCGGCGGCGTTGCCGAGATGACCGTTGACGATCGCCAGTTTGTTGACGCCCTGCGCGTGCAGGTGCCTGCCGATCTCCGTCACCAGCGACACGATCGTGCCGTTCGAAATGCCGACGGAGCCGGGAAACGAAGCGAGGCTCCACACCTGCCCGTAGGGCAGGAGCGGGAGCAACAGCCCGCCTCCCCGCTCGGCCAGCTCCCGCGCCAGCCAGGCCGCCAGCACGTTGTCCGTGCCGAGCGGAAGATGGGGACCGTGCGCCTCCACGGCGCCGATCGGCAGCACCGCGAACGGCGCGTTCCCGATGCGCTCCCTAATCGTGTAAGACGTTTCCAGGTCAAATCGCATGCCATCCCCCCGTCGCCGCGCTTCCGCATGAGATCCGCAGAATCGGACGTCGGCGCGTCGGCCGTTTGGCCGGCACGTCGCCCTGCGTCGACTGATTGATCGCACACCGTCGCGGCCTCGGCCGTTTGACTCCGCGCCTTCCCGTCCTCTTCGCCGCCCATTGCCGTACCGGATGGATGCCGCCCGCATGCTCACCACACCTGACGCTTGAACGTGAAGCAGCGCGCCGGATTGTCGACGAAAAATTTGCGGATCAGGCGATCGCCGTCCAAACCGGCCCGCTCCGCCTCTTCGCGAAATCGCGGAACCCACTTTTCCGCGATGTAGGCGAGGCCGGGACCGTGCGCATAATGGCGGTAATACGATTTGCGCGCCGTATCGCCGCTGATCAGAATCTGGTCCTCGAAACCGCCGCGGACGAGCTCCAAAATGCATTGGATGCGCGTGCTTTCCGGCGCGTACTTGATTTTGCCGATGCCGTCGAAGCACAAATACGCGCCGGTGCTCGCCGCTTTGGCGTGCACCCACGGATCGGGGTTGCGGTCCATGTGGCCGAAGCTGACGTGCCGCAAATCGACACCTTCCCGTTTCAGCAGTTCGATTTGCTCCAGCACCATCGTGCCGGCTTCGGTGTGCGAATGAATCGGCGCTCCGGTCGCATGGTGCGCGCGGGCGGCGGCGCGCAGCGTTTTTTCTTCCAGCGGCGTAATCGCATTGTATCCGGTGCCGAACTTGATCTGGCCGGCCCGCCAGGACGTTCCCTCCAGCCCTTGCTCGACTTCGCGCTCCACAAACGCCGCCAGCTCGCGCACGTCCGCATCTTCAATCCACTGTCCGTACGTCTCGTAGGATCCGACCAGCCGGCGCAGGTGCACGGGCAGCGCGGCGCTCCACAGGAAGCTCTTGTTGAATCCCGCCGTGCCGATGACGTGCACGCCGGCGCGTTCGGAAATGGCGGCGACAGCCGCCACGTCGCGGCCGTAATCGACGGCGGTCGCATCGACGATCGTCCGGCCGCCCGCGCGCGCGAAGTCCTCGACGTCGCGCGCCGTCAAATCGGCGTCGTCCAGCAGGAGATCGTGTTCGCCCCGTTCCGCCCAATAGGGCGGCCGGCAAACCAGGTGTTCGTGGGCGTACGTAAATCCGAGCTGCTCGGGACGAATGTCTCCGAGCAGCGTGCGGACGAACGACATCTCAATAGAAGATCGACGCCAAGAGGCGAATGACGGGACCGAGCACGAACATGTCCGAATCCGCCGCCCACATTGCGGTATCCGGAATGGTCGACGGCAGCAAATATTTGACCATGACGAACTGTCCCCACGCGACGATGGTCGACGTCATGAACCCGCCGAGCAGCGCGCCGCGCACGCCGCCCGTCGCGTTGCCGAACACGCCGGCGGTCGCCGCGTGGAAAAACAGCACGATCATCGTCGGCACGAAAATGTACGCCACCGTGTTGCCGATGACGACGAGCCAGATCAAGGCGCCGACAAACGCGCCGAGAAATCCGAGAATGACCGCGTTCGGCGCGTACGGAAACACGACCGGGCAGTCCAGCGCGGGCCGCGCGCCCGGAACGATTTTCGTCGCAATGCCGTGAAACGCGGGCACGATTTCGCCGATGAACAGCCGCACTCCGAACAGCACGATCGCGATGCCGCCGGCGAATTTGAACGACTGGATGATCGAGTAGACGATGAAGTTTTGATCACCGGCCTGCGCGACGAGCGCTTCCGCGCCGGGCGTGTTTTTGAGCACGATCACGATGGCGCCGATCAAAAACAACAGCCCCATGGTCAGCGCGGTGATCACATTGGAATCGCGCAAAAATTCGAGCCCTTTCGGCAGCTTCAGCTTCTCGGAATCGTTGTTCCGGTTGCCGAGCCATTTGCCGAGCAAGGCGCCGACCAGCGCCGAGGATGCCGCCGTATGGCCGAGCGCGATTTGATCGCCGCCCGTAATTTTGCGCATGAACGGCTGGGTGAGCGCCGGCTGGACGGTCCAGTAAATGCCCATGACGACGGTCAAGAACAGCACGAGCTGCCAATACGAGACGTCTCCGGCGGCATCGATGATGATGCCGGCGAAAATCATCGTCGTCCAAAACATCATATGCCCGGTCAAGTAAATGTATTTCAGACGGGTAAATCGCGCCAGCAGCACGTTGAGCACGAAGCCGAGCGTCAAGGCCAGCGTGACGGCGCCGCCGTACTCGCCGTTGAACGCGTCGAACCCGGTGAACGAGCCGAGCGCTTCTTCCTTCAGATTGAACACTTCTTTCCACATCGGCTGAAACACGTTGAGCGAACCGACGATCACGTCGGCGCCGGCGCCGATGATCAGGAAGCCGATGACGGCCTTGAACGTGCCCGCGACGACTTGGTTCGCTTCTTTCCGCTGGATCAACAAACCGAGGCAGACGATGAGCCCGAGCAAAATCGCCGGCGTGCCGAACACGTTGTTCGCAAGCCACTGAACGAATTCCATGCTTTATCCCTCCTCCGCAGTCGAACGTTTCAATGCGCTTTCCAGCGCCGCACGAATTTCCTGCCGATCGAAATAGTTGTTGACGACGGCAATGTTCGCCTTCACTTTTCCGTCGGCCCGCAGCGAGTCGGCGAGCTCCCGGCTTGTCAAGATCAAATCCGCCGCGGCGCCGCCCGCCGAAGACACGTCCATGTGGTCGACTTCGGCTTTGACGCCCATCTCCTTCAGCACGGCCTCCACGTGGATGCGCAAAATGAGGCTCGTGCCCTGTCCGAGACCGCACACGCACAAAATATTCATGGCGCGCTCCCCTCCCGAATCCAGCGATGCACACTTTCCACGTCCTTCACCTCCATCAGTTGTTTTTGCCTGGTTTCGTCCGCCAAGAGAGCGGACAGCCTGCGCACAAGCTCGATATGCTGCGGACTGCTGGCCGCGGCGATGCCGAACACGAGACGAACCGGATCGTTGGCCGCGTGGCCGAAACGGACCGGTTCACGCAGCTGAACGAGCGACACGGCCGCTTGAACGACGCCGTCCTCCGGACGGGCGTGGGGCAGCGCAATGTGCGGAGCGACGACGAAATACGGACCGAGCCGCAGGTAAGCCTCCACCATCGCCTCCGTATAGGAAGGCCGAACCGCTCCCGCGCGTTCGAGCAACCGGCCGGACTCGCGGATCGCTTCCTCCGCCTCGCCGGCCGCGGACTGCAGGACGATCATCGGACGTTCGAGAAACCGGATCATGTCTCACCTCCTAAAGTCCCGGATTTCGCTCTCACCCGATTGCAACTGCGGAATGCGCTCGGATTGGGCAGCGTCTGCCGCTCCCGGGAGAGCGGCCGATGCGAACAAGCTTCGATCAGCACGAGGTATGTAAGCACTTTCATCGTGGTGATGTCCTGTTGAGACTACTATACTTTTGCGTGGAAAGTTTAGAACAACCTTTGACAGGCGGCGCGCGAAAAATTTTTCACCACTGCGGCAAACCGGGGCGGCCTACCCCGGTACCCTTGATCCGTCCGCAGCGCATCCCCGCGCGGCGCAAGGATCGGCGACGGCCCCTGCTCCGCCGCGGCGCCGCTTGCTCTTTCCACCGCGACATCGCAAGCCGTCTCCAAGATTTCGACATAAAATGTTTGGCCTATTCGCCGCTTTTTCTGTGATAAACTACCTAAAGGAGCATTCCATTCACGCTGCGTGCATTTTTCGCGGATTTGAAGGGGGCGGCACATCCATTGGAAAACATCAGTGAAATCATTTCCTTTCTGGAAAACTCCGGCGGTTCCGATGTTCAAACGGCGATCCGCAAAATCGGCGACGCCTTTGCGCATTTGAAAAACATCCAATTTGCGCTCGACCGATCCGCCATTGTGGCCATCACCGACCGAAAAGGCGTCATCACCTACGTCAACGACAAATTTTGCGAAATCTCCAAGTACCGGCGGGAAGAGTTGATCGGACAAACGCACCGCCTCATCAATTCGGGGTATCACAGCCGGGAATTTTTCCAAGACATGTGGCGGACGATCGCTTCGGGAAACATCTGGGAAGGCGAAATTCAAAATCGCGCCAAAGACGGGGTCTGCTATTGGGTGAAAACGACGATTGTCCCGTTTTGCGACGAACGGGGCGTGCCGTATCAATACATATCGATACGCACCGATATTACCGCGCAGAAAAAAATCGAGGAACAAGTGCGCCGTATGGCGCTGTATGACGAGCTTACGGGATTGGCCAACCGGAGGTTGTTCCAACAAACGCTGAATCAGCTGATCGAAAATCGGGAATTGTCCGAATTCGCCGTCGTTTTTTTGGATCTCAACCGCTTTTCCGTCATCAATGACACGCTGGGCCACGCGGCCGGAGACGACATCTTGAGGGAAACGGGCAAACGGCTGAAAACGTGGCAGACCAATCATTCCTCCGTGCTCGCGTCCCGCTACGGCGGAGACGAATTTGTTCTGCTGTTCGGAAGAAGCCATCATGAGCAACTGAGGGAAGACCTGCAAAAAATCCAGGCGCTGATCTCCGAACCTTACTGTCTGGATCATCAAGAGTTTCGGCTGTCGTCCAGCATGGGGGTCGCGCTGTATCCGCAGGACGGAACGACGGCGGAGGAATTGATCCGCCATGCGGACATGGCCATGTACCGGGCGAAATCGAAAGAAATGGGCATCGTGTTCCATTTTGACCAGCATACGAGCCAGGTTTCCCGGGAAATGCTGCTGGAGCGCCTGCTGCACAAGGCGATTGAAGAAGGAAGTTTTGAGCTTTATTACCAGCCCAAAGTCGATATCCGAACCGAAAAGATGAAAGGAACGGAAGCGCTGCTTCGCTGGCATCATCCGGAGCTCGGGACGCTGTCCCCGTCGGAGTTCATCCCCGTCGCGGAGCGGTCGCGCCTGATCATCCCGCTCGGCAACTGGGTGCTGAAGAAGGCCGTGGAGCAAAACGCCAAATGGCACCAAAACGGGCAATCGCTGATCATCGCGGTAAACGTGTCCCCGCTTCAGCTCAAGCAAAAAGATTTTGTGACGGTCGTCGAAAACACCCTTCGGGAAACCTACCTGCCGCCGGAGCTGTTGGAGCTGGAAATTACGGAAAATGTGGCGATGGACAACGAGAAGGAAATCGTGGACATCCTCCAGGCGCTGCAGGCGTTGGGCGTCAAAATCTCGCTGGATGACTTCGGAACGGGATACTCTTCCCTGAACTATTTGAGATCCTTTGGAATGGATACATTGAAGATCGACCGGACGTTTATCCGCGATTACCGCCGGGAAAACGAAAACAGCAGTCTGATTCCCGGCATCATCGCGATCGGACACGCTTTGGGCATGCAGATCGTGGCGGAAGGCGTCGAAACCCGGGAGCAGGTGGAGTTTTTGAAGGCCAAAGGCTGCGACACGATCCAGGGATTCGTGTACAGCCGCCCCGTGCCGGCGGCGGAAATTGAACAAATGTTCGACCAAAAACTGAACATCGCCTGAACCGCTTCGCGCCGATGCGAAACCTGAAAAAAGCAGCCCTGAGCGATCAGGGCTGCTAAATGGTTGCTAGGTTGCCGGTCATCCCGTTTTCGGAGTTTTGATGCGGACGCGGATGCCGCCCTCGCGGTCGTTGTTTTGCGCCTCTTCCAGCAGGCGGACGAGGTCGCCGCTTTCGATGTCGGCGGGCGTGACGCCGTGAACCATGACATCTTTCCCGTCATGTTCAGAGTACAAGCCGTATTGATGGAAATGACAATCATGTTCCACAAAAGCCCGATGGGCGTCCGTGAAAATTTGGGCTATATTCGCCAAAGAAGTGTCGCCGAGTTCCAGCCGGAGAGTCACTTCCGCCTTCAAGGGCAGCGATTGGTCAAATTTCATATCCAGTTCCAGCCAATCCGCGGCGTTTTCCGCGGCGTCCATGTCGTACGTCACCATCGTGCGGTTTTCGTATCCGAGTTCGTCGGCCACGATGTTTTGGGCCAACCTGGAATATTCCAGGGAAAGCCGCTCCAAGGTGTTGAACTTCCCCAGCACATCGCCCTCGTAATCGTCCCGAATGACCTTGCCGTTTCGATAATAAATGCGAAATTTCGTATCGATGCTCGTGGTCGACCGCGCCGTGGCCCAATAAGTTCCGTCCTTGAAGTTGTATTTGACCTTGTCCGTTTCCAGATGCAGTGACGAATAGTGCTGGTCGACATATTGTCGGATCGCCCGGTCGGCCATCATGGCCGATACGGGATTGCCGACAAAGGCGTTGGTCACATAAAGCAATGCGCCGATCAGCGCGAAAGCCGTCAAACCCGCCGCGATTCTCAACAGCAGTTTTGCCGCGCGGTTCATCGTTTCCCTCCTTTGCCGAAAGCAAATGTCAGCAGCTTGGCGATGAGGACGCCCAAACCGACCAAAGCGGAATAGATGGCGCCGTAAATGACGCCTTCATACAACGCCGCCCGGTCGAATCCGTACGAAACGGCCCCCGTTACGGTTTGCCATCCAAAAGTGAGCGCCAAGACGGCCAGCGCGGCCGCATACCATTTTCTTTGAAAAACGAACAGCGAAAGCGCGCCGACCGCCGGCATAATGAGCAAATTGTAAAACATGCCCATCGAATTGCTGAGCGCGACGCCGACGACCGCACCGATGAACAAAACCGCCAGGCGGGTGGCGTAAATGCTGCGTCTGATCGCCGCGATGATTTTCTCATCTTGAATCGATGGGTGGGGTTCCATGGCAGCGCCTTCACACAAGTCGAATTCCGCTTTGCACATTTCGCAGCGCTTCACGTGTTCCGTGACCAATCGGGCGCTGTCGTCGCTGGCCACGCCGTCTTTGACGAGCGGGATCAAGTCCCGGATGATCCGGCAGGATACGCTCAACTCCACCCCTCCTTTTCCAAAACGGTTTTGATCCATTTTTTCGTGCGAAAATCGATTACCCTGGCGGCGCTTTCCGAGATGCGGAGCGCCTGCGAAATTTCCCAGTAGCTGAAGCCTTGTATGCGCATATGAACAATATTGCGGGTGCGCTCGTCTTTTTCCGACAGGAGGTTCCGTATTCTTTCCGCCGTTTCTTTCGTCACCACCCGGTCGGCCGCATGATCGGAAACGTATAATCCCAGCAAATCGTTGTATTCCACGTCCTGTTTTTGTTTCCTCAGTTTGTGAAGCCAACAATGTCTGGCGATGGAAAAAAGCCACGTTTTCACCGAAGATTGTCCCTTAAAATTGCCGATCGAAGCGATGGCGCGAACAAACGTGTCGGACAGCAAATCTTCCGAAAGGTGGGGATCGCGGGTCAACGAAAGCAAATACCGGTATACATCCCGCTTGTACGACACGTATAACTGCTCGATTTGCTTCACCCAATCCCCCCTTTGCAATATTAGTCGCAATTTGGATGAAAATGTTACACTCGGCTCGCACAACCGTCGTTTCCCATCCGTCAAACAGCGAGAGAGGCGGTCGCGATTGGTTGCGCGCTTGCAAGGGGCGCCGTTCATGAACCGCCGGCATGCTGTGATGAACCCGACGGTACTCCTTTGATGAACCCGCACGCATGGGAAGCGTTTGGACGAACCCGCACGCAAGGGGGCGCGTGGACGTACCTTACCCGCTTCGTTTGAACGTCCTTTACGGAAGGGAAACGCGCGGCCGCCGTCGAAGGTATGTATGCAGGACAAACAGCGGGGGAAAGCGGGAGATTTGCCGTTTTTATTGGAGCACGATGAACGGCACTGCCGTTCGCCCCCAATAATGAACATATTACCGGGAATGCTGTTGAAAGCAAAGATTGGGGAGATGTTCGTGGACATTCAAGCGATCAGGCGCATCGTGGCGGACAGCGACAACATCGTGTTTTTCGGCGGAGCCGGCACGTCGACGGAAAGCGGCATTCCGGACTTTCGTTCGGCGGGCGGATTGTACAATACGGAAATCGGGGGCTTTTCTCCGGAAGAAATGTTGAGCCGCGATTTTTTCCTGCGGCATACGCCGCTTTTTTATCAATTTTATTTGAAACATATGATCTACAAGGATGTGCGGCCGAACGCGGCGCACCGTGCTCTCGCCGAATTGGAACGGCAAGGCAAACTCAAGGCGGTCATTACGCAAAATATCGACGGTTTGCACCAAATGGCCGGCAGCAAAGAAGTGCTGGAACTGCACGGTTCCGTTCACCGCAATTATTGTATGAAGTGCGGCAAGTTTTTCGATTTGGATTATGTTTTGGCCTTTGAAAATTCCGTTCCGACGTGCGACCGCTGCGAAGGGATCGTCAAGCCCGACGTGGTGCTCTATCAGGAACCGTTGGATCACGAGATCATGAGGAAAGCGCGGGACTACATCGCCCGTGCCGATGTCTTGATCGTGGCGGGCACCTCCCTGAGCGTGTATCCCGCGGCGGGGTTGGTCCAGTATTACAACGGAAACAACATGATTTTGATTAACCAATCACCGACTCCCTATGACGGAGCGGCGCATTTTGTTCTTCGCGAAAGCATCGGAAAAGTGATGCAAAGTCTGATTTGATCATGAAGCGGACTGCCTTCCTGTTCTGTTGCGCAAGGCACCCCAAATATGGGATCCGCCTATGGTCACGATTTAGGAGGAACTCATGCGCAAAAACGAAATTGTGGATTTGCTGGTCGGATGCGGCCTCGAAGCGTATAAAGACCGTATCGCGCCGCTGATCTTCCCGTCCTATCAAATTCATTTGGATCCGGACGAAGATGCGGACATCCCGATGGGCGCAAGCAAAATCGGCGGAGAGCCGGACCTCCCCGCCGATGTGGAGTGGCCGAAGTGGAAGCATTACACGATGTCTTTCGTCGCGCAAATCAATCTCGCTGAGCTCACCGATGCCGCTCCGCTGCCTGCGGACGGACTTCTTTCCTTCTTTTATGCGGTGGAAGCGATGTACGAAGACGAAGATTTTTATCGAGATCCCCGTACATGCCGCGTCATCTACACGCCTGCCGAAAGGCTGGGCGGACTCGAACGCAGGTCGTGCGGTGAATTGTCGAAAGACGCCGTTTTCCGGCCGAACCGCGCCACGTTTACGCCAACACTAACGGTTCCGGCTGCGGAATCCGCCTATTTGGAAAACATGGGGCTCGGTTGGAGGGGAAATCGCGAGGACTTCGACAAATATTGGGACGTCTTTCTCAGGAGATACAGCGAGCATCACGAAAACGGCGCGATCGTGCACCGTTTGCTCGGCCATCCGGATCAAATCCAGGGCGACATGCAAGTGGGCTGCGAAGCCAAAACATCCGGGCTTGATTTTGACGCGCTCCGGAACCCTGATCTGTATCAGCGCACCGTCCAATCCGCCATCCGCTGGCGTCTGCTCCTGCAAATCGATTCCGGAGACGACAAGACGGGCATCATGTTCGGCGATGTCGGCCGCATCTACTTCTGGATCCGGGAAGACGACCTTGCAAAGCGGCGTTTCGACCGCGTCGTCTGCGAGATGCAATGTTCCTGATGCTCCGCGAGGAAGCGAAACGGTTTCCCTGCATTTACAAATAATGGCAAACGATATTTACCCTGAATCCGTGATCATCAATTGACGAAATTTCGCGAAAAAGCAGGTAAACACTGCCCCGAAGGCGAATTATTTATGTATTCGATCACAAGAAAACATTCACCTGCGGGGTGCCATATGAAAATCAAGTTCGCTCACTCCAAGGAGCTTATTCTTTCCACACATGCTGGTCTAGCGACGGTGGGTGCCTTATTGGCGCATACCGGATTAACGAAACGTCTGAACCGTACACGCCTTTCGGAGATGGAAAATCCATATCATTCTCACTCCGACGTAATGAAAAGCTACATCGGGCTGCTCTGCCAAGGCAAAAGCGATTTCGACCATATTGAGCCGTTTCGGAACGACGATGTATTTCCGATCTGTTTGCAGTTGCAGAAAGTGCCCTCCAGCCCTACGCTTCGGCAGCGCCTGGATCGTGCGGCGGAAACGGAAGCGGCGGGATGGAACGAGATTCTTCTTGAGGAGTCCGCTGATCTCATCCGTCGGGTCCAAGCGCCGCTTACAGGGCTTATAGCCGGTTCGGTCGTCTACGTACCGCTGGATATCGACGTTTCGCCCTTCGACAATTCCGGCACCAAGAAAGAAGGCGTCTCCCGAACGTACAAAGGGGTGGACGGTTATGCGCCCATCTTTGCTTATCTGGGTCAAGAGGGTTACGGCGTCAACGTCGAACTTCGGGAAGGCAGTACGCACGTCCAGAACGGAACGGTTGCTTTTTTAGCCCAGAGCATTGCGTATGCGCGGCGCATTACAGATCGCCCGATTGTCATCCGAATGGACGCGGGGAACGACAGCGCAGACAATTTGCATGTGTGTCACCGTGAAAACGTAGACTACATCATTAAAGCCAACCTTCGCAAGGAACCGAAAGAGCTGTGGTTGCGAATCGCCGAATCGTCGGGCATTTGCTGCGAGCAGCGCGAGGGCAAAAAAGAGTATGTTGGCTTCATTGAGTTTTCCGAGAAAGGATTTGACCGACCGCTCCGGCAAGTCTTTCACGTGATCGAACGTACCATTGACCGAGATGGGCAAATCCTGCTGATCCCCGAGATTGAAGTGAGCGTGTACTGGACCTCGCTTCGCTGCGGACCGTGGCGAGTCATTGAGTTATATCGAGATCACGGCACAAGCGAGCAGTTTCACAGCGAAATCAAGACGGATCTGGACTTGGAGCGGTTGCCAGCCGGAAAGTTTGCGACGAATAATCTGGTGCTTCATGCCGGACTGTTCGCCTACAATCTGCTGCGTATCATCGGTCAGGAGAGTCTGCGCAAAGACGACGCTCCGATTCGCAGCAATGTGAAGCGCCGCCGAATCCGAACCGTTATTCAAAATATGATCTACATGGCCGTTCGGCTTGTTCGACATGCGGGTGGTCTATGCTTTAACTTTGGAAAGCACAGTCCATGGTCCCCTGTTTTAGAGAGGGTTTACCTGGCGTTTGCATGACGCAAAATGAAGCATGAATCGCTATTTGAACTATTTGAGTGACCTGCAGTTTGCAAGGTTTATTTGGCATCCACAGATTCAACTCTGTAGGCTAAGATGTAGCCTCAAGTCGAAGTGAAATGCCCCCTCATCACAACCTCACAGGAAAAAAGGGCATATTTTTGTATCCATGTTTTTGAAGCTAACGGAAGATCACGGATTCAGGTGTATTATAAGATTACATTTTATGGCAATCAATGGAAAATATTGTTAAGTGAAATCGATAGATTTCTGGTGGTGAAGCGATGGGAAGGTGAAGCGGGGAACGCACTTGTTTCATGCCCATCTGCATGTGATTCCCCGTTTTGCCGGCAAGCCGTTGGCGGACAAAGGGATCATACATTCACTCGAATTGCCATTTCTCTCCACAATGTAAAAACTGTAATGGTGGCTGCGCATGAATTTGTATCAAAAAAATGTGATCGGAAGAAAGTATGTCCGGCTGATGACCGGATCGCCGTTTCCTTATCTTGTGTTTCTCGCCGGCTTGATCGCCTTGTTTTTGTTTCTGACGTTGTCCACCAAAGTCGATTTGATCAAGACGTATCAGATCAAGGCGATGGAAGTGGATGGGACGCCCGTTTTGTCTGTGGCCGCGGCGGATATTCCAGTCGGAAGGGCTTTTTTGTATGCTAACAAAAACCAAAATGTTTATCCCGTCCACATTCAAAGAACGGAGACGCACGAGGACGGCACCTTCCTCTACCTGGAGGGAAGTCGGATCTGGGACGATCTCCGATCCCTCGGCGATCAAACGCTTTATCTTGACGTACCGCAAGGAGAAGCGACTTTACTATACTTCATCCTTGTAAAAGGAGGGAAGGGAGGTGGATGAGAAATTAACGTTCATCGGCGGCGTCCGATTTTTGGGGCGGTATGTCCGGAAACATAAACGGAATTTCCTGTTGTTTTATACGGGTTGGTTGGTGGAAAATGCGCTGACGGTCATCGCTCCGATCCTCTTTTCGATCATGATTGATCAAATGGTGTACTATGGCAACCTGGACGTGTTTTTACGGGTGAGTCTCGTATTTGCTCTGATGTCTTTATTTTCGTGTATCCATTATTTTTTCATTTACACGTTCCACCACTACCTGATGAGCATGTATGTTTTTGATATCCGAATGGATTTGTTCGATAAAGTGCAAAGCATGAATGCGCACAGCATGTCCAGGGTCAAAACGGGGGATCTGATCAGCACACTGCTTCAAGATACTATGGAATGCATGCATTTTGTGATCCGGAATTTATTTCACAGTTTCAATGCGGTGCTCAAGGGCGTTTTTTATATAGCCTACATTTTTGTGATCAGCAAGATCGCCGGTTTAGCGGTAGTTCTGTTTTTGCCGTTGATGGCTTACATCACGAATCGATACGGCAGACGCATCCGGTCCTTTTCGGATCGCCAGCGCGAAATATACGGCGGTTACGCTTCATGGCTGTTTGAAATCCTGCGTGGGCTAACCGATATTCGGCTGCTCGTTGCGGAGAAACATGTCCGCAGGAAATTTATCGAGTACCATCGCGGACTGTTCAAGACGGATATGCAGACCAAAATCGCCAATCTGACCTCAAACCAGGTCATTGAAGGGATCAATTTGCTGCTGCAGCTGGCCGTGTTCGGTATTTGCGCCTATCTGGCCTTTCTCGGGGAAATCACGATCGGCAATGTCATCGTGCTGCTGACCTTTACGTTCGCCCTGAAAGATCAGTGTATCGGCTATCTCGTAAGAAACATCATGGAAGCCCAGACCCGGCTGGCGCGCATCACGCGGATCAGGCGATTCATGAACATGGAAGATGAAAACGGCTGGAAAGGAAAAAACGAATTGACGGTGAATCGGGGGGACATTCAATTTCAACATGTCCATTTCGCTTACGATCCGCGGAAACCGGTCCTGAAGGGATTGAACTTGTCCGTTTCCGGCGGGCAACGCGTCGCCATCGTCGGAAAGAGCGGGTGTGGGAAAACGACCCTGGCCTCACTGTTGATTGGCATGTATGAACCCGGCGCCGGAACCATTTCCATTGACGACCAAGACATTTCGACCTGCCGTCTCCAATCCGTCCGTCGGAACATCGGGGTGGTGCAGCAGGATATTTTGATCCTCGATGCCACGCTGCGCGAAAATCTTCTCATCGGCAATCCAAGAGCCAGCGAGGAAGACATGTGGGAAGCCTGCCGCAAGGCGGGGATTTCCTCGTTCATCGAAACGTTGCCCGATCGTCTCGACACGGTGATCGGAAAACGCGGCATCGAACTATCCGGCGGACAGAAGCAGCGGATCGCGATCGCCAGAATCTATTTAAAAAACCCATCCATTATTGTCTTCGACGAAGCCACGAGTGCACTCGATCGGGAAACGGAAGAGCATATTCACGAGGCTTGGCGGGAACTGCTAAAAGGACGAACGGCGATTGTTATCGCCCACCGGTTATCGTCGGTCATGCTTTGTGATCATGCGGTGCTGATCGAAGACGGGATCGTCAAGACGGAAGGGCATCCGGAACAATTACTGAAAACCAGCGATTCGTTCAGAAAACTTTTTGCCGTTGACGAGGTGGCTGCGGGGCATGTTGTTTAGGCAAACTTACCGCGCGGAAATCATCAAAAAACTCCGTCCATTTCTCCGGGGGACGCAAAAGAATATTGTGTTCCTGGTGTGTCTCAGCCTATTAAGCATCGGATTTTCGTTCGCCACCCCTGTTTTCTACAAATTGTTTGTGGATGAAGTCATCATCGCGCGGAAATTGGATATGTTTCTCGTTGTGGCTGCGGGTTACCTTTCGGTCTTTTTCCTCTCGACGGCTGTCGCCTACTTGCGAACCTATTTTGGGAATCGATTGCAAAACAGACTGCTGTTCAAAATCAAGGACAAAATCTTGAGGAATTATTTGTCGATGCCTTTTGGGGAATACGAGAAGCGCAACACCAGTGATCTGAAGATGCGGATCGATGAGGATTGCTTCACTTTGTCCGGCTTTGTGGAAGTGCAAAACGTGGATTACCTGAAATCCCTCATTACCGCCGCCATCGCGACGGTGTTGATGATGTGGATCGAATGGAAACTTGCTTTATTTTCGATTTTGGTCATTCCATTGACGTTTTTTCTCGACCACAAACTGAGTCTCCGTGAAAAGAAACTCATGGATACCAACCGGATCAACGACGAAAATTGGTACAACCGGCTGCAGACCTCGATTCAGGGGTGGAAAGAGGTCAAGGCCTTGAATTTGCAGAAGCGCGAAAAGAGAAACTTTGTCCGATACGCGCACAATTTCGCCGAATATTTCGGAAGGTGGATTTATTACTGGGTTCTTCGCGCGCTCATCATTCCCAGGATCAAAGATGAATTCCTGATGAAATTCGCTTTGTATTTTTTCGGCGGATTGCTGGTGATGCGAAAGGACATCACGATCGGAGATTTGCTCGTTTTTTCCGTTTATTACGAGCTGCTGAGCAACAGCGTGCGGACGGTATCTTCGGCCAATGCCGAGCTGCAGAGCCATATGCCGATTTACAATCGGGTTCTGGAAGCGTTGAGTTCGGAGCGCTGTTCCGTCCATGGAAAGCTTTCGTGTACCTTTCCGAAAAATGGGGAACTCGAACTGCGGGAGGTCAGTTTTTCCTATGACGGAGGCCGGTCATATGTTATCCGGAATTTTTCCCTGAGCGTGCAAAAAGGGGAACGGGTGGCCATCGTCGGGCCAAGCGGTTCGGGGAAAACGACGCTGTTAAAACTAATTGCCGGTATTCTCGAACCGGATGCCGGATCCGTTCGTTTTTCGGGCGTGGACGTTCGTCATCTGGATCCCAAATGGTATTACCAAAAAATCGGATTTGTCATGCAGGAACATCTGCTGCTCAACCTGTCCATTCGCGACAATTTGCTTCTTGCCCATGAGTCGGCCGATGACAGATTGTTGGATGAAGCTTGCAAAAAAGCTTGCATCTATGATTTTGTCCAATCTTTGCCAGAGAAGTACGATACTCTGATTGGCGAGAAAGGAGTAAAACTGTCCGGCGGGCAACGGCAGAGACTCGCGCTGGCACGGTTGTTTTTGCGCGATCCCGATGTGCTGATCTTTGATGAAGCGACCAGCGCGCTGGATCCGTATTCGGAAAAGATCATTCACGATGCGATCCAGACGCTCGGAAGAGACAAGACGATCCTCATTGTGTCGCATCGCGAATCTTCGATTGCGCTTTGTGACCGGGTGGTCCGGATTGCATGAAGGAGATCCCATTCATGAACAAGGACTGCCCATTCCTCTGTTAAAGAGCATGCAAAGAGGGTTTCATGGATGCTTAAAAAATTGGTTACCGTTCAATGGAATCGCGAAAAATGGATGGCGATCCTATCTTTCATTTTTGCATCCCTTCTATGCTCATCCTGTACATCTCCATCTTCTATTCCTTTTGATGAGAATGAATCAATGAAGGATGAAAAACAACCTTACGACGGAAACTACGCTTCATTTGAAGAACTATGGGCCAAACATGCTGTATTTTGGGGGCAACTACTCCATTGAGCAATATGAAAACGGGGAATGGTACCAAGTACCGTTGCCTTTAGATTTCAACTCAAGGGCTTATAGCAGTGTGGCAGGTGAAGTGTTTAGTCAACGATTTGAAGTTCCCGCGCAATTATCAGTGGGCAAATATCGTGTGATGAAAGACATTGATGCCAGAGGGGTTACATTTACAAGTTCGCAACGTTTCGATCGAATATACTTGGCTGTAGAGTTTGAAGTGATCGGAAATGAGTAATTGGGATCAAGCGACATTGCATGATGTTGCCGCCCATGGTTTATTTTTGGAAGATCGCGGATTCAGGTTTGCTTTCTTCATCTAGGTGATCTTTTTGCCTTCATTGTCCTTTCGCAATCGCTTATTGCTCCATTTTCAAACATCGGTCATTTATGGGCGGGTCTGCAACGCTCCTTGGCTGCCGTCATGCGAATCCACGAGTTTTTTCAAATTGCTAAAGACAGGACGATCAAACAGGAAGTCGAGCAAGTGCCCGTGAATGTTGAATTCAGAAATGTCAGTTTTTCGTATGGAGACGATAAGAAAGCCCTTGATTCCGTAAATATTACGATAAAGTCCGGTCAACGGATTGCGGTCATTGGAGAAAGCGGTTCGGGCAAGAGTACGCTGATGAAACATTTGCTGGGATTATATCCGGTGACGGAAGGGGAAATATGGCTGCTGCCGGAGAATCGGGAGGGGATGAAATTGGAGGGGATCAACTCTTATGTTTCTTATGTTCCGCAAGATGATTTCTTATTTGATGATACGATTTATCAAAATATACAATATGGAGAGACCGATGCGACCGAAGAACAAGTATACAAGGCTGCCGTGGCGGCGAATGCGGATCATTTCATATCCGAACTTCCCAATCAATACCAATTTCAAGTAGGCGAGTGAGGAACCAAATTGTCCGGCGGTCAAAGACAGCGAATCGCTTTGGCGCGGGCGATGGTAGGGAACCAGTCCATCGTCGTATTCAATGAAGCCACTTCCGCGTTGGACATCAAAACGGAAGAATTCATATTGAAACAGCTTGACTCATTGAAATCGCAACAGACGGTCATCATGATTACGCATCGTCTGTCTACGGCTATCGATTGCGATATGATCATTTTGATGGAAAACGGTAAGGTGTTGGCGACAGGGACTCATGCAATATGAAATATCATGAACTTTATGAACGTTATGTCCAAAACACTAGATTGATCGGTATGAATGTAAACGGGTAAGCGACTGAATGGAACTGGCGCTTCCACCTGTGCAATTGACAAAGTTTCAAGCCAATCAACTTGAAAAAATTACAAAAGAGGCATCCAAGCAGGGAGTAAAAATTATTATCAAAATTGTAGAGTAATATAGATAAGGGGCTGTATATATGGAGTTCAAATCGGTAAGCATCTATGTTACAGCGGACGGAGATTTGTTTATACTTTCTCGAGGAATCTCTAAGAAGTGGGGTGGGACAATAATTGATATTGAGAGATACCGATTTTTGGAGAAAGGTTTTACAAATGACATGCTCGAGTCATGTGTTCTTGAAGCATTTGAGGATTGGAACTCGATTGAACCTGCAGAGGAATTAAAGCCGAGTGCAATAGAAAAAATCCTTAAAATAAAAGGCTATTTAAAAGCTGTTAAGCATATGAGTTATATTAGCGTTGAATGGGATTCTGATGAGGGTTACAAAATGATACCGACTAAAAATAACGGCAGGAAGGGTTTTGTACATTTAGAGGAAGAAGCTATCAGTATTGGCGGTACCGTTCGCGATGGAAACTTAGCTCATGCAATTAGAACTGCAATAATAAAATCAAAATAAATTATCTTTCAGTCACATGCGAGTGTAACAACTCCGTGTATTCTAAATCTAGTGCCGAATGAAGCGGGCGGGCGAGCACGGGCAAAGGGATCGGAAGTATAGGAGAAAGCGATTACGATCCAAGCGGATCAGTCCAAAACCTTCCAGTCTTCATACTCCGTCAAATCCAACGGATGAGCAGAAGAGAGGATTCTTTTCGCCGCCATGACCAAGGGCGAGGAATTCGCTTCATGGATCCGGTCCAAGTCCACCCAAAGTTCTCCCGACGAATCTTGATCCCCGGCAGGAAGAAAATCCATTTTCTTGCCTGCTTCCACTCGATAAAACAACGCGATGTGATGAAAACGGCTCGTCTGATCCGGATAATTCGGCAACAAAAAATCATAGGCCCCGAGATTTTCAACGACGCGGATCCGATATCCGGTTTCTTCCGCAAACTCCCTGCGTAATGCCTCCAATATGGACTCGTTCGGTTCGATCCGTCCCCCGGGCAAATCCCATCTGCCTTTATAGAGTCCTCTATTTTTCATCGTCAGCAGCATTTTTTCCCCTTGCAAGCAAACCCCGTATACGCCAAGATGGCGTTCCCATTTGTTCGACTCGGATCTTTCAACTCACTTTGAGATGATGGTATCAATTTTTGAGATGATGGTATCCATCTTCGTCCTTTTCAGACCAAGCGCTGTGTTGTACGATTAAGTTACATTTAATGGTAATCGTTGGCGACCCTCATTGTCCACAGAAATCGACAAATTTTTGGCGGCGAATCGATGGGCGGCGAGAGGTGTTTGCCAGAGATGGGGGAAAAAAATATGCAAAGTCCGTCAGGCCGGACGGCTTCATAAGCGCGAGTCCATTTGACATTGCATGATACTGTATTAAGATAATAATTAAACCGTTTAATTGAACCTGCACCGGGATGGGAACCGGGAATTGAGTGGTGTCATTTGAACAAGGAAGCGTATTTGTATCACGAAATCAGGGAGCGCATCCATCAGAGCGTCCGCAACATGCCGGCGCATACGCGCCTTCCTTCCCGCCAGGCGCTGGCGAAGCAGTACGGCGTCACGGCGACCACGATCGAGAAGGCGGTGTCCGAACTGGTCGGCCGGGGCGTTCTGTATTCTCGCAGAGGCAGCGGGACGTACGTGGCTCCCGCCGCGGCGGAAAGTGCGGAACCGGCCGGGACGCGGAACGACGCGGTGCAACGGCCTCCCGTTTCGGCTTGGGGCGTTCTCGTGCCCGACGTGCTGGACGATTTTTATACCGCCATCGTGCGCGGCGTGGAGGATGTGGCCGAGCGGCGGGGGACCAACGTCATTTTGTGCAATACCGACAACGACCCGGCGAAGGAGCGCAAATACGTCGAACAGCTGATCCGTTCGGGGGCGGAAGGCGTCATTATCGTTCCGGTCATTTCCACCGGGGAAAAATCCGCGGAGCATTACCGGATGCTGCAGGAAAAGGGCATCTCCTTCGTGTTCTGCAACCGGGGAGTCGACGGCGTCGCCGCGCCGCGCGTGCTGTACGACAACTATACCGCCGGGTATGCGGGAACACGGCATTTGATCGACCGGGGGGCCACAAGGCTGTCCTATATCGCTTCTCCCGTGTATCTGTCGTCCGAACAGCGATATCAAGGGTTTCTCGGGGCGCTGCGGGACGCCGGACTGCCCGTGGACGAGGAACTGGTGTTTCTGGAAGACCGATTGGATCAGGAGGAAGCGGGCTATGTGTGCGGCAAAGAGGTTTTGTCCGCCAGCCGTCCGCCCGACGGCGTCGTCTGCTTCAACGACAGCGTGGCGGTCGGATTGTACCGCGCGGCGGCCGAACTGGACGTTCCGATCGGGGAAAAACTGCTCGTGATCGGCAACGGCGATACCGCGATTTGCGAAAAATTGCCCGTCAAATTAAGCAGCGTCGGGTATCCGAAATACGATACCGGGAAAATCGCCGCCGAATTTCTCGTGCAGAGCCTGGAAGGAACGCCGCGGCGCAAAAACCGCACGGCCGTGCTTCAGCCCGAGTTGGTCGTCCGGGACAGCACGAAAGGTGTCGGAAAACCGGCCGAATAGCCGGAGAGAACGCCGCAAACCGTTCATGTTCGTGCCCGTTCGCGGCGGGTGGATTTCAACTTGCGAAAGCAAACGGGAATGACGATTCGTTTAACCGGGAACCGAACCACCGGGGCTGTCAGGCGCAAAACGCCGGCATGCTCCGGTATTTTTTTGCTCCAAAATTAAACCGATTGCCTTCTCCAAAAAAATCATATAAATTAAAATTAAACGGTTTAATATATACCGTTAACTTTTCCGATGAGGTGACGACATGATCGACGAACGTTGGAAGGGCATTTTTCCGGCGATGCTGACGCCTTATGACGAAGACGGGGCGATTCACGAAGGGAGAACGCGGCGTTTGGTTCGCCATTTGCTCGACCGGGGAGTGGCCGGTCTGTATTTGTGCGGCAGCACCGGCGAAGGGTTTCTGTTGACGGCCGACGAACGCAAGCGGGTGCTGGAAATCGTGCTGGACGAAGTCAAGGGACAGGTGCCC
>Ga0207870_100212_pt1 | contig 52136 bp, 50 predicted proteins | sample CeladaPassage60B_FD_187477 | JGI IMG/M metagenome (GOLD analysis project Ga0207870, IMG submission 187477) | Cellulose-adapted microbial communities from the Joint BioEnergy Institute, USA - Passage3 60B (SPAdes) (version 2) | ecosystem: Engineered > Bioreactor > Continuous culture > Unclassified... | reverse complement strand
CTCCAAAGATTCTAGGCATCCACCCTCGCACCTAGATACACGCCCGAAGTGTGCCCAAATGCCTCCGATCCCTTTTGTATCAAGGGGCGAGAGGCATTTTGTTTGCCTAGTGACTGTCGAACTCGGGTCCATGAGAGCCATTCTCTTTCTGTGCAAGCCCCATTGCAATTCACATAACGTTGTCCCCAAACCACAAACGCCCAGTCAATGCTTTTGTCATCTTTTTTGGTTAAGCGCCCGAAACCTTTTTGATATAGAAAGCGACCATAAGAAGCAATTCCTCGACCGTTAAGCCCCCGTACTTGGTGGAAGAAGGGCTGTTTTTTTGCGAGAATCATCAACGTTTGTAACGGAGCGTTCTTCTGCGAGGGGAATGCTCTTTGTTTTTATCATGTTTAACAGCAAAAATATAATTAAATTCGATAATTATTTATTGAAAAACGATAAATGAATGATTAAAATAAAATCGAAAACAAATCAGTGAGGTGCTCGCGGTGAAACGAGAAACAATTTTTTTGAAAGTGGCTGTTGTGTTGATTGGTCTTCCCGTTCTTGCGTTGTGCATATTTTTGGTGCCTGTGCTTGGGGATGTGGCGGTCAAGTTGTTGCCAAAGTTCCCTTGGATCAAGTATTTCGTTTATTTTGTGTTTGATACGTCCGCGTTGCCGTTTTATTTTGCGCTCTATCAGGCGTTTCAGCTATTAACGTATATTGATCAAAATAGCGCGTTCTCTGAACGGTCGGTGAAGGCGTTGAAGGCAATCAAATATTGCGCTGTTGTCATCTGTGGGCTGCACATGCTTGCCTTGCCGCTGTTTTATCTTTTTGCCGAAAAGGATGACGCCCCGGGTGTCATTTTCGTTGGGTTGTTGGTGCCGTTTGCTTCGCTGGTGATCGCCGTCTTTGCCGCGGTGTTACAAAAGCTGCTTCAACAAGCGATTGAAATCAAACAGGAAAATGAGTTGACCATTTGAGGTGGATGACATGCCGATTATTGTGAATCTTGATGTCATGTTGGCCAAGCGGAAGATGAGCGTCACGGAGTTGTCAGAGAAAGTAGGGATCACGATGGCAAATCTGTCGATCTTGAAAAACGGAAAAGCGAAGGCCATCCGCTTTTCGACGTTAGAAGCCATTTGCAAGGCGCTCGACTGTCAGCCCGGGGACATTTTGGAGTATCGAAGCGAGGAAGGGGAGTCAAATCCGTGAGTAGGGAGGAGACGGCTTGAAAGGGGAGAAACACGAGGTAGCGGTGAACGAATGCCCACCGTTTTGCCTGATGATAGTCCGGGTGCGCCAGTTTTGCAGAAAATCGTGGCTGATCAAAGCGTTTGTGCAGCTCATTCGCTTCGGTTGGGCGCAGGCGTTGTCTTGCGTGTTTCCGGTTGTTATTTTTGCCTCATTGGCGCTGACGAAACTCGCGCCGCTCCCTTTGTTGCCGAGGTATGACTGGCTGCTCATCATTTGCCTGCTCATGCAATGGTGGATGGTGCGATCAGGGCTGGAAACGCGGGATGAGCTCAAAGTCATTACTGTCTTTCACTTGATTGGGCTTGCATTAGAGCTGTTTAAGGTGCGTATGGGTTCATGGGCATATCCGGAAGAAGGGTATACGAAACTGTTTGGCGTGCCGTTGTACAGCGGATTCATGTATGCAAGTGTGGCGAGCTATCTTTGCCAGGCGTGGAGAAGAATGAAAGTGGAGCTTGTGCGATGGCCGCCGTTTTGGTTGGTCGTTCCGCTGGCTGCGGCGATCTACTTGAACTTTTTTACCCATCATTATTGGGTGGACGTTCGATGGTGGTTAGCAGGCCTTGTGATCCTCGTTTTTTGGCGGTCATGGGTCGTGTATGAAGTGGGGGGAATTTGCTATCGGATGCCGCTCGTCCTTTCGTTTTTACTGATCGGATTTTTCATCTGGATCGCTGAAAACATTGCCACCTTTTTTGGTGCTTGGCAATATCCAAACCAAGCAAAGGCGTGGAGTCTCGTTCATATAGGGAAAGTAAGCTCGTGGGTGTTGTTGGTCATTGTCAGTTTTCTTATTGTGGCAACGTTAAAGCAAGTGAAAGGAAGAGCTTCTGCCGGCACCGTCGTCAATGATGAACAAAAGGCGCTGCAGACGGGACAATGAAAATGCGTTTCTCAACATATAAAGCCGAGTGGGGCTAAAGGTTGCGCCCTCGGCTTTTTGGTTCGATATAGATTTCGCTGGATCATCCAATAGCCTGTTAGGTGTATCGGGTGTACGGTAAAATCGTTTTGTGTTCGCAGTGACGGCTGTTTTGACTTGTTCAATCTCTTGCTCGTAGTGCGCCGCAACAGTGCGACGGAGTCAAACAGCAATAACGGCGTCATCGGTTTTTTTTAGAACGAACCGGCAAACGGCCATGGGCCGTCCATTTCGAGAAGTAGTTGTTCCTTTTTGTCACGCTCGCGGTAGCACACGTTTTCTCCAATCACTCTTTCTGTTCTTTGTTTGGATACAAACGAAATTTGAATGCTTTGTTTTGCTTGGCCAGATCCAATCCCCTCACTTCTGACCTTGATTTTCAATGTATTTTCTTATGACCTCGATTGGAGCGCCGTCTGTTGTAAGCAGACAAAAACTTCTTGACCAAAAAACATCTCTTTCCATAGTTTTTTCGGATATGAGGAAGATGTTTCTTTATTAGTCGAGAACTTGCACTCTTATAAGCATTGATGAACGTTGATCATTCAGAATTAGGATGTGCTTTGAATAAGATGTGAACATGATTTTTATCGTGATTCCATTCTGTCAAAGTAATGTGATATTGGCTTCCAATCTCAATAAACATATTTTGGAAAATCGAGTGTTTCATCGGTGAATACTTCTCTGCGATCCTTCACGACGAATACAAGATAGTAATGTAAAGAGAACATTGAATGGTTATTACTATCCAATTTCATTGATATATCAGTCCTTTTTTATACCTAAGACTGATTACATCAAAACCTTTGGCTAAAGCCAACCGACATTCATCTCCCGTCTACTCATTGGGCTATCGCCCTTCCCATTCCTTGAGGTGGGAGACTTCTGTCGGAAATTACGTTAAAAATGCGCTTGATTGGGCTCGTGAAGCTTGGAACAACAAGGCAGCAGGAATTGTCAGTGACGGTTCGACTGGCGTAGCCCACGCTGCTGAGCATTTGCGTGGAATTTGCGGTGAGCTAAAAATCGTTGATGTCCGTACACATCCAACATTGTCGTTGTTTACCGATTTCAAGAATGGAACCGTGTTTAAGCCACAGGCGTTCCAAGTGGAACAAGTCAACGTGATGCTTGATGAGCTTTTATTATGGAGCGTTAAAAACTGTACGATAAAATGAAGGCGAACGAATAATGGCGCAAAAATACAAATGGGCGTTATTGATTTTGCGGGTCACTTTAGGGTTGATGTTCTTTATTCACGGCGTTGCCAAATTCCAAATGGGTCTTGGCAATGTAGCCGGTTGGTTTGAAAGCATCGGTGTTGCCGGATTCCTCGGTTACGTTGTCGCCTTCATTGAATTGACCGGGGAAGTGGCCTTAATCGTAGGATTAGGAACAAGAGTTATTTCGGCGCTGCTTGCATTCGTGATGTCTGGCGCGACCTTCACTGTCAAGCTGCCGGCCGGTTTCATGGGCAATAGCCAAACCGCAGGGTATGAATTGGATGTTGTCTTATTGTCTGTAGCTATTGCCCTTTGCCTCAGCGGCAGCCAGCTATTCGCCTTGGATAATAAATGGTTTGGATCGTCAAAGAACTAATAAGACAAGATTTCCCTGTTTCTTCACTAGAAATTTACTTTGGAGCACACGTTACGGAAAAGATGGGAATCACTCCGAACGTGTGCTTTTTGTTGGACGTCCGTTTCTTTTTCCGTTGTCCTACTGTTCATCCCCATTCCTTATCAATCCGATACTTGCGAATGCGGTATTGCAAGTTTTGCCGGCTTAAGCCAAGCGCTTTAGCGGTTTTCGTGATGTTGAAGCCGTGGTGTTGCAGCGCTTTGCGGATGTAGTAAATTTCGACTTCCTCCATATATTTTTCGAGTGGCAGAATGTCTTCTGTATTAAACAAAAAGTCTGTTTTCGGTGCATCGGGTGCAAGTTTCATGCGGAACGAAGCTGGAAGATGATCGAATGTGATCGTTTCTCCCTCGTCCATCATCTCCAACGTTTCATCGATCACCGTTTCTAGCTCGCGCACGTTGCCAGGCCAGTCGTAAGCGAGAAACGCCTCTTGCACGTCATCCGCAAGTCCTTCCACGTTTAAGCCATAGCGTTCATTGCCTTGGCGGATGAAATGGTCGGCCAATGGCAAAATGTCCTCTCTTCTCTCGCGCAATGGAGGCAAAACGATACAGTGCACCGCGAGCTGGTAGTAAAGCGATTTTAGCAACTCTCCTGTCTGGACGGCGTCAATCGGGTCACCGCTTGTCGAGGTGATAAGGCGGACGTCTGCACGAACGGGCTTATGGCCATGGACGCGGGTAAACTGTTTTTCCTGAAGGAAATGCACGAGCTTTTGTTGGAGCGGCAGGCTTAACGAATCGACATCATCGAGTAGCACAGTGCCCCCATCCGCTTGTTCGAACAAACCAGGCTGGATCTCGCCGTTTTCTTCGCTGCCAAACAGCATCGTTTCCATCCAATCGTCCGGGAGCGACAAACACGTTTGCGCCAAAAATGGTTTCAAGCGCCGTTCACTTTCGTAATGAATGCAAGAAGCAAGCAAATCTTTTCCTGTCCCTTTTTCACCCATAAGCAGTACCGGGGCTTCCGAGCGGGCGGCATGGCGGGCTAGGCGAATCGCAGCTTGCATCGCTTCGCTTTGGACGATGATGCCTGCCAGTGAGCGGCTTAGTTCTCCGCGTTGGTGCTGCTCGGCAATCAGCTTGCGGAATTTCGTGACGTCTTTGGCGATTTCCACCGCTCCGATGATGCATCCGTCTTTCCATAATGGATGTGTTTGATTGATCGTTGTCACTGCTTGCCCTTTGTTGTTGAAGTATGTTTGTTGCTTGTTCAATATGCTTTCACCGGTGCGCAGCGCTTCAAGCAATGTGCTCGGCTGTTCCGGATGGAAGCGGAAGACGTCTAAAATGTTCTTATCAAGTACATCCTCGACGTCCATTCCCTCAATGTCCCGCATTTTTCGGTTGTAAATGACTGTTTTTCCTTGTTGGTCGACCGCATGAACACCAAGGTCGATCATTTCGAGAATTTGCTCATACATGGATAAAAGCGTTTCCATCTCCCGGTTCACGATCAGCACCTCTCCTTTCCTTGTATTATAACACAAGTAGCTAGCGAAGAGAGGAATGACAAGGGAGGGGAAGAAGGAGATCGAAAAAATTTTTTGCCAAATATATTGAAAATAGAAAAAATAAGCACCATAATAGAGATGCGGCTGTGAAATATGCGAAAAAAAATTTTGCCGGAGAAAAAACGCCGTTTACTTGATAGAAATGTAAGCGGTTGCGAAATCTATAAGTAGTGGAAGGGAGAGATTTGGATGCCACCAGCGCAGGAATTGAAACGAGAGCTAAAAAGTAGACATTTGTTTATGATTGCGCTTGGCGGGGTGATTGGAACCGGTTTGTTTTTAGGATCCGGATACACCATTCATGAAGCGGGACCTGGAGGAGCGATTGCCGCCTACTTATTCGGCGGATTCGTCATGTATTTGACGATGCTTTCGTTAGGGGAATTGGCTGTGAGGATCCCTGACGCTGGGTCATATCAAACGTATGCGACGAAATTCATCTCGCCGGCCGCAGGGTTTTGCATCGGCTGGCTGTCATGGCTCAACTGGTCAGTGACGGTCGGCATTGAGCTGCTTACAGTCAGCATCCTCATGAAACGCTGGTTCCCTGATGTGCCAACATGGGTGTTTTGCGCTGTCTTCGCCTTGTTGTTGTTTTTGGTGAACGCCTTGTCTGTCAAAGGTTTCGCTGAGGTGGAGTTTTGGTTTTCGAGCGTGAAGGTGTTGACGGTCATCGCCTTTATTGTTCTTGGTTTGGCGGCGATGTTCGGCATCGTCCATATGAAAAGCGGACAACCCGCCCCGTTTTTCTCGAACTTTACAGACCATGGCGGCTTGTTTCCTAATGGGTTTTGGGCGATCTTTACAACGATGATTCTTGTGAATTTTTCCTTTCAAGGAACGGAATTGGTGGGGGTCGCAGCCGGAGAAAGCCGTGAGCCGGAGAAAACAGTACCGATTGCGTTGCGCAACACGGTGTGGCGGATTTTGATTTTCTTCGTTTTGGCCATTTTTGTACTTGCTGGTTTGTTTCCATGGGAGAAAGCTGGTGTTGTGGAAAGCCCGTTTGTCGTGGTATTTGACAATATCGGCATTCCGTATGCGGCCGATATCATGAACTTTGTCATTATTACCGCGGTGCTGTCGGTAGCTAACTCAGGATTGTATGCGACGTCACGCGTGCTATGGTCGATGTCGCGCCAAGGCATGGTTACGCCGTTTTTCAGCAAACTCTCGAAGCGGGGCGTGCCGATCAATGCGCTAATCGCCAGCATTGCCATCGGATGCTTGTCGTTGCTGTGCAGCGTGTACGCAGAAGATACCGTGTATGTTTGGTTGACGGCGATCGCTGGGTTTGGCGCGGTGACTGTTTGGGCCTCCATCGCGCTGTCGAGCTATTTGGGACGGAAAGCGTTTTTGCGTGAAGGCGGCGATGTGCGCGATTTGAAATACCGGACGCCGCTCTATCCGTTCGTACCGCTGGCCGCGTTCATACTGAATATGGCGATAATTGTCGGATTGGCTTTTATCCCTGATCAACGGATCGCGCTTTACTGCGGCATTCCATTCTTGCTCGTGTGCTATGCGTATTATCACCTCGTGGCGAAAAAGCGAATCCATCTTCAACGCACAGAAGAAGAGGTAGAGCTGAAAGCCGCCAAGTAAGTAAAAATCATTGAAAAAAGCCATAATAATTTGCATAATATAACTATGAAACCGTTTTATTGCGAAAAATTTTTTTGCTCGTGAAAAGGAGGACGACGAAATGGTGCAGCCGTATAAACATGAACCGTTTACTGATTTTACCGTGGATGCGAACCGACAAGCATTTTTGGCAGCGCTCGAAAAAGTCGAAGCAGAGCTTGGCCGTGAATATCCGCTTATCATCGGCGGCGAGCGGGTGATGACTGAAGATAAGATCACCTCGGTCAACCCGGCGAACAAAGCGGAAGTAATCGGCCGGGTGGCAAAAGCGAACAAAGAGCTCGCCGAACGGGCGATGAAAACCGCTGATGAAGCGTTCCGCACATGGAGTCGGACGAGTCCGGAAGCGCGGGCGGATATTTTGTTCCGCGCAGCGGCCATCGTACGTCGACGCAAGCATGAATTTTCCGCTTGGTTGGTGAAAGAAGCTGGGAAGCCGTGGCGCGAGGCGGATGCTGATACGGCCGAAGCGATCGATTTTATGGAATATTACGGACGGCAAATGTTGAAGTTGAAAGACGGCATTCCGGTTGAAAGCCGTCCAGGGGAAACGAACCGGTTTTTCTACATTCCACTTGGGGTCGGAGTCGTCATTTCGCCGTGGAACTTCCCGTTCGCCATTATGGCGGGGACGACAGTCGCTGCGCTGGTTACGGGCAATACGGTACTCCTGAAACCGGCAAGTGCAACACCGGTCGTGGCGTATAAGTTCGCGGAAGTGCTCGAGGAAGCTGGTCTTCCGGCTGGTGTGCTGAATTACATCCCGGGCAGCGGTGCGGAGGTTGGCGACTATTTGGTTGAGCATCCGCGCACACGATTTATCAGTTTCACCGGATCGCGGGATGTCGGCATCCGCATTTACGAGCGCGCAGCGAAAGTACAGCCAGGACAAATTTGGCTGAAACGCGTCATCGCAGAAATGGGCGGCAAAGACGCCATCGTCGTTGATAAAGAAGCTGATCTGGAATTGGCAGCGCAATCGATCGTCGCATCGGCGTTTGGCTTCTCGGGTCAAAAATGTTCGGCATGCTCGCGTGCGATCATCGTCGAGGACGTCTACGACCAAGTGCTCAATCGCGTCGTCGAGCTGACAAAACAACTCAATGTCGGCGATCCAGCAGAGCAAGCAACGTTTATGGGACCGGTTATCGACCAAGGAGCATACAACAAAATTATGGAATATATTGAAATCGGCAAACAAGAAGGCCGTCTCATGACCGGTGGGGAAGGAGACGACTCGAAAGGATTCTTCATCCAACCAACGGTATTTGCGGATGTCGATCCAAATGCGCGCATTATGCAGGAGGAAATTTTCGGGCCAGTCGTGGCGTTTGCGAAAGCGCGCGACTTTGACCATGCGCTTGAGATCGCGAACAACACGCAATATGGCCTGACGGGCGCTGTTATTTCGCGCAACCGTGCGAATCTTGAAAAAGCACGTCATGAGTTCCATGTCGGCAACTTGTACTTCAACCGCGGCTGCACAGGGGCGATTGTCGGTTATCAGCCGTTTGGCGGTTTCAACATGTCGGGGACGGACTCCAAAGCCGGCGGCCCGGACTATTTAATTCTCCACATGCAAGCGAAAACCGTATCGGAAATGTTTTAATGCCGGGGTGGCCACGGCCACCCTTTTTCGATGAGGGAGAAATAAAAAGGGGGATTGTGATGGCGACGAAATCTGAACAGCTTATTGAACAGACGGAGCGGTATGGGGCGCACAACTATCATCCGCTACCGATCGTCGTTTCCGAAGCAGAAGGGGTATGGGTCAAAGATCCGGAAGGCAATCGTTATATGGATATGTTAAGCGCGTATTCAGCAGTGAACCAAGGTCATCGTCATCCGAAGATCATTGAGGCATTGAAAAAGCAAGCTGATCGGGTGACCTTGACGTCGCGCGCTTTTCATAACGACCAGCTCGGCCCGTGGTACGAAAAAGTGTGCCGTCTGACGGGTAAAGAGATGGTGTTGCCGATGAACACTGGTGCAGAAGCGGTGGAAACGGCACTGAAGGCAGCGCGCCGATGGGCATACGATGTGAAAGGTGTTGCAGACAATCAGGCGGAAATCATCGTTTGCGAAGGCAACTTCCACGGACGGACGCTCGCTGCGGTATCGTTGTCGTCCGAAGCGGCTTACAAACGCGGGTTTGGCCCGTTACTGCCAGGGATTAAAATCATTCCTTACGGCGATATCGAAGCACTAAAGGCAGCGATTACACCAAATACAGCGGCATTTCTCGTCGAGCCGATCCAAGGTGAAGCGGGCATCCGCATCCCGCCGCAAGGGTTTTTAAAGGCCGCATATGACGTGTGCAAGGCGAACAATGTCTTATTCATCGCTGATGAAATTCAAACCGGGCTCGGCCGAACTGGGAAGCTGTTTGCCTGCGATTGGGAAGCGGTTGTGCCTGATATGTATATTTTAGGAAAAGCATTAGGTGGCGGTGTGTTCCCGATTTCATGCGTTGTTGCCAATCGCGATATTTTGTCGGTGTTTGAACCGGGCTCGCACGGCTCGACGTTTGGCGGTAATCCACTCGCTTGTGCGGTATCGATCGCAGCGCTTGACGTCATTGAAGAAGAAAACTTACCGGCTCGTTCGCTTGAGTTGGGCGAGTATTTCTTAGCGAAATTGCAACAAATCCAAAATAAAGACATTAAGGAAATTCGAGGTCGCGGCTTGTTTATCGGCGTCGAACTGCACGGCCCGGCGCGTCCGTATTGCGAAATGTTGAAAGAACAAGGGCTGCTTTGCAAGGAGACGCATGAAACAGTCATTCGTTTCGCGCCGCCGCTTATCATTACAAAAGAAGAGCTTGATTGGGCGCTTGAGCGAATCGAGAAGGTATTGTCTCAACCGGCCGCCAGCCAGAAGCAATGAGGATCAGAAAATAGAGTAACGGTTGATACGTATATACTGTGAATTCAAAAAGGTGTCCTATTTTTCGATGGGACACCTTTTCTTGTTGCAAACATCCCGTTGCTCCGGCTGTGTAGATGGTTAGACAAGGGACAGTTGCCTTCATTTCCTGTTCGGAAAGAAATCGGTATTAGCCGTGTTTTTTGCTTTGCGGTAATTGCCCATTTTCTGTTAAGATAAGGAAAGGACTGTGCTCATGAGGCATACAAATCATACAGAAACGAAGGACGAGTGACTGGAGGAAGGAAACGTGCAGGCGTGGATTACTGAGTTTATGGAACAGTTCGGCTATATCGGCATCTTTTTCATGATCGCACTTGAAAATATATTTCCGCCCATTCCATCGGAAGTCATTTTGCCGTTTGGCGGATTTATGACGACATACACAACATTGACCATCCCTGGCGTCATCGCAGCAGCCACTGCCGGGTCGGTCGTCGGGGCGATCGTGCTGTATGGTATCGGTCGGTTGTTGTCGGTCGAGCGGCTCGAGCGGATCGTCGACCGCTGGGGCGGATGGCTGAGAGTGAAGCCAGAAGATATCGCCAAGGCGAACCGGACATTTCAGCGCTACGGAGTGTGGGCGGTATTCCTTGGTCGTATGATTCCATTGGTGCGCAGTTTGATTTCGATTCCCGCTGGCATGTCGAAAATGAATATATGGCTGTTTGTCTGGCTGTCGGTGTTGGGAACACTCATTTGGAATACGCTTTTAATCTCGATCGGGGCGGCGCTCGGCCAATCGTGGGAAAAAGTATCTGAAGTGATTGGGATGTACGCCGAAGTGGTGTATGTCATTATTGCTATAATTATTTTGGTTGCAGCTGTCCGCTTTTGGAAACGGCGTCGGGCTTCTTAGTTCCGATATCTTAAGGGGTTTCTTTCCAGAAAGGGCTACCCTCAAGGTTGCTTTTTTAGCCTTGGAGGTAGCCTTTTTGTTCTTCCAGTTTCGTTTGCTTTGTTCATGAGCGGTCTGAGCAGTAGAACACACGAGGGTGGTTTAGTTGGTATCCTGGATCTCTAAGCGTGAGCGTTCAACAATATAGAAAAGGAAGCTCCTGCTTCAAAGGAAACAGGAGTCGAGACAAAGATGAAGGCAATTAAACGAGCTTCGCCGCAATCTTTGGTTCACCATGTCCGTCAAAAGGATTAACGTTTCAATAATAAATAAATGAAGTACGGTGCACCGATTAATGACACAACGACTCCTGCTGGGAGCGGTTCGGCAAGGGCATTGCGCCCAATCGTGTCAGCCGTGAGCAACAGCCAGCCACCGATGAGCATCGAGGTCGGAATGGATCGCTCATGACGAGGCCCGACGATCATTTTGGCGATATGCGGCGCCATCAATCCGATAAAGGAGATGCCTCCAGTTACAGCGACGGCAGCTGCGGCGACAGCGACTGCTGTTGCCATCAGTACGAGCCGCTCGCGGCGAACATGGACGCCGACACCAATGGCCACCGGATCACCTAAATGCAAAAGGTTTAACCGTTTCGACCGGTAAAGGCCGATGAATGCACCGATGACAAGCCACGGCAGCATGGCGAAAATGAACGGCCAATCATCGCCCCAAATGTTTCCGGAAAGCCATCTAGCAATAAAATCAACTTTTGTCCGATCAGCGGCGGAAATGAGAACGATCATGAGCCCGGAGAGCGCCATGGAAAACCCGACCCCAGTGAGCACGAACGATACCGGTTGCAGCCCGGTTGTTTTATTGTAGGAAACGGCGTAAATGGCCGCTGCCGTCAACAGCGCTCCGACTAAGGCGACGAGCGGCAAGGCGTAAAGAAATGTTCCTGCTTCAATCGGGAAAAATAAAAAGAATAAAGCGACGCCGGCGCCAGCTCCGGCGTTGATGCCTAATATACCTGGATCGGCCAGCTCATTTCGTGTGATGCCTTGCAACATCGCTCCTGATAAGGCGAGCGCCATCCCGGCGAGCAACGTAATCACGATGCGCGGCAGACGGAGAGAAAATAAAATAAACTCTTCTTGCATCGAACCGTAGCCAAATAACGTTGGAATAATGCGGCCATATGAGAGTGGCGCTTCTCCAGTACCTAACGCGATGGCAACTGTTGCAGTAATGAGCAGGAAAAGCAGCACCAATACGATCGTGATGCGCATTCTCATTCAAAGCCCCTCCCTTTTTTCCGCACGACAAACAGGAAAAACGGCAAACCGATCACAGCAACGATGGCTGCCACAGGTGTTTCAAACGGGGCGTGAATCGTGCGGGCCGCCGTATCGGCGAGCACCATGGCTATCGCGCCGACTGTGGCCGACAACGGGATGACAAACCGATAATCTGCGCCGGCGATCCTCCGTACGAGATGAGGAATCATCAAACCGATAAAGGTGATGTTGCCGGCAATGGCAACGGACGCTCCTGTTAAGAAAAATACGGCCACAAACAGCCACACTTTGACGGCGGTTGTTTTTTGTCCGACGCCAACGGCGACGTCTTCACTTAAACTAAGGATCGTCAGTTGCCGCGAATACAACACGGCAATGGTGAGCCCGATCACAATGAGCGGAATGATGATCGACAATTGTTTCCATGAAGTTCCGGCCACCCCGCCTGACGTCCACATGGAGACATCTTTCGAGATATGAAAATAAAGGCTGATTCCTTCAGCTGCCGCGAATAAAAGTGCTGAGACAGCTGAGCCAGCTAAGACGATGCGCAACGGTGAGAAACCGCCTTTGCGGGCAGCGCCGATGCCAAAGACCATCCCCGCTCCGGCGGCCGCCCCAAGCAAACAGGCGACCGTGATGATGAGATAATGAGCAGAAGGAAAAAAGGCCATCGTCATCGCCAATGCCGTGTTCGCTCCAGCAGTGAGACCAAGCAGCCCTGGATCGGCAAGCGGATTGCGCGTCATTCCTTGCATGATCGCTCCGGCCACCGCGAGTCCCGCACCAACGATCGCAGCCGCCGTTTCACGCGGCAGACGGAGCTCGCGAATCAAGTCAAGTTGTTTGCCTTGTTCATCGGAAAAGAGTGCGCGCCATACGTCACTCCATGTTGTATCAGCGACGCCGATGGCCATGGATCCGAACCAGATGGCCATCAGCAGGACAAGAGAGAAGAGAAACGTATAACGAAACGGCCATAGCCGGCGGTTTGCTTCCATCGGCGGTTTCCCCCTTTTTCACAAGAAAGGACGGGACATTCACTATTTGTGAACGCCCCGTCTCATCATTATTATTGGCCTAAAAAATGCTTTTTAAAGAAATCGAGCTGGTAGTCTAACGTAATTGGGTCGTTGAAATAAAACGCTTTAGCATCAGCGACAAACATATGACCGTTTTTCACAGCAGGGATGTTTTTAAACGTATTCGTTTCCATAAACGATGTGTCGTTGTCGCCGTTTTTACTTAAGATGAGATAATCGCCGACAAACTGCGGCAATGCTTCAAGGGAAACAGCGTAATAGCCCGGTTTGAGCGCTTGTTCTTCCACGGCTTTTGGCATTTTTAGCTTCATTTCTTGATACAAAATTTCCGTGCCGCGCGCCCAGTTATTGCCGAACACATACAGCTGCTTATCAAAGTTTTCGGCTACGGTGACGGTTGCGTTTTCACCAATTTTTGCCCGGATTTCTTCCCCAGCTTGTTGTGCCCGTTGTTTGAAGTCGTCAATCCACGCTTTCGCTTCTTTTTCTTTATTTAACAGTTTACCAATTTCTAAAAACTGTGTTAAATAATCGACCTTTCCGTATGTAAAGGTGACGGTCGGAGCGATTTTGCTTAATTTGTCGACGTTTTTCGTATTGGATAATCCGATAATTAAGTCCGGTTTTAACGCCATAATTTTTTCAATGTCTTCGTCTGTCACGACTTCCGCGTCTTTCAATTTTTCTTCAAAGAGCGGATTCATTTTCGACCATGAATCGACACCGACGATCGGAACGTCTAAGGCAAGTACATGCCCGGCAAACGTTGATAAGACGACGACCCGTTTCGGATCAGCCGGTACTTCTACTTCCCCGTTTTCCGACTGATACGTAATCGTTTCTGGCTTTTTCTCCTCCGGTGAAGCGTTATTTTTCTTGTTGTCGTCCGCCGCATTGCCGCAGGCGCTTAACAGGAGCGTAAAAAGAAGCAACAATGACAGCCATGCTTTCCTCATGATGAATAAACTCCTTTCAGCAAATGATACGTAAAACAAACCGGCTTGTTCGTCCGAGGGTCGAGGCCGATGTCAGCATCAATGCCAAACACATCGCGAAGCACATCACGGCAAATGACGTCTTCGCTCGGACCGGCTTTGACGATCGTGCCCGACTTCATGGCGATCACATAATCAGCAAACCGCGCCGCTTGGTTAATGTCATGGAGCACCATGACGATCGTCCGCCCTTCTTCTTTGTTCAGTCGTTCAAGCAACTCGAGCACTTCGAGCTGATGGGCAATATCCAAATACGTCGTCGGTTCATCCAAAAAGATAATGTCCGTCTCTTGAGCGAGCGCCATAGCGATCCAGACGCGCTGCCGCTGTCCGCCGGAGAGAGCGTCAACCGGCCGATGTCTCAAATCGGCTGTTTTCGTCACATGAAGCGCCCAATCGATCGCTTCATAATCTTTTTTTGTTAGGCGGCCAAATCCTCTTTGATAAGGAAAGCGGCCGTACGATACGAGCTCAGCGACCGTTAACCCGCTTATCGCTTCCGGTGTCTGTGGCAAAATGGCCATTTTTTTCGCCAGTTCTTTCGTATGTTGTTGTGAAATATGTTTGCCATCCAAAATGATTGTGCCAGACTGCGGAGAAATGATACGCGTTAGCGTCTTGAGCAGTGTCGATTTGCCACATCCGTTCGGTCCGATAATGGCGGTGATTTGCCGGTCGGGAATGCGAACAGATAAGTGTTCAAAAATTGTCCGGTCATCGTAGCGGACGGTCAACTCCTCGGCGTACAGGCGAACCATACGGACACCTCCTTTTGGACTAGGAAAATGAGAATCAATATCAATATTATTCCCAAACTTCATTATAACGGATTCCTTAAAAAAGACAATAGATTTTTGTGAATAAACCGTGAATTTTCATAAAAACAGTGGCTTACGTCGTTTGAAGAAGGGGGAATTTACATAGGTATAGAGCGAAATAGACGGAGAAAGCAGGGAACCATTGGAGGAAGAGCATATTTTACCATCTTTTCCGATGCTGTACGAAGTACAAAAGGCTTTTTGGCTTCCCCTCGAGCAGCGATCGGACGGAACGGCACTTATACATGGTAAACCGTCTACTTATACGCTCTGTTGCGAAAATGCAACAGATGAACGAAGGGGGATGGAGGAATCGCAACACGCTTTGCCTGTTTGTTGTATTTTTGCAACGAGTTGTTGTTGTTTTGCAACAAAACAGCGAGTAAGATGAATGGTAGAGGTTTGTCTTTTTTGAATATTCATAACAAATTGTTTTGGCATAGAAATTGCTTAAATAGAAAATAAGAAGGGCGGGGATGGCGATGAGAGTGAAAGACATAATGACGAGAACGACAACGGTTATTTTTGAAAACGATTTCCTTGAACAAACAGCTCGCATGTTGGCTGAGCGTAGGATTGAGGGAACGGTCGTATTTCGCCGCGAAGGGGAAATCTCCGGAGTGTTGACGGCCAACGACGTGTTGTTTGGCCTCATGCAAGGGAAAACGACCGTACGTGAAGTGATGCATCCGTCGTTGCCGCCTCTTTCCATCCATGACTGTATCGAAAACATCAAGTTTGGCGATGGTTCGCTCCGTCCGGTTGTTGATGAAAACGGCCGCCTTGTTGGCGTGTTGACGAAAGGACAATATTTGGAGGCGTATGCAAAAGCGGTGCAGCTCCGCTTAAAACATATGGATGCTATTTTCAACGCTGCCCATAACGGTATTATATCGATCGATGCCGAAGGGCGGATTACATCGATCAACCCGCCAGCCGAAAAAATGGCACGAACGACGAAGGAAGAGGCCATTGGCCGGTTTTTAACCGATGTCGTCATCCCGTCCGGCTTACTTGACGTCGTGCGCACGGGGGAGGGACATACGGAAAAATATCGCGTCGGCAAGCGCATCTATATTACGAACCGTTCCCCTATTATTGATGAAGGTCAGGTGGTTGGAGCGGTCGGCGTGTTCCAAGATATTTCCGAGATCGAGTTTATCTCCCATGAACTTGAGACGGTTAAACAAATCGTCAATGAGTTGCAAACGGTGATGGATGCAGCTAGCGATGGCATCGCCATTATCGATCGCCACGGGGGGATCGTCCGGCAAAACGAAAAATGGGCTGCTTTATTCCCGAGTATGGAACATCAACGTGTTCCTGCCCCACTTGAGCGGGTCGTGCGCCAGGCGTTTGACAGCTGCCAATCGTGTTCGATGCTTCATCAAGGGGCGGAAACCGGTAACACGTTGATCGTTTCCGCGGTGCCGATCATCGAGAAGGAAGGCCAGGCGGAGCGGCTCGTCCTCTATGTTAAAGATATGACTGAAATGGAACAGCTGCGTGTTGAACTTGAGGAGACGAAGCGGTTGCTCCATACGCTAAGCCAGAAGGAGGATGGCCTCATTTACCGCGCCCCAGCGATGGCGCATATGGTCAACATTGCCAAGCAGGCAGCAGCGGTCGATGTAACGGTGCTTCTGACCGGGGAGTCGGGTACCGGAAAGGAAGAGCTGGCGAACTTCATCTGGAGGCAAAGTGCTCGCAGCAACCGTCCGTTTGTGAAAGTGAACTGCGGGGCGATCCCAGAAACGTTGATGGAGTCCGAACTGTTCGGCTATGAAGCGGGGGCGTTTACCGGTGCAGCGAAAAAAGGGAAAAAGGGCTACTTTGAACAGGCGGACGGCGGGACAATCTTTCTTGATGAAATTAGCGAAATCCCGCTTCACTTACAAGTAAAGCTCCTTCGTGTGTTGCAGTCGATGGAAATCGTTCGTCTCGGGGCAGAGGCGCCGAAACAAATTGATGTGCGCGTCATCGCTGCCACGAACAAGCCGCTTGAGGAACTTGTCACCGCTGGGCGGTTTCGCGCCGACTTGTTTTACCGGTTGAACGTCATGCCGATTGTCATTCCACCGTTGCGCGACCGGAAGGAAGACATCCCGCTCTTGGTCGACCATTATCGAAAACGGTTTGCTGAAAAATATCAGAAACCACTTGTATTCACAGACGGTGCGCTCGAGGCGATGATGGATTACCACTGGCCCGGCAACGTCCGCGAACTTGTCAATGCTGTGGAGCGCATGTTTGTGACTGCCACCTCATCTATCGTTGATGAGGATCAAGTAGCGAAATGGCTCCACCTTGAGCCGTCGCCGACCATAAGCCCGGTGGCGATAGGGGAAATCATCCCGCTCAAACAGGCGGTGGCCGAAGTCGAGCGACAGCTCATGATCAAGGCGCTCAACAAAGCAAGAACGTATCGACAAGCAGCAAAGCTTTTAGGTGTTGATGCGTCCACGCTCGTGCGCAAGGCACAAAAGTACAAAATCAAATCATTGGGAGGAGAAGACGATGGAGTTTACGTTACCAGCCGAGATTGAATTTTTGAAAGAAAACGTGCGCAAGTTTGTCAGAGAAGTTGTTGAACCGGTGGCGATGGATATTGAGGAAAACGACCACATTCCAGAAGATATTATCGAAAAATCGAAAGAAATGGGCTTGTTCGGTTTAAGTATTCCGGAAGAGTACGGCGGCCTCGGCTTGTCGATGGTCGGCAAATGCGCCATTTACGAAGAGCTCGGCAAAACGCATAATGGCTATACGACGTTAATTGGCGCCCATACTGGCATCGGCACCGTCGGTATCGTCGAGCTTGGCACGGAGGAACAAAAGCAGCGCTACTTGCCGAAAATGGCGACAGGGGAATGGATTGGTGCTTTTGCTCTCACTGAACCGAGCGCCGGCTCAAACGCTGCTGCCTTGAAAACGACCGCCGTCCGCAAAGGCGACCGCTACATTATTAATGGCTCGAAACATTATATTACAAACGCCGTTGACGCCCACGTGTTCACGGTGATGGCCGTCACTGATCCGTCGAAAGGTCCGAAAGGCATCACTTCGTTTATCGTGGAAAAGGATTTTCCAGGGTTTACGATCGGCAATGTTGAACGCAAAATGGGGCTGCGTGGGTCACATTCGGCTGAGTTGTTTTTTGACAACTTGGAAGTGCCGGTCGAAAACGTGCTTGGAAAAGAAGGAGAGGGCTATATCAACGCTTTGAAAATTTTAGCGAACGGTCGCGCCGGTCTTGCCGCCCGCAACCTCGGTTCATGCATCCGCCTGCTCGAATATTGCATGGAATACGCCGAGCAGCGTGAACAGTTCGGCAAGCCGATCATCGAGCAACAGGCGATTCAACATATGCTGGCGGAAATGAGCATGTTAATTGAAGTGCTGCGCTCGACGGTCTATCGCGTTGCCTGGATGGTTGACCAAAAGATGCGTGTCGTCAAAGAAGCAGCCATCGCAAAACTGTTCGGTTCAGAAGTGTACAACAAAATCGCCGATATGGCCGTGCAAATTCACGGTGGCCTCGGCTATATGAAAGACTATCCAATCGAACGCTACTTCCGTGATGCCCGCATTACAAAAATTTATGAAGGCACCTCGGAAATTCAACGCAACATCATTGCGAACGAACTGCGGAAAGAATACGGAAAAGTGCGGGTGTAAATGAAAACACTGTGTGCATTTGTATTTGCCAAAGGTGAAGGTATTGGATGAAATCGTTGCATTCGTGATTACGGTCCAGGTATAAATGTGTTGCTTGTCAAAGCCATCAATCGCATTCACCGATTGTCCAATGACATCGGGCGGCCGGCTGATTTTGCCGACTACCCGATCACGGAAGAACAGGTTGCGGGAACTGTTCCGGTGGTTGCTTCCGCCCTGGTTAGCTCCTCATGCCAACTGAAGGGATTCGGGTGAGCGGATGAGGTGTTGTCCGCCATGTAAAGAAAGGGATGTTGCCGAAAATCGTTTTTGTTGCCCTTGGGATGGAGAGAAGTCGTGACAGAACAATAGTTCTAGAGGAGACATACATGGTGCCTGAACCTTCCTTTGCAACGGGCACACGGGCTGTTGCTACATAGCCTGCTAGGGGCCGGTGATCATTCGCGCAAACGGCGCACGAGTGAATCGAGTGACCAAAGCCGGCTGCCGCTTAGCCATAAATGGATAGACATGGCGAGCAAGGCGAGATTGAATTCATAGCCCGTCTCCTGTCCGTTGCCAAGCAAGCCGGCGTCTGCTTTGACGGTGATGATCGCCCCGATCATGATGACGGCAAACGCTGCTGCCATCAGGCGCGTACCAAGTCCAAGCATCATCGCCCAGCCGCCGGCGAGCTCCACAATGGTCACGATGTAGGCAAGGGAGGCGGGAAGGCCCATCGCGAGAAATGATGCTGCTGTTTCCTCAAGCCCTTGATGCCATTTCATCCACCCGTGAACGAAAAAAATAAAGCCGGTGACAATCCGCAATAGGAAAACCCCCAGTTCGTGAAGGCGAGACATTGCCGAGCCCTCCTCGTCCAATTGTCATGGTAGTACATGATATGTCTTGTTTCTTATACGAATTCCTCTCATTCGCGATTTGGAAGCCAATCGGCTACAATGGAATGGAACACGGCTCCTTGTGTGAACATAGGCCGGAACGAGGAGGATGGATATGAACATCGAAATTTGGTCTGACTTTGTCTGTCCGTTTTGCTATATCGGCAAGCGCCGTTTGGAACAGGCGCTTGAACAGTTTCCGCATCGAAAAGACGTTACGGTCGTATTCCGTAGCTTTGAGCTTGACCCGAATGCGCCAAAAGAGACGCCGTTAACCATCCATGAAATCATTGCGCAAAAATACGGGATTACGGTGGAGGAAGCGAAGCGGGCGAACGCCGATATTGGCAGACAAGCGGAAGCAGTTGGTTTGACGTTTCGCTTCGAGACGATGAAGCCGACGAATACGTTTGACGCCCACCGTCTGGCGCAATACGCCAAGGAAAAAGGGAAGCTCCAGGACGTTGTCGAACGGCTGTTTTTTGCGTATTTCACCGAATCGAAGCACATTAGCGACCGAGATGTGCTCCTTGATATCGCCGAAGCGGCTGGGCTTGATCGAAGCGAGACGGAAGCGGTGCTTGATGGCGACCGCTACACGGAGCAAGTGCGGGAAGACGAGGCAGAAGCGGCCCAGCTCGGTGTCCGCGGTGTGCCGTTTTTCGTCCTTAACCGTAAATATGCGATTTCCGGCGCTCAACCGATCGAAGTGTTTCGTCAAGCGCTAGAGAAAGTATGGGAAGAGGAACAAAAAGCTTCATCTTTGCAGCCGCTCGCTGACGAAGGCGGGGCATGCACGGACGGAAACTGCTCGCTCGACTAACCCGTTTGTCAAGCAAACGAAAAACCGGCTAGACTCTGCTAGCCGGTTTTTTTCGTAAGAGGAGGTGAAGAAGGTTAGCCGCGCTTTACAAACAGCGGCAAGTCTGTATGTCCCATCTCGCGCACGTAGACGAACAGCTGCCCTTTATGATGGATTTCATGGTCCATCGCCATCTGCAAAAGCTGCTTTGCTGACATTTGAACTCCGAAGATGGCAGTTAAATCGATTGTGCGATTGAATTCCTCATCACTCATTGATTCTAGCAACTGTTTCGTTTTTTCTGTATACGTTTCCGCCAGCTTGGCCAAATTCGTCTCTGGATCCTCCATTTTTGGCTGGAACAGCGCTGGATCCCCGTGTTTGGCGACATTGGCAAAGTTGTAAAAGCTGAACACCATATGAGTCGCCAGCTGCTTCGCTGTCATCGACGTCGGCGTCGGTTTGAAGTCGTAATGTGCCTCATCGATTTTGTTGATCAGTTCCATCGTGACATGACGGTGGGAAAGGAAATATTGCACCCATTGTTGTGCGCGGGGCATAGCGATTCCTCCTTTTGGTTATGGATTCCTGTTTTCCATTCTACCATAAACGTCCTCTTTATCGTCAGCGAGGAAGCTTGACTAGAAAGGTAGTCCCTTGGCCAGGAGTGCTATGGACGTCGATGGTTCCGCCATGAGCTGATACGAATTCGTTAGCGATAGCCAGCCCCAGTCCCGTTCCTCCGCGGTTCCGTGTTCTGGCTTCATCCGTGCGATAAAATCGATGGAACAGAAAAGGCAAATGCTCCGGTGCAATGCCGATGCCCGTATCTGTAACGGCAATTTGCAGCATGGAAGGTTCTTCGTCAATCACCACGTTCACCGTGCCGCCTTCAGGAGTATAGCGGATCGCATTGACCAACAAGTTCAGGAATACTTGGGTAATGCGATGCGGATCGACGGAGATCGTTGTGTAGTTTGTCGAACAAGTTAGATGGATGCGGATGTTTTTTTCTTCCGCGCTGGGAGCTACCCGCTCGATGAGTTGTTGCAAAAGACTTTCCATATCTGTTGGTTTCCGTTCAAGCGGCAATTTGCCAGCTTCGGCGAGTGACAGTTGATGCAAATCTTCTACGAGACGAGTCAACCGAATGAGCTCATCTTGTAGCGGCAGCAATTTCTCCGGCTCGATGGGGCGGCGTTGTTGCTGAAACCAATCAAGCTTTCCGCGCAAGATCGTTAGGGGGGTTCGCAGTTCATGGGCGACATCGGCCATCAAGCGTCGGCGAACTTCCTCCGCTTGCTGCAACTGTTTGGACATCTCGTTGAACGTTTGGGCGACTTTGCCGTATTCATCTTTCGTGATCACCGGTGCCTGAATGCCGAATTCCCCTTTTCCGAGACGGTCAATCGCAGGCAGGAGAAGCTCGAGCGGTGCTGTGAACCGTTTCGACAGCCAATGGGCGACGAAGAGGGAAATAAGCACTAACGCGGCAGCGCTGAGCAAGGATAAAGTGGCGACTGAACTTGTGATTCCCTTCCTCACTTTGGCCATATTGCCGACTTCATGGTCGTAGTAGTGCAAAAACGCTACAGTTTTTCCATCTGCTTGCACCTTGGTAGAGATACCTAGACCAATCATCCATGACACTGGAACTTCCCCCGTTGTATATAGCTGCTTGCCCTCGGGAGATAGAAGAACCACCCCAGCTTGCTCATGTTTTTTCATGATATCCGTGTTGAGGCGGATGTGTTGGATGCCGTTCCAAGAGCGATGGTGCGTTTCGTAATAATGAGCAAAAGCAGTTGCCAGTTCGTTCGTTTCGTGACTTCGATCAACCTTTAGCATCACGTCCAGTATATTGATGACGACCACCTTGGTGATGAGGGAAAACATGATTCCCATGCCGATAATAAAGACGGCCATTGTAAAAAACAGCTTACGCCTGATGCTCATATCTGCTCACCGAACCGATAGCCGAATCCATAGACAGTTTGGATATAGACTGGACGGGACGGATCATCTTCAATCTTTTTACGAAGCCGGCTGATATGAGCATCGACAGTTCGTTCATCGTTGAAAAGGTCATCTTCAAAAATGCTTTGCAACAGCTGCAGCCGGCTATATACGACACCTGGCTTTGCCGCTAGAGTGAGCAGCAGCTTAAATTCGGTCGGCGTTAAGGAGATTTCGCTTCCTCGTTTCCATACGCGGCATTGCGCTTCGGAAATGGTCAAGTCGCCGCGTTTCATCAGTTCCTCCTGATTGTCTTGCCCTTCGATTCGCCGCAATACGGAGCGAATGCGGGCTGCCAGTTCCCTTAGGGAAAAAGGTTTGGTGATGTAATCATCAGCTCCCACCTCTAGGCCAATGATTTTGTCAGTTTCCTCTGTCTTTGCTGTGACCATGATGATTCCAACATGGCTCGTCTTACGAAGCTCGCGGCACACATCAATCCCGCTCATTTCAGGAAGCATCCAATCAAGCACCACAAGGGATGGATTGGTTTCTTTTGCTTTTTGCAGCGCTTCCTTTCCCGTTTTGGCTGTGACAATTTCAAATCCTTCCTGTCGCAAAAAGGGCTCCATAAATTCAAGGACTCTTTCTTCATCATCCACTAATAATAACGTGTGAGGCATATCTTGTTCCCCCTTGTTTGTTCTGTTCTCTTTTCATTATAGCCCCATATGGACAGATTTAGGAAAATGTCACTAAACCTGCAAAAGTTCGTCATTAGTTTGCAACATTGTCTAGGTAAAATGTGACCGTAGCATGAAGATGTAACGACAGGGACCAAATTAGGTCATTGGACAGACCAATGTTTCGGGCTGCTTAGGACGATGAACATGAAAAATCCTTTTGATGAAGAAAGGAGGATGAACATGAAACAAATCCTTTTGAACCTGTTGGTTTTGCTTGGGGGATTGGTTGGGGGATTGATCGTATCGATTGTGGTCATCGATGTTAGCTACCAATGGTTTGGTGTATCATTCGGCTCTCTCATTCTCTTGTTGCCGGTAGTTTGTGCAGTCATCGCGCTTACGATGTTTCGACGTAAATGGAAAGAATAGCGAAGCGGGAGGAAGACCATGAGCAAGGAAAGACATCGCAATAAAATGATGTACCTTTCACGATGGATGTTTGCCATCCTTGCGTGGGGGTTGGTTGTCAGTGTGGTGGTTCAGACGTTTTGGGCGGGGATGGCCATCTTCAACAATCCTATATATTGGAAGAATCATATTGTTTTTGTGCATTTCTTTGAAATGGTGCCCATTCTGATGCTGATCGTTGCGTTTGCGGGGCGGCTTCCAAAGAAGTTGTGCTGGCAGAGCGCAGGATTAATAGGACTAATTTTTATCCAATATTTCACCGCTAATTTGAAAATCGTCGGTATGCTTCATCCTGTGATTGCCTTGGGGCTGTTTTTCATGTCTTGGAATGTGGCTCGACAGTCAGGAACATGGCATTTGTCTACGGAACAAGGAGGAAAAGAGAAATGAAGAAGCTGCTTTTGGCTCTCTTCACTGCTTTGTTTGCTGGATTGCTTGGCGGAATCGTTCTATCGGAAATGATCGCCGTAGCAACGTGGTTCTTCCTTGGTCCGTCCCCTTGGCTGAAATGGCTGAAATATATGCCGATTTATCTGGCTGTTTTTGTAGCGGTTACTACATGGCTCGCGTTACACTACAAATCAAACAGAAGGAGCGATAACATTTAGCTGAAAAATGTGGTAGCTGTATTTGTAGAGTCTTTTCTTTCTTATTTTCCTCTTTACAAATGGATTTGCAACCAAATATGAAGTTTTCAGGGGGATTGATTGAAAGCTTTACCTGGGAGCATCTCCTGAAGATATAAATCAACAGGTCGCTTGGAAGTAGGATAGGAGAAAATAGTTAAGTCGCTTGAAGGAATGAAATCAAACTTTCTGAGTCACCAGTTCGGTACGGAGCATAAGGCGCAACCGTTTTCTGCGGTTGCGCCTTATTTTGTTGCCCTGGGGAAGTATCTATGGCATTTTGGAATGACATGCTTATTCTAATAGTAACAAACTCCCAAATGACGGAAAGGGGAAGGGAGATGCCGAAGATTTTTCTTGATCCAGGGCATGGGGGCAATGATACGGGCGCGGTCGGCAACGGATTGCGTGAGAAGGATATCACGCTGTCCATCGCCTTGGAGATAAGCCGCATTTTGCAAAACGAGTACGAAGGAGTCTCGGTGCAGCTGAGCCGAACGAAAGATGAAACGGTATCGCTTGCTGAACGGACGAGGCGGGCCAATAGTTGGGGAGCCGATCTATATGTGTCAATTCACGTGAATGCAGGCGGTGGCACAGGATTTGAAGACTACATTTACCATGGGCTGTCGGAAAGCTCCCAAACGGCCCGCATTCGCGATGTGCTGCATGAAGAAATTGTCCGAGCGACTCAATTCCGCGACCGCGGCAAAAAGAAAGCAAATTTTCATGTGCTAAGGGAAACGAAAATGTCGGCGGTGTTGACGGAAAACGGGTTTATCGACCATAAGGAAGACGCAAAACAATTGACCGACCCTAATTTTTTGCGGATGATTGCCCGCGGTCATGTCAACGGGTTGGAACGGGCACTTGGATTGAAGAAGAAAGCAAGTAACCCGAACAATCCTCCTAGAGATCCAGACAAAGGCATGCCGAGCACTGGCCGTTTGACGCGTGTCATCGTGGATGGGAAGCAAGTCGGTGCTTTTGTTGAACCAGACAACGTGTTGCGCCAAGTGGAGCATTATTTAGGAAGAGCGAAACGGATTGTGCTTGAGCAAGTAGAGGAATGATGGGAACGCTTGCCTAGTTTTAATGAGGCAAGCGTTTTTTCGTCGGTTCTAGTGGAAATGCCGCTTCCTTCTTTGTCCATTCATCATATGAGTATAGCAATCAACGAAGGAAGGGGGAAGGGCAGTGTTTGGCTATTCGATTGTGCAGTTAGCCCGCCGTCATGCGGGGCGGCTTGATCACCCTCTCCGCCATACGCTTGTCAACATGTACAAACCGATGACACGCATGCCATGCATTTTCCACCGTTGGATCGAGCGCTGGCTGCGGAAGTGGCGGACTGTTTCTGTTCTGATCGAGGTTGATGACGATGAAGGGATTGAAGCGCTCACCGAGGCGGAACGGAATCATTTTCGCATGAAAACGCATCACCATTTCCGTCATGTCCCGATATGGAGCGCGACAGTGACACCGGCAGCACTTGAGCAGTTGCTGGAGAATCCAAAAGTGAAAAAAGTGTATCTCAACCGCACGATCAAGGCGGTATTAAACAACGCGGTGCCATCGGCCAATGCGAAACACGTCACTGTCAATGAAACAGAGCTGAGCGGCAAAGGAGTGACGATTGCGATTGTCGACACAGGCATTGACCCTCATCCGGATTTAGAGGGGCGGATTACGGCGTTTGTCGACTTGGTGAATGGAAAAACGGCACCGTATGATGATAACGGACATGGAACTCACTGCGCTGGCGATGCGGCCGGAAACGGACGCATGTCGGACGGGCTATACGCCGGGCCAGCGTATGAGGCGAACCTCGTTGGCGTCAAAGTGCTCAATCGCTCAGGGATGGGTACGCTAGAAACCATTATGCGCGGTATTGAATGGTGCATCGACTACAACAAGAAAAACCCGGCCAATCCAATTCATATTATTTCTTTATCGCTTGGTGGGGAACCACAGCCGTTCCCGGCTGAAAATGACGATCCACTTGTACAAGTCGCTGAGCGGGCATGGGAAAATGGCATTGTTGTCTGTGCGGCAGCGGGAAATGAGGGGCCGAATTATGGGACGATTGCCAGCCCAGGCATTAGCGACCGCATCATTACTGTCGGTGCCCTTGATGACCGTGATACAGCGTCAACACGCACCGATGATGCTGTAGCGCCTTTTTCGAGCCGGGGGCCGACAAGATATGGTGTGACAAAACCGGATCTGGTCGTTCCCGGGGTCAACATTATATCGCTTCGTGCCCCACGTTCGTTTCTTGACAAGATGAATAAGCAAAGCCGGGTTGGTGACTATTATATGTCGATGTCCGGCACATCGATGGCGACGCCGATTTGTGCTGGCATTGTTGCTTTAATGCTTCAGGCCAAACCAGATGCAACGCCGGACGAGATCAAGCAGGCGTTAAGGGACAGTGCCGATTTATGGAAAGACCGCGACCCGAACGTATATGGGGCGGGTTACGTGAATGCGAAGCGGGCCATCGAACAGTTACTGAAGCGTTAGAAAAAAGAGGGAGGCGCTTATTGAGCGCTTCCCTCTTTGCTTTCGAGGTTGTTGTAGCCTCCGCGGTTGTTATAGTCGTATTTCGACGGGTCGACCGGCTCGAAGCCTTTCGGGGTATAGAACCGGAGTAAATCGCCGTAAACGACTTTATCCGATAAATCGAGCTTCGTACGGGCGATTTGTTCGAGACGTTGAATTTCTGGCGTCTCTTCAAGCGGTTCACCCGTTTTTGTATCATAGTATTTACCGTTGACTGATGTGACTGTCGGCGTGACAAAGTCGCCGTTGCGGAACGGAACCATTTCTTGATGGTCTGGCGACAACAAATCCGTTCCGAAGTGGACATAGTTTTTCGTATCGATGCCGAGCAAGTGCAACAGCGTCGGCAACAAGTCGATTTGCCCACCGAACTCGTGAATCGTGCCGCCTTTGACGCCTGGCACATGAATGAACAGTGGGACTCGTTGTAACTGAGCGTGCTCATACGGCGTAATTTCCTTGCCTAGAATTTGCGACATCGCTTTGTTATGGTTTTCCGAAATGCCGTAATGGTCGCCGTATAAAATGATGACCGAACGGTCGTACAGACCGGATTCTTTCAAGTAATCAAAGAACTCTTTGAGCGACTCATCCAAGTAACGAGCCGTTTGGAAATAACGGTCGACCGAGCCATCTCCCGTCGTCGCTGGCGCAATCGTTGCTTCTTCCTCGCCAATCGGATATGGGAAGTGGTTCGACAGTGTAATAAATTTCGCGTAGAACGGCTCTTTCAACGTTTCTAACAGCGGAATCGACTCCCGGAAGAATGGTTTGTCTTTCAATCCATAGTTCAAGACGTCTTCGTCTTTCATGCTGTAGTAGCTGGCGTCAAAGAAATGATCAAACCCGAACGATTTGTAAATTTCATCACGGTTCCAGAATGATTTGTAGTTGCCGTGAAAAACAGCGCTTGTATAGCCGTATTGGCGCAAAATGGCCGGAGCCGCATGATACGTATTTTGTCCTTTTGTCGTAAAGACAGCGCCCTGCGGCAGGCCGTACAGCGAGTTTTCTAACATAAACTCCGCGTCCGATGTTTTCCCTTGTCCTGTTTGGTGGAAAAAGTTATCAAAATAGAACGTATTCGGATCGCGGGTGAGCGAGTTTAGGAACGGGGTGACCTCTTCCCCGTGCAGTTTGTAGTTAATGACAAAGTTTTGCAGTGATTCCAGATGGATGTAAATGACGTTTTTCCCTTTTGCCACACCGAAATATTTCGGATTCGGCTCAGCGTACGTCGCTTGCACATGGTTCAGCACCGTCGTAATGTCACTTTTGTTCGCAAACGCCCGCTGTGTCGATGATTTCATGCTTTGGATCGCATCGTAAATCAAGTAGTTGTATACACCTAAATATTTGACGATATAATTGCGGTCAAACGTTCTTGTCAGCAGTTGCGGACGATCGGCCTCAGCAAGCGCCAAGTTGACGCTGAACATTAAAATGGCTGAGGAAAAAATGACGCCTTTTTTGAGACGACCGGCCCGCACTTGCGGGAGTGAGAACCGTTTCGAAAAAATGATGACCGCTAAAATGGCCGTGTCCAAGAAATAAAACACATCATACCATCTGAGCAACTCCAAAATACTTCCGCCCAGATCACCGAAGTTTTTCGTTTGTGTCAACGTCGGTAATGTAATAAAATCGCTGAAAAAGCGATAATAGACGATATTGGCGTATAAGATGAACGATAGAATGAAATTAATAATAATAAGCCATCGATAAAAGCGTGTTTCTTTGGCTAAGAATGCTAAACCAAGGAAAAACACCGCTGAGCTGAGCGGATTGATAAATAGCAAAAACTCCTGCATGGAGTTACTAATGCCAAGGTTAAACTCCGCTAAATAAGTGACATACGTCTTCAGCCAAAATAAGAGCACCGCAAAAATAAAAAAACCTATACCTTGGTTAGGGAGAGAACGGTACTTATTTAGCAACTTTTCCCCAATCGTTTTCACGTTCTCTTCTCCTCCTTTGTCTCATATCCATTGTCTCATATTCTTAAACAATTTATTTCTACAAGTTTATATAAACAGCTACTGCACCGTGCAACGCAATTTGCGCTATTACATCATTTTACATCGGAACGTCTCCATGTCAAGTAGCATAATACTTCCATTGCCAAAAGTCAATGGAATGTTTTTTTAGGACTGCCGTATGCCTCCTTTCCTGTTGTCTGCTCCCCGTATAGTGTTGGACTTCCATTTATATACCATACATATAGACGAATGGAAGACGAAAAGGTTTCAATGTTTGTTCAAAAATATTCCGATGTCAGTGTCCATGCCCTTTACCCATTTTATTAGACAAAGAGGATGTTATGATAAAAATTGTTGTGGTTTTAATCAGTTTAAGCGGGATCAGATTGATCATCCTGAACCGATACCCCCACCCATTGTCATAGGTAAGTAGGGGGGATCAATCGGTGTTTTTCCACATCGATTGTAGATGGGGGAGTGTTCAACGGCTAGCGGAAGGAAGTCGCAGGTGACACAATGCGCGGCGCTTATTACAAAAATGTGTCGAGAAGACAAGAAATATTTCCCCGGAAATCGATGTATGTCGAATGGTGAAAAAGTACCCTTTCTGTCCAGAAAAGCATATAGTGCGGCAGGGGGGATAAAAATGTGGTTATGGATATCGATGATTTTATTGGCTTTTAGTGTAAGCATAGACAGTTTGAGCGTAGGAATGTCCTACGGAATGAGAAAAGTACGTTTCCCTCTGCCTTCGTTGACACTCATTGCGTGTATGTCGGTAGTTATGATATTGATATCGATGAATATCGGTCGGCTGCTGGCGATCTTTTTGCCATGGGGAGTAGAACGGGGGCTTGCATCCTTTATTCTCATCATCCTCGGGGGATGGGCCATCTACAATGTATATAAAACAAGACAGAAGGAGGCGGTGGCGACAGAATGGGAAGATATCGGGCAAGGAAACGCGGCCCATAGCGCCCTCCAAGTATTAACAAAACCTGAATTTGGCGATCTTGACCGTTCCGGTTCAATTAGTCGAAAAGAGGCTGTATGGCTTGGTCTTGCGTTGTCAATGGATGCTCTTGGTGCTGGGATTAGTGCGTCTCTCTTGAATTTTCCATCTTTACCATTTGCTTTGTTAGTCGGATTGTTTAATCCATTGTTCATTCGGCTTGGGCTTATGTTGGGTTGCATGATGGCGGAAACGAAAATGATGAAAAAAGCGACGATATTACCCGGCATCATGCTGATTGTACTTGGATTAATCAAATTGTTTCGTTGACACCTTTGGTTCGGCTCATTCGTAATGGTGAATGAAGCATACATCATCAAAAAGGAGAGAGGTCCGTTGTGGAAAAAATTATTATCTAAATTCGGCATTGGTGCTGCAAAAGTCGATCTCGTCCTGCACCATTCCCATGTTCGGCTTGGGAAGATATTGGAAGGAGAATTTTGGTTAGAAGGGGGAACAGTGGCACAGCAAATCCGCAAACTTGAAGTGGCGCTTGAATTGGAAGTACATGTCCAAGGCAAGTCATACCGCCGCACGGTAGCGATTATTCCGGTCGCTTCTTCGTTCACGATTCAGCCTGGGGAGCGGAAGACGCTGCCATTTTCGTATCAATTGCCGCTGCACTTACCGATCAGTCGCTCGATGGTTCGTTATACGTTCGTCACCCGGCTCGATATTGCAGGTGGCGCGGATGCGTATGACCGGGATACTATCGAGATCTTGCCTCCTACAGTGCTCGAACAAATCTTTGCCGCTTTTGCAGAGCTTGGTTTCCGTGAAAAGCCGACGTCTGGACGCATTACACCGTATGGGCAAGAATTTTCGTTCTTCCCGACAGGTGAATTTCATGGGCTCGTCCAAGAAGTCGAATTTTTTGCCCTTGTCGAGGAAGAAGGCGTGCGTTTACATATGGAAGTGGACGTCCGTCACGGCTTTGGCAAGGAGCGCGAGTTGAAACGAGAACTGTTCATCCCGCTCGAACAGCTCCGCGATTCTAGTGCGGCAGCGCGTCTGATTCGAGAGACCGTGGAGGAAACGGTACAGGCAGCTGGAGCGTTCAGTACGTTTGGCGGACAACCGTTGGCCACACCGTCTTCACCGATGTATCGTCATTCCGCTAGTCATTATCCATCTGCGCATCATTCGCACCATGGTCGACACGGATGGACGGGAGCCGTTGGCGGGTTTGCGGCTGGAATGTTGGCGGGAATGATCGCGGAAGAGCTGCTTGATGATGTGGTGGAGGATGTGATGGATGATGTCGCTGACGGATTAGACGTGGGTGACTGGTTTGATGGCGGCGACGGATTTGACGGTGGGGATTGGTTGTAACATTATCCCAAAAGGTAGAAATTATACGGTCTATCAGTGATGTGAAAGATCGGATTTGTTGTAGCCTTATCGCCAAAAGGTGTCTCGCTTTGAAGTGGCCCCCTTGTAAACAGGAATAAAAACATATTTAAACAGCCTGAGTTCTGTATTCATAAGGACTCAGGCTGTTTCATTTTTGGAAAACGTTGGTGGTTATAAAAATAAATATTGTTGTGTGTGGTATTCTTCATCTCTCGCCTGGTTAAAAGCTGTTGACACACATGAAAAAGTGTTCCACTACAATGAGGAAAGCAGTTGCCTCTGGCGTGTGATCTCGTTCAGCTTTTTCATAAAGAATGTCTGCAACGAGCAAACAGCGTTGTCAATGTAACGGAAGGGAGATGTTCTCTCCAAACGAGGTAGCTTCTTCCTTGCGGCAGAGAGGAGCAGATGACTCGACGGCGAATACATAGAATACATAAAAGAAGGAAAACAGCTAAGCCGCATGGCGCTCGAGAAGAGGAAAGATAAAAATGAAGGAGGCGTCATCGATGCGTTACTATATCGTTTTTGATATCGGTGGTACGTATGTGAAGCATGCCGTCATGAACGAGCATGGCGATTTTTTACAGAAAGGGCGTTATCGGTCGGAGCGTCATAACTTTCATCAATTTCGCGATGACTTACTTCATATCGTTCGTCAAGCTCAAGCGAATTATGAGCTTTCCGGCATCGCGATCAGTTCTGCGGGCAGCGTTGATAGCGACAGCGGCATCATCGGCGGAAGCAGCGCCTTACCGTGCATTCACGGCCCAAACTTTAAAGAAGTATTTGGCGGGGCGACGGGCCTGCCGGTAGAACTGGAAAACGACGCAAACTGCGCAGCGCTCGGTGAGTTATGGAAAGGAGCGGGGCGGGGCTGCCGTGATATTGCGTTTGTCATTGTCGGCACCGGTATCGGCGGGGCGATTGTGAAAGACGGGCACATTCATAAAGGAGTGCACCTGCACGGTGGGGAATTTGGCTATATGTTGATGGATGTTCGCTATAAAAACGGAACGGTTGAATGCAAAACATGGAGTGAACTGGCGGCGACAAGTGCGCTGATCCGGATGACTGCTGAGGAAAAGGGAATACCGCAGAGTGAACTGGACGGAGAAAAAGTATTTGCGCTGGCCGAGAGCGGTGATGAAGCCGCGCAAAGTGCGATCGACCGGTTTTACTTCTCGTTAGCCCACGGCATTTTTAACTTGCAGTATGCATACGACCCGGAAAAAATCATTTTAGGCGGAGCCATTAGCAACCGTCCGGATTTTGTTGACGAAATTAACAAGCGGCTTTCGGTGCTGTTGTCGCTCGTGCCGATCGCGAAAGTTCAACCGGTTGTGGCGACGTGCCAGTTTAAAAACGATGCAAACTTGCTCGGTGCCTTGTATCATTACTTAGAGCGTCGCGGAGAGTTAGGGGAAGCATCCGGCTGATCGGCATCCCACTGATGGGGCAGCCCCATTGGATTCATCCGATCCGCGCCGTTATTTGTACAAGCAAAGCGTCCATCCGAACAACGCGTGGGTAGTAGAAATGAATGATTTATAGTACAATAGAGCAGGCGCGGCCGAAAGCGGGGTGCTATTTTGCCGCTTGGCCCATATGTATAGAAAAGGACGATCCCGCGCAGAAAGGATGGACACGGATGGATTGGATGGAGTTATTGAAGGCCGTCATTTTAGGAATGGTGGAGGGATTAACGGAATTTGCTCCTGTTTCCTCGACCGGCCATATGATTATTGTCGATGATCTTTGGCTGAAATCAACCGAGTTTTTAGGCAAATACGCTGCCAATACGTTTAAAGTCGTTATCCAGCTCGGCTCGATTTTAGCTGCTGTGGTTGTGTTCAAAGATCGATTTTTAGACTTGCTTGGTATTCGCGGCCGCCATCCGGGCGGGAAGCCGCGGCTGACGCTTCTTCATGTTATCATCGGCCTTCTCCCAGCTGGGGTGCTTGGCGTGTTGTTTGAAGACTATATTGATGAACATTTATTTTCAACGAAGACGGTGCTCATCGGCCTTGTGCTTGGTGCGCTATTGATGATCGTTGCCGACCGATTCGCGAAAAAAGCAGCACGGGCGCAGACGGTCGACCAAATTACATATAAGCAGGCGTTTCTTGTCGGCTTAGTGCAATGTTTATCGTTATGGCCGGGATTTTCCCGCTCCGGATCGACAATCGCTGGTGGTGTGCTTGTCGGCATGAGCCATCGCGCTGCGGCTGATTTCACGTTCATTATGGCTGTTCCGATTATGGCTGGAGCGAGCGGACTGTCGCTCTTGAAAAACTGGCAATACGTCACCGTGGCCGATATCCCGTTTTTTATCGCTGGTTTTTTGAGCGCCTTTGTCTTTGCTTTGCTCGCGATCCGCTTTTTCCTGCATCTGATTAACCGCATCCGCCTCGTGCCGTTTGCGGTGTATCGGATCGCGCTTGCTTTTATCATCTACTTCTTATACTTTTAAGTCATGCCGCCCGGTGGAATGGTTCCACCCGGCGGTTTTGATTTGTGGGAAAATGCGTTGTACATGGGGAAAAGGAACGAAGAGAAGAAAGGAGAGTTTTCTTCTTAGTTGAAAAACGAGTAAACAACGAGGCGATGCCCTAAACGTGTGCTGGGCATCGCCTCTTTTAGCTAGCGGGCGGTATTTTGAATGAGAGCAAGAAGCGTTTGCAGCGGATCACTGCTGCCGGACTTCTCCATGTTTTTCTTATAGCGGTCTTTGTTTTCATACAGGCGGTGGATAGCGGCCGGCAGTGATTCGTTTGTCACTTCTTCTTCCATCAGCACCTCGGCGTAGCCTGCTTTTTCAAATGAACGTGCGTTTAGGATTTGGTCGCCGCGGCTCGCTGCTTTCGAGAGCGGAATGAGCAGCATCGGCTTACGCAAGGCGAGTAGTTCGAAAATGGCGTTCGCACCAGCGCGGGAGACGACGATATCGGACAACGCCAATAGGTCTGGCAGCTCTTCGTTGACATATTCGAACTGTTTGTATCCTTTTTGGCCTACAAGGCTTGTATCGACGTTGCCTTTGCCGCAAATGTGAACGATATCAAACTCGGAAAGAAGCACCGGCAAGCTGGCACGCAAGGCGTCGTTAATTTTTTTCGAGCCTAAGCTGCCGCCCATGGCGAGCAAGACCGGTTTTTGGCCGTCGAACTGGCACAACTTCCGTCCTTGTTCTGCGCTTCCGTGCTTCAGCTCCTCGCGGACGACGGCGCCAACGTAAACGGCTTTATCGGTGTTGACGTGCTGTTTTGTTTCCGGAAAGGTGAGGCAAATTTTTGTCGCAAATGGCATGGCAATTTTATTGGCCAGCCCGGGCGTCAAGTCCGATTCGTGGATGACCGATGGCACACCGTTCAACCAGGCACCGAGAATGACGGGAACGGAGACGAACCCGCCTTTTGAAAACACGATATCCGGTTTTTCTTTTTGGATGAGGCGGTAAGCTTGCCAAACACCTTTTAGCACATTAAACGGATCTTTGAAGTTTTTCCAGTCGAAATAGCGGCGCAGTTTTCCGGTCGAAACCGAATAGTACGGCACACCGTCGATGCGCCCGATAATCTCCCGTTCAATTCCTTCATGGGAGCCGATATAGACGATGTCCCATCCTTGCTCTTTCAGTTTCGGGATGAGAGCGACGTTAACCATCACATGTCCGGCCGTACCGCCGCCGGTTAAGACGATTTTTTTTCGCAACGTAGATCACCTGTCTTCTTTACAATATGAGAACGTTCAATGACCATCTTTTCTGGCTAAGCCGCCTTTCACGATGCGGTCAATGCGGTGTTTGCCAATAGGGGTGAACCCATTGGCAAGCCGCTTTTTTACGGTCTAGAGGCCATATATCGATATGTATTATAGCAAATTCAAGATCATTTATGGAGGAAACTGAACGACTGTAATTTTCGTATAAACCAAGGAAGCGAAAAAGGTCGCGAGTCGCATGAAATTACCATAATTTTAATTTTGATTTTTCATCGAATTTATATATCATCATCATTAATCTAGCAATTTGTTTAAAAAGAAGATATCCAGTTTCTTAGGTTTTAAAGGAAGGAAATATTGATAAAGTGCTGTTGAGAGGTGAAGGCGATGTTGGCATGGCTTGTTGGAGGTTTGATGGTTGGAATCATTGGTTATGGGGTTGTGCCGACAATCGTCATTCGCAAAAAAAGGTTGCGTCTGTTTTGTGAAGGAACAGCGCCTGACTGCCTTGCTTTGACGTTTGATGACGGTCCCGACCCGTATTATACGCCAAAACTGCTCGATTTATTAAAGAAATATGGAGTGAAAGCGACCTTTTTTGTGGTCGGTCGAAAAGTGGAACGCCATCCGGAGATCGTGCGGCGGATGGTGGAAGAAGGGCATGAAGTCGGTATTCATAATTACCGTCATATCAGCAACTGGCTGCTTCCGCCGCTGTGGCTCGATTGGGGAGTGCGTCGGGCGGCTGTGGCGATTGAGCAGGCGACGGGTCAACGCCCGATGTATTACCGGCCACCATGGGGCCATTTTAATGCTTGGACGCCGGTCGTGCAAAAACGGTATACAACAGTGTTATGGTCGCATATTCTTGGTGATTGGAATGAAAAAATCGGTGCGATGGAGCTGTTCCGTCGCTTGCGCGCTGCCGTGCGCGGCGGGGCGGTCATCGTGCTTCATGATAACGGGGATGCGCTAGGCGCTAGCAAACGTGCGCCGGAACAAATGTTGTCTGCTCTTGAGCTGCTGCTCAAAGACGAAGTAGCGAAAAAGATGCGTTGGGTGACGATTACGGAACTGAGAAACGCGCAAACTAACAAACAAATCTCGTCGATGTGATGGGGGAGCTATGGATACGGGCGCATGGTTGCCTTATGTTCAGTCATATGGATATGTAATGCTGTTTTTGTTTTTATTTTGCGGCATCGTCGGCATCCCGGCACCGGAGGAAAGTTTGCTTTTCTTCGTCGGTGTGGTGATTGCGAAAAATCAATTGCTGCTTTGGCCGACGCTTGTCTCGTGCTGGGGTGGAACGATGGCCGGCATGGTGGCGGCGTATGGCGCCGGCAGACGGTGGGGATCGCCGCTTGTGCAAAAGTATGGCAAGTATGTCGGAATTACAAACGAACGGTGGGAGCGATCCCGCGATTGGTTTTGCCGCTACGGGAAATGGGGCATTTTGTTTGGTTGCTATGTCCCGGGGGTGCGGCAAATATGTCCATATATGGCGGGGGTGAGCCGGTTCCCGTTTCGGACGTTTCTTTTGTTGGCTATGCTGGGGACAGCTGGCTGGGTCGTTCCGCTGACATTGGCTGGTCTATTGCTTGGCCAACATATCCATATCCCCCTGATTTCTTTTCCGCTTGCCGGTTTGGGATTGTTTTTGCTCTTTTTGTTGGCGACATGGATTGGACAGCGGAGACGCAAAAAATCTGTTGAAAGCTAAAGGTGCGATCGATGATGAAAGTGTTGTTTTTGCCGCTGTTTCAAATGAATACGGGACACCATAAAGTGGCCGATACGTTGATCGATTTTTTGCATCGCCAGTTTCCATGGGTCGAAAGCAAAAAAATCGATTTTTTAAGTTATTGCAATGAGCTGATGGAAAAAATGGTGTCGGGAGCTTATTTGCGTTGGATTCGTTCGCATCCTGCTTCATACCATCGCGTGTACAAGACGTTTATGTATGAGGAGTCTCTGCGGCTCGAGTTTATTTCATTTGAGCCATGGCTGCCGTATTTCGAAGGCAAAATGAAAAAGATGCTCGAGCAGGAACGTCCGGATTTAATCGTTTGCACCCATTCGTTCCCGTCGCGCATTTTGCAGCAGCTGAAGCGGAAAAAAGTGCTTGCCATCCCAGTAGTCAATGTCTATACAGATTTTTTTATGAACAGCATTTGGGGCAAGCGGTTTATTGATTACCATTTCGTCCCCCATCAGGAAGCAAAGGGGGAGTTGATAGTAAAACACGGGATTGACGAAAGGCGGATCGTTGTGACTGGCATCCCAGTCCATGATACATTTATGAAAATGCCAGAAGTGAGACGGAGAAGGCAGCCGACCCATGTGCTCGTTGCTGGCGGAAACCAAGGGCTTGGCAATATGACGGCGTTTTTGCGGGCGGCTCGAACGTCGACATTGTTTCGTTATTCAGTGTTATGCGGCGCTAATAAGCAGCTGTATCATGAAATTGCTAGCTGGCAGCTTCCTCACATCCGCCCGCTTCCGTACATCAACAGTCCGGAGGAGATGAATCAGCTGTACGATGAGGCGGACGCTGTCATTACAAAACCGGGTGGAGTGACCATAAGCGAGCTGCTTCATAAGCGCATCCCAATTTTCACCATTGACTGCTTGCCCGGACAGGAGCGGATCAATTGGCAATATTTGCGGCGCAACGGTCTTATTTATCACTTGGCTGAGCCGGGCAACGGCGAACGGAAAATGATCCGCCTGTTGACCGATGATGTAGAAAAAAATCGGTTTTTTCGCCGCGTGTCTGACTATTTTGCCGGGGTGGAAAAAACGGGGCAAGAAGCGCTCGCGGAAGTGGTAACAGCAATGCCGCAGCAGCGCATGGCTTGGCGCGTTCTTCGCCCATAGATGAGCCATCTAACGGATGTTAGATGGCATTTTTTATACTGGATTGTTCCGTCACGGGTGGCGAAACAACCTGCATCGTACATATAAAATATCAGACCGTTGGGCGTGAAACGTGTTACAATAGGAACGATGGCCAAGGAAAGAGGAGGAACGATAATGAAAACGAGAGTTGGAGTGTTATACGGCGGTAAATCGCCGGAACACCAAGTGTCTTTGTCGACAGCGAGGGCGGTCATGAACGCCATTGATCCTCATAAATTTGACGTTATTCCGATTTATATTACACCAGAAGGACAATGGATTAAAGGAAAACGATTGACTGGAACGGTTGAAGAAGTGAAGCAGCTGCAGTTCACTTCGACAGCGACCGCGATGATCCCTGTGTCTTTAAACCAGGTTCCTGCATCGGGTTCTGCAACTGAGAGCGACGAGGAAACCATTGATGTGATTTTCCCGCTTTTGCATGGACCAAACGGCGAAGATGGAACGGTACAAGGGCTGCTTGAAATGCTCAACCTCCCATATGTTGGAAATGGGGTGCTCGCTTCTGCTGTTGGCATGGATAAAGTGGTGATGAAAAACTTGTTTGCCCAAGCTGGGCTGCGCCAAGCGAAGTATGTGTCAGTGACGAAATATGAATGGAAAAAAGGCGGAGAAGCAGTGTATGACCGAATCGAACAAGAGCTTGGCTACCCGTGCTTCGTCAAACCGGCCAACGCTGGATCGAGCGTCGGTATTTCCAAATGCAAACAGCGTGACGATTTAAAAACAGCGTTTGCTGAGGCATTTAAATACGATCGGAAAATTATTATTGAGGAATCTATTGTCGGTCGGGAAATTGAGATTGGCGTTATCGGCAATGACGAGCCGATTTGTTCGGTTGCTGGAGAAATTGTACCGAAAAAAGAATTTTACGACTATGAAGCGAAATATGAAGACGGGCAAACGGAATTAATTATTCCTGCCAATGTGACAGAAGAGCAGTATGAGACGATCAAATCGATGGCCATTGCTGCGTTTAAAGCGCTCGACTTGTCTGGACTGGCACGCGTCGACTTTTTCCTTGCCGAAGACGGTACTGTTTATATTAACGAAGTCAATACGATGCCGGGGTTTACGCCGTACAGCATGTTTCCGCTCCTTTGGCAACATAGCGGCGTGCCGTACTCGGAATTGATCGAACGCCTTATTGCATTGGCATTGGAACGACATCAAGAAAAGCAGATGATTACGTACACATTTGAAAAGTAAAAGAGGGTGAGAGCGGATGATGAAACGGACGGTGCAGCAAATTGCTGAGATGACCGGCGGCCGGTACGCGAATCCGGAGTGGGGGAATATTGCTGTCAGCGGCGTATCAACTGACACGAGGACGATCCAAGCTGGCAACTTGTACGTTCCGCTGCTTGGCGAGACGTTTAACGGTCACGCTTTCGTGGAGGAAGCGGCGCAAAAAGGAGCAGCAGCTGTGCTGTGGGCCGAAGCGGAAGGGACACCGCCAGAAAGTGTTCCGGCGATTGTCGTCGATGATACGCTTTCGGCACTGCAGCGTCTCGCCGCCCGCTACCGTGAACAGCTCGGGCTGAAGGTTGTTGGTGTGACTGGCAGCAATGGCAAAACGACGACGAAAGATATGATCGCTGCGCTTCTTTCATCCCAATATCGCGTGCAAAAAACAGAAGGAAACTTAAACAACCATATCGGCGTTCCGCTCACGCTCCTTGCGCTCGAGGAGGGGACAGACATCGCCGTTGTGGAAATGGGGATGAGTGGGTTTGGTGAAATTGAGCAGCTCACGACGATCGCACGGCCGAATGCTGCCGTCATCACCAACATCGGTGAAGCACATTTGCAAGAGCTCGGGTCACGGGAAGGCATCGCCAAGGCAAAGCTAGAGATTTTATCTGGATTGCAAGGCGACGGTTTGTTCGTCTATCACGGCGATGAGCCACTTTTGGCTGAGCTCGTGCCAAGCTTGCCGCTTCCTCAGCACGTTGTGACGTTTGGGGAAGGTGAGGACAACGATTATTATCCGACAACTGTGCGCATTGAAGCAGCGGGCACGTCGTTTGTCATCAACGAGCTCCCTCGCCAGACGCTATTTATTCCAGTTTTAGGGAAACACCATGTATATAACGCGCTGGCCGCCATCGCTGTCGCCCGCTTTTTCGGCGTCAGCTGGGAGAACATTGCTGCCGCTCTCTCCCGCTTGCAAGTGACGCGCATGCGTACGGAAGTCGTTAAAACGAAGCGCGGCTTTACAGTGATTAATGATGCCTACAACGCCAGCCCGACATCGATGCGCGCTGCTTTAATGCTGCTCACGGAATTGGACGGCTATCGGAAGAAAATCGCTGTATTGGGCGATATGCTGGAGCTTGGTGACAAAGAGGTCGAGTTCCACCAAGCGATTGGGGAGATGCTGCGGCCAGAGATGGTAGATTACGTGTTTACTTACGGACCACTGGCGCGTCATATCGCTACGGCCGCCACGCCGTTTTTTGATCAAGGCCAAGTGAAGGCGTTTGACGATAAAGCGGCATTGGCCGAGGCGGTGCTTTCCGTCGCAACCCCAGACGATATCGTTTTATTGAAGGCCTCGCGTGGTATGAGGTTGGAAGAGTTACTCGGTTATTGGGGGGAAAATTAGCAAGAGCGAGAAAAACGAAAAGCGGCGCTATGGGCGCCGCTTTTCGATCAGGCCGGGGGGTGGGATCATGATCGGCTGTTTATGCATTCACGGATTTACCGGGAGTCCGGAAGAGGTGGCACCGCTAGCTAATTATTTGCGCGAGCGGACCAGTTGGATCGTAGAAACGCCGACATTGCCGGGACACGGGGACAAGTTGCAGCTCAAAGGGGTTACATATAACCAATGGATTACAGCGTCTGAGCAAGCGTTCCAGGCACTGGCTCAGCGTTGCGATACGGTGTATGTTATCGGTTTTTCAATGGGTGGGGTGATCGCCGTCTATTTGGCGGAAAAATATCCGGTCGCTAGGCTCGTGCTGTTAAGCGCAGCGTTTTATTACGTCAACCCGCGTCAGTTGTGGCGTGACATCCGTGAGATGTTTGCCAACGGTTGGCGCGGAGCGCAGGAGCATCCGCTGTTTCTCCGCTATCGAAACAAAATGATGGCGACCCCATTTTCGGCTGTTAGGGAATTTCGCAAGCTTGTTCGTCATGTGCGCCCTCTCCTTCCTTGCGTTCAAGCTCCCGTACTGATCGTACAAGGGGAGAAAGATGGGATCGTGCCGCTCAAAAGTGCTTATTATTTATATGAAAAAATCGGTTCCGCAGAAAAAACGCTGCTCCTTTTGCCGGATTCGTATCACCATGTTTGTCATAGCGCTAACCGGCATGTGTTGTTTGCTGAGACGGAGAAATTTTTGTGCGCCTCCTATCATTGCAAATGACGGTATAACATGGTATGATAACTGTCAAACCTTTCTCACGAATAAAGGGACGATTTTTTATAAGGAGTTTGGATAACATTGACGACATTTCAAGAATTAGGATTAAGTAAAGAGGTAATGAAAGCTATCGAGCGGATGGGGTTTGAAGAAACGACCCCAATTCAAGCAAAAACGATCCCGCTCAGCCTACAAAATAAAGATGTGATCGGCCAAGCGCAGACCGGAACGGGGAAAACCGCTGCATTTGGCATCCCGATCGTAGAAAAAGTGGATGTGAAAAACGGTGCCATTCAGGCGCTCGTCGTCGCACCGACACGTGAGCTCGCCATTCAAGTGTCGGAAGAACTGTATAAAATCGGTGCGGTCAAGCGGGTGCGTGTTTTACCGATTTACGGCGGTCAAGATATTGAGCGGCAAATTCGCGCCTTGAAAAAACATCCGCACGTCATCGTCGGCACACCAGGCCGCATCATCGACCATATTAACCGCGGGACACTCCGCCTCGAACATGTGCGTACGGTCGTTCTCGATGAGGCCGATGAAATGTTGAATATGGGCTTTATTGAAGATATTGAGGCGATTTTACGTCATGTGCCGACTGAGCGGCAGACGCTGTTGTTCTCTGCGACGATGCCGGATCCGATCCGCCGCATTGCCGAGCGGTTTATGAATGATCCGGAACTCGTCAAAGTGAAGGCGAAGGAAATGACCGTGCCGAATATTCAGCAATATTATTTGGAAGTGCACGAGAAAAAGAAATTTGACATTTTGACACGGCTTCTTGATATCCAGGCGCCGGAGCTGGCGATTGTGTTTGGCCGCACGAAGCGGCGTGTCGACGAGCTCGCTGAAGCGCTCAACTTGCGTGGCTATGCAGCGGAAGGCATCCATGGCGATTTGAGCCAGGCGAAGCGGCTGTCGGTGTTGCGCAAGTTTAAAGAAGGATCGATCGAAATTTTAGTCGCCACCGACGTCGCAGCGCGCGGATTAGATATTTCCGGTGTGACGCACGTATATAATTTTGACATTCCGCAAGACCCAGAAAGCTACGTCCATCGAATCGGCCGCACGGGGCGCGCCGGTAAGACAGGGGTGGCGATGACGTTTGTGACACCGCGGGAAATTGGCCAGCTTCATCATATTGAGCGGACGACGAAGCGGAAGATGGAGCGGATGAAGCCGCCGACACTCAATGAGGCGCTTGAAGGCCAGCAGCGCATCGCCATTGAAAAGCTCCTCAATGTTGCGGAAGCGGAAAACTTATCATTTTACAAGCGAGCGGCCGAGGAGTTGCTTGAAGAGCATGACTCAGTGACGATCGTCGCCGCCTGCCTGAAAATGTTGACGCGCGAGCCAGACACGACACCGGTGAAGTTGACGGAAGAACCGCCTCTAGCAGTCAAACGGGAGAAAAAGCGGGGCAGCCGCCCGGACAGTTCGGCGCGTGGTCGGACGAAAAAACGGCGGATTACGGCGCATTAAGCGCCGTTTTTTCATGACCGGATCACATGAAACATCGGTAACTGGGGACGGATGGCTAAAAAAGGAGCCAACAAGCCGCCGGTGGCGAAGCCAAATAGATGAGCCATGAGATTTCCATCTGGTTCCATCAAACTAAGCAACAAATGAATCACGACAATGACTAATAACAGTTGGGTGTGCTTTGGGGCGATTAAATCGCGGCGAAACAAGGCGAGATAGCTGTACATGCCAAACAAAGCGAAAATGGCGCCTGACGCCCCGACATGGGTGTACATCGGCGGAAGAAGCAATACGGTGGCGATATTGGCGCCGACGCCGCCCCCGATATAAAGAAGTAAAAACTTCCCTTTTCCAAGCGCACGTTCCAGCCACGGGCCGAACAGCCATAGAGAAAGGCTGTTGGCCGTCATATGGTTGAAATCGTAGTGCAGAACGAGCGGGCTAATCAGCCGCCAATATTCCCCGTTTCGAATGGCGCCATTCGTCCCGATGATGTATTGCCAAACAGGTTCTAGCGCCGTAAGGGGAAGAACGAACAAAATCCATAAAATGATATGGGCGGACAACACGATCGATACAACCGGATAGAGACGGACGAGTGAGCGGACATCCCCGGCATCGTGAAACATAGCTTTGTCTCCCTTCTTTATCAAAAATCGTATATCCCCCGCAAGTGGGGAAGGTCATGTCCGTTTTTTATAAGCCATCTTATGCACAAAGAGTGTAAAAAATTTGTCGGATCACATAGCACGGATAGGTGGAGAAAGTGATGATCGTTGGTATCGGCATTGATATTGTAGAGCTGGAGCGGATTCAATCACTCCTTGAGCGCAACCGCAAATTCCTTGACCGGATTTTAACGCCACGAGAGAGGGAGCAGTTTGATCAGCTAGCGCCTGCTAGACAAGTGGAATTTCTCGCTGGACGGTTTGCGGCGAAGGAAGCGTACGCCAAAGCGCTTGGGACGGGGATCGGGCGACACGTATCGTTTCAGGACATTGAGATTGTTTCCGATGAGTATGGAAAACCGAGCATTGCTGCCCGTCGCGACGGAGAAGTTATTCATCTATCCATTTCCCATAGCCGTGACTATGCGATCGCCCAAGTCATCATTGAGCGCTTCGGGCCGGCCAAGCCATCAGATGCTTGCCACGGCTAGTCTGCATATTCTAGACAGTTGTCTCATATATTGTAGTGCATAGACAGAAATCGATATATGAGGCAAAGGGGTTGAAGCGATGGGTAGAAAGGTGCTTTGGGCATTGGTCGGCATCATCTTTTTGTTTGCTTTAGCTGGGTGCGGGTCGAAATCACAGGAGGAAGTGCTTCGAGCGCTCAATGAAAAGATGGACGAGATGACAGGCTACCAAGCCGAGGCAAAAATGACGTTCCGCACCGGGGAGAAGCCACAAGTATATCATGTCGAAGTGTGGCATAAGCAGCCGTCGTACTACCGCGTCAGCTTGAAAAACGCCGACAAAGGGCAAAGCCAAATGATTTTGCGTAACGATGAGGGAGTATTCGTCTTTACGCCTGCCCTCAACAAAAGCTTCAAGTTTGTCAGCGACTGGCCGAAAAACAGCAGCCAAGCGTATTTGTATGAATCGCTCGTCAAAGATATTTCGAGTGACTCCAAGGCGAAGTTTAAGGCGACGAAAAAGCACTATGTATTTGAGACAAAAACGAACTATCCAAATAGCGAAATTGTTCCGATCCAAGAAATTACGCTGCGCAAAAAAGATTTAGCCCCCGTATCAGTCAAAGTGATGGATACAGACCGCAAAGCACTGTTGACAGTGGAATTTTCCAACGTTGAATTTAACAAAAAATTCGATGATGATGCATTCGATACGTCGAAAAACATGACCGGAGCGCGCCTCGAGGTACCAGCGATGGCGGAAGGGAAAGAACAAGTGATGGAAGTCATGTATCCGAGCCAACTCCCAGAAGGCGTTCAAGCGCTTGAGGAAAAAGAAGTAAAAAGCGCAGACGGCACACGGGTCATTATGACATTTGGCGGCAAAAAATCGTTTACGCTCGTTCAAGAAAAAGCGGAAGTGCTCCCGGCAACGAGCATGCCAGTGCCTGTCAACGGGGATCCGGTCGATTTAGGATTTACGGTCGGTGCCCTCACTGGTCAAACGTTAACATGGTCGTACAACGGAGTGGAGTTTACGCTTGCCTCCGATGATCTAACGCCAGAAGAAATGGTGATGGTCGCCAGCTCGGTTCAAGAAAAAGCTGCGAAATAACCATGAAATGTGTGAACAAGGCGTGCCTTTCCGCTTTGAAAGCGGAGAGCCGCCTTGTTTTTTGTTGTGGGGAATGGAAATCAGAGCTGTCATCTGCCAATAAGGGTTAACAGCAAGCATAGGCTGCCTCATGCAGAGAGAACAAAGCCGCATGCCCACTTTTCCACTGCGTTCAGTCACTTTTCTGATGTCTAACCTATTCCGTCTTCACTACAGACGTGGTAAACTAAGAAAGAATGAAAACAAATTTAAACGCTTTCAAAACTTACGTGATTAGAAAGGCAGCGAGAGAGGATGGACAACTTTCACCGCGATACGTGGGCAGAAATCGACTTGGATGCTATTTACGACAACGTCGCGAATTTGCGACGCTTTTTACCGGATGGAACACAGGTTATGGCCGTTGTAAAAGCGAACGCCTACGGGCATGGTGACGCCCAAGTGGCGACAACGGCGCTAGAAGCCGGTGCTTCCTACTTAGCCGTCGCCATTTTGGACGAGGCGCTCGCTTTAAGACAAAAAGGCATCAATGCGCCCATTTTAGTGCTTGGGGCGTCCCGCCCGGCCGATGTGGAGCTAGCCGCTCGACATCGCATTACTTTAACCGTGTTTCGCGCCGATTGGTTAGAGGAGGCGGCATCGATTTATAACGGCTCGACTCCCGTTCATCTGCATTTAAAAATGGATACTGGAATGGGACGGCTCGGGGTAAAAGACGAGGAGGAGACGAAGCGTATTACGACGCTGATTGACCGCCACCCATCCTTTATCCTTGAAGGGGTATATACGCATTTTGCGACGGCTGATGAAGTGAATACAGACTATCTTTCTTATCAATATCGCCGCTTTTTGCATATGCTCGAATGGCTGCCATCGCGGCCGCCGATCGTTCATTGTGCCAACAGTGCGACGGTACTCCGCTTTCCCGAGCGAGCGTTCAATATGGCCCGCTTCGGCATTTCCATGTACGGACTCGCTCCATCGCCAAGCATCAAGCCGTTGCTTCCATACGAACTAAAGGAGGCGTTTTCGCTTCATAGCCGCCTCGTGCATGTGAAAAGATTGCAACCGGGTGAAAAGGTGAGTTACGGAGCGACGTATACCGCACAAGAGGAAGAGTGGATCGGTACGCTCCCGATCGGCTATGCGGACGGATGGCTCCGTCGCCTGCAACATTTTCATGTGCTCGTGAACGGGCAAAAGGCGCCAATTGTCGGCCGGATTTGCATGGATCAATGCATGATTCGCCTGCCTGAACCGTTGCCAATCGGTACGAAGGTAACATTGATCGGTCGCCAAGGAGATGAGTTCATTTCTGTCGATGATGTCGCCCGCTATTTGGAAACGATTAATTACGAAGTGCCTTGTACAATCAGTTATCGGGTGCCCCGTATTTTTTTCCGAAATAAGCGTATAATGGAAGTGAGAAATGCTGTTTGCCACGGGTGAAGCGATGCATACTTTGCTTCAGAAGGCAAAGGATAGAAAAGGGAGAAATGACTTTGCAGCGCCGTTGTTTAATGGTATCATGAAATGGAAGCAATGAATGGTTGCAGTTCGTGGAGGTGTATGATTCGTGTCGGAATCTGGCGCAACAACGGAAATCGTCGTTCGTTTGCCGCAGTCGCTGCTGACGGAACTGGACGGGCTTGTCAAACAGGAGAACGGCAATCGAAATGAACTCATTTATCAAGCGACGAAAATGTATATTCGTGAACGGAAAAAACGGCAAATTCGCGAGGCGATGAGACGAGGCTACATGGAAATGGCCAAAATCAATTTATCTATTGCTTCTGAAGCGTTTCATGCCGAATATGAGGCCGACCACACCGTTGAACGCTTAGTTAGCGGGGGGTAATGCTTTGATTGTTAAACGTGGCGACGTTTATTTTGCGGACCTTTCCCCGGTCGTTGGCTCAGAGCAGGGCGGCGTACGCCCCGTGTTGGTGATCCAAAACGATATCGGTAATCGCTTTAGTCCGACGGTGATTGTGGCGGCGATTACGGCGCAAATCCAGAAGGCGAAACTGCCGACGCATGTTGAAATCGATGCAAAACGCTACGGGTTTGAGCGCGATTCCGTCATTTTGCTTGAGCAAATTCGTACGATTGATAAGCAACGGTTGACCGATAAAATTACCCACTTGGACGATGAAATGATGGATAAAGTTGATGAGGCGCTGCAAATCAGCTTAGGATTGATCGACTTTTGATGCGGTGCGAAGAAAGCCCCCTGCCTTAGCGAGTCAAAAAGCGGGAGAGAGCGATGTTTTGTTTGCCAAGAGCGAACGGGCGGATAGGCGAAGCGGTGTTGAACGTGCGACGCTGGACTTTATTATGGCATTTTTGCATCAATGGCAAAGACGGGCAGATCGGCTCTCACAACGGTCTGTCCTTTCATTTTTATTTCGTTCCGTAAAGGAGACTCCTAGCTTCAAGCGCACAAAAGGTGGAGCCCAGCGATTAGCGGGAGAGGAATGTCGGTTGATGTTAGGCCAAACGCATAGTAGTAGAGATGTGTGTGCTGTTCTTTGCGGACGGGATATATAGGATTGTCTGGAGAACATCCAATGCGAAACGAAGCCAAACATTTTATGCGTAAAATATTCAAGGTGCGAAAGAGCTCTCCATCGTCGGATGCCGAGGGTTGGGACGATTCGAAGTGATGCTCAGAGAGACGAAGCGTTGCTTTCGTCGTGGAACTGAGGAGCTCACTTTAAGCAAAGCGAAGTCGAAGTAGTTCACGTATATGGATCACAAAGCAGCTGCGGACAAGTAGCTCTTTTTTTTGTCATCTCGAACCGAAAAGCGCCCATTCTCAGTATGACCGTAGGTAGGAGAGCGTTCAAGCATATATTAAGGGAGGGAAACGATTGACGAACGAACAGCGGCTCATTTCAATCATTGCCACCGAGCAACAGTTGACAGTGAAACAAGTTAAAAACGTCATCTCGCTTCATCAAGAAGGCAACACGATCCCGTTTATTGCTCGCTACCGGAAAGAAATGACGGGGGCGCTCGATGAAGTGCAAATCCGTGATGTGCTCGAACGATGGGAATATTTGCAACATTTAGAGCGACGGAAAGAAGAAGTTATTCGGCTGGTTGAGGAACAAGGAAAATTGACCGAAGAATTGAAAAACGCGATTATAAGCGCTACGAAACTGCAGCAAGTCGAAGATCTCTACCGCCCATATCGGCAAAAACGGCGTACAAAAGCGACGATCGCGAAAGAAAAAGGGCTTGAGCCGCTTGCGGATTGGCTCCTTTCTTGTCCCACCGCCCCATCCCCTAATGAACAGGCTAAGGCATTCATCGATGACGAAAAAGGAGTGGCCACTGTTGACGAGGCGTTGCAAGGGGCGAAAGACATCATCGCCGAACGAGTGGCCGACGATGCCACCCTTCGCCAATGGGTGCGCGAACAAACGTGGCGAAAAGGAACGATCGCTTCGACCGCCAAAGCACCAGAAAAAGACGAAAAGAATGTGTACGAAATGTATTATGACTATGAAGAACCGATCGCCAAAATCGTTCCTCATCGCGTCTTGGCCTTAAACCGCGGTGAAAAGGAAGAGGTGCTACGTGTTTCCGTCAAGGCGCCAGTGGAAGACATCGTTCGCTATTTGCAGCGAAAAACAGTCACGAATGAATTATCCCCTGCCGCCACGCTTGTGGCCGAAGCGGTTGAAGACGGGTACAAGCGGTTGATGGAGCCTGCCATTGAACGCGAGATTCGCAACGAGTTGACGGAAAAAGCAGAAGAACGAGCGATTCATATTTTTGCTGAAAACTTGCGCAAACTGCTTCTTCAGCCACCGCTAAAAGGAAAAACGGTACTCGGCATCGACCCAGCTTATCGAACCGGATGCAAACTCGCTGTTGTGGATGAAACGGGGAAGCTGCTCCGCATTGACGTCATTTACCCGCACCCGCCCCAAGAACGGAAAGAAGAAGCACGAGCAAAGCTTCTACGCTTGCTCGATGACTATCACGTCGACATGATCGCCATCGGCAACGGAACGGCATCAAGGGAAACGGAGCAGTTTGTCGCCGATACGTTAAAGCAAGTGGAACGCGACATTTTTTATGTCATTGTTAATGAAGCTGGAGCGAGTGTCTACTCAGCATCCGACCTGGCGCGCGCCGAGTTTCCGGATTTGCAAGTCGAAGAGCGGAGCGCTGTTTCCATCGCCCGTCGTGTTCAAGACCCGCTCGCTGAGCTCGTCAAAATCGATCCGAAATCGGTGGGTGTCGGTCAGTACCAACACGATGTATCGCAAAAGAAACTGGCTGAATCGCTCCGTTTTGTCGTCGAGACGGTCGTTAACCAAGTTGGTGTCAACGTGAACACTGCCTCTGTCTCTTTATTGCAGTACGTGTCAGGGTTGACGAAAACGGTATCGGAAAACATCGTCAAGCGCCGTGAAGAGCAAGGAAAATTCCGCAGCCGCGACGAGCTGAAAACGATCCCGCGCCTTGGGGCAAAAACGTACGAGCAATGTATCGGATTTTTGCGCATTCTTGACGGGGAAGAGCCGCTTGACCGAACGCCGATTCACCCTGAGCGATACGCGGAAGTGAAGCGTCTATTGCAGACATTAGGATTTACAACCGACGCCATTGGCAGCGATGAACTGCGCCAAGCGCTGCAAGCCCTCGATATCGAAGCAACGGCAGCTGAGCTCGGCATTGGTGAGCTCACATTGCGCGACATCATCGATGCTTTATGCCGTCCGGAGCGCGATCCGCGCGACGAGCTGCCCAAACCTTTGCTTCGTAAAGATGTCTTGAAAATGGAAGACTTAAAACCAGGCATGGAGCTTGAAGGCACGGTACGCAATGTCGTCGATTTCGGCGCTTTTGTTGACATCGGTGTCAAACAGGATGGGCTTGTGCACATTTCGAAACTAAGCAAACAATACGTGCGTCATCCGCTCGATATTGTTTCCGTCGGTGATGTCGTCAAAGTATGGGTCGAGCACGTCGACGTGGCGAAAGGAAGAATTTCGTTATCAATGGTTTCCCCCGAAGAGTGAAGGAAAAAGCACTGCCTTACGAGCAGTGCTTTTTTCGATAAAAAAACCAACATTGGTTTAACAGCTTGATTTGATCGCGGTTTTTCTCATAATAGGCTCGTCTCATTTGATTTTTCAGCCACGTAGGCAAGGCAGTCACCTCCCTGACAACGGAAAGGTAGTATATAATGTATGTAGTTGCACATTGTCCTGTGCCAAAAACATAAGGGGGACGCCCGCTATGGATCAAAAACGGTTGCAAGCACTCGTTGAACAAATTTCCATAAGCATATTTGGCAAACCGTTTCGCCACACTGCCTCTTTCAACCCAAGACTTCGCACTGTCGGTGGGCGCTACGTGCTGCAAACCCACAACATTGAACTGAACAAAAAATATTACGACATGTTCGGTGAAGAAGAACTCATCGCCATTATCAAACATGAACTATGCCATTACCATTTGCATCTTGAAGGGAAAGGCTACCGTCATCGCGACCGTGACTTTCGTGAGCTGTTGAAAAAAGTAGGGGCGCCTCGCTATTGCCGCCCGCTCAAACAAGAAACAAAAGCAACTAAAGCGATCCATACATACATCTGCACATCGTGCGGATTAGTATATAACCGTAAAAGACGAATCAACACCGACCGTTACGTCTGCGGCCGTTGCCACGGTCGGCTCAAGTTGGCTGAAGATGAAACAAAGCAAAACATTTTACAAAAAAGAGGTTGACAATCAAGATTATCATATGCTAAATTATAAAAGCCGTCGCCAAACGGCGAAACAAATAACAACAAACAAAAAAACATATTGACAAACAACAAGTTGCTCAATATAATAAACAATGTCAGTTGTGACAAACGTCAGTATCGACGGAGTTGTCACGAGCAGTCCTGATGTGTTAGATTTCCTTGGATTAAAGGGTAAATGAAGGTACAGGAGATTATTTGAAGGATGCTTCTTGATTGTTCCGCAATAGCTCAGCGGTAGAGCAACCGGCTGTTAACCGGTAGGTCGTAGGTTCGAATCCTACTTGCGGAGCCACTTTATGGAGAAGTACCCAAGTGGCTGAAGGGGACGGTTTGCTAAACCGTTAGGTCGTGTCTTTACGGCGCGCGGGTTCAAATCCCGCCTTCTCCGCCACTTTTAATATACACGTGGCCCGTTGGTCAAGTGGTTAAGACACCGCCCTTTCACGGCGGTAACACGGGTTCGAATCCCGTACGGGTCACTTATAACGCGGGGGTCCCCCGCGAATTCACGGTCCCGTAGTGTAGTGGTTAACATGCCTGCCTGTCACGCAGGAGATCGCGGGTTCGAGTCCCGTCGGGACCGCCATTACACCAATCGCTGGGCCATAGCCAAGCGGTAAGGCAACGGACTTTGACTCCGTGATGCGCTGGTTCGAATCCAGCTGGCCCAGCCATTCTTATTTCATAAAAAAGTGTTATGAGCCATTAGCTCAGTAACGAAGATTGCATCCTCGAATTTGCTTCGAGTTGTCTCGACGCATATAGCTTCCTTGAATATGCTTGTAGAGGAAGAGACAGGTAGAGCGAATTGATACTTAGCGTGTTACCTCAGTTATGAGCCATTAGCTCAGTAGGTAGAGCATCTGACTTTTAATCAGAGGGTCGGAGGTTCGAGTCCTCCATGGCTCACCATATTTGCGGGTGTGGCGGAATTGGCAGACGCACCAGACTTAGGATCTGGCGCCTCACGGCGTGGGGGTTCAAGTCCCTCCACCCGCACTGATAAACACGCGGTCGTGGCGGAATGGCAGACGCGCTAGGTTGAGGGCCTAGTGGGGGCAACCCCGTGGAGGTTCAAGTCCTCTCGACCGCATTTTATTAAAATAAAAAACTGTTGACAACGATGAACTGAGTTGTTAAAATAAAGTTTGTCGCTCTCAAAAGATGCGCTCGTAGCTCAATTGGATAGAGCATCTGACTACGGATCAGAAGGTTAGGGGTTCGAATCCTCTCGAGCGCGCCATGATCGGGAAGTAGCTCAGCTTGGTAGAGCACATGGTTTGGGACCATGGGGTCGCAGGTTCAAATCCTGTCTTCCCGATTCGAAAAATCATATGCGGGTGTAGTTTAGTGGTAAAACCTCAGCCTTCCAAGCTGATGTCGTGGGTTCGATTCCCATCACCCGCTCCATGAAAAAGTTGAAATGAGAAACGGTATAATCTCGTTCCTTGAAAACTGAACGAAACGAAGCGCAAGCCAATCAACTTTCTTTTGGAGAGTTTGATCCTGGCTCAGGACGAACGCTGGCGGCGTGCCTAATACATGCAAGTCGAGCGGACCGAACGAGAGCTTGCTCTTGTTTGGTCAGCGGCGGACGGGTGAGTAACACGTGGGCAACCTGCCCGCAAGACCGGGATAACTCCGGGAAACCGGAGCTAATACCGGATAACACCAAAGACCGCATGGTCTTTGGTTGAAAGGCGGCTTCG
>Ga0207870_100211_pt1 | contig 52258 bp, 76 predicted proteins | sample CeladaPassage60B_FD_187477 | JGI IMG/M metagenome (GOLD analysis project Ga0207870, IMG submission 187477) | Cellulose-adapted microbial communities from the Joint BioEnergy Institute, USA - Passage3 60B (SPAdes) (version 2) | ecosystem: Engineered > Bioreactor > Continuous culture > Unclassified... | reverse complement strand
AGGTATGACCCCTCTTATAATGAGGGTAATCCTTGACAATCTAACAATAGCACACTCTTATCCAGAGCGGTGGAGGGACTGGCCCGATGAAACCCGGCAACCGGCAGCGCGTGCTGCAAGGTGCTAATTCCTGCAGAATCATAAACGATTCTGGAAGATAAGAGTAGAGAGTGAACACAAAACCCTCTTCTCTTACGAAGAGGGTTTTTTGTTAAAACAACCCGATTGAGAAAACGATGAGACCAAGAAACTTTGATGAGAGGAGCTTCAAACCATGGCAGAGGAAACCAAAGCATGGCAATTGGAAACGATAGCTGTACACGCGGGACAAGAACCTGACCCAACGACCGGTGCCCGAGCGGTGCCGATTTATCAGACCACTTCCTACGCATTCCGGAATACGGAACACGCCGCCAATCTCTTTGCGCTCAAGGAGACCGGAAACATTTATACCCGGATCATGAACCCGACGCAGGATGTATTTGAAAAACGCATCGCCGCCCTCGAGGGGGGCATCGGCGCTCTGGCTACTTCGTCGGGGCAGGCCGCGATTAGCTACGCCATTTTCAACATCGCAGGCGCCGGAGACGAGATCGTATCTTCCTCCAACCTGTATGGCGGAACCTATAACCTGTTTTCCACCACCTTGCCGAAACTGGGTATTAAAGTGCATTTTGTGGATGGCCGCGATCCGGAAAATTTCCGGCGCGCGATCACGCCAAGGACGAAGGTTCTGTATGCCGAAACCGTCGGCAATCCGCGCATGGATGTACTGGATATTGAGGCTGTCGCTGAGATTGCCCACGAGGCCGGCATTCCGCTGATCGTCGACAACACGCTCACGCCATACCTTTTGCGGCCGATTGACCACGGCGCGGATATCGTAGTGCATTCGGCAACCAAGTTCATCGGCGGGCACGGCACATCCATTGGCGGGGTGATTGTCGACAGCGGCAAATTTAATTGGGACAACGGAAAGTTTCCCGGCTTGACAGAGCCAGACCCGAGCTATCACGGAATCTCTTACACCCGCGATGTGGGAGCGGCCGCCTATATCATCAAGGCGAGGGTGCAGCTGTTGCGCGATTTGGGTGCGGCGCTCTCCCCCTTCAACGCGTTTTTGTTCCTGCAGGGTCTGGAGACCCTTCACCTGCGGATGGAGCGGCATAGCGAAAACGCCCAGCGTGTGGCCGAATATCTGGCGGAACACCCGCTGGTGGAATGGGTGAATTACCCGGGGTTGCCTTCCCATGAATCGCACGCGCTGGCGAAAAAATACCTGCCCAAGGGGCAAGGCGCCATTCTGACGTTCGGAATTCGCGGCGGGCTGGAAGCCGGGAAGCGGTTTATCGATGCGGTCAAGCTGTTCTCACATCTGGCCAATGTCGGTGACGCCAAGTCATTGGTCATTCATCCGGCCAGCACCACACACCAGCAACTGACGCCGGAACAACAGCTAAGCACCGGGGTGACGCCGGAACTGGTCCGTCTGTCGATCGGGATCGAACATGTGGAAGACATTTTGGCAGATTTGGAACAGGCCTTGAAAGCGAGCCAGGCATAGTCAAATGGAAGCGTGTCTCGATGAGCAGGTTTGATTGGAAACAATGGAAGAGGTGAAGAAGCATGGGGATGGAAAGCCGGTGTTGAAAATTAAGGAGCGGGAAGAGGTGGATGGCTGCCTGAAATTGGCCGATATCGGCGATTTTCACATGGAAAACGGGGCCGTTTTGCCGGAAGTGAAAATCGCCTACGAAACCTATGGGCGGCTCAACGAGAAAAAAGACAACGCCGTGTTGGTCTGTCACGCGTTAACCGGAAATGCCCATGTTTCAGGAACTGCCGGTCACCCTGGGTGGTGGGACGGCCTGGTTGGGCCGGAAAAATGGCTGGATACCGAACAGTACTTTGTCATCTGTTCCAACGTGCTTGGCGGCTGCAGCGGCAGCACCGGCCCGGCCAGCCTGAACCCAAAAACGGGGAGACCTTATGCGACGAGCTTTCCAACAGTCACCATCCGTGATATGGTGCGCGCTCAGAAGGCGCTGTTGGATCAACTTGGCATTCCCCGGCTGCGCTGTGTGATTGGCGGTTCGATGGGCGGAATGCAGGTGTTGGAATGGGGGATTCTTTATCCCGACTTCATGGACTGTCTGATTCCCATTGCGACAGCCGCCCGCTTTTCGCCCATGGCCATCGCGTATAACCATGTGGCGCGGGAAGCGATCATGAGCGATCCGGCCTGGCAGGGCGGAGAATACTATCCGGGCCCGGGACCGGTGAAGGGATTGTCGATTGCCCGTGCGGTCGGCATGATCAGCTACCGCACGGCGGAACTATTTGAGGAGCGGTTTGGACGTCGTCTGCAGCAGAGTGAGGAACCGCAAAGGGAACTTGATTTTCATTCCACCTATGCCGTGGAAAGCTACTTGCGATACCAGGGGGAAAAACTGGTTCGGCGCTTTGACGCCAACAGTTACCTCTATCTGCTGAAAGCGATGGACACGCACGATATTTGCCGGGATCGCGGCAGCCTTGCGGAAGTGCTGAATGTGATACAGGCAGAGGTGTTGTTGATCGGTGTGGAGGAAGATCTCCTCTATGAAATTTCCCACCTCCGCAATTTATATCAGATGCTCAAAAGCCTTTACAAAAGGACAAAAATGTTGACGTTCAGCTCGCCGTTCGGTCACGACGCATTTTTGGTGGAAACCGATCTGATCGGACCCGTCGTGAAACAAGTGTTGATGCAGGGTGTCTAACAACCGTTGGTGTCACATCCACTGTCGGGAAACATCCCGTCAGTGGGTGCTTTTTTCTTTTACGCCGATCTTTTTATATGAAGGAGGATGCCGCATGGAGTGGCTGGTATGGGGAATCATCCTGTTCCTGTTTGTTGCCAGTTTTGTCGGTTTGGTAGCGCCCATCATCCCATCTACCCCCCTGATTCTGGCCGGATTTTTGCTTTATCAGTTTTTTATCGGCGATGCTCCTTTGGGATGGGGGTTCTGGCTGACGACGCTCGCCCTGACTGTCCTCAGTTTTGTGATTGATTATGTATCCAGCGGTCTTTTCGTGAAGCGCTACGGAGGCTCGAGAGGTTCCTTCTGGGCTGCTGTCCTTGGTGTGATGTTTGGTCCTTTTCTTTTGGGGCCTTTCGGCTTGTTGCTTGGACCTTTTCTGGCGGTTGTGTTGGTCGAGTTGTTCCATCATCAGAAGATCATGCAGGCGATCCGCGTGGGGGCAGCTTCTGTCGTCGGGTTTCTGGGAGGCAGTTTGTTTCGCGGTTTGATCCATCTGGGGATGATCATTTGGTTTTTTGTTCTGGTTTTTTAGCCTTTCTTTGGCCTTTATATATTTTTGAAGCGGTGGGCATGGGTAACTCTGCAAGTGGTTTTGCATACATATAACTTACATCATAAATAAAATCGCGACGATAAGCCCTCTTTTAGGATGGAGAATATATCCCACACCACCGAATACATTTAAATTATCGACACCTGAATCGATTTCATGGTAAGATAATTTAAATAAAAAATTAATTTCAAATAATGCCATGCGTTCCATTGCTGAATTGAACATGTCTTTGTTGTATGTTTGGTTTCCGAAAGGGAGGAGGCTCTATGGATATCTTAAAACGAATCGAGGAACACCTGAGCCGTGAAGAAAAGTTGAGATGGGAAGGTACGTTTGCCGAGTATCTGGAGATTGTGAGAAATCATCCCAATGTCGCTCAGACTGCTCACGCTCGTGTATATAACATGATTGCCAGTGCTGGCATAGAGGAAGTGAATGGCCACCGCAGATATCTGTTTTTCAGTAAAGAAATTTTTGGCTTGGACCGGACCATTGAACGATTGGTGGAGGAATATTTTCACTCCGCAGCGAAGCGGTTGGATGTCCGCAAACGAATCTTGCTGCTGATGGGGCCGGTCAGCGGTGGAAAATCGACGATTGTCAATCTCCTGAAGCGGGGGCTGGAGGCCTATTCTCGAACCGATGAAGGGGCGTTGTACGGAATCAAGGGCTGTCCGATGCATGAAGAACCCCTTCATCTGGTTCCGGCAGAGTTGCGCCCGGAAGTGGAAAAAGAGCTGGGAGTGAAAATCGAGGGGGAGCTGTGCCCCTATTGCCGCCTGATGGTGGAGCAGGAATACAACTGGCGGGTGGAGGAGGTACCGGTTGAACGGGTGCTGCTCTCGGAAAGCCAGCGGATCGGGATCGGCACCTTCAGTCCTTCGGATCCGAAGTCCCAAGACATTGCCGATCTGACTGGGAGCATTGATTTCTCAACAATCTCCGAATACGGCTCGGAGTCAGACCCAAGAGCTTACCGTTTCGACGGTGAGTTGAACAAGGCCAACCGGGGGATCATGGAGTTTCAGGAAATGCTGAAAAGCGACGAAAAATTCCTCTGGAACCTCTTATCGCTGACACAAGAGGGAAATTTCAAGGCGGGCCGCTTCGCGCTCATTAGCGCCGATGAGTTGATTATCGCGCACACGAACGAAGCCGAATACAAGGCATTCATCAGCAATAAGAAGAATGAAGCCCTGCAGTCGCGGATCATCGTCATGCCGATTCCCTACAACCTGCGGGTATCGGATGAAGAGAAGATCTACGAGAAACTGATTCGCCAAAGCGACCTCGGCCACGTTCACATCGCGCCGCATGCGCTGCTGGCCGCCGCCATCTTCTCGATCCTGACGCGCTTGAAAGATTCCAAGAAGCAGGGGATGGACCTGATTAAAAAGATGCGCCTGTACGACGGCGAATCGGTGGAAGGATTCAAGGACAGCGACGTGGAAGAGCTGCGGAATGAATATCCGGAAGAGGGGATGGACGGAATCGATCCGCGTTATGTGATCAACCGGATCTCCAGCGCCCTGATTCGCCGTGACACCGAATGCATCAATGCCTTGGATGTGCTGCGCGCGTTGAAGGACGGCTTGGATCAGCACCCTTCCATTACCAAGGAAGAGCGGGAAAAGTATCTCAACTTCATTGCTTTAGCCCGTAAGGAATACGACGAACTTGCGAAAAAAGAGGTTCAGAAGGCGTTTGTTTATTCATACGAAGAATCGGCCAAGACCCTTCTGGAAAACTATCTGGACAATGTGGAGGCTTATTGCAACTGGACAAAAATTCGCGATCCCCTGACTGGCGAGGAGCTTGATCCGGATGAAAAGCTGATGCGTTCCATCGAGGAACAAATCGGCATTTCGGAAAATGCGAAGAAAGCGTTCCGGGAAGAAATTTTGATTCGCATCTCGGCCTATGCGCGAAAAGGGAAAAAGTTTGACTACAATTCACATGAGCGTCTTCGGGAAGCAATTGAGAAGAAGCTGTTTGCCGATTTGAAGGATGTGGTCAAAATCACTACTTCCACCAAGACGCCGGATGAGAGCCAGTTGAAAAAAATCAACGAGGTGACGGCACGACTGATTGATGAAAACGGCTATTGCCCCATCTGTGCCAATGAGTTGCTGCGTTATGTCGGCAGTTTGTTGAACCGTTAAGTTAAAGATGAAGAATCCCGGTTGGCGGCACTGATGAGGTGTCGCTTTTCGTTCCCTATCAAATCTTAAACAAGGAGGGCATGCAAGTGAATCGAACGCCGTTTACGGTTTCACGCGACGATTGGTCCCTCCACCGAAAAGGATACCAGGATCAATTGCGTCATCAGGAGAAAGTACGGGAGGCCATTAAGAAAAACCTGCCCGATCTGATCAGCGATGAAAGTATTGTCATGTCGGATGGAAAGCAAATTGTGAAAATCCCGATCCGTTCGCTTGAGGAGTACCGTTTTCGCTACAATTTCAACAAGCAGAAACACACCGGCCAAGGGAACGGAAAATCAAAAGTTGGCGACATCCTCGCAAGAGAAGCGGATGGCCAGCCTGGCCAAGGGCAGGATGGCGGCGCGGGGGACCAGCCCGGCGTGGATTACTATGAAGCGGAAGTGACACTGGATGAAATTGAAGAAATGCTTTTTGCGGAACTGGAGCTGCCCAATCTGCAGCGCAAAGAAGAGGATCAAATGGTGGCGGAGGACATCCAGTTTGTCGATGTGCGGAAAAAAGGGTTGATGGGGAATCTGGACAAAAAGCGGACCATTTTGGAGGCGATGAAACGCCATGCGGTAAAAGGCGGAAAGGGCCTCGGGGCGATCACGCCCGACGACTTGCGTTTCAAGACCTGGGAGGAAGTGGAGCTTCCCCATTCCAATGCCGTTGTCATCGCCATGATGGACACAAGCGGAAGCATGGGCACATTTGAAAAATACATCGCGCGCACTTTTTTCTTCTGGATGGTCCGGTTTTTGCGATCCAAGTATGAAAATGTGGAAATCGTTTTTATCGCGCACCACACGGAGGCGAAAGAGGTCAACGAAGAGGAATTTTTCACGCGCGGTGAAAGCGGCGGAACCATTTGTTCGTCCGCTTACCGGAAGGCGCTGGAAATCATGGATGAGCGGTATCCCAGCGATCGGTACAACATCTATCCGTTCCATTTTTCAGATGGTGACAACTTGACCTCCGATAACGAGCGGTGCGTGAAGCTGGTAAAGGAAATCATCGAACGGAGCAACATGTTTGGCTACGGTGAAGTGAACCAGTACAACCGGCACTCCACCCTGATGACAGCCTATCGGCAGATTCAGGATCCGAAGTTTGTCCATGTGTTGATCCGCGAAAAGGTAGACGTCTACGAGGCCCTCAAATCTTTTTTCAGGCCACGGTCAGTCGCCTAGGGAGGGGTGTGCGTGAAACAGGATGAGATCAAGCTGTTTGAACGGGCGATTGAGGAGATCGCCGAGGTGGCCAGAGGGTTTGGTCTGGATTTTTACCCTATGCGTTTTGAGATTGTGCCGGCCGATGTGCTGTATACCTTTGGCGCATACGGCATGCCGACCAGATATAGTCATTGGAGCTTTGGCAAAACGAAACTACAAGAATTTGAAAAACGTTGGTTCAGGTGTGCATAAATGCAGGCAGGGGATGGCGATCGCGCTTTACACGCGCACATACCATCCCCGGCGGTGCAAAAGGATTGCCAATACAGACCAGAACAGCAAAAAGAACAGCGCGTAATTCAATTTTGGATCTCCCGGAAAGAGCGATATTCCATCGATCAGCATTTGCCGGATGGTGCCGGACATTTCGTTGATGCTCAAGTGAGCCAGCACGGATGCGAGCAGGTATTTTCCGAAGTAGACGAGCAGGCTATTGCGGCCGAAGGCTTCCAGAAGATACAGACCGGGCCCGGCAAGGCGTTTTAATGTCCGGGACGGCCTTGCATCGAACAGCAAGAAAAGAAAAGCCGAAAGAAGGATGGCCACCCCGGAAGTCAAAGAAGCAAAGGCCGGCGTCCACAACCGTTTGCCTATCGGAGCAAAGTACGTCAATAAGGGAGTGGCCAGCAAAAGGGCGGCGCCAAGAAGTAACAGGAGGCTGCTCTTTTTCTTTTGCTTCGGGTTCATAATGATACGCCCGGCGGCTGCTCCCAAAAATATGTTGGCCAAAGCGCTGAACATGACAGCCACCCCTTCAGGGTCGTATCCTTTGGTCCCTTGGTGATATAGGTGCGAAAGTCCGAAAACAGCGGCGTCGATTTTTGATAAAGGGTTGCAATCAGGCCAAATGACACCTTCAGCACACGGTTTTCCGGCAAAATAAAGCACCCCGCCATAAGTCAACATCACAATGGCCGCCGCAATCACGGGAAACTGCCATGTCCTGTTCAGGCTCAAAACCAGAACGGCGACTAAGCCGGAAACTGCGAACAATTGAAGCACTCCAGTGAACCGCCATGTGTCCGGATCGACATTCCAGTGAACAACGGCATTGTACAAGAGGCCGATCAATATGAAAAGGACAGTCCTTCGGATCACTTTCTTCCATCGAATCCCGTAAAAATATGCAATCCCCATGCCTAAACCAAACAGAGTGACGAAAGCCGGAAAGATAAGATCAATCACAGTTATTCCGTACCATTCGGCGTGACGGAGTAAAGGGTATCCACCGGGAAGGATATGACTGAGCAGCACTGATAAGGCCACAACACATCCCCTGGCAATGTCCACGGAATAAATGCGTTTGGATCTGGCAGATTGTGATGTTTCCATGTTCCCCTCCCACTTCAGTGAACCTCAAAAAATAAAAAATCACACGTTCCAAATGATTTCAGGTTCACGATCCGGATGTATGATGATCTGGTTAATCACTATCCGGAGGACTTCCTGCCTTTCCTCAAACGTCAAGTAGTCCCACGCTTTACCAATCGTTTTCAGTTCCTCGATCAATTCTGTTGTATTGTCTTCCTTCGGTACATCTTCCTCGCTTAACCTTTCAAGGATTTTCCGCTTTTCTTCCTCCAATGCGTCAATCCGTCCCTTTAATTGCGCCGGATCGATAACTCCCTGCTCAAAGGCCGTATACCACCGTTCAAGCTTTCGATTCACGTCTTCCAGAGCTTTTTCGAGTTCCTCAATGACTGCAAGACGTTCATCCGTCACTGAAACCTGTTTTTCGATCTCTTGCCTGACGACATCAGGATTCAGAGAGATCCGCTTGATCGCATCGGATACCCATGCGTCCATTTCTTCCATCCTTTTGTATGGTAAAGTGCATGACGTTGGCCGATCTTTCCGCCTGACGTGCCTTGCCTGACAGGCGTAGTAATGGTAGGACTTGCTTTTGTCATTCCATTTACTGTGCCTGATGACATGGATCACTTTCGAGCCACAAACGCCACAGCGAAGCAGTCCTGAGAGCAAATAATCTCCCGTTGGCGGAGCGCCGTCTTTGCGTCTTTGGATTTCTTTTTGTGCTCGCTCGAACGTTTCCATGTCTACGATCGCCTCATGATTTCCTCTTACGAGAACTCCATCGTTATTAAGGTAGCCTGCATAGATCGGACGCTTTAACATGTCCCTGACAATGTTATGGGTGAAAATCCGGACATTGGTCTTGCTATTCAACCATTCTGCTATCGAAAGATACGAGTGGCCGCGTAAAAGTCTTGAATAAGCCTCGCGGATCAATTCTGCTTCATCTGGAACGACTTCCAGCATTTGCTTTTCTTTGTTCCAGCGGTATCCGAATGGAATGCGGCCTCCATACCAAAGGCCGCGCCGGATTCTTTGCCGTCGGCCTGCCGTCACCCTCTCGATGATGGTGTCACGTTCAAGCTGGGCGAAAACGGCAAGGATTCCTAACATGGCTTTGCCCAATGGCGTGCTGGTGTCAAAGGGCTCGGTGGCCGATTTAAAGGTCACGCCGTTTGCATCGAAAATGTCTTCCAGCAAAAAAAGGACATCTTTTTGCCGCCTACCAAGCCGATCCAGCTTGTACACCACGACGGTCTGAATCAATCCTTGCTCAATGTGACGGATCATCCGTTTTAAGGCAGGCCTGTCCATGTTCGTGCCGGTGAATCCGTCGTCTATGTAAAACTGATAATCAGTCCAACCCTGAGACCTGCAATATGCTTCCAAGCGCTCCCGTTGGTTCTCGATTGAATACCCTTGCTGCGCCTGTTCATCGGTAGAAACTCTGCAATAAAGAGCGATCATTATTCCGTTTCCTTTCGATGTCAGAAAGGTATAGTTAAACGATTACTTTTAGTTTTGCGACTTCTAAAGGGACACCGCAGGCAGCAGCGGCTTGGGGAAGTGTCTGATATTCCTTGATGACGTCATCAGGCATTAGTAATTCAACGGCAAACTTGTTTGCCTCGCGTTCGAGCCTGTCAACGGAAAAAAAGGTGTGGCGTTGGATAAAGGGTGTATTTTCCTTTTGATGCAAAACGGCATGGCCGAGTTCATGCGCGCAGACAAAACGCTGCATTTGCTCGTCCAAGCCGTTATTGATGTGGATGAAGCAGTGGCGTTTGTATGTCTGGAAAAAACCGTAAACGTTTCCAAGCGGAGCAAACAAAACGACGATGTTTTTGTGTTCAGCGATTTGGAAAGGACAAGAAGTTTTGTAAGTCCATACCAGACGTTGAACGGTTTTTTTTATAAGGTTCATGCCAAACTCCCCTATTTCCGGTATTTCTTGGGTGTGAATTTGGCTTTTGCAAGTTGCTTTGCAAGCCTCATGGAGTTTTCAAGCGAGATTTTGATTAACTCTTTTGTCTCATCGTCAATTGGCTCGCCATAAAAGGCTAACGCCTCTTTGCTTTCAAGACTGGCCATGATTTTTTCCAGATCCCGTGCAATGTCCCGCTTATCCTTTTCGGTAAGTGGGGGGAGTTTGTTTTTCGGACTTTCTGGTGGCGTCGGATCGTCAGTGCGGCCAAGGATATAATCGACACTGACGCCAAAGATTTCTGCGAGCTTCATAAGCAGATCATTGTCTAGTCCTTTTTTTCCTGCCTCAATCCTAGACAACACACTGTTATGAATCCCTAGCTTTTCCGCCAGATAAAGCTGTGACCAGTCTCGATTTTCGCGAAGCCATCTGATTCTTTCCCCAACACCCACGGATACCACCACTTTCTATATCGGCAAAGACATTTTATCATCATTTTCTGTTTTGGAAACTATTTTTTGCTGATTAGACAAAAATTATCGTTGACATTTCCAGATTGGCAAAGTATTATTTTTTTCAGTAGGGTTTGCTAAAATGACAAAATACACTCGAGGTTTTGTTGTTGCGTCAAAAGGAGGTGTCAACATGAAAGGCCTAAACCTTGAATTCATCTCCAAAAGACGTTTGGAGTTGAACATAACCCTGCAAGAGATGGCGGAGGCACTTGGCTTCAAGAATGCTTCGACATACATGAAATACGAAAAAGGCGAATACGCCTTCAAAGCTAATCAGCTTCCTATTATCGCCAAGATGCTTCAATGCCATGCAGAGGAACTGTTCCATGAGGGCAGTTTTGCCCAAGAAGCAGAGAGGCAGACAACAGCATGAAAGCTGGACAATCAGTGCCTCATACAATGTCACATAACCTGCTGCGGGGAGGGGAGGGGAATGGATCAAATAAAGCTGAAGCCGGAAGCCATGCGCCTAGTTACGCAAATATGCGTCAGAGCAATGCTGCGAGCAAAGAAGGAAAGGGAGAACAAGCAGGAACAGACAGCAGAAAAGAAGGTTGCCGGATCTTAATTCCGGCACGGCGGACAAGCCTAATGCCATAATAATCCGATTATCCGGCTGATTGTATTCCGTTTTGGAATGAAGGGGGGTATCAAATGTCGAAAGTGGGAGCGCTTCTTCGTGCTTGCCGCGAAAGAGCAGGACTTAGCCAAGAGGAATTGGCTTATTTGCTGAATCGCTCGCAGTCTTGCATATCCAAATTCGAGATGGACAAAAAGATTCCAGATATTTACACATTCTCGCAATGGATTCAGATCACGCAGGCGCATGAAGTGGCAATCGCTTTCTTGTATGGAATGGATGGCATCAGCATCTTGTACCGACTCTTATCGTTCTTTGGTTAGGAGGTTGGGAGGATATGATGATGAAGGTTAAGCTGCTGCCGAATGACCAGAAGAAGGTTGAACGCATCATCGAGTGGCTTAACAATCCGGAGAACGGAGGTTCCGATGATGCCAAGTGGACGAAAGAGGATCTCCCTATTATCGTTTCAATGGCCTTGAATGCACTGGCTGACAAGCTGGGGGTCATGGAATGATCGTAAAATTCGCCATATGGGCAGCACTCGGATTTGTTTGTTTGGTTGTTGGAAAGAAAACCTTGCCGGATGTGGCAGACATCTTTCGAGAGTATGAATTTTTCAGTTGGCTTAAAAGCAATTGGAGGGGATGGAAGGATGGCTTTCTGTTTAAGATGCAGCAGGCCGTTATCAGATTCAGGAAGTATTGAGAGAGGTTTTGGTCCTGTCTGTTGGACAAAGGTTCAGGCGGAGAAGGGAGCAGAAAAGGCCAAGGAAGGAAACGGCGGATCAGGATTTTATGACGGCGGTGACATCGTATTACGTCGCGTTGATGGACAAGCCATCGCCAATGTTCCGCACGCCATTGTGCGCCATAGTCCATCAGGTTTTGAGTGGGGATACGGAGGCAGTGGTCCGGCAGACTTGGCGCTAAATATCTTGCTTGCCGTTACCGGAAACAAAAAGGTTGCTGAAGCACATTATCAGGAATTCAAGTGGGACTTTGTTGCGAGAATGCCGGAAGCAGGGGGAGTGATTAGAAAGGACGAGATCATTCAATGGCTGCAACAACGTGGATACAAACAAAAATGACCCGCCTGAAGGCGAGCCATTATCCTACCTGACAACAGAATACCACATCTGAATCATGAAATCCAGGGAGGCTACAAACTTTTTCGGCAAGGGAATGGCCTTGCCGATGGGCGCCTTGCCACCCACGCCGCTCACCTTTCCCGTTCCCATACCTCATTCCATCCTTCGCGGCAAGGCGTCCATCGGTGCGGCTATTCGCACCAGACAATCCAGAATACGGGGGTGAAACACTGTGCAGCCGACCGGAATCGTGCGAAAACTTGATGACCTTGGGAGGATTGTCATTCCCAAGTCAATGCGAAAAGCCCGAGGGATGGTAGTCGGTGATCCCATTGAATTCTACGTCAACGGGGACGACATCATCTTGAGGAAGTACGTTCCAGGATGCATTTTCTGTGGCGGAACGGAACGCATCACGATGTTCCGGGACAAGAGAGTGTGCCAACAATGTAAAGACGGCATTGGGCAAGTGTGAAAACAAAAAGATCGCGCAAAAGCGCGATCGAGGCGGTAAAAAAATATCCATGTCAAAGCAAGAATAGCACACCGCCTCCATTCCAGCAAGGGAGGGGAAGCAGTGGCACGCAAGCAAAGGGTTTCAGTCGAAATCCCGTTCAGCGTACGGGCTCAGGATCAGCGGAATTTATCAAAAGTTGGAGGTTACATCGCCATCAAGGAAAACGGGAAAACGGTGTTCAAGTTCGACACCATCGAAAGCTACGAGAAGTATCTGGAATTGCAAAGGGGGACATCTGCATGAATCACGTTCGATTGATCCGGCTGACAGCCCGGAATTTTAAGGGCATCAGGGAATTTTCCCTTGATGCCCGTGGGCTGGATGTTTCCGTGTACGGTGACAACGCAACGGGGAAAACAACGCTATTTGACGCGTTCTTGTGGACACTTTTTGACAAGGACAGCGAAGGCCGTTCCGATTTTGCAGTCAAGACGCTGGACAAGGACGGCAATGTTCTGCATGGGCTGGATCACGAAGTCGAAGCCGTGCTGGACGTTTCCGGGAAGCAAATCACTTTCCGCAAAGTCTACCGCGAAAAGTGGACAAAAAAGCGCGGCTCGGCAACGGCAGAATTCACGGGACATGAGACGGATTACTACGTCAACGGCGTGCCCGTGAAGCAGAAAGAGTACAAGGAAAAAGTGGCGGAAATCATTGACGAGAACGCGTTTAAGCTGCTTACCAATCCTGCACATTTCAATGAGCAATTGAAGTGGCAGGAGCGCAGGAAAATCCTCATGGAAGTGTGCGGGGACGTATCCTTTGAGGATGTTGTCAACTCGAACAAAGCCTTGGCAATACTCCCGGACATCCTGAACGGGAACAGCGTGGAGGAACATAAGAGGATTGTGAACGAGCGTAGAAAGATGATCAACCGAGAATTGGAGAAGATCCCAATCCGGATCGATGAGGTTCAGCGGTCGATCCCGGAGCTTCCAGAGACAGACGAGGATTTACTTGCCGCGCGGATTGAGGCTATGCGGGAGGAAATCGGCGAAAAGGAGGCCGAGATCCAGCGAATCAAATCCGGAGGCGAGGTTGCAGTCAAGGAAAAACGCCTGCGGGAAATCGAGGCTGAACTCATCGAGATCAAAAACCGCGTGCAGGCCGGCACAATCGAACGGATGACAGAACAACGACTGGAAGTATCGAGGCTGACACAAGAGTTGGCCGGAATCCAGTCGCAAATCAAGGACAAGCAGGCAGCATGGAGCAAAAACGAGAGACTGATCGAGGAATTAAAGGCCGAAGCGAACGCGCTTCGGGAAAAGTGGAAGGAAATCAACGCAGAGCAGTTTGAGCATGAACAGGATACCCATTGCCCGACGTGTGGACAGGCCTTGCCGGAGGATCAGATCCTGTTGGCCCATCAAAAGGCCGAAGCAGAATTCAACCGCCGGAAGGCTGAGCGCCTAGAGGAAATTGCCAAGATGGGCAAGCGGAAAATGGATGAAGTCAGGGCTCTTGAAGAAGCGAATGAGAAAATCCTTGACGAACTTGCGTCACTCAAGATGGACGCAGAACTCAAGGAATCAGAATTACAGCGTGCACAAATCAAGCTGGATGAAATCCGGGCATCCATGACCGACGTTGAGGCAGATCCGGAGTACATCAAGAAGAAACAGGAAAAGGCTGACATCGAACAGGAAATCAAGAGCTTGCGCCTGTCGGTTCATGAGGCCGTCGCCAAGGCAAGCAATGAACTCACGAGCTTGCGCGCGCAGGTGCAAGAACTTGAACGCGAAAAGGCCAAGTTTGAGCAGGTGCGAGCCGCAGAGGAACGGATCAAGGAATTGCAGGAAGAAGAAAGACGTCTTGCCGACGAATACGAACAGCTTGAGCATGAACTTTTCATGCTTGAAGAATTCATCCGAACCAAGGTTAACCTGCTGGAAGAACGGATCAACAGCAAGTTTAAGCTTGCGAGGTTCAAACTCTTTGAACAGCAGATCAACGGAGGGCTTCAAGAAGTCTGTGAAACGATGGTTGACGGCGTGCCATACAACAGCATGAACAACGCCGCAAGGATAAACGTGGGGCTGGACATCATCAATACACTTTCGGAACATTTTGGCTTCTCGGCACCCATCTTCATTGACAATGCCGAGGCAGTCACCAACCTTCTGCCAACCATTGGCCAACAGATACGGTTGGTCGTCAGCGAAAAAGACAAACAGCTTCGCGTGGAATTGGAAGACGAAAAAATCAAGGAGGCGGTATAGATGGCCGAGGCAATCCAGAAAAATCAACAGAATCCACAGAATCCACAGTTTTCTACAGGGCTTGCGAAAATCACCAACGCATTTGCCCCGATGATTGAACGGCAACTGGCTGGCAATGGCGTGAGGATGGATTCCTATTCCAAGCAATGCGTGATCAACGCCATTGCCGCGATCAACGCAATGCTTGAACAAAACGGGATCGACTGGAACGATCCAGCCCTCGACAGGAACAACGTCACTCACATCTTGTTAAATATCGCAGCTCTCAAACTCAATGCATCGGCAAATCCTCGGGAAGTGTATTTCCAGATCCGTAACGTGCGGCACAAAACGAAGGATGGGAAAGAAGTCTGGAAAAAGCAAATCGAGATGGGGATCGAAGGCGACGGGAACGACGCCATTCTCGCCCGATTTGGCCGGGACGTGGCAAAGGTTGGGCAATTTTGGCTGGTCAGGGAGGGTGACGAGTTTGAGTACCCGACCTATGACGGCCTGAAAATGACGCCGCCAAAATGGCGGCCAACGGGCAAAGGTGAGGTTGTCCGTGTGGTGTATCCCATCCTGAAAAAAGACGGAACGGTTGAGTTTTACATCGCTGAACGCGACGACGTGGTGAAAAACCTGCTGGCACATGTCAACAACAACCTGATGAATGAGACGTTTGGACTGGCCAAAAACCGATATGAAGCAAAACCGGAAGCGCTGAAAAAGATTGCCGAGAAAAAGGCGGCAATCTTGGCCAAGGTTAAGGAATTGGGGCTAAAGGCGCTGGATGATCCGGAACTGCAAGAATGGATCAGCCCTGCGTGGAGAGATCCGCACAGCCGGGAATCCATGATCATCAGGAAAATGCGAAACAACATTGTCAAACGGATTCCAAAGGACTTTGGCAATGCATTCGTTGAGTTTGCCTACAGCGAGGCCACGGATGAGAACGTGGCGGAAATCCGGAGAGAGATGTCGGAGAACGCGAACCGCGAAGTGATTGATGTTGAGCCTGTTTATAGGGACGAGAAGGAGCATGATGAGCCTTCCCAGCCGAAGGAAGAACCGGAGCCTGCTGCATCGGAGGCAGCAAAGGCCGATCCAGAGAGCGAAGAACAGCCTGATCAAGTTAACATGGACACGCTTTTCTCTCCATTCGAGCAAACAGAAGGACAAGAAGAAGACGAGGTTCCTCCATTCTGATGATTGAGTTTACGCCACTTGCCTCCAGCAGTCTTGGGAACTGCTATCACATCACGGATGGCAGGACGGAACTGCTGCTGGAGGCCGGGATCAGGCTCAAAGACCTTCGGCGGAAGCTGAATTTTAGGTTATCGAGGATTGCCGGGTGCCTGGTCAGCCATGAACATGCCGACCATGCAGGCGCAGCCCATGAAGTCATGAAGGCCGGGATCGATGTCTACGCTTCCCAAGGCACTTTTAAGGCCTTGGGAATATCCGGCCACCGCGCAAAAGTCATCAAGGCAAAACAGCCGTTTGAAGTTGGAACGTGGACGATTATGCCGTTTGACACGGTACATGACGCCGAGGAACCGCTTGGCTTCCTGCTGGCGAGCAATGCTGGGAAGGTGCTTTATCTCACCGACACCGCTTATTCAAAGTATGTGTTCAAAGGCTTAACCCACGTCCTGATTGAATGCAATTACTCCATTAACATCCTGAACCGGAACATTGCCGAAGGGCTGATGCCGGAGGCAATGAAGCCGAGACTGTTGCGTTCACACCTTGGCCTTGAGACGGTCAAGGACTTTCTCATGGCAAACGATTTGTCACAGGTGCAGGAAATCTGGCTGCTTCATCTCAGCGCAGTCAACAGTGACGAGGAACGGTTCAAACGGGAGATTCAGGAATTAACTGGAAAACCTGTTTACGTCGCGCCGATTTCACGATGAAGTCACGAGTGTGTCACGAGTGTGTCACGAGTGGGGGTAACGATATTGAGCAGAAAACTTGACTGGTTCCGTTTGTATTCCGAGATAAGACGCGATCCAAAAATACGCAGACTGACGCCGGAAGAACGTTGGCTGTGGATTGTCGTCTTGTGCATTGCATCAGATTCACCCATTCGAGGGCGGCTTTTGATGAGTGAGGACTTTCCGTATGAGGTTCCAGACATTGCAGATGAAGCCGCTTTGCCTGTTGACGTAACGGAAAAAGGGATTGATAAACTGATCCGTTTCGGCCTTTTGGAGCGCGATAATCAAGGGATTTTCAGTGTTCCAAAGTGGGACGAAAGACAATATGACAACCCAAGCGACACACCGGAGGCCACTCGTGAACGCAAAAGAAGATCCCGGGAGAGGAAAAAGGCAGAACAGGAAAAGTCACGGCAAAGTCACGACAGTGTCACGAGTGTGTCACGAGAAAATCACGAGGAAAGCACGAGAAGTCACGACATAGATCCAGATACAGATCCAGATATATATAGATCTACTACTACTACTACTACTAAGGCCGAGGAAAAAAACGGAAAAAAGAGCTTTATCCAAGCCCATGAGGAAGCCTTCGGATTCAGTCCGACGCCAGCGCAGATTGACCTTATCAACACGTACCTTGATGACGGCATGGATGAGCAGGTGGTTATCAGGGCAATTGAGCGTGCGGCAGTTTCAGGCACTGGACATAGCTTTACCCTGATCAGGAAAATCCTGAATGATTATCTTTCGGTTGGCGCTTTGACTCTTGAGAAAGCCATAGCCTTTGACAACGAATTCGAGCGCCGAAGGAGGCTTGCACATGGCGCAAAACCAAATCGGACAAGTCATCAATCATATCCTGATGACATCAACGCCATCAGCCTGTGAGCATGTTTGTCCCCATTGTGGTCGGACGGTCCCGAAGATGGAGGTCACCATCCTTGGCAAAAAATGTACCGTGCAGCCGAGTTGCCGCTGTGAAGTCCAGCACTTCGAGGACGAAATCAGGCGAATGAGGGAAGCGCAAATCAAAGCCGAGATTGAGCGCATTTTTCCCGTTAGTGAGCTAGGACAACGGTTCGAGGGTTGCACATTTGAGAACTTCATTATCCGTAAAGGGACGGAGATGGCATTTCAGGTATCACAGGAGTTTGTGGGAAATTTTGCGGCGGACAAGCCTGACGGTGTTCTCATTTGGGGCCCTCCCGGAAACGGGAAAAGCCATTTGGCGGCCGCGGTAACCAATTGCCTGCTGAAAAAAGGATTTACGGTTGTGTTCGTGACGATGCCGGAGCTTCTAGAGCGGATCAGAAACACGTTTAACCGGGATGAGCCAGAGAACGAGGCGGATCTCATGCGAGCACTTTTGTTGTGCGATCTTCTCGTTATTGACGACTTGGGCGCCGAAAAGGTGACCGATTGGACACAGGACGTCCTCTTGAGAATCATTGACAAGCGATATAGGCGGATGAAGCCGATGTTTCTGACGAGTAACTATGAGCCGGGGGAATTGATGTACCGTCTGGATGACAAGGGGCGTTTGTACGACAGGATCGTGGAATTCGCCGTGCCTGTTCAGAACAAGGCGTCAAGTTTCCGGATGGAGCAAGGCAAAAAGCGGATTTCAGACCTGATAAGGAGGTTCAAAGGCAATGTGTGAATGTGGCGGCAAGGGAGCCATTGTCGAGATGTTAACGCCGGGTATGTATGTCTTCCTGCCGTGCAAGTGCGCCAATCCGCAACGCGCGGAGGAAGAATTGAGGGCATGGTTGGATGAAATCAGGGATGAACAGGAAAAGGACGCAGTGGCTGGTATATAGGCGCGGCGAAGCCTACGAAAAATCCATCAGCAAATATGAATCCGTCTTCTTGTTCAAGGAGCCGGACGGTTGGTGCGCTTGGTATGGCAGGTGGAGCCCAAAGTATTTTGGCGAAAAGCCAGCGAGTCAGTTTGACATTGTGACCGGGGCCACCTTTGAGGTAGCAGTACGGAAGGCAAACGAGTTTATCGAGAGGCACAAGAAAAGGGGAGGAACGCCGGATGATTGAACTTCATGTCCGAAACGGCCACAGGGAAGCCTCGTTGAAAACCGAGAGCATGACCGAAAAGCAAATGGATTTCCTGCTTGAACGTACCTTCCAGGTACTTACCTATTCCGAGCATGAAAAAACGCCGCCACGGGCCGCACAGACGGCGAGAGACGGCAATAAGCAGGACGGGATCATGCTGTTTACACATGCCGAGCAGGAAAAGGCTGTCCAAACTGAACAGGCGGAACAAACGGGGCAAGAAAAGGACACGACACAGGAAGAACCGGAGCATTGGAGGACTGGAATCATCGTCAAAGACGGAGAACCGCTATACAAGTTGCGGTTCGAGTGTCCGAATTGCGGATGCAAAAAGAACCTCTACAAGCCGTTGGGAATTGAGAAAGTCGAGTGCCGGGAGTGCATGTCACTGGTAAAGGTCGAACCTGCAACGGAAAAAGGTTTCGGGCCCACAGAGGCACACAGGGATGCATGGGGCAATTTTATGGTTGCCCGGAAGCAGGCAAATCGTCCTCGCCAGTTGCCGTTATTGGGACAGGAAACAAGAAGCACGTTTCCAATCGCAGAGCTAATTCGGGAGGATGAGAGGAATGAGCTTGTTGGCGTCAATCGAGAAGGCTAAGGAAATGACACACCACCGCTGCGAAAAGTGCGGTGTCTTGCTTAAACGGATCGAATATGAGGAGTACGGATGCTGCATGAACTGTGTTCTGGAAAGACATGATGACGATGAAGAAAGGTGATGATGTGTCAGACTATATTGCGCTTGAAGAACTGGATTTCCTTTGGTCGCTTCAGGAAGTTAAAGCTTTTGATCGAATGTGGGAACAAGGCCTATCCGTCTACGAGATCGCCAAAGCTCTAAACCGTGACCCGGACGAGATCGCGGTTCTGGCAATAGATCGGGCAAGGAAGGGGAAAATCGGGCAAAGGAAGGGCGGTGCGTATGGATCAACGGGATAAAGCCGCAATTGATCAGGAATGGTTCAAGACGGTTGGGCAAATGCATTTGGATAGGTTTATGGGCATGGTTGAGACTGCGATCCGGATTGCCCAAGAGAACCGGATCGATTTGCGGACAATCGACGTAAATGATTTATTCCGCGTTTATCGCGGGGATATTCCTAAACTAACAGAGTCGCAGGAAGAAGAAATCCGCAGGTTGTACAACAACGGGATGCGCGTCATGGACTTGGCAAGGCGATACGGCGTCGATTGGGCACAGATCAAGCGGATTGTGAGGAAAGAAGCGTGAAAGGGTGAGACGCTTGAGGTTCGTTGGCCTTGATCCTAGCACAAAAACAGGCTTTGTGGCCTTGGGTATCGACGGGGAAGTGCTGGAGGCCGAGGAATTGCAAGGAAACGGAGAACAAGATCCGGAACGGATGGTCACGCTGATCGATGACGTGATGGCGAAGGTGCAGGCCGGAGACGTGATTTGCATTGAAGGCTTTGGATTCAATTCACAGAAAGGCTTTCACCTCGGTGGAATTGGGTGGGGAATCCGGATGGGGCTATATCGCCGCCAAATCCCTTATATCGAGGTGACGCCTGCACAGTTGAAAAAATTCGCAACCGGGAAAGGCGTTGCGAAGAAGGATGAACTGGCGGTGGCCATATTCAAGCGGTGGGGTTTTGAGAGCAGCAGCGACAACGTGCGCGACGCGTACATTCTGGCGCAGATCGCAAGACATATTTACGCATTATTGAATGACGGGAAAGTGAAAGGGACGAAAGGTCAGTACGAAGTGATCAAGGCAATCTTGGAAAACAAGCCGGATCGCAAGAAAAAAGGCCGCAGGGGGAATGGCCGTGAAAAGTAAGGTAAGTGCATCCGTTGAAAGGCTGAAAGCAGGATCGATGAATTGAAGTCAGGTATCAGGAGGATTCGGGATGACGTTGAGATGCTAAAGCAAATTGTCGGTGTATGAAGATGGGAGGGGTGAAAATGGCATGGAAAACAAACATCGAATGGACGGATGCCACATGGAACCCGGTGACAGGATGCTCGAAAGTCAGTGACGGATGCAAGAATTGTTACGCGGAACGATTGTCACATAGATTCGGGTGGACAAGCAAGCCGTGGACGGCGGCCAATGCGGCTGAGAACGTGATACTGAACCTTGAACGTTTGGAGCAGCCACTACGGTGGAAAAAACCACGGCGAATTTTCGTGAACAGCATGTCGGACCTGTTTCATGAGCAAGTTCCTGATTGGTTTATCCGCAAGGTGTTTCAGGTGATGGCAGAAGCAAATTGGCATATTTTTCAAGTGCTCACCAAACGCCCAAAACGCATGAAAGAAATGATCGAACGATTGGGACCGGAGTTTGATGGGATGATTTACAACGGAACAAAGGAATCGTGGCCCATACCAAACGTCTGGCTCGGTGTAAGCGCGGAAAACCAGAAGGCTGCTGACGAGCGAATCCCACTGCTTTTGCAAACGCCAGCAGCGGTGAGGTTTCTGTCATGCGAGCCGTTGTTGGGGCCTGTGCAGATCCCCGAAGTCTTCTTGAAGAAACTCGACTGGGGCGAAGGCCCAAAAGATTGGCCGGATGGCGCCGGAACTATCGACTGGGTCATCGTTGGCGGAGAGACTGGTCCCGGGTCAAGGCCGATGCATCCTGATTGGGTGCGTAGCATCCGGGATCAGTGTGTGGAGGCAGGGGTACCGTTCTTCTTCAAGTCTTGGGGCGAATGGCTGCATCCCTATCTTATTCGGGATGGGCAAACCGCCATGATGGAATGGGCAGGACGATTCAAGATGTACGAGTTTGATACCGACAACGTATTAAGCAGGGTAGGACGCAGAAGGGCAGGACGATATTTAGATGGCCGAACGTGGGATGAAATGCCGGGAGGACAATCAGATGAAGGTTGAGCTAGAGAGACATCTTGATGATCGCGTCATTTATGTTCAGTCAGACGGAACAGGCTTTACAGTTGTGGAATGTGAAAAGCTGGAAAACGGCACAGTCAATCCAATACCGCTGAGGATGAAGACATGCAGGAATCTGAATAAAGCTTTGGAGACAGCCGATGAATGGGAGGATGAGGGCTGCCTCCAAAGCCAAAAGGAATGACAAGTTGGACAAGCAGGTTGGAGGGTGAACGATGGAAAAACAGATGATTGAGCAAGAGTTGGCCAAGGCAAGGGCTGAGTATATCCGCCTTTTGGAGCTTGAAAGAAACGCTGATCCACGTTATGTGGATTCGATCATCTACCGGATCAAGGCACAGGAAGCCATGGTGAATGCATTGCGGAAAGAGCTTGAGGAACGTGTGTCATAGGGAGAGCCTGAAAATGACATGGACACAAAGGTGATGCGAAGTGAGAGCATACCTGAACAACGAAGATCGCAAAAGGGTCTTGATGTTGATGGCTTTTCGCAGGGTATTTGAGGAAGTCGAACAGAGGGAGAAGCTGAAAGAGCTTTTTGGTGAGCACTTTTCAGACCTGAAGCGTGGCAAGTCGTTTATTGAAAGGGCCCTGAAGCATGGATTGGCTCCAAAGTTGGATGAAAAACAGTCGAAGATGATCGCGAACATGGCCAAAACTCACGTGCTTTTGTTGGAAGGCAAGGCAGCGCCGCAGGGCAAAGAGGAAGTCTACATGGAGGCAGATAACTTTTTCGACATGGCGGAACTGGCTATCGGAAACAATTGCACGGGATGTCAGTTGTCAGACTACCAGAATTGCCGGGTGTATCAGGTACTTCAACGGTGCGAAGTGCCGCCTGCTGACACCAAGATCACGAATGATGATTGCCCGTACAAGCAGTAAGGAGGGATGATTGCAAAATGGTGTTCCTTTCATTCGACAAATGGAGCAGCGCAGCCGGCCGCTTGTTTATCAGGAAACGGATATATCGTCATGGCCGATGGACGCCTTTTGTCACCGTCCATCGGCGGTACAGGAGTGGTTAAGATGGCCAAGAAGAAGCGCAAAAAGAAACAGCCCGTGCAGCAGCCAAAGGCGCGGAAAGTTAAGGTTGTTGGGCCGCCGCTGTATGAGTTGACGGAGCGAATCCGGATCGTCTTGGAGGAAGAGCTTTGGTACAAGAAGCAGCGTGCGATTGAAAATCCGAAACCGGAAACGCTTTGGCTGGCCGAAAGGGTGCAAAATGCGCTGGATGCGCTGAATGAACTGGAAAGACGGGCAGCAAAGTGAAGGCAAAAAACTGGAGAGGGGAAGTTGACAATTGAGGATCGCGGTCACTGGAACACATAGCACGGGGAAAACGACATTGGTCCGGGAGCTAAGTAAGCTCCTTGGGTTGCCTATGATTGAGGAAGTCGCGCGAGGAATCATTCGTTCTTACGGATTTCAGACGACACAAGAATACATTGATCGCGGTACGCCTGAGCAGAAAAAGAGAATCCAATCAGACATCCTTGCTGCCCAAATGCTGGCTGAAGACAAACTTGATTGCTTTGTGTCCTACCGGACGGTTTTTGATCCCGTTGCTTATGCCAAGATTTACGGGGTGCCGGACATCACTGTGAACATCTGGATCGGGAAAGCTGTGGAACATGCGCTTAACACATACGACCTGATTGTCTATTTGCCGCCTGTCATCAAGACTGTGGACGACGGATTTCGATCCACCGATGAGCATTTAAGGCTAAGATACGATGCATTGCTGTCAAAGTATATTCATGCGTTTTGCCTGTTTGGTGGCCGGAGGATTACCCTGCTTCAAAGCGATTTAGAGCAGCGGATCAACGTCGTCATGGAATATGCTAAGGCGTTCATGGACGCAAACACGGAGGCAAAGGCATGGAACGGTGTTTGAAATGCGTATGGGCGAATCTCCATGTCAGTCGCGGGAAAGTGGTCATGGCGGTTTGTCCGTTTTCCAGGTGCATTAAAGTCTACGGGTGGTCAGCACGCAGGGAAATGGAAATGCCGGAAGCCGACGAACAGCAGGAAACTGGCGGCAGTGACGAGGTGAATCCCAAATGAACGATCCGGAAGTCTTTCTTGATCCGTGTGCCATATGCAGGAGGCGCAAGGCGACGCGCCTTTGTGACTACGTTGTGGAGTATCGACGGAATGTGATATTTGTTTGCGGCGGCACACACAAGCAGGCAATGGAGGCAAACAGGGATCTGGATGATACCTGTGACCTCCCGCTTTGCGACCAATGCACAAACGAACTGAATGGCGCGGACTTTTGTCCCCACCATTTTGCATTGCTTCCGCTGGCAAAACTTCCTGAACGACTTGAGCAAATCAGGCGAAAGCAGAAAAGGAAGCTGTATGAAGACAATCCGTGAGATTGTGAATCAAAGGTGATTCCGATGGAAGAGTTGCGTTCCAAAATGGCGTTTGTTGGCTTGAATGAAAATGAGCAGTCGCAGTTGATACGGATGGCTCACGAATATGCCAAGTCGCGTTTGTATGTCTCTACTGAATGGGCAGCATGGGCGCTTTTTTCCGTAATTTTGATGCATGGGAAGGACTTTGTTTTGCAGTGTAAAGATGCAGATGAGGTTTTCATGAAAGATATGGCTGAAACGTACTTGCAGGGGTGAGAGGATGAGCGCTACGAATCGAGGTAGCCGCCGGAAGGACAAGGACGCATATTCCACGCCGAGATGGTGCGTGGAAGCCATTGCGGAACAGATTGTATGGCCTGAATTACCGTCAGTCTTGGAACCTTGCATAGGTGACGGGGCAATTGCGAATGTGTTGCTCGAAAAATACGTTGATTACGTTGAATGGGCAGAAATAGAGAAGGGGCGAGACTTTTTGACGTGGGACTTCGGGCGCAGATTCGATATCATCATCACTAATCCGCCGTTCAGCTTGGCACAGGAGTTTATCGAACGTAGTCTTCAGCTTGCCAATTGCGTCATCATGCTTTTACCTCTTACCTTCTTGGCCAGCCGGAAACGCAAGGTATGGTGGCAGGACAAGAAACCGACTGCACTTTTTATCTTGAGCAGGCGGCCGAGCTTTACGGGGAATGGGACAGACGCGACGGAGTACGCATGGTTCGTTTGGGATTTTACTGGACGGCAAAAGAAGGGTCTTCATTGGCTCTGATGCCAAAATAAAAGCCCGGCATTTGTCGGGTAAGCAAATGCCGGGCAATCAAGTTGCCTGTCTTTGAAAAAAAAGGGGGACTCTCACTCCATTATAGCACACCAGGGGGTGAGAGGGAATGAATGTTCTCTCAGATGATAGGCTGGACCAGATGATGGAGGCCATGCAGCGTGTCGAACAGGACTTGAGGGATTGCCACTGGATGGCTGAGGAAGTTGCCGATTTCTACAAGTCGAAGGAATTTTTTTCATACGACAGGGAAACGTTGGAAAGGATTGTAAACATATCGACCGTAAAATTCGGGATCGAGGCGACGTTGCCGAAGCCTGGGGTTCCGTCAGATATAACCTTTTGGGAAGCCAAAAAGCTGCTGCGAAAGTGGGAACGGATCATGAGATATGAGCACAAGCTGAAACGGTTGGAGGAAGCGGTCTCCAAGCTGTCTGACGAACGGGAGCGCATTGTGGCTGAGGGGCTGATGGATGGAGTAAGACTTAATGAGATCGCGCAGCAGCTCGATGTCAGCCGAAGGGCTGTCTATGACATCAAACAGTCGGTGATCCGGAAGCTGGCCATTGAGCTTTACCTTAACGAGATGAGGACTGCTTGACGACTTCTCATCACTTCACATTACTTCCCATTGCTTCACATTTTGCACATTACTTCCCGTCACTTCCCATTGCTTCACATCACTTCTCATTAGTTGCTTTCTGGATTTTTGCCTGATTAAAATGGGAGGTAGGCCGGGGCGGCGCGAGAAGGAGGAAAAACGGCCATGATCTTGGATGAGGATCAGGCGAGGAAAATCAGGTTCGCCTTCAAGCGCTTTGTCGAAGGCGTTTCCCGGGAGTGGGCAAAGATCCTTGTCTCTCATGCAGAAGGGGAGGCAAGGAAAAGGGCAGTGATTTTCTTGAGAACCAAAAACAGGCGAATCCGGCGCAAGCAATTGAAGAAGATTGCGCCGTGGAATACATAGCAAAAAGGCCGTTCACTTACATTCGTGACGGCCTTTTTTGATCGCCTTCTTCTTCTTCGACTTCAAACAGGTCTTCGATCTGAACGCCGAGTGCCCTGGCAATGGTAAACAAATGAGCCGCCTCATGCCGGTTGTTCTTGTCGAAGCGTGAAATCGTTCCTTGTGGCACTCCCGACATGCGCGACAATTCAAGCTGTGTAATGCCGCGTTCCTTGAGCAATTCCGAAAGGCGCGGCCGGACAACCAACGCCACTTTTAACACCTCCATTGAATATTCGATATGGAATATAGTATAATTAAACCACAAAATCAAGCAAGGTCAAAACGGGGGTGTAAGAGTGAGAGATCCGAACATTGGCCGCTTGATTGTCGCAAATGATGGGTATTCTGAGAGAATTGGGCAGATTATCGCCAAATATCATGACGAATGGGGTGATTGGTATGTCGTGGCGTTTGAAGACGGCAAGGTGGATTTCCACATAAAGCCCTTCATCATCAAGGATAAACCTCGTAGCATTGGATTCCACTTTCTGAAAAACGAAAAAGGAAGCCAGCCCGGCTAGGAGCGCACCGGGCATGCGCGGGGTGGTTAGTCCCGCTGGGCTTCCTTCCAAGCCCATTATACAAAAAAACGAGGCCACAGAAAAAATTCCCTTCAGAGATGTTGACATACGATATACGATATCGTATAATGTAATCAAGCAAGCAATCAATCAATAATCTGGAGGGAATGAGATGCGGCAGTTTATCGAGTTCATTGAGCATAAGCTTGGGATCAAGTATCCGCAGTTCATCGAGAGAAACGACCATGGCTATCACTTTGTAGGCTTCAAGCCTGAGGGTTTCGGGCTTGATGATGAAAGCATCTTGTTCGAGGTAAGTATCCTGTTCACGGAAACAAACCACGTTTACGTGAACGGCGAACTGCAAAACGTCGCATTGCCGTTTGATGTCTGGTCAGCCGATATCGCGTAGCAAATCCAAGGATGCCGGGGTGGTTCCCCGGCAGTCCTAAAACACTGCAGGAGGGTGTTTAAGATGGAGATCATTCACAGCTATTCACGCGCTCAAGCAATCGAAGATGGGTTGTTGATTGATGTTTCGGAGACTGCACGGGAAGCAGGTTTTCGATTCCCGGTTGCAGTGACTAGGGAAGCTTGGGAAAGGTACATCGTCCCGAGCGAGGAAGACAGGAAGCGTTGGGGGCAGGATACCAACGGCAGGCTTTGGGATACTTTGTGGATGTTGCGGCACGCGATCAAGTCAGCCAGAGCAGGCCAGCAGGAAATACTTTTCAAGGTGTACTTTACAATGCGCGGCCGTCAAGAACTGGCCACGTTGAAGGCCGTCGCAGGGCCCGGCGACAACTTTGAACCTGTAATAACGGTCATGTTGCCGGAGGAGGACTGATCGCCGTGGCACTGCTTGAAAAGCTGAAGCAGGAACTGAAGGCGCTGGAAGATGAATTCCAGCGCCGGGAAAATCGGATCTTAAACGGAGAAGTTGAACCTGCCGATTGCTTCCTTAGCACTTGGGCGAATGAGATTCAGCGAGAATTGGTGAAGACCAAGATTAAGATTTTGGAAAACGGAGGCGTTTGGCCGTTTGAGGAACTGTTCTACATTGACGGCACGCCGACGGGAGCGAAACTGGTCAATACGCGCTTTGGCGCGACGTACCGTGTGGAGAAGCCGGACGGCAGCATAGATTGGGTGAATCCTTTTGTAAGGCCTGAGACCTTGGAGAAGAAGGGATACATGCTTGATTATGTTGAACGGCCTGCATGGGCGTGCCTGAAAAGCAGCGGAACAGGTTTGGCCGGGGCCATGAGTTGTTACGTTCACATTTTCCCTTCGCGGAAGAATTACGCGACGGGTGAATACGTCGAGGAATAAAATCAGGAATAAAAAACAAGAAAAATGACGTCCCGAAAGGGGCGTTTTTTGTTGGGGAGGAAATGACATGGCGACTGCCTTGCAAGGCTTTGGGCTTTTGGCGACATACTCAGCAATGGTTTTCCTTGTGGCATGGGCTTTCGCCAGAGGAGAGCAAACAAAAGAATCTTTCCTTGTGGCAAACAGGAATGTCGGTGAATGGAGGGCAGCCTTCTCCATTGCATCGGCATGGATATGGGCGCCGGCCTTATTTGTCTCGGCACAGAAAGCCTATGAAAACGGATGGGTCGGCCTTTTCTGGTTCTTGGTGCCGAACGCCTTATGCTTGGTCATCTTTTCGTATTTTGCCAAGCTGATGCGAGAGAAAGCGCCAAACGGATTTACGTTGTCGGAATACATGCTGACCAGATATTCCAAGCGCGTGCATAACGCCTACCTTTTTCAGCAGATTGGCCTTTTGGCCTGCTGCCTTGCCGTCCAGTTGTTGGCCGGGGGAAAAATCGTGGCGACCATAACTGGAATCCCGTTCTTTTGGGTGACGGTGATCCTGGCCGCGATTGCGGTATCCTACTCCATCCTGTTTGGCCTTCGGGCGTCCGTCGTGACCGACTTTTTCAAGATGCTTTTTATCTTTGTCATTGGCGCAACCCTGATCCCTTGGGCTTTGAAAATGTCCGGCGGCCTTGAGGTGTTGAAGGCCGGACTCTACGGAAAGACAGGCACATTCACCAGTTTGTTCAGCGGTGACGGAGCCGCGCTTTTCTGGTCATTTGGCCTGTCAACGACAATCGGATTGATCGCCGGACCGTTCGGAGATCAAGCGTTCTGGCAACGTGGCTTTGCCGTCCGAAAGGAGAAGGTGGCCGGAGCCTTTATCAAGGGTGCTTTGATTTTCTCCCTTGTGCCGCTGATGATGTCGGCGCTTGGATTCATTGCGGCCGGGGCAAATCTGGAAGTCAAAGATCCGTCTATCGTGAACGTTGAAGCGATTTTGCACCTGCTGCCTGCATGGGCTGTCATTCCGTTTATCCTGATGATCATTAGCGGCCTTGTCAGCGCGCTGGATTCTCACCTGACGGCCATTTCATCCATCGGCGGCCACGACCTGAGCAAACGCGCAGGGAAGGAAGGCAGAAGCCTTAGCTTTGCAAGGACATCCATGATTTTTCTGATGGTGGCCGCCATCTGGATTGCAAACATCCCGGGGATTCAGGTTCTTTACCTGTTCATGCTCTACGGGACGTTGCGATCTTCCACACTGCTGCCAACAGTCATGACACTGCTTTCTGACAGGCTCACTGAAAAGGGGATCTTTTGGGGCATCGTGTCATCTATTGCGATCGGCTTGCCGATATTCGCCTACGGGAATTATCACCAGATAACACCCATGATTGTGTCCGGGTCGCTAATTACGCTTTTCACATCCGGAGCCGTGGCTTGGCTGATGAGAAGAAAGGCGGTATGAGGTTGCTCAAAAGAAAGCAGTCGTCAAGCAATGAGGAATGGCTGAAGGTCTTCCGGGAGATTGAAAGACACGTCTCAAAGAATTCGATTGATGTCCTGATTCATAAAACCGTCGAAGAAATCAGGGCAAAGTGCAGAGGAAAAGAGGCTGCTTTCGCTTGGAGTGGCGGCAAGGATTCGGTTGTCATCGAATTTTTGTGCCGGCTGGCCGGAATCAGGGAGGGCGTGGCCGTTGTCTGCAACCTTGAATACCCGGCCTTTTACCGCTGGCTGGTGGAGAACAGGCCGGAAGGCGTCCAGGTAATCAACACCGGGCAGGATCTTGAGTGGCTTGCCCAAAACCTTGAAATGCTTTTCCCGAGAGACAACAGGTTGGCCGCCAAGTGGTACCGCATTGTGCAGCACGAAGGGCAGACGCGGTACTTTCGAGAAAGGAAACCAGACCTGCTGATACTTGGAAGGCGGAAGGCGGACGGAAATTACACGGGCAAGGGGAACATTTACACCAACAAAAAGGGCGTCGTCAGATACAACCCGATTGCCGACTGGACGCATGAGGAAGTGCTGGCGGCGATTCATTACTACAGGCTGCCGCTTCCGCCGATATACGAATGGCCGGACGGATTCAGGCAGGGCACTCATCCGTGGCCGGCGCGGCTGTACACGCAAAACGTGTTTGACGGATTCAGGCAAGTGTACAAGATCGATCCGTCAATCGTCCATGAGGCAGCCGGACATATCGAGCAAGCAAAGCGATTCCTAGAGGTGATAAACGCATGAAGACGGAGAAAGTAAAGCTGGCTGATCTGAGGCATCCAGAAAAGAACGTCCGAATCCATACGGAAAAGCAGATTCAGGAAATGATCCGCAGCATTGAAATGTTCGGCCAGATCCGTCCCGTCGTGATTGATGAAAAGAACGTTATTCTTGCAGGTAATGGGCTGGTCGAAGCCATGCGGAAAATGGGTCTCGCTGAGGCCGACGCGCTGAGAGTAACGGGACTGACGGAGACGCAAAAGAAAAAGCTGATGCTGGCCGACAACAAGATTTACAGTTTGGGTGTTGATGATCTGGATGTCATTTACGAGATGCTGAGAGAGTTTGAAGACGACTTTGATGTCCCGGGATTCGATGAGGACCTGCTGCGGGATCTGCTGGCCGATGTTGACCATGTGGATGAAAAGATTCAGGAGTACGGAAAGCTGGCCGAAGAAGAAATCGAGGAAATAAGGCTTGCAGCTGAGCGCAAGGAAGAACGGATCATGAGAGCACAGGCCGTCCAAGAGGATGAGCCGACGGATGACATTGACGAGGACGACGACGGAGGCAATGAAGTCCCGGCCGCAGGCCGTGAACACGTCAGGGAATGGGACGATGACGATGAATCATACGAGGAAGACGAAGAAGGTGGCGAATACATCAGGGGTTCTGTGGAGATGGAACGGGTACAGCCGATGCGGTACATCGTCTGTCCGCATTGCGGCGAAAAGGTTTATTTGTAGGTGAAAAAGGATGGCGATTGCAAGGCGGAAATCGAACCTAAACGTCGTCGAGGCAGCCAAGATCCGGTTAAAGAACATATTTTCAAACAAGGTTCCCGTTTACTTTTCATTTTCTGGCGGCAAGGATTCGCTGGTGCTGGCACACTTGATTTATTCGCTCATCCAGAAGGGCGAGATTGATCCAAAGCTCTTGACGGTTCACTTTATCGACGAGGAAGCCATATTTCCATGCGTCGAACGGATCGTCAAGGACTGGCGACGCCGTTTCATGATGGTTGGCGCAAAATTCGTCTGGTTTTGCTTGGAGGTCAAGCACTATAGCTGCCTGAACGAGTTGGAGAACGACGAGTCGTTCATCTGCTGGGATCGATACAAAAAGGACGTGTGGGTGCGTCCGATGCCGCCCTTTGCCGTCAGCAGTCATCCACTGTTAAGACCGCGCAAGGACACATATCAGGATTTCTTGCCAAGGATTGAGACAGACGGGATCACCATCGTTGGGGTCAGGACTGCGGAATCTTTTCAGCGTCTTTCGTACTTTTCGCAGAACGGCGGAAAGATGACGACAAACCGGAAGATGTTTCCGATTTACGACTGGAAAAACGATGACGTGTGGCTTTATTTATACGAGAACAACATTGAAATTCCTGATGCTTATCTTTACATGTGGCAGACCGGGGCCAAAAAGTCCGAGCTACGGATTTCACAGTTTTTCTCCATCGACACCGTGCGGCATCTGGTAAACCTGAACGAATACTATCCGGACTTGATGAAACGAATCACGCGCAGGGAGCCAAATGCCTACCTGGTCGCCCTCTATTGGGACAGCGAGATGTTCAGGAGAAACTCCAAAAGACGCCGCGAAAATGAGGAAAAGCTGGCCGAAAGAAACGACCAGCAGCCAAAGGAAGAAGAATCATATCGCAAGAAGTTGGCAAAGTTGCTGGCGGACATCGACGGAAATTTTGACACTGAGCATAAAAGGTGGATTGCAAAGCGTTACAGAGCGCAGCTTTTGAAGTACCATAACCTGCAATTCGATGAATCCAGATACAAGGAGTTGTATGAGGCTCTTGTTGCCGGAGACCCGAAGCGCAGGAGCTTGAGGGCGATTATGCACAACGTAATCAGCGATCATATCTCATTCGCCAAAGGCGAAAAGGTGATGAAAGATGAGCGGTGAAAAAGACTTGTTTGCGCCGCTGAAGTCGTTGCACTTTGTTGAGCGCGAAAAACTGAAACCGAATGACTACAACCCAAACGTGGTGCCGAAGGAAAACCTTGAATTGCTGATCCAGTCCATCCTTACCAATGGTTGGACATTGCCCATCGTCGTGCGGCCAGATTACACCATCATCGACGGATTTCACAGATGGACAGTATCAGGCATGGAGCCGTTGAAAACGAAACTTGGCGGTAAAGTCCCGGTGGTCATTGTTGATCACGAAGACGAAGCCAAGAACATCTACGGAACAGTGACGCACAACAGGGCAAGAGGCACGCACCTGTTGGAGCCGATGAAGGCCATTGTTAAGCGCCTCTTGAATTCTGGCAAGACAATCGACGAGATCAGCAAGCAGCTTGGCATGAAGAAGGAGGAAATCTTTCGATTGTCCGACTTCACCCGCGAGGAATTTTTGGCCATGATGGCGCAGGGAAAGGAGTACAGCAAGGCTGAAATCATTCGGCGAATTTAGGTGATAGTCCATGAACAAAGGAGGCAGGCCGACAAAACTTACACGGGAACTTCAGGAAGAGATCTGCCGGGTCATAAGGGCCGGCAATTACATTGAGACGGCTGCCGCCTATGCCGGAATCAACAAGTCAACCTTGTATGATTGGCTAAAGCGGGGCGCAAGAGAAAAAGAGAGGCTAAGGAACAATCCACGGGCAAAAGTGAGGAAATCCGAGCAGCCTTATGTGGAGTTTTCCAACGCAGTAGAAAAAGCGCTGGCTGATTCGGAAGTCCGGGACGTCATGATCATAGGGAAGGCGGCAGAGGAAAACTGGCAGGCGGCAGCATGGCGGCTTGAGCGGAAATTCAAGGAACGATGGGGACGTAGTACGGATTACAACCGCGAGGTTGAACGCCTGAACGCCATGATCGAGAAGACCAAAAAGGAGATCGAACTGCTTGAGGAACGCATAAAGGCGCTCAAAGGAGAGACCAAGGACACCACTCTGCTTGAAACATTGGTCAAGGTGGTGCAGGGTGAGCAGCAATGACCATCAAGTTTTCCAAAAAGCAGTTGGAGATCATTCGTGCGCCATTTGACCATACACTGGATGTCTTGGAAGGCACGCCGAGATCAGGCAAGACGACTGCCGCTGTGTTTCGATATGCCTATTATCTCACGATAACTGAGGACGAAAGCCACCTGATTGTCGCCTACAACCAAGAGCAGGCTTACCGGTTATTCATCGAAAGCGACGGATTCGGTCTACGGCATATCTTCGGACCGTTATGTGAACTGAGGCATGATGAGAACGGGGCACACTTGGAAATCCACACACCAAAGGGAATAAAACGGGTGTACTACAAAGGCGGAGGAAAAGGCGACAGCCACAAGGCGATTACAGGTTTATCCTTGGGGTCTGTCGTTTTTTGTGAGATCAACCTTTTGCACATGTCCATGATTCAAGAGTGTTTCCGGCGGACGTTTGCGGCAAAAATGCGCTATCACTTGGCCGACTTAAATCCGCCACCGCCTAACCATCCGGTGATCAAAGAAGTCTTTGAGGTTCAAAAGACACGCTGGACGCATTGGACGATACATGACAATCCGATTATCACGGAGGAACGCAAGCGCGAAATCTACGAGACGTTGAAGAAGAATCAGTATTTGCTCCAGCGTGACTGGTATGGAAAGCGTGTGCTGCCGGAAGGCGTCATTTATTCCATGTTCGATTTTGAGAAGAACATTAAGCCCGAATTGCAGGGAGAGCCCGTTGAGATGTTTTTCGTGGCCGACGGCGGCCAATCTGATGCCACTTCATGCAGTTGCAACATCGTGACCCGCAAGATGGTTGACGGGAGGTACAAATACTTTCTGAACCGCGTGGCGCATTACTACCATTCCGGTAAAGAAACGGGACAGGTCAAAGCCATGTCCATTTACGCAAGGGAGATTCAGGCGTTCATCCAGTGGTGCATTGAAAAGTACCGGATGCGCTACACTGAGATTTTCGTTGATCCGGCCTGTAAGTCTTTGCGTGAGGAATTGCACTTGCTTGGCCTGCATACGAGGCCTGCCGACACCAATTCCAGCGACGTCAAGGGAGCCTCAAAAGGGATTGAAGTCGGGATCGAGCGTGGCCAGAATCTCATCACGAACGAGCAATTCTTTCTGATCGAAACCGACAAGTATGACCACTATCATTTCCTGAAGGAGATCGGGATGTACGCGAGGGACGAAAAAGGAAAGCCAATCGACGACTTCAACCATGCGATGGACGAGTTTCGATATAGCGTTAATTACTTCTATCGGCGCTATGTCATATAGGGCGGTGGTGCAATGTTTAAGCGATTGACTGCACTCATAAGGCGGGTGATGTATCAAATGGGCATTATCAAAGGGCTCAAAAAACTTTCCGACCACAAGAACATCCCGATCAATGAGGAAATGTACAAAAAGATTGCCGTGTGGCAGCATCTTTACAAGGGGTTCTATGACGAGATCCACACGGTTACTTATCACACCATCGAAGGCCGGAAAACAAGGAAATTAGAGTCCCTGAAAATGGGCAAGGTAGCTGCGCAGGAAATGGCCAGCTTGATCTTTAACGAGAAGTGCAAAATCAGCATTGACGAGGAAGAACTGAAAGACTTTATTGACGAGATTTTCAAGCGCAACAGGTTTTATAAAAACTTCCAAGACTATCTGGAATATATGTTTGCCCTTGGCGGCATGGTCATTAAGCCATACGTCAAGGGCAATCAAATTTTTCTGTCCTACGTGACGGCAGACTGCTTCATTCCGGTTGCATGGCAGAACGACGTCATCACAGAAGGCGTCTTTGTCAACCAGTTAACCAAGGGAAACAGCCGATACACTCACCTAGAATGGCACGTATGGGAACAAGGCGTCTATGTCGTCAGGAATGAACTGTATGAAGCCAAGAACGGGGACGAGCTTGGAATCAAAATTCCTCTGGCAACGTTATATCCTGACTTGGAAGAAGAAGTCAGGATCGAGAACCTGTCAAGGCCGCTGTTTGTTTACTTCAAGCCAAATATGGCGAACAACATCGACACGCAAAGCCCGTTGGGAATCAGCATTTTTGCTAATGCCACAGACACCATGAAGGCTATCGACATTGCCTTTGATTCGCTGATCCGCGAATTTAGGCTTGGCCGGAAGCGGATCATCGTCCCGTCCCACATGCTAAAAGCCGTCGTTGATCCGGAGACTGGGCAGATGTTCCGTTACTTCGACGCATCGGATGAGACATACGAGGCATTTAACTCCACTGGCGACAGCGACACCATCAAGGATATCAACGTCGAGTTGCGCGTCGAGGAACACATAAATGCGATCAATGCACTGCTTAACATCTTTGCCATGCAGACGGGCTTCAGCACCGGGACATTCACGTTTGACGGCAAGAGCATGAAGACGGCCACGGAGGTCATTTCCGAGCAGTCGAAGACATTCAAGAACAAGAAAAGCCATGAGATTATCATTGAGGAAGGACTTCATGAGCTTGTCGAGATCATCATCGACATTGCCCGGCTGTATGACCTTTACAATGGCCCCACGACATATGAATTGACGGTTGCCTTTGATGATTCCATCGTCGAGAACAAGGCGGCCGAGATTGACAAGCAGATCAAGCTTGTCAATGCCGAATTGACTTCCCGGAAGCGTGCAATCATGGAAATCCACGGCGTGACCGAGGAAGAGGCACTGCAAATCTTGGAGGAAATCAGGGCTGAAAACAGCAGAATGTCGCCTGAACTGGAAGAACTGCAAAGCCAGATCAGCTTCTTTGGACAAAGGGAGTGATGGTGACAAGTCCATGATTCAGGCAATAGGTCCTCCATGATTACAAAGCGTAAGCTGGTGATGAGATGCAACCGAAGCGACCGAAAATCACGCCTAGTCATCTTGAATTCTTCATCGAAGGCGTCATCGAGATTTACCGTTCCTTGGAGGATGAGTTGTTTGAAAGGATCGTAATGCGCCTGAAGACAAGCAAGGATGCCACGCAGGACACCGTTCTTCAGTGGCAGATCGAAAAGATGCAGCAGTTACGAATGCTGAATGACGAAACGATAAAGGCGCTCTCCAAGGCAACGGGGAAGGCCAAAAAGGAGATCCGGAAAATCATCAGCCAAGTGGCTGATCTGACGATTGAAAGTGTCGATGATGAACTGAGCGGGATTTTTGAGCCAATTCCGAAGCCGAGCTTCCTTGATACCGTTTTGGCTGCCTATATTCAGCAGACATTCAGGGAGCTTGATAACTTTGTGAATCAGTCTTTGATCTCATCGACGTATGGCGAAGGAACAGTGGCGAGGATGTATCGACGAATCATCGAGGAAACGACGGCCAAAGTGCTTGCCGGGATGGAGACGGTAAACCGGGCAATGGCCGAAACCGTCATCCGGTGGGCAGAAAAGGGCATTGACTCGGGATTCGTTGATCGAGCAGGCAGGGTATGGTCGGTTGAATCCTATGCAACGACTATCATCAGAACGACGGTCAACCGAACCTACAACGAATTGAGGACGTCACGGATGCAGGATTACGGCGTCGATCTGGTGCTGGTGAGCAGCCTGCCAGATCCCAGGCCGGCGTGTTCGCGAATCCAAGGCAAGGTGGCGTCGTTAAGCTTCCCATCTAGCAATCCGAAGTATCCGTCCGTCTATGAGTTTGGCTACGGCATGCCTTGGGGGTTGCGCGGGGTAAACTGCCGCCACATGTTCTTCCCATACATTGAAGGATTGAGCGAGAACAACCAAATCCAATACGACATCAGGGAGGCGCAGGAGAGATACGAGTTATCGCAAAAGCAGCGATATTATGAGCGTCAAATCAGGAAGGCAAAACGTTCATTGAAACTGGCTGAGGCGGCCGGGGACGAGGAACTGATCCAGAAATACAAGCAACTTGTCAGGGCCCGGCAGGCAAAGATCCGCGAATTCATTGCTGAACACGACTTGCCGAGGCGCTACGACAAGGAAAGGGTCATCATGTGATGAACGCATGGTGGCCTGTTTTTTTGCCTGTCCGTTTATGCGTAGTGGACGTTAAATAAAACGCAAGGAATCAATCCAGAAATGGAGGGTCTTTCTCATGTTCAAAATCAAGAACTATCTTCCCATGAACCTGCAATTGTTCGCCGGAGACGGCGGAGATGGCAACCAACAGCCGGATAATGTTGGGGGCGACACGAATCAGCAGACAGATCCAGAGCAACAGCAACAGCAGCAGTCTCAACAGTCGCAACAACCGCAGAAACAGCAGCAACTGACTCAGCCTGAACAGCAGAAAGAAAAGCTGTTCACGCAGGAAGACGTCAACAACCTCATTGCACGGGAAACCAAGAAGGCTCAAGAGCGCTTACTGAAGCAATTGGGCATCGAGGACTTTAACAGTGCAAAGGAGGGGCTGCAAAAATTCAGGGAATGGCAAGAGTCTCAAAAGACGGAGGCCGAAAAGCAGGCTGAACGGTTGAAGACTCTTGAAACCGAAAAGACCGAGCTTTCTGCTGAGAACGAAAAGCTGAAGGCGCAGCTTTCGGCACTCAAGGCTGGTGTTAAGCCTGAGAGTGTCGAGGATGTCGTTGTCTTGGCGAAAAACTATGTCAACGAAGACACGGATATGGATCAAGCCATTCAGATGGTGCTTGAAAAGTATCCGCAATTTAAGGCGCAGCAGGACACGAAACCGGATGACCAGAAAGATCCGAAGCCTACTTTCACCACTGGCCAACACTCCAAAAAAGAGGAATCCGAGCTTGACAAGTGGATCAATGCATTCCGCTTCAAGGAGCAATACGGCAAGCAAAACAACAAATAAGGAGGATGATCAACCATGAATTATTTGCGGATGAATCTGCAACTGTTTGCTGGTCCCGTGAACTATGCGGCGCAATACCAACAAGCGCTGCAACAGGTTTTCAAGGCCGAACTTCGCTTTGAAGCCCTGTACAACACGCCGAACAATGGTCTGGTGCGTTGGGTAAACGCCAAGACCATTCAAGTGCCTAGCATTTCCGTGGGCGGCTTTGTGGATGTGAACCGGGACGCCATGACCAATTTTACGCGTCGGTTCGACAACAGTTGGGTTCCCTACACCTTGGAGCATGACCGGGAATTTAGCACGCTGGTCGATCCGGCAGACGTGGACGAAACCAACATGGCCGTGACCATTGCAAACATCACCCGGGTGTTCAACACGGAGCAAAAGATCCCGGAAATGGACAAATACATGGCGTCGAAACTTTATGCCGAATACACGAGCAAGGGCGGCGTCGTGGATGAGGAACCACTGAGCGAAGCCAACATCCTCCAAAAGTTTGATAAATTCATGGAGGAAATGGACGATGCTGAGGTTCCTCAAAATGGCCGTATCCTGTATGTCACGCCGAAAGTCAACACCATGCTGAAAAACGCAGATAAAATCCAACGCACGCTGGAATTGCGCGGCACCACCACGGTTGCAAACCGTCGAATCTACTCGCTGGATGACGTGGATATCGTTGTCGTACCGTCCAGCCGGATGAAAACCTTGTACAACTTCACCGACGGGGCGGTACCAGATGCGGCAGCACGCCAAATCAACATGATCCTGATTCATCCTGAAGCCATCTTTGCGCCGCAGAAATACGAGTTCGTGAGCTTGGATGAGCCAAGCGCACGGACTGGCGGCAAGTACCTGTACTACGAACGGAAATATTGGGACGTGTTCGTGATCGAGCAGAAGGTCCCGGGAATCAAAATGCATGTCGACCCCGCTTCCTAATCAAGCGGGGTTTTCCCTTTTAGAACCGAAAAAGGAGTGATGGATGATGCCAAAACTCAAGAAGGCAAACCGGATCATTGAGGTCACTGATTCGCAAGTCGACGGTTATTTGAAACGCGGTTATGACTTGATTGATGACAATGGCCGGATTCTGAAACACGCCACAGGCGGCCGCACCGTGAGCTTGGCCGAGTACAACAAGGCTCTTGAGGAAATCGAGAGGCTGAAAGAGGAACTGAAAAAGGCCAAGAAGGGCGGCGGAGGCGGCCAGAAGGCAGCCAAAAACGACGACAATCAAAAGGCAGAACAAACCGACGAGCAAACGGCAGAACAAAACGGGGAGGACAAGTGATCCATCCCCCCATTGGGGTGATCTCATGCCTTACCTGACCTATCAGGAGTATAAGGACATGGGCTTTTCCCACGTCGAGGAAAGCGAATTTGACAGGCTATTGAGGCGCGCGAGTGACGTATTGGATTACGTCACCCGCGACTTTTACCGCTTCAATGACTTGGAAAGCGACATCCCGATTCGACGTGACAAGTTTAAGAAGGCGGTGGCCACTCAAATTGAGTATTTCCGAGACATGGGAGCCACATCGTCCCATGAACTGAGTGAGGCGGCGTTCGTGACCATCGGGAGGACAACCGTTTCAAACGGTGGCCGGAATCAAGCCGAACGCCAAGACATCATCGTGTCGAAGGATGTTTATTGGCTTTTGGCAGGGACAGGCTTGCTTTATCGTGGCGTTGGGGTGGTCTGAATGGCTGCAAGGCCTTTGCCTAAGCGCTGGCTGATACATTCAATCGTCTATAAAGGCTATACAGGCCAAAAAGACGACTGGGGAAAGCCGAAGTACGACGATCCAGTCACGATTGAGAATGTCCGGGTGGACACCATGACGGTATTTAGCCGGGATACCAGGCAGACCAAAATTCAGGCCGATGCCGTCATTTTTGTGGATTCCACACACAGCAAGCCGATCCCCGAATTCAAGGAGCAGTCCATTATCACATTTGGCGGCCGGGATTACGTGCTGCAAAAGATCGTTCCTTGCTATTACCCTGACAGGAACGAAATCCATCACTATGAACTGGAAGTGATCTAAAATGTCGGTTAGGGTGAAAATCAAAAAGGACTTGGACGGCGTGCTTGTCAGGCTCGATAGGATGACGAAGTTGGGGCAATATGCGCTGGTTAACCAAGTCCACGCCGACAGCAACATGTACGCCCCCATGTTGTCAGGAGACTTACGTAACCAGTCCACCATTTCATTGGACGGCAAGTCCATTATCTGGCACGTTCCGTATGCGAGGCGACAGTATTACAATTACGGAGCAAAGTTTACAACTCCGGGAACGGGGCCCAAATGGGATTCCAAGGCCTTGGCTTTGCACCGGGATTCTTGGATTGAGATCGTAAAGAAGGCGATGAGATGACATGAAGCTGGATTTTATGGAGATGCTGAACCGGAAAATCAACAGCCTTGGGCTTTTTGCGCCTTGCATGATTGGCCTGCTTGACGAGGGTGAAAGTCTCTCCATCATGGCTATGCCCGGCGGAGATGAGACAGTCTACTTCGACGGGACACGGGACAAGGATTATCAAGTCCAGATCAACGCCAAAAGCAGGGACCAGCTGAATTGCTTCGACGCATTGACAAGGATTTATCAGGAATTGGAGAACCTTGATGACCTGCCGAGCAAAAACGGCAGTTACGAGTTCCAGAAAATCACCACACGTTCCTTGCCGTCTCTTGTCATGCAAGACGAGGACGGATTTTTTATTTATGCGCTCTCCATCAGCGCGAAAATCACGATTTATAAAGGGGTGACATGAACATGGCGAGGAAAAAGAACGCTTTGACGGAATACTACGTCGGCGCCATTCCGACTGACGGCGGAGAGCCTGAATATTTCAGGCTTGCCAAATGGATCTCCACTGTCACGGATGATTCCGACGAGGAAACCGAGGATCAAGGCTTCTATGACGGCGATGGCACGCCTGAAACAGACGTGATTAGCGTCAAGAAGACATATACCTTTGAAGGCTTTTTCGATTCTGATGATCCGGCAATGGCCTTCATTGCCAGCCTTGAGTTTGAGACGGGAGAAAAGCGGAAGATCATGTTTAAGCAGGTCAGGACAGACGGCACAACGCTTGAAGGCCGTGCTACCGTGACCAACATCAAGGTGACGGGCGGCGAGGCGACGGAATACGCCACCTTTGAATGCACGATCGCATGGGACAAGAAGCCGGACATCACGCCTCCCAGCGGCAGCGGATCATAAAATCCTTGAAGCAACACGAGAGCAGGGCAGTCCTGCTCTCGTTTCAACCATTACAGGAGGGGTTTTGAAATGGCAATCAGGATTCAGACGGAAAGACCGGAAATACCAATCGAGATCGGGGAACTGAGATTTTCCTTTGACTTGTCCGACGAATCGATCAAGCGGTTCCGGGAGGACGCAAAGCAAGTCGTCGAAGAACTGCAATCCATCAGCCTTGCTGATGAAAAGGACGAAACCGTGTTTGAGAGAGCGACCGAGATTTTGCGTCGAGGATATGACGTCATGCTTGGCGAAGGAGCATTCGACAAGATTTATAAGCTTTCCCCGTCTTTGATCGTTCTCATGGACTATTTCCGGCAGATTGCCGAAGGCATTGAACGGGAATTGAAAGGGCGTGGCCTCAACATGCTGCCAAAGGAGAAGGCGAAAAAGTATTTACGCAAAAGAAAAAGATAGGTGGTAGCCGTGGACTTGGCTTACCCGCTTATCGAGAGCGTAGAGATCGACGGGAAGAAATATAAGCTGGATCTCTCTTTCGATAATGTTTTGCGCCTGTTCGACATGTTGAATGACAAAGAACTGGATGACGTCACGCAGATTGAGACCGGGCTTTATATGCTGCTTGGCGTCGAATTGGATTACCCGATTGAGAAAAAGGCAGAAATCTTTTACAAGATTTTCCGTGAAGCCATCGGCAAAGATGCCGAGGAAGAACAGCAGGTGGACATTGAAGGGAATCCGTTGCCTCATCCAAAAAAGGAGGAACGGATCTATTCCATCAAACAAGATGCGGAATACATCTATGCGTCGTTTTATCAGGATTACGGGATTGACCTGTTCGAGATGCAGGGCAAACTTCACTGGGCAAAATTCAAGGCACTGCTGAAAGGCCTGAGCGTCAATACAAAGTTTAAGGAAGTGCTTGAGATCCGGACGATGGAACTGCCGAAAGGCAAAGGGATGGAAAAGCAACGTGAGAGGATCAGGAAACTCAAGCAGATTTACGCATTGAAGGACGAGGATTAGAAGCATATTTGCATTCGGGAACCTCATTTTGAGGTTCCTTTTTTGTTTGGCAGAAAGGTGGTGAAGGCATGGCGGACGGCAAAGTTGTCATTGACGTAATCCTTGACGATGGATCAGTGGTCAAGGGTGTCACGAACATTGACCGTGGATTCAAAGGACTGATGTCCACCGCCAAAAGTGTAGCAGCCAGCATAGGAAAGATTGCCGCTGGTATTGGTGCGTTTGAACTTGCTAGAAAAGCCGTCAACATGGTCACGAGTTCGCTGGATGGAGCGATAGCCCGATATGACACCTTGAACAACTTTCCAAAAGTGATGCAGCAGATCGGATTTTCGTCTGAGGAATCAGGAAGGGCAATCCAAAGGCTGTCTGATGGTATCCAAGGTCTGCCGACAACCCTTGATAGTGTTGCAAGTACAGCGCAACGTATAGCGGTGATGACCAACGATTTGGACGGGGCTGTAGAAACCACCCTGGCACTCAACAATGCCTTCATCGCCTCGGGAGCAAGTCAACAAGATGCTGCACGGGGCCTGGAACAGTATGTTCAGATGCTAGCCAAAGGTGAAGTTGACCTCCAGTCCTGGAGAACCCTTCAAGAAACGATGGGGGTTGCATTGAACGATGTGGCCAAAGCTTTTGGGTTTGCGGGAAAATCTGCACAGAATGATCTATATGACGCACTCAAAAGCGGGAAAATCACTTTTGATGAGTTTAATGCGAAGATCATTGAGCTGTCTAACGCTCAAGGTGGTTTTGCAGAGCGAGCATTGACAGCGAGTGGCGGCATAAGAACCGCATGGACAAACATGCAGACTGCTGTTGTACGAGGCGTGACCAGTATCATTGAAGCTATAGACAATGTCTTGGCGGACACCCCCTTAGAGAGCATTGAAAACATCATCGTCAGAATAGGAAAGGCATTTTTCAATATTTTGAACAGCATCGCAGAAGCTATACCTGTTGTGGCCAACTGGTTAATGTCTGTCAAGGAAGCCATTGATCCGTTGATTCCGTCTGTAAACCAGGTTAGAGACGGCTTCACAAGCGCATTTGAAACAATAAAAGCCGCGGTAATGCCTATAGTCCAGGAAGTAGTGAGTTTCATCATGACCACGTGGGGCAATATGGTCGCTTGGTGGCAGGAAAACGGGACACAGATAACACAAGCGGTTCAAAATGCTTTCCAGTTCATATTAGCGGTTGTTCAAGCTGTTATGCCTGCTGTCAAATTCATCATCGAAATGGTCTGGGAAAACATCAAGAACATCATCAGCAGCGCCTTGAATATCATCATGAATCTTGTCAACTTGTTCGCCGGGCTGTTCACCGGAAACTGGCAGCAAGTATGGGCAAGCGTAAAACAGATTTTCCTAAGTGCGCTGACGTTGTTATGGAACCTGTTTCAGCTTTGGGGACTGGGCAGGATATTGAAATTCGTTGGCTTTTTGGGAGGACAATTGGGCAGGGTCTTCCGCGCCATGTGGGATGGAGTGCGGAACATCTTTTCTTCAGCGCTCAACAGGGTATTCGATGTTGTCAAAGGCGGCTTCAATCGAGTGCTTGACTGGGTTTTTGGCCTTGGCAAGAGGTTTTTCGATGCCGGGAAGGGTCTGATAGAAATGGTCAAGAGAGGCATCGAGAATGCGGCAGACATGGCTGTGAATGCTGTGAAAAACTTGGTGAAAAAGATCCGTGACTTCCTCCCGTTCAGCCCTGCGAAGAAGGGACCGTTGCGGGATCTTGACAAGCTCGACTTTGGCGGAACCATTTCTGATAGCATCAACAGAGGCAGGGGCGCTGCCCTTAAAGCAATGCAAGGGTTGGCCGCGCAATTGCGTCAAGAAGTGTCGCCGGAAGTGGCCATAGAGAACCGCCTTAGAGGGGCTGCGCTGCCTTTCAGCAGCCTTATGCCGGCCGCTGCGGTGGCCAGCGCATACGGAGCCGAATTAAAGGCTGCCAGTGGCATGTCGAGGGCAGAGTTTGAAATGCTGACAAACGCCATCCGGCAATTGGCATCAAGACCAGTCGTCGTAGAAATGGACGGGCGGCAAATCGTCTATGCGACCGTCGATCTGATGGATGAGACGCTGAAATTTAAGCAACAAAGGACAGGGAGGTTCAGGGGGTGATGTTGTGTCCTTCCAGTTTAACGGCATAACCAAGAATTACATAAGGATTCTTCGGGGGCTTGAACGTCCCGTGTGGGCGCCGATTGAGCAGGAGATCATTGAGGTGCCTGGAAGGGCAGGCGGAATCATCACCAGCAGGAAAACGAAAGTGCGAACCATTAACGTCCCTGTTCGTGTCTACACCAAAGGCTTTGCGAATCTCCAAGAGGCAAAAGAGGATCTTGCAGCATGGCTGATTACGGATGAGCCTAAACCGCTTGTCTTCCCTGATGAGCCAGACAGGACATATTTTGCAGAAGTGACGGGAGAGCTTAACCTTGATGAACTGGTCGAATGGGGCGAAGGCGTGATCTCTTTCGTTTGCCAAGATCCTTACAAGTACGGGCCGGAAATCGAGGCAACATTTCCGGGAGACGTCGTTAGCCTGCATTACAACGGGACAGCGGAAACGGAGCCTGTCTTCGAGTTTGAAGTTACGCAGCCAGTGACGTTTGCCTTGATTCAGAATCACCTAAACGAATACATGATGGTAGGCCAGCCAGCAGAAGTAACAAGCACTCCATTCCAGAAATACGAGCAAATCTTTTTTTCGGAGTGCGATAGCCTTCTTGGCTGGACAACGGCAAATCCCGGGGAAATTGACGGGACAATTACAGGGACGATGAAAACAGACGGGCTTCGATTCACGGCAGACAGCTATGGCACAGGCACTGGATGGCATGGTCCGGCAATCAAAACCAGTCTTTCAGAAGCGTTGTCCGATTTCCGGTTGGTCGCACACGTCGCTCTGTTCAACGGCAACGTCGCAAAACAAGTTGGCCGCGTCGAGATATACCTTTTGGACGAGAACGGTGTTCCGGTGTGCAAGCTGGCCGTAAAGGACATGTTTTCTGACAGGGCCCTGACGTATGCTGAGGCGCGTGCCGGCACTCTTTCGGATGGCTACTACATGGTCAATGAATATGGCGATAAGCCGGGAGTGTGGAACAATTTTGAGGGTCAAGTCGAAATATCGCGCGAGGGGAACAAATGGTATGCTTACTTTGCAATGGTGGACAGGACAACGAAAAAGCACCATACTAGGCGATCCGTTACATGGTTTGATACCGCCGGAAAATACATCAGGAATGTGGCGCAGGTGCTTGTCCATGTGGGGGTGTATGGCAATCATTCCCCAATTGACTGTGGGGTATATCTGATTCGCGTCTACAAAATCAACCAACAACAGCAGCTACAAATCCCATATATCGCCAATGTTGGCGACGTGATCACGTTTGATCACCAGACGAATGACATTCTCATCAACGGCGTGTCCCGGATGGACTTGAAGGACTTTGGGGCACGCTTTTTTAGCCTCAAAAAAGGGCAAAACATTTTCAACGTCTATCCTACCGGTTCCTTCAATGTCAAGTGCTATTACAGGGAGAGGTACCTATGATTCACGTCGTTCATGGGCAGACAGACCAAATCCTTGCATACATTCCTGAGAAGGAATTCTGGGATGACGTTCACCGCAAATCCCTCAAAGACACGCTTGAGACGTTTGACTTCACGACGCGGGGCGACAGGCCGTATTCCGAATATCTGAGCAAGCGAAACCGCCTTGTCATTCCTGATGAAGACGGGCGGTTCGTGGAATTCATCATCGAGAACACAAGAAAATACCGAAGCACAAATGGCGGCCTGTTCATCGAAGTGTATTCGGTTGCCTCATATCTTGACTTGCGAAGGACGAAGCGCATTCCGCCGCAGGTTACTTCATCGTGGAATCCCCGGCAGCATGCGGAATGGGCACTTTCGGGGACGGAATGGAAGGTAGGGGACGCCGTTTATGCAGGCATGCGATCCATTGTCATCGAATCGAACACAAATCCTTATTCCTTCCTGAAAACCGTGGCCAGCGAGTTTGAGATCGAGCTTAATTTTCGGGTTGAGACAAACGGAACGAAAGTCATTGCCCGATATGTCGATCTGGTTGAGCGCATCGGAGAATGGCACGGCAGGGAAGTGGTGTTCGGGAAGGACTTGGCCGGGATTGAACGAAAAGAGGATTACTCCAACCTTGCAACGGCGTTGATCGGAATCGGCCCAGAACGTGATGACGGCACAAGGCTTGAAGTGCTGGTTGAGGACTTGGATGCCCTGGCAAGATGGGGAAGGAATAACCAGCACATCATTGACGTCTATGAGCCGGATTCATCCGACAGTCAAATGACGTTGGATCGCTTGAGGACACTCACGAGGAACGAGCTTAACAAGCGCATCAATTCAGTGGTTGAGTATTCGGCAGAGATCGTGGACTTGGAAAAGGTGCCGGGGCTGGAAAACAAAAAAATCCGTTTCGGTGACACCATCAAAATCAAGGACACGGCATTCAATCCGCCGCTGTACATCGAGGCTCGTGTCCACACTCAAGAGCGATCCCTGAGTGACGGATCGAAGAAGAAAGTCGAGCTTGGGGACTTTATCGAATACACCGAGCAAGAAGCAACGGCCATCTGGCAAAAGCTTCAAGAGGAAATCAAAAAGAAGGTCTCCATGTCTCAAGTGCTTGAGGTCACTTATACAAAGCAGGAAGTGGACAACAAAGACTCGGCAGTGCTTGATCAAAGCACTGGATATGCCGAGGCCGTTTCAGAGCAAAAGAAACAGGAAGCCATTGCCGTGGCGGATCAAAAGATCCAGCAAGCGAAAACAGAGATTGAAGCCAATATGGAGGTAAAGATTGCTAGGGGATCGACGGCGCCGATCAGTCCAAAGGTAAACGACATATGGATCGACACTTCAACGTCGCCGCCAGTGTGGAAATTGTGGAATGGCTCCACATGGCAGAAAATGACGCGCACACAGTTTACGGAATTGGCCGGGAAGATCACAGGTTTGCAGATTGAGACAGGTACAATTGAGCCGCAGCACATTGCTTGGTTGGACGCTTCGCTAATAACGGCAGGCACGATGGTGGCCGACCGTATTCGCGGTGGCACGTTGGAGCTTGGAGGATACAACAACCAAAACGGATCTTTGGTCATAAGGGATTCGGCTGGAAATGAACGGGTGCGAGGAAACAGTGATGGACTGAGCGTGAATGAAGGTCACTTCCTGATAAAAGACAAGCTGACGCAAGTCCAATCAGTGATAACTCCTGTAACTAACATGGTCAATGACCACAGCTTTGAAATGATTCCGAGGCTTGGTTCGGCTGATGCGCACCAGACTTTTTCGGTAGACCGAAGCAGGATGGGAAATTACTTTTGGTGGTATGCGACCACGGTAAACGCAAGGGTCCTGTCAACCTACAACACGGACTTGCCGCAACTTGCTCTTTTCGACAAACAGGCAATCGTACTGCGAAATTCCTCATATGTCCTTTGGAAGCAATATGTCGAGTTAGACAGACAGGTTGGCCTTACTGGGCCTTACACTATTTCCGCTTGGTTTGCCGCATTTACGGCAACGACCGTCAATACGTCTGCTGTCATTGAAATATGGGCCTGCAATGATTCTTTTACACGCATAAGCAGAGTCGGGATTGCCTATGTGCCAATTTATTATTATGAGCCGTTCGTTTGGAAGCGCGGTTCAGTGACTGTGAGCAATCTGCCTTCCAATACGGAATACCTTGAGATTACTTTGTATTGCACGCCGGATGCACAAATATTGTGCGACGGCGTTCAAATGGTCCCTTTAAGCCGCCCGGCAGTATATAATCCCGAAAGCTCCGTGTGGCGTTTAATGCGTGGATTGGACGGATACTACTTTAATTCCGTGATGTCCGACATTATTTACGCGGACACGATTGCAGGACGCGTCTCAACCAACGTGATCAACCTTGGTCTTACGGGGCCGTCCGTTGACATGAACGGCGGAGCCGCAAGATGGAAGCAAAGCACGACAAACTATATACGCCAAGCGACGGATGGAACAGTGACGATTTTTGTCAACGACGTTGCCCGGCACATTTTCCACGCCAGCGGAACAAAGACGGGAGGTTCCATCGAAATCGAAGGGAAAGTATGGGGGATGTCGCCAATCGACAGCCCCCGCGTGCTTATCGAGGACATTCTGTTTGACGTTGCCGTGGACGGGCAAACAGAGGTCCCGCTGGAAGAAAGATTCTCAAAAGCAGTGAGCAAATACGCTGTCTTTCCTAGCAGTCCCGATGTCAGGGTACTGGAAAAAAGGAAAGACAGCTTTGTTTTGCATGGAAAGGGGGTGATAGATGCAAGGGTGGTTGGATTGCGCGTAGGGTCGGAGGCTGTTTGTTGGGTTGACTTGGAAAAAGAAAGCCAAGATGCCTGAAAAGGCACACCGAAAACGCCGATAAGGCGTTTTTCTTTTTGCCAAAAAAACCAAAAACCAAAAGGAGGAATCAAAATGCCTGCTGCGATTTTCTATTCACCGCACGCTGATGATGAAACTTTGTCCATGGGGGTGGGAATCCGCAATCACATCGTTGCCGGATACGATGTCTATGTGATCTTGCTTTCTCACGGCAGGGCGTCCAATGCCTACAACGTGCTTGCCGGGACTCAATATTGCTCTTGGCACGCCAAATATCACAATCCTTCCTCGGAAGGATATGCTCCGTTCGATAAGCGAAAATTCGGCCTTACTCGGGTAAACGAATTCATCAACGCCTGTCTTGCCCTGGGCGTGCCGTATTCCAACATTGCGGTGTACGACCTGGAAGACGGGCAATTTACCAAGGATCAAGTGAAAGCCATTATTCAGGAGTGGGTAAACCGTGTCCCGGGAGCCGGTCACAAGACCATGACTTACAAGGACAACCATCCTGACCATGTTGCTTGCGGCCAAGCCTTGCTGGAACTGTATAATGCAGGGATTATCGGCAATGCCCGGTTCTATATCAAGCGTGAGCAGTACGACCAGATCAACGGGTTCTTTGAAACATACGACAGCTCTTACTATCCGTACATCCAAGCGGCAGCCAACGTATACAAAAACTGGGCTCCAACACAAGGCAAGCTGGCCGTCGGGTATCACTCGGTGAAATCAACCTTCGACGCCTTGCTGTCTGATCCTCGAAGCAAACTGCACCGTCCAAATGAGTAATTGAGTTGGTGATCCGCTATGGAGCGCGAAGAACGGGATGGCGTTTGGATAACGCTCAGAGAAATATATGACAGCGTGCAGGAGGTGGCTGCGGGAGTGCGGCGGCTTGAAGACAGGATTACAAGGCTTGAAGAAAGGACTGACCGCGCGGAAAAAGCCGACGAACGCAGCCGCGACGCGCTCCAAAAAGCCGATGCTGCACTTGAGGAAGTAAAGGAGTTGAAGGCAAGTCAAACATGGCTCCGGCGAACGATCGCCGGAGCCTTCATAACCGCTATGGCCAGTGCAGTCATCAGCGCGATTATTGGCGCGATTGTGCTTTTCCTGAAAGGAGGTACGGGATGATGCAGACACAGGTCATCATCCGAACAATCGTTCTTTTTGTGGCGTTGTTGAATCAGGCTCTGGTGCTTTTCGGATTGAACCCGCTGCCTTTTTCTGAGGAACAGGTTTACGAATGGCTGACTGCGCTTTTTACCATCATTGCCTCCCTGTGGGCATGGTGGAAAAACAATTCTTTTACGCGAGAAGCACAGCAGGCTGATGAGTATTTGCGCCGATTGAAAGGTGATAAGTAATGAGGCTCATGATCGATCCCGGACATGGAGGCAAAGATCCCGGAGCCGTAGGGAATGGGTTGCAGGAGAAACACCTCACGCTATCTATTTCAAAGCGGATCAGGGACATCCTTGTGGTGGAATATGTTGGCGTGGAAGTCTTCATGACGAGGGAGGATGACAGGTACATTTCCCCGGGCGGCCGCGCGAAGATGGCGAATGACAAAAAGGTGGACTTTCTATTGTCTGTCCACATCAATGCCGGAGGCGGCTATGGTTTTGAATCACTTCGATACACCGCCGCCAGCGCCAAATCAATCGCCTATCAGGATGTGATTCATCCTGAAATCGTCGCGGCAATCGGTGTCCATGACAGAGGAAAGAAAACCAAAAATGTGGCCGTTTTGCGAGAAAGCAAGATGCCTGCCTTGCTCACGGAGAATCTTTTCATAGACCATCCGGATGACGCGGCAAGGCTCAAGGATGCCGCATTTTTGGATCGGATCGCCCGTGGCCATGTCAACGGGCTGGCCAAGGCTTTTGGCCTGAAGAAAAGGACAGCCACGCCGCAAAGCAAACCATCAGTCATCAAGCGTTTTCGCCTTTATACAGGAACATTCGCTTCGATTGAGGATGCCGAACGGGCGGCAGAAACGCTGATAAAACGGCATGGATGGCTGATCTATATTCGCGAGGAACAAGGGCGTTACCGCCTCTTTACCGGGACGTTTGATTCTTATGAGGCTGCCCAAAAAGCAGCAGACATGCTGAGGAAACTGTACGGATGGCTGATCTACATTCGGGAAGAACCTGCATGAAAGAGGGTTTGCCGAAAGGAAGTCAAATACTTTTCAATGTAAATACGGGTTGGTGACTTGCAACTGCTTCTCAAGCCAAACTGTTACTAGTCCGTTTCTCCATCACCCACAGCACATATCCGGTACCCCCGGCCACTGGCCGGGGGATTTTTTTGTGGATTCATTTCACGAAATTGTTCGATATTTTATATTGACTATTCCAGTTGGTTTGATATAATTCTTCATTGCAGCCGTCACACCAGCCGTCACACACACCCCGTCAGGAGCCGGGATTTTTTTGCAAAGAAAAAATCCCCGAATGACGGGGATTTTTTTGGATCTTATACCGGATGTAGGTTGACGAATGATATCATATGTGATATCATGATTGCAGGAAGGAGGTGAAAAATGGCAAGGATAGAGAAGTTGATAGAAAAAATGAAACGCCGCCCGCATGGGATAAGATATGACGAAGCCGTGAAAGTCCTGAATTACTTCGGATATGAATTGGTTCGAAAAGGCAAATCATCCCACAGACAATTCAGGAACAAAGACGGCGACGTCATTACGCTAAGAGAGAAAAATCCACTTGGCGCGGCGTATGTGGAGGAAGTGCTTAAAAGAATCGGGAGGTAGCCGCCTCCCGCCTCCACGCCCCATTATATCACATCCTTGCCAGAAAAACATGGCGAACAAAAAGAAAGGAGATATAAAAATAGGAGAAGGCAAAAAGAAGGACTTGGAGTATTACATGAACCTGCCGTATACAATCCAGATGCAGCGCAGGAACGACGGCAACGGGGAATATTACTTCGTCAAAGTGCTGGAATTGGACGGCTGCATGAGTGACGGTGAGACTCCGGAGGAAGCCCTGCAAAATATCCGTGAGGCTATGGAGGGCTGGCTGCAAGTCAAGCTGGATCATGGTGATCCAATCCCTGAGCCAGTGCCGAACGACGAAGAATATAGCGGCAAAATCCTTGTCCGCGTTCCCAAAAGCCTGCATAAGCATCTGGCTCATATGGCCAAGGCGGAAGGTGTGTCACTAAATCAATACATCCTTCACAAGTTGAGCAAATAACATACCACATAATGGAAGATCCGCGTTCAACGAGGGGGTTGTTATTGATGAAACTCTCAAAGACAAGGCTTGACCTACATCGGGAAATCGTTGATTTCCCAAACCTTATAACTAGTGATGATGAATTGTCAAGAAATATCGGTCGTCGTTGCGTGTTTATTCATCCGACATGTCCGGCGGAATTTGATATTTTTACTATTTGTGCCGTTCAGAGATTGTTTGACGGAACAAGAGCGTATCGAGTTGTAGGAGATAAGGACGAACATCGTTTTGGACGTCCAGCACGTCCTGAAGAGATTAGGATATTGTGAAAACTTTCGACTATGCGGACGACCCCAGCTAGATGGCTGGGGATTTTTCATGTTTTTGTAGTTTCGCTAAAACGAAACTACAAGAATTTGAAAAACGTTGGTTCAGGTGTGCATAAATGCAGGCAGGGGATGGCGATCGCGCTTTACACGCGCACATACCATCCCCGGCGGTGCAAAAGGATTGCCAATACAGAC
>Ga0207870_100208_pt1 | contig 53640 bp, 51 predicted proteins | sample CeladaPassage60B_FD_187477 | JGI IMG/M metagenome (GOLD analysis project Ga0207870, IMG submission 187477) | Cellulose-adapted microbial communities from the Joint BioEnergy Institute, USA - Passage3 60B (SPAdes) (version 2) | ecosystem: Engineered > Bioreactor > Continuous culture > Unclassified... | reverse complement strand
CGATGAAGCGTGACAGTGGCCCCACAATGAGGACAGCGGCGGGGACGCATCTCCTCCGGCACGCCGTGAGCACACAGCAAAAGATACACCTTTACAGCGATGTTCCAATGCATTACGATTTTTCCTTCCCGTCAATGAACATAACAAATCGCCACTCTTCTTCCGTCAAAGAAAGTGAGCGGCGACAGCCTGCCGTTTCTGGAAGCGATGGCCAGCGGACTCCCGGTCATCGCCACCGCTTGGGGCGGACAGATGGACTTCCTGAACAACAAAAATGCGTTTCTGGTCAATTATCAACTGCAGCCCCCGGTCCTCAGCATGAATCGCCGCTCGTCCATCTCGCGCCAATTTCGCCATTTGTTCGCGGAAACGGGGCAATTGTGGGCGGAACCGGACATTGGAAGCTTGAGAAGACAAATGCGAACCGCCTACGAAAACCCTCTCCTGTGCAGGATGAAAGGACAGCAGGCCCGGCGCGACGCGCTGAAACGATCTTGGGACCGCGCGGGTTTGTTGTTGAAGCAGGCGATTGAACAAGTGATTGGAGCCAAGAAATAAGGGGCGCCAAAGTCAAAACAGAACCGGAAACCGCGTATATTCAATAGCGGGCGTACCAAGCCTGCGATCCAACCGCGAATTCCTTGAATCAAGAGAGCAGGATGAAAAAATCGTGCAAGGAGGAATCGGAATGTCGATTTTCAGCGGAATTTTGGGAAACTATTCGGAAGTGCCGGTGCAGGAACTGCAGGCTCAATACGGAAGTTATTTGATGGCCAACGAAACGATTCAGATGGGATTCCGGTTAATCCGGGACACGTTCCTCATTACGAATGAAAGGCTGATTCTAATCGACCACCAAGGAGTGACGGGCAAGAAAACGAGAGTCGCCTCCATTGATCTGGACTCGATTTACGATGTGACCATGGAGACGGCGGGAACCGGTTTCGACGACAGCGAAATCACGATCCATTACATCGTTTCCCCCTATTACAAAGTCAACCAGGTGCTCACGGCAAGCTACAAATTCGAGTTCGGCAAAAAAATGAACGTGCAGCCGATCTATACTACACTGGTAACGATTGCGCATGAAAACAAGAAACGCTTGAATTCCTGAAACGCGTGATGAGCGCAACCGAGCGGAAACGATCGTCCCGAGGTGCCATCCGCTTTTCCTTCGGGTCGCGATCGCGGAAATAATGGAAAATCAAGTCGAACAGGTCAGATCCCGGATCGACCGGATCGAGTTTCCCAGGTCGGGCGAACATTCCCTGGTCAAGCCTCCCTTGACAAGATGAACGATTCCAAAATATTATATTTACATACCCATCGGTATGTTTTTGAGGCATGATGGTGACCGTGCGGGACCACGATCAGATCACACCTCGGACATCGCCGCGTTTCTTTTTGAGCATTACATACCTATTAGTATTTGAATCGAATATTAATAGGAATGTAAGCCGAGTATTTCCAATCCCGCTGTGTATCCAAAAAGGAGGAATGAGTCATGGAGTCCGCTTTCGTGACGACAAACGGTATTCGATTGCACTATCTCCGCGAAGGAGAGGGGCGACCGGTAGTGTTCCTGCATGGGGGCATTCTCGACAGCCATGATTTTCAAGGCGCACTCCATCTTGCCGCCAAACAAGGGTACCGTGCGATGGCTTTTGACCGTCCGGGTTATGGGCTGAGCGAACGGCCAAAGGGGAAGATCACCCCCTTCGACCAAGCCCGCTTCCTCCACAACGCGCTGCGGATACTGGAAGTGCAGCAACCCATCATCGTCGGTCATTCCTGGAGCGGCCTGCTGGCACTAATCTTTGCGCTCATGTATCCGAAGGATGTCTCCGGCATCGTTTTATTGGCTCCGGCAATGTATAAAGAAGGTTACCCCGCGGAGCACGGGGATCCCCTATCCGCACTCATGACCGCGCCGGTGATCGGTGAACGGTTCATTCGCCTATTTCTAAAAACACCTTTCGCCAAGGCCATGACCGAAAACATGCTAAAGCAAACTTTTGCCCCGGAGCCGCTGCCCAACGGCTACAGGGAAAGAGTGTATGCTTTATGGCTTCGGCCCGGGCAAATCAAAGCCAACCGGGAAGACGTGCTGGCTTTCCCCCCTGCCGCATTGGAGGCCAGCAAACGTTACACCGAAATTCAACATCCCCTATCCATCGTCGTCGGCGAGAATGATCCGTTCGGCGCCAAAGAACAGGCGCTTCGACTCATCCATGATATTCCGCATGCCGGACTTCGCGTCGTTCCGCAGGTTGCCCATATGATTCCGCAAAACCACCCGGAACTCGTCATCGATGCCATCCGAATGGTTGCGGATATGGGAAACTAGATCGTTGAAATTCCTTGTTTACCTTGAACCTTTTGACAAGAGGATGGAAAGCGCTTGGAATAACCCTCACCAACCGCCTCCATCCTCCTGCCATTCGCCAACCGGAAAAAGATGGACCTCATTAACTTCTCATTGCTTGATTTCCGCATACCTTTCTTTTTTCAGAACCAAATAGTGCGAGCATTTCGCCTTGCGTCCCTCCGGTTCGTTTACGGTCTTGTAAAGTTCAAAACCGTTTTTGAAGAAGGCTCGCAAGCTCCTTTCATTGTAATCCGCAATGCTGCACCCAAATATCATATCCGCTTTTTCATCTTCAAAGCCCAGTTTCGTCAGCAGGCCGATCGCGGCGGCACCGATCCCTCTTCCCCAATAATCTTTCTCTCCGATCATGATGTCTATCCTTCTTGTGTCAAGTTCCGGAAACGCTTGTGCAATATCGGGCAAATTCATCTTTTGCAACCAGCATTCCCCGACGGGAGTATCGTGGTATTCCACGATAAAACAGTAAGCGTTTTGCGAAACGCTCCTGTAAATCTCTTGTATGGTGTCCAGCGGCCAGCCTTGCACCTCTTCGGCTTCACTATAATAAAGAACATCGGAGTCGTTATTCCACTTCACCAGCAGCGGCCAGTCACTTTCCGTCATCGGCCGCAATACGACGGTTTCACCGCTTGCGGTTTTCCCCTTCAACCGATAATTGTGAACCTTCAATTGCATATTCAACCGTTCCCCCCTCGATCGTGATTCAACATCTTTTGTCTCTTTCCGGATTGCATCCGTTCACCTTACATCCTGTCACAGTTCCATCAAAATGTGAAGATGTCCATATGTGAAGATGTCCATATGTGAAGATGTCCATATGTGAAGATGTCCATATGTGAAGATGTCCATATGTGAAGATGTCCATATGTGAAGATGTCCATATTAGTGTGAATTTTGGGACTTTGCTCCAACATGGCGATTTGGGAAAATAAATGGTTGCAAAAACTAATAATATTAGTTATTATTAAACTAATTATATTAGTTTTAAATGAAAATGGGATACTTCGATTCGTGGAACGAGGCGTTCAAGCGGGTCGCGGTTATCCGCCGCATTGATGGCCGAATGGCGGCAATGAAGAATTTCGCAATGAGGAAAGGAGCGGATCCGGCATGAGATTGGTGCGGGAAAAAACGGTTTACCAGCTCACCTTTATGCCTCGGATGTTTCCGGTGAATTGTTATTTCGTTGAGGAAGAGGACCATTTAACCTTGATCGATGCGGCGCTGCCCTATGGCGCAAAAGCGATTTTGCGGGCGGCGCGCCACATCGGAAAGCCGATCGGCCGCATCGTGTTGACCCATGCCCACAGCGACCACGTCGGCGCGCTCGACGCGCTCAAACAAGCGCTTCCGGATGCCTTGGTCCATATTTCCCGACGCGACGCCCGCCTGATCGATGGGGATCTTTCGTTGGATGCGGACGAGCCGGACACTCCGATACGGGGCGGAATTCCGAAGGCGCTGAAGACGCGGGCGGATGTTTTGCTTCAAGACGGCGACCGGATCGGTTCGCTGCTTGCGTTGGCCGCCCCCGGCCACACCCCCGGATCGATGGCGTTTCTCGATACGCGAAACGGTTCCTTAATCGCCGGCGACGCTTTTCAGACAAGAGGCGGAATCGCCGTATCCGGTCAGTTCCGCCCGTGGTTCCCTTTTCCCGCCATGGCCACATGGAATAAAATAAAAGCGCTGGAAAGCGCACGAAAGCTGCGCGCATACCATCCAACGCTGCTTGCGGTCGGACACGGCGAACTGCTGAAACAACCCGGCGCCGCGCTCGATCGGGCGATTGCCGAAGCGGAACGCAATCTCGCACACTTTTTGAAATAGGAGCTGACGTTCACATGCCAAGAGCCGGTCTGGATCAACAAATCGTGCTGCAAGCCGCCGCAGAACTTGCCGATCAGCATGGCCTGGACGAATTGACGTTGGCCATGTTGGCGCAAAAACTGGGGATTCGCACTCCTTCGCTTTATAATCATGTGCGCGGCCTTCCGGAACTGCGAAAAAAGCTGGCCGTTTATGGGTTGAACAAACTGAGGGATGCGTTGACGCGCGCAGCCATCGGCAAGTCCGGGGATGATGCCGTGCGGGCGATGGCCGAAGCGTACATCGCCTTTGCCCGCGAGCATCCCGGATTGTACGACGCCACTCAACGTTCCCACGATCGGCAAGATGCCGAAGTGCAACAAGCGGCGGCGGAGGTAATCGAGCCCGTCCTTCGCGTGCTCCACGCTTACGGTCTGGAAGGGGAAGCGGTTGTTCATACGGTGCGCGGATTTCGCAGCCTTTTGCACGGCTTCGCCTCCATCGAGCAGCAGGGCGGATTCGGGATGGCGCTCGACCTGGACACCAGTTTTCGCCTGCTTGTCGATATTTTTATGTCGGGGATTCATTCGCTTTACGCCAATGACTCCAGCAGGAGCGATCCCGAGTGACTGAGGAAAATCTCGACTTTCGCACCGTAAATTCGCGGCCCCGGACAGGACCATGGCGGCTTGTTTCATTCGTCACTCAGGGGAGACCTATCGGAACGTTTTTTCCTGTATTTGTTCATTCGCCATTTGCCGGGTATCCGGTTCCGGAGTTTCCTCGTAAAATTTTAATCCAATGATCCCTGCAAGTATGAATGCCAAAAAGACAAACTTCTGCCAGGACGGCTTTTCTCCGAAAGCTATGATGCCCATCATCGCCACGCCAAGCGTTCCCGTTCCGACCCATATCGCGTACGCTGTGCCGACAGGCAGCGATCTCAATGCCAGGGACAGCAAATAAAGGCTGGTCCCCGCCGTCGCAATGCCGATGATACTGGGCCAAAGCCTCGTGAGGCCGGAGGATTGCTTTAAGGCGATCGACCACACGATTTCCAATAATCCGGCAATCATCAGCAGGATCCAAGCCGTCATACCGCGTATCCACCATCTACGGCAAATGACGCGCCGGTAATGAACCTCCCGGTTTGCCCGGCCAAATGCAGCGCCATCGAAGCAATGTCGTCCGTGGTGCCGTAATGCCCGACGGCCGTGAGACTTTTCTCCGCCTCCGCACCTTCGCCGTCCGCCGGGTTCATATCCGTGTCGATCGGTCCCGGATGGATCACATTCACCGTGATGCCAAGAGGACCGAGGTCCCTGGCAAGACCTTTCGTCAACCCGGTAAGCGCCGATTTGCTCATGGAATAAAGACTGTACCCGGGACCGGGAACGCGCTCCACCAGACAGCTTCCGATACTGATGATACGCCCTCCTTCGCCCATATACGGAACCGCCGTCTGAACGGCGACAAACACCGCTTTGGCATGAATCGCCATCGTCCGATCAAACTCGTCTTCCGTGACATGTTCAACGGGTCCGTAAGGAAATATGCCCGCGTTGTTTACCAATATATCGATTTTTCCGAATGTTTCGGCAACTCTCCTGACCGCCCGCTCCACATCGGCGGATACGGCGCTGTCCGCTTGGACGGCAAGGCCGCGCCGGCCGGTCGACTCGATGTCCGCCAATACCTCGTCCGCCTTTGACCGTGAATTGACGTAGGTGATCGCGACGTTCGCCCCCGCCCCGGCCAGCTTCCTGGCAATCGCCGCGCCGATTCCGCGGCTGCCCCCGGTAACGAGCGCGACTTTGCCAACCAATGAATTGGTCATCCCGTACCCCTCCAACCATATGATGAAATCTTGATTACGATTATGGTTGGCTTTTGTCATTTTGAAAAGTACGCCGTTTTTTCGTACCAGGTACGGTTTTTCGTACAATGGGGTTCCGCCGCCGCACCATCGTTTCCGTTAGCAGCACTCTCAAGTTCAATAGCCCGGCCTTAGTCTGCCCCCCGTTCGCCGCGCGGCAAGTTTCAATGTTCCGTCGCTTTATTTTTTTGCAAGGAAATGTAATGTTCCCCCACGCCGATCATTTGCTCCAGAACGGGTTCCAAGCTTTTTCCGAACTCGGTCAAGCTGTATTCCACTTTCAAGGGAACGGTCAAATAAGCGGTACGTTTCACGATATGGCATGCTTCCAGCTCCCGCAGTTGAGTGGCAAGAACATGCCGGGATATGCCGGGGATTAACCTTTGAAGTTCCCCAAAGCGTCTGGTTTGCCGAAGCAGTTCGAATATGATTCTGGGTTTCCATTTCCCGCTGATCATTTGCAGCCCCACTTCTACAGGGCAGCCGAAAGTCCCGTCCTGATAAGGCATCTTTTCCCTCCAACGGTCAGTTTTTGATGACTATGTCATCTTATTCTGCGTACTTACCTTATCGCCGCAGCTCGGATAAACTTGCATACGTAATGATCAATATGGAAAGAGGCGATTCGATGAAATCCACCATTCGTCATAAAGCGGTCATGAATCCGGAAGACATGAATGCCGCTTTTGCGGAAGCCTACAACTCCGGCAGCTTGGACAACCTGCTTGCTTTGTACGAAACGGACGCGATTTTGGTGAACCCCAACGGCGGCCGGGATCAAGGAATCCGACAAATACGCAAAACGCTTGAGGATCTGCTTCGTCTGCAGGGCAGAATGACATCCAGGAACATCTATTGCATCCCTTTTGAGAATATCGCATTGCTGCGAGCGCACTTTACTCTTCAATTCGTTGGACCGGACGGCAATCCGACGCAAATCCAAGGCCACACTTCGGAGATTGTGAGAAAACAAAAGGACGGCAGCTGGCTCTATATTGTAGATCACCCATATGGCGCACAATGATGAAGAGAAACCGTTGAGTCCCGGAGCCTGTTACCGGCGATACCCGTATGAACATTAACTGGCAGCCCTTCCGCTTTTGCTTCATATTAACACTATCCAAAGATTTGTTGGAAGGGAGACATGAACATGCGCGCCATTACGATTCCGAAATTCGGAGATTACAACGTATTGTCGCTCCAAGAGCTGCCGGTCCCGGAGCCCGGTCCGTCGGACGTCACGATCGATGTGGCATATGCCGGCGTCAACTACGCCGAGGTGCTGTTCCGCAAAGGCGTCGTTCCCGATTTGCCCCTACCCTTCGTTCCCGGCATTGAAGTGTCCGGCACGATTCGAGCCGTGGGCGAACATGTCTCCGGATTGCGCGTCGGGCAGCCCGTTGCGGCGCTGACCATCGTCGATGGAGGCGGTTACGCGGAAGTGGTGAAGGTTCCGCATACGCTCGTCTTTCCGCTTGACACAGAGGCGGGCTCAGGATTGGACCTTCCCGCTGCGGCGGCCTTTCCCTCCAACGCCACGACCGCTTACATGATCATGACCGAAGTGGCAAAGATGCGGCAGGGCGAAACGGTGCTCGTACACGCCGCGGCGGGAGGAGTCGGCAGCGTCATCGGCCAGATGGCCCGCCGACTGGGCGGGGGACTCGTCATCGGCACGGTCGGCAGCCCCGCAAAGCTTGAATATGCGAAAAGCCTCGGCTACGACGTCGTGTTGTTGCGGGAACATTACGAAGATTCCGTGATGGAATTGACCGGAGGACAAGGGCTTGATATCGTGATCGATCCGGTCGGCGGGAAGCTGCGGCGGGAGGCCGTCCGGATCTTGAAGCCGTTCGGCCGGCTGATAGCGATGGGCAATGCCGGCGGTGAGGAAGACGTCTGCCAGTCGACCAACGAGTTGTGGTTTACGAGCAAAGCCGTGCTCGGGTTCAATTTGCGGCAAATCAGCGCCCTTGCTCCGCAGCGGGTGGCGGAAGCGGCTCGCAACGCGCTGAGTCTGGCCGCCAAAGGCGACATCCGGATCGACGTCACGGGCGTCCTGGAGCTGCATGAAGCGGGCGAGGCCCATCGCCGCATCGAAGAAAGAAGCACGACGGGCAAGCTCGTCCTGAAAATATCGCGTTAAGCGGCCGGACGATTACCCGGAAACGATGCGTTGCAATCGCGCCCCGGTCTCCTCGTCCGCGGGGGAATAGATGCAGCAATGCGCATGAGCGTTGCCGTTGACCTGTGAAAAGGAATGAATATGGAAAAACAGCGGACCGGCCGCGGGATGATCGATCCGGATGTGTCGAAGCGTCTTCTCGGCGATATCGCGCGTCGACCATAGCTCCCTGAACTCGGCGCTGGCGCCAAGCAGGCGGTCGATTTGGCGGCGGAACTCGGGATCGTCCAAATTTTTTTCGTATCGGCCGCGAACAACCGCCGCCGTATACCGGGCGTACGCTTCCCAATCCGCAATCGAGCGGCGCAAAGGTTCATGCATGAATGTCAGCCAGACCATCGACCGGTCTTCCGGTTCGATGGCGGAAAAATCGCAGATCACCCGCGAGGCCGCGCCGTTCCAAACCAACATCTCCGTGCGGTCGGTGGCGATAAACGCCGGATAGGCGATCTGATCGACGACCCGTTGAAGTTCCCCGAGCATCCGTTCGACAGCCGGAGCCTTTTTCGGAACGGGCAAATCCGCGCCGGCCAAATGAAGCAGGTGCCGATGTTCGTCCTCGCTCAGATTCAGCGCACGGGCGATGCTGTCCAGCACTTGCCGGGACGGGGCTGATGCGCGCCCTTGCTCAAGCCACGTGTACCAAGTCGTGCTGACGTGGGCGAGTTGCGCCACCTCTTCCCGCCTCAGGCCGGGCGTTCTTCTTCGGCCGTACCCGTCGGGCAGTCCCACTGCAGCCGGACTCAGTTTCTCCCTTCGAGATTTGAGAAACTCGCCGAGCATCCGTGCCCTCTGCCGTTCGATCGACATCGGCCCCACCCCTTTGCAAACGTGGGCGGGCGCTTCCGCCCTTCTGTCATTTCCATTGATAGTATATCATAGCAGGGTCGAGGATGGCATACGATGGACCGGTTCGACTTCCCCTCCGCGCAGAGAGGGCAAAAACGATCGGCAGTTTCGATTTTTTTCCTACCGCGATTCCCTCGTGTTCTTCAACACCGTCAACGCATTGGCGGCCCTCGGCCATCCGGCGTAAAACGCCAAATGGGTGGCGGCATCAAAGATCCGCCGGCTTCTCGCCCGCGTCATGGCCCGCATCGTGCATCTGCCGCCTCCAGAGCCGGGCGTACAAGCCGTTCAACGCAAGCAGTTCGTCATGGCGTCCTTGCTCCACGATCCGCCCCTGATCCAGTACGACAATCCGGTCGGCATGCCGCACGGTCTTCAGCCGGTGAGCGACGACGATCACCGTTCGGCCCCGAATCAGGCGGTCGATCGCTTGCTGAATGTCCGCTTCGTTTTCGGGATCGAGCGAAGCCGTCGCTTCGTCGAGAAGGATGATCGGCGCATTTTTCAGCATCGCCCTGGCGATGGATATGCGCTGTTTTTCGCCGCCCGACAGCGTGCTGCCGCCTTCGCCGACCATCGTGTCGTAACCGTGCGGCAGCTTCATGATAAAATCGTGGCAGCCGGCGAGCCGCGCCGCTTCCTCGATTTCCTCCCGAGCGGCGTCACGCCGTCCGAACCGGATATTGCCGGCGATCGTATCCTGGAACAGGTACACGTCTTGAAACACCATCGACACGTTCTGCAGCAGCGCTTCCGGGTCCATGCCGCGGAGATCTTCCCCGCCGATGGTCACCGTTCCGCGATCCGGATCATAGAACCGGGCAATGAGCCGAAGGATGGTGCTCTTGCCGCTGCCCGAAGGGCCGACGAGCGCGGTGAAGGAACCCGCCGGAATGCTGAGGCTCACGTCCCGCAAGATCGGTTGATCCAAATAGCCGAACGTGACCTGATTGAGCTCGATGTCATGATCCGCGGGGGGCTTCCGCTCCCCCTGCATGACCGGCTCCTGCAGCAGCCTCACCATCCGTTCGCCCGCCTGCGCGATATAGCGAAACTCCGCATAACCGGCCAGCGCGGTCGTCAGCGGATCGAAAATTCGCGTTCCGATGATCAGGAACGCCGCGAACGTGGTGACGTCCAGGCTTCCGCCGAGCAGCAGATGCACGCCGACCATGATCATCAAGGTCAGACCGGCGCGAATGCAGCCGATCGCGCTTAAGATGATCGGCCCGAGCGCTCCTTCAAAGCGGATGCTCTGCCGCATCAGCTCCCGGAAAGACCGTTCAAGGCGGACAAATCGTTCTCCGGTCATATTATAGGCTTTGATCACCTTGATCCCGTTCAAATATTCCTGCAGACGGGCGCCGGCATCGATCTTGGCCCGCAAATGCCGCGAGCCGAGTTGGCGCTGGATGCCGGACGTCCACACCAGCAGCAGGAGGGCCGCCGGCAGCGCCGCGAACAGGGAGAGCGCCAGACGCCAGTCGAAGAAGGACAGGCCGGCCAAGGCCAGCACCGGCATGACGGCGCCGCCGATCATCTGCGGAACCACATGGGAGACGCCGTGTTCCACCATGGAGAAATCGCTCGTCAACATGTTGGCAAGCTCGCCCGGGTCGCGCCGGTTCAACGTTCCCAACGGCAGCTTCCGCAGGTGCTCGGCCAGACGGGAGCGCCCCTCCACCGCCGCGCCGTAGGCGTCGCGGTATTGCGCGCGATAAGCGGGAACTTCGCAGACGAACAATAGCACCATCGAAGCGGCCAGTCCGCCGCATACCCACCAGAGACGCGCCGTGTCGAGCGGAGTACCGGGATGGACGTACGGGGCGAACAACAATCTCGCCGCTTCCGTCAACAACGCGAAAGGGATGATGCCCGCCAAATAGGCGATCGTCGTGAAACATACCGGTTTGATCAACGATCGCGGATTATCCGCCGTAACGCTGCGCAGCATGCTCCACATCGGCGTCCGCCTCCCCTTTGCCCATATGCCACTGCGCGGCTTGCCGATAGGAATGCCACATGCGCGTATACAGGCCGTCGGCCGAAAGCAGCGCATCATGTTTTCCCCGCTCGACGATTCTCCCGTTCTCCATCACGAGAATTTGATCCGCATCCCGTATGGTCGACAGGCGATGCGCAATGACGAGGACCGTTTTGTTTTTCATCAGCGCCTTGAGCGCCAGCTGCATCTCGTATTCGTTCTCCGGATCGGCGAAAGCCGTCGCTTCATCCAGCACAAGGATCGGAGCGTTCTTCAAGATCGCCCTGGCCACGTTGATCCGCTGCTCTTCCCCGCCGGACAAGTGAACGCCGCCTTCTCCGATCCGCGTGTCGTATCCTTGCGGAAGCTTCTCGATAAATGCGTGGCACTGCGCGGCCTTCGCCGCGGCGTATACGTGCTCCGGAGCCGCGCCCGGCCGGCCGGCCGCGATATTGTTGTACACGGTATCGGAAAACAGAAACGAGTCCTGAAACACGAAAGCGACGGTGTCCATCAGATCGGCGGTCGACATATCGCGGATATCCACGCCTCCGATGCGGATCGCGCCCATGTTCACATTCCAGAAACGTGGCACCAGATGGGCGACGGTCGATTTGCCGGCTCCCGAAGGACCGACGAGGGCCGTCACCTCCCCTTGGCGGGCGGTGAAGCATATGTCCGCAAGCGCATCGGTGTCGGCAGGTTCCGATCCGTACGAGAAAAAGACATGGTCGAACGTCACGTCGAAGGATGCCGGCCTTCTTGGAATCACGGGTTCCGGCAAGGGCGGCTCCGCCAGGATGCGGTCGAACCGCTCCACGCCTTCGTTGATCAGCCGGATCGTATCCGCGAGGTACACGATCTTGAACATCGGAGCGGCGATGCCCGGCGCCATGACCAGGAAGAACAGCACCGCGGAAGCGACGGTGATGCTGCCCGGATCGCGGTTGAGCAGAAACACGCCGACCGGCAAAATAAACGCGGCCAACGAATTGAGGATGACCTTGAAAGTCAAATTCCCGTTTTGGAACAACCGCGTCAACATTACACCGTGATCGCGGTAGCGGACCATGTCGCGGTAAAATTGCCTGAACGACTGCACGGTCTGCCCGAACACCTTGACGGCCGGCATGCCCCGCACATACTGCACGGCGGAAGCGTTCATCCGCTCCAGCGCATCGAAGGCCGCCTTGAGGGTGTTTCTCGTCTTCGAGCTGCCGAACGACAGGAACTGCGCCGCAATGCCGATGATCATCGGCAAGATGCACGCCAACGCCAGCCAGACATGAAACGAAAACATGACGGCGATCATCAGCACCGCGGTCACCGCCACGTGAACGAGGTCGGGCAATTGATGGGCGATGAACAGTTCGATCTTGTCCACGTTTTCTTCCAACGTCTTCTTGACGGCACCCGTCGAACGGCTGTTCAGCCATCCGAGCGGCAGCTTGCCGATATGGCCGGCGAGCTTGATCCGGAGACCGTACAATATCCGGAAAGCGGCGATATGCGCGATCAGTCCTCCCGCGTACATCGCGGCCAGGCCGGCGGCGAAGCCGATGATGGCGCCGACGCCCCAGCGGATCATCTTCGCCCCGTCGGCCAGCGCCGGGGAAGCCGCGTGTTCCAGCAGCTCTTTCAGAATGAAATAGACGGACACGTAAGGCACCAGCATGCACACGGCGCTGACCGCGGAGAACAGGCCGGATAAGATCAGCAGCCCGCGCTTTTCTCCGGCGATTTCGATGAGCCGCGCGAACCCTTTCTTCCGGTTCATTTGACTTCTCCCCCTATCGCCGTCGGAGACGGGACGGCCGCCTTCCTCCTGACGAACCCGACGAGCAGCGTGAGCCCGATCAGCAGCGCACAGATCGAATACGGAGCGTTCATATGCGCCGTGTACAATGCGGTCCCGGCGGCCGGCCCCAGGAAGGCGCCGCTCCCTTGTATGGACGTGACATAAGAAGCAATGCCGCGTTGTTCATGATCCCGCACCGCGACGGAAGCGCTCGCGCTGTATCCCAGCAGGGCGAACCCGAAGCCGATTCCCGCCAGGATAAAATTCGCGTAGGTGAGCCGCAGGAACGCGAGCAATCCGATCAATCCGAGGGTGACGATAAGCAAGCCGAGACGCAGCATCCGCTCGGGGCGGCGCTTCATATATTTGCCGGCGAAGATTTGGGCGGCCACCACCATCACGCCCGCCACCGCCAGTCCATAGCCGATCAACCGCGCCGTCTCTTCCGAATTCAGCCGGAGCGAATCTTGAATAAAAAATCCGATCGTCACCTGAAGAATGTTCAGCGTCACCGTCAGGAGAAGGCCTGCCCACAAATAATAGCGGATGCGCGGATCGAGCGGCGACAGCGAAGCGCTTGCGCGTTCCTGCCCAGGCCCCGCTTCATTCGGAACGGTCAGCCAGAGCCAAATCTTCATGACGACGAGCAGGGCGGCGGCGGCATACATGGGGGCGGTCAGCCCGACAGAAGCCATGGCGCCGCTTATGGCCGGTCCCAAGACGAAGCCGAGCCCGTTCGCCGTTCCGAACAAGGCCATGCCGCGCGTCCGCGTCTCCGGCGTCGTCCAGCTCATGATGTAAGCCTGCGCGATGGCCGGTATGCCTCCGAAGAAAAAGCCCGAAACGACTCTCAGCGCGAGAAAAATCCAAAAGAGGGCCGACGAGGACTGCACATCGCCATGGCTCCCCGCGTCATCGGCCAGCCAGGCAAAGGCGACCAAGGTCGCCACGTACGCGAGCATGACGAGCGAGAGCATCCGTTTGCCGCTCAGAAAAGTCATCCTGCCCCAAAAAGTTCCGCCCAGTAGCCAGAACAGCCCCGTCGCGGACACCAGGCATCCCGACTGGAACTCGCTCAGCCCCAGGTCGCGGGAAAGCGGACCAATGATCGGATTGAACACCGCAATGGAGATCACGCCGCACAGGACGATCAGAAACATCACGGTAAAATGGGATTTTTTCAAAGCCGTTCATCCTTTCGCGGATTTGTATTCGTTCATTCCGGCATGACGGCGGGTACAAGCCGATGAACCCGAGCCTGTTCGTCAGCCATACGTCTGCCAATTCGACGCCCGCGCGGACGCATCGGCACGAAGAGCTTGTGACCCGTGCCGCAACTGATATTACCCCCTCTACATGAACGCAATTTGAACGAAATGGAAATAAATGTAACGGTTTTCGCGCAGGATCCGTCGGCGAAAAACCCGCTGTTCCAAACAAAAACCGCCCCAAAAGGCGGTTCATCGAAATCGCGTCTCCTGTAACCCTATGATCGAGGTCCTTGGAAAGGACGATGTTGTGAACATGCATAAAGAAGGAGCGAGCGTCCCTGGGGTTGTCGATTTTGGGCGGGCATGCGAAAGGATGAACAACTTTTCCTGGAGAGGACGATGGGGTGAGGCGCATAAAGGTAAGCAACCGTCGTCGGAGAGGACGATGTTGCGGGCAGACGTAGATCGCCGTAAGACGGCGATGTTATGGGCGAGCAGGAGGAGGCTCGACGATGTTCAACGAACATGCGGAAAAGGAGGACAAATCGTCCTCCTTGCCACGACGAAAGTTTCTATTGATTGACCGGGTTACACGTGATTGACCAGGTCACACGGCCGGCAAAATGACGGTCACCGCCGTTCCTTTGCCCAACACGCTGTCGATCTCGACCGAACCGTTGTGCAGTTCGACAACGCGCTTGACGATCGCGAGCCCGAGTCCGCTCCCCCCCGCTTCGCGGTTGCGCGATTTGTCGGCCATGTAAAACCGTTCGAAGACGCGTTTGCGGTCTTTTTCCGCGATGCCGATGCCCGTATCGCGAAAGACGACGCCGACTTCGCCGTTTTTGGACCGAAGCTCGATGAAGATGTCGCCGCCCTCGGGCGTAAATTTGATGCTGTTGCCGAAAATATTCAGCCATACCTGGTTCAACAAATCTTCGTCCGCACGAATTTCCGTTTTGGGAAGATCGAGATGAATGTTCAAGCGCTTCGCCGCCCATTGCGGCTCCGCGGAGACGACCACACGGCGCAGCTGCCGGTCAAGCCGAATGAGCGACGGATGAAAAGGATAATGATTCGAATCGATCGACGCCAGCCTGAGCATGTTTTCGCTGAGCCGGGACAGCCGCATGCTTTCCTGCCGGATAATGTTCAGGCAGCGCAGCTGCTCGGCTTCATCGAGTCCCTCTTTTTGCAGGATGGAAACAAAACCCGAGATGGACGCCAGCGGAGTTTGGATTTCGTGGGACACGTTGGAAACGAATTCCTGCCGCATCTTTTCGATCTGGCTGATCTCGCGGGCCATTTGCTGAAATTGCTCCGACAGGACGCCCAATTCATCCTTGCTCTTCGTCCGGAGAGCGATGTCATAATCGCCTTTGGCCACTTTTCGGGTGGCGGCCGTCAGCGCTTTCAAGGGCTTCACGACGACTCTTGTAAAGATGATGAACTTGAAGCTGCCGATCGTGAGCGCAATCACAATCAAAGCGCCGATCATGGCGAACACGAGGCCGGCATCGGACCGTTCCGGATGGATGACAAGCGCCGCCAGCCCATCCGCCGTGCGCAGAGGAAAACCCATGTACAGGCTCGTCGCCATGGGCAGGATGGAGGTGCGCCTGACGACTTCGGCACCGTCCCGGACGAGAAGAATCTCTTCATCCGTCAGGCGGGGATCGCCGGCCGGACCGAACGCGTATCGCAGCCCGTTCCGATCGTATATCCATAAGGACATGTTCTGCGTTTCGGACAATTGTTCCAAATAGCGGCCGCGCTCGCTCGGCTCCATCCGGGAATAGGCGTCCGCGATCAATTGGCTTCGCATCGCGTACTCGTTCCGGATGAAGTGCGTGACCGGGTTTTTGAACAAATACAGGGTGATCGGGATGGCGAGCAGGAAACCGATCGTTAACGCCAAAATAAAAATCAATAAAATTTTGACATTCAAACTTTTAATCATCGCCGGCCATCTCCAATCGGTATCCGAGCCCCCGCACCGTGACGATGCGAAACAAATGGGTGTAAGCGGCGAAGCGCTCCCGCAGCCGCTTGATATGAACATCAACCGTCCGCTCGTCCCCTTCGTGGTCGAATCCCCATACCGTTTCGATCAACTGCTCCCGCAAAAAGATTTGGCCGGGATAACTGGCAAGCTGATAGAGCAAATCGAATTCCTTGGGCGGCAAATGCCAATTCGCGCCGTCGATCGACACCGTCCCCTGAAGCCGGTCCAGCTTGAAGCTCCCGAGGACGATGCGCTTGTCGGCCGCGATGCGGTACCGGCGCAGCACCGCTTTGATGCGAACCACAAGCTCCTGCGGGTCGAAAGGCTTGACCAGGTAATCGTCGGCGCCCAAGTCGAATCCTTTGACCTTCTGGCTGGTCTCGTGCTTGGCCGTAATCATGATGATCGGCAGTTCCGGGTTTAACCGCCGCAGTTCGCGGCACAAATCCCACCCGTCCATGACCGGCATCATGACGTCAAGCACGACCAAATCCGCGGGCGATTTTTCCATTTCCGCCAGCGCCTCGCGGCCGTTGACCGCTCCCCGGACACGATAACCTTCCCGGCTTAACACGAACAAAACCATTTCCTGCATATGCGCATCGTCTTCCACCACAAGAACACTGGTCATGATCACACCTCTTTACTTGTCCGGCCTGATGATTCATTATAGCATTAGGGATTCGGATGGCGCATCCGTATCGCTGCCATTTGGGGGTGAACCAATGAAAGTTTTCATTTTCGGCGGGACCGGTTTTTTGGGAAGGGAACTGACCGGAGAACTGCTCTCCGGCGGATACAAGGTATCCGTGATCACGAGAAACCGGCGGTTGTCGGCGGACAAGTTTCCGAATCAAGTGGAAATGATCGAGTGGGATTATTCATCCCCGCTGTCGTCCATGGGTGATGTTCAGGAAATCGATGCCGTCGTCAATTTGGCGGGAGAATCCATCGGCCGCCGCTGGTCGAATGCGGTCAAACAAAACATATTGGACAGCAGAATCCATACGACTCGCTCGATCGTCAACGCCATTCACGAGGGGGCGATCAAGCCCAAAGTTTTCATCAACGCTTCAGCCGTCGGATATTACGGCCCCCGCCGGGATGAAACGATTACCGAAAGTGCGGAGCCAGGACACGATTTTCTCGCGGACGTGTGCCGGCAATGGGAAGCGGAAGCGTATAAGGTCGACAATGGCTATACCCGGGTGGTGACGTTGCGTATCGGGGTCGTATTGGGCCGTCAAGGCGCTCTGGCGAGAATGGTCACGCCCTTCAAGTTCTACGTGGGCGGCCCTCTGGGCAAAGGGAACCAATGGTTTCCGTGGATTCATGTGGCGGATTTGACCCGAATGGTGCGCTTCATTATCGAACATGATAAGATCGCCGGACCGGTGAACGGAACATCCCCGGCGCCGGTAAGAATGAAAGATTTCGCGAAGATTTTGGGAAAAGTTTTACACAGACCGTCGTGGCTCCCTGTCCCCGAATTTGCGCTAAAGACGGCCTTGGGCCAAATGTCCGAAATGCTGCTGCACGGTCAAAGGGCGGTCCCCCAAAAAATGCGCGACCATGGTTTTGAGTTTGCCTTTTCAGATTTAAGATCCGCACTGGAGGATGTATTGGGGAAATGAAAAGTCTCAAATGGTTTTTCCTCGTCACGGATATTGGCTTTATTGTCTATTGGACCATCACCGCCGTTCATCTGATTCCCAAGGAGGTTCTTTTTAAAGACTATGACAACCCCATATTAATGGCATGGAACTGGTCCTTCCTGCCCCTGGATTTATTCATCTCGGCGACAGGATTGGCAAGCCTGCACTTCTTTAAACGAAACCGACCCCAATGGAGGAGCCTGGCGCTTATATCGTTAATTCTCACGTTTTGTTCGGGATTGCAAGCGATCGCCTTTTGGGTCATTCGAAATGATTACAATCTCGCATGGTGGCTGCCGAATTTGTTTTTGTTCCTCTATCCCTTGTTTTTTATTCCGAGATTGATGATGAACAGGGAAAATTAATGGAAGCGGGCATTCCGGGCACATGCACGGCAGTCCTTTGCCGCGCGGGTTTTGACGATGTCAGTTTCTTGTCTTCCAGCGTCTTCGATAATAAAGCCAGGCGCCCCCCAAAACCGCAATGATCAAAACAGGGTAAAGGACGGCATTCGATGGATGGGATCCTGCGAGATCTTGTTGCGATGCAAACGCATTTTTATAGCGTTCCATTAACATGCGCTGAAACTGCTCTTTACTCAACGAACTGCTGCGGGTTTTGTTTGCGTCCGACGGTTCCAGCTTTCGAATGGTACCGGTGTTCTCCGCGTACACGTAGTACGCATCGGCCGGAAATTCATGAATGATCATTTCGTTTTCTTCCAAATTCAAAAGTCCGTTCGGCAGCTCGGGAGGGTACCCGACGGCAGCGAATTCAAAACGTCCGTCCGCCGTTTGCCGCGTGCCGATCGCGTTGACCGGCCGGCCGTCCTGAAAAATGACCGCAACCCACTGCGACGGTTGATCCGTTGTCATGTCGTCAGTTCTCCCCAGGGCAAAGTCCGCGTTCAAGCTGTATATCGGGTAGAGTTCGCTAAAGGTGATGCTTCCCTTTTTCCCAAGGAAGCCCCAACCGCTCGGATCATCCGAAAAAACCACGTCCTCGACGATCCGGCCGAAATGTTGTTCCGCAAACTCCTTTGCGCCTTCCGGCGGCGGATTCGCACCAGCCAAAACATGTTGTCCCCCCATCAGAGGAACTCCAATCAAAAACATCAGCAGCGCCATTACCGAAACCCGTCGGCGGAATTTGGACATTGGGATCCCCCTAATTTTTCATATGGCGATTGTTTGCGTCCGATCCATATTCTTCATTCTCTCTGACGACGAAAAATGGAAAAGGTTTCATGTTTGCACCCCCATCTAAATAAAAAGAGAACGTCCCATAAGGACGCTCTATTGGAAATGTGCGCACAGATTCCCCGGCTTGCAGCCGGACGATGATGCAGCCGCTTCATACCAATGAAGCCAGGTCCATCGAAAGCTGTTGAACCGGAGGCCGAACTGTCTTTTCCAACAAATACAGAAAAGAAGGCCGGGGTTCGCCCAAAATTTCCTTGCAAATCAGGCCGTCTTTGTGAAATTCTTGCAGCCGCAAGGATAATATGCGCGGAGTGATCCCTTCCAGCGATTGCCGAATTTCCTGGAATCTGGTGTGGTTGAAGTTCAGCGACAGCAGGATGGGGATGCCCCAAACCTTGTCGGACAGCCTGCCTTGTCCGATTCGCTGCTCGCTGAGCTGAACGGCGCGAGCCGCTTCGCGATATAGCCGTCCTTTTTCCGTAAGCACGTATTCAGGCAACAGCGGATGTCGCCGATCTCCGGGGGACAGATGAAGCAGCAAACCGTCCTCTACCATCTTCTTCAAGTTCGCACTGAGCCGGGAAGGGGCGATATTCAGCTTGTTCTGCAGGGGCGTAAACCGGCCTCCATTCCCTTCCATCGCCAACAAGATCGGCAAGGTCCATTGCCCGGTTAGTTCGCGGCTAAGCCTCAGGACCTGTTGTTCCTTATTCAAAGTACGGCGAGGGTTTCGGCAAGCATCAGGTTATGCCCATCGGGATCGACGAAGGTTGCGAGTTTGGCCATGCCGGGCACATGTTCCACTTCGCCGATGAAAGCGACGCCGTTCGCCTCCAGTTGTTTCATGGCTTCTTCGATATTGATCACTTCAAATACCGTCGAAGAGGTGGCCGGTTCCACCGTCTGCGCTTCCGAAAACCCAATGACACAATCCTTGGTGTTCGTGTTGACCATTGCCATGCCGTTGGCCGGATCGTGAAAAATGACTTCAAAACCAAGCTTGCCGGAGTAAAATTCCAATGTCCGCTCCAAGTTGGATACGTTGTACCATACGCTCACGCCCGATCGATACATGGGGTCGACCTCCTGTAACATAGATTTTACTACCGATAATATACCATAGTATAAAATCGGTAGTAAAGTGCCTTTAGAGCCAAGCCATTCTTATTCTTTGGCGGCACCCTCTTCACGCCGCAAAAACGCCAAGATGTCGTCGGCTAAATCTGTAAGCGTATGGCCCGCCTCCGGTTCAATCACATGGCCGAGTTCATGGCGCTTCCGTGAAGCAGGATCAACACCGGCGCCTCTTTTTCGCCTGTCGCGATCGCAAACGCCTTCCCAAAACGGGTATCCACATGGACCCGCTCATGGGGAATCCGCATGCGGCCAAGAAAAGCGTCATACGCGTTGAATACGGCGTTTTGGCCCTCGACGGTTTTGAAAGCCGAAGTATGGGGCATGATGATTTCCCTCCCCTACGATGCGATCAGCCAGCCCACGGCCTCTTCCGCATCGGCAAACAGGCGAAACGTGCGATGCTCGGCCGCCATTTCCTGAAACCGCTCGGGAAAATGCTGCCCGCCTTTGAGGACGACAGCCGCCTTGATCTGGTAATTGGCAAGTTTCTGGAGCACGGCGCCGGCAAGTCCCGTCCTCAACCGGACAAAATCGTCCGAAAACCGATCCCCCTCCAAAACGACGGCGTTCGTGTCATGGTCCACGCACAGCGAAATGATGTCGGCCGCATCTTGTTCCCGTTGAAAGAGCGGGTCGCCGCTTGTGATGTAAAGGTACCTTTTCCCCTGGCTTTCCAATAGTTGATAAGTCATCGCTGATCCCTCCTCGATATTTGCTTTTTGTACCGCGACCTCCGCCGCAACGCCCCCCTCTTCCGGCAGCGCCGCGATGAAGGCTTTGACCTTTTCGATCCACTGCAGTTCGCCGGAATAGAAGGACCTTATATTCTCGCGGATCAAATCCAGGAACATCGTTTTGCCGGATGATTGTTGTTCCGCAAAATAGCCTTTTTCGAGTTCCCGTTCGGACATGGCGGCCTGCATCCGGACGACATCGGCGTAGGAGGCCAGCAGGTTTTCCAAATCGCCGCGCGTCAATCGATCGGCCAATGCCAGTTTGAGCAAAATTTGCTTTTTGAATACCGGTTCCTCGGTAGCGGAAAGCAGCCAGTTTTTCAGCTCATGGAGGCCGGCGTCGGTGATGGTGTAAATATATTTGGACGGAGAGCCGTCTTGATGCCGCACCTCTTTGGTCACCCACCCTTCGTCCGACAATTCGGCGAAAGCTTTGTAGATCTGGTTGTTGTTGCCGGACCAATGCATGAAAGGCGTGTTCTGAACGATTTTTTTGATTTCATATCCGGTCAAGGGTTCCCGGTTGAGAAGTCCCAGAATGACATGGTGCAGTGACATGGCAAATTTCCTCCCAAACGACTCAATAGTATCATATGTTACTAATAACATATGTTATGAGTAAAATCAATAGGCTTTTGATTTTCGCCAGAAAACTTAATGCGGTTGGAAATGGATGCTCATGAAAAAACCGCCCTTTGCGGGCGGTAAAAAAGGGGCTGTCCCCGAAGGTCACGCCAATCGTGACCTCAAGGAAACAGCCCCTGTGTCTGTTTTTTGTTACTCCGGAATGTAATCGGACGCCGTATCGATGCTGATCGTTTTCGTTTGAGCGTCCCAAGCCACGCCAATGTTGAACGCTTCGGCAATGTCGCGCAGTTTGAAGTAATTGTTGCCGCCGATCTTGTAGGCGGTCAAATAAATCTCTTGACCGTCCTTATAAATGGTGGACGTGGTCAATTTTCCAATGGTCGGCTTCAGCCCGGACGCTACTTCCAGCTCCCCGCCGACAGGCGTGTAAGCGGAGCCCGAAATCAGCAGAATGGCGTTGTTTTCCGCGTCCCACGTCACTTCGAATTGTTTTTCCGACCCGTTGACCGCCATGGCGATGTCGCGCAGTTTGAAGTAGTTGTTCCCGTTGATATTGTAAGCCGTGAACTCCACTTCTTGGCCGTTCACCAAGACTTTGGCGGACGTCGGTTTGGCGTTCACTTCCGCTGCCGGTGCCGGAGTTTCCTGTTCTACCGGCGCCGTATCTTCATTGTCCTCTTGAGGTTGTTCGGCAGATTCACCGTTTTCGCCCGGCACGACCTTGAAGTAGATCGTGCGCTCATACCCTTCTTCCCAAATATCCAGCGCGTAGAAAGAACCCGGGAAGAAATCTTCAAGCGATTCAAACGTGAATACCGCCGTGGTGCCTGCTTGCACATAGTTCAACAGGTCCTCAGATTCTTCCACTTCCCAAAAAGCCGGTGCCGGATAATAGTTTCCATCTTCTTCATCTACAGCATAAAACATCATGGTTGCGGCGAAATCGATCTCCGGCGTGAAAGTCAGCGTCGCGCCTTCCGGCACCAACGTAAATTCCAGTTCGTATACTTCCACTTCATCTGTCACAAAGTTATAAAATGTAATGGTTCCCTTCTCCTGCCCGAGAGTTTCCGAGACCGTGAACGTGTACGGCAACTCTTCCGCCTGCACTGCGCCGATATTGACGCCAAACAGCGCCAATGCCACCATGAAGCTTGCCACGACTGCTGAAAGGATCCTTTTCACGACAAAACCTCCATCTAGTAAGTAGTATGTAGTATTTGTTATGAGAGCAAAATGCTCCGATAACCGATCCATCCGAGGTTCGTTCTATCCGACGGCGCTATGAAATCGCTCTCCGCGCGATCCGGACCGACACTCGGCGCCGCGGCGGAAGAAAAATCTTCCATTCCAAGTCAGGATTATACCATGACCAAGGTCCTGATTCAAAACAAATTTCACCCTTCTTCGATGTTTTGTGACGAATTTCACATTTTTCGAGGAAAAAATAGACAAATAGGCGCCGCTCGGTGGCGGGGGTGTACTTTCAGCCAACTTCCTGCCCTGGAATTGCTGCATTTATTTCCATATCGCGATTTGTCGTGTACATTAAGAGTATCGGTCACATCGAATATACGGGGTGTTCAAGATTGAGAAAAACGGAAATTGCTCCTTGGACGGAAAAATGGCTGGATTTATACCGAAAGGAAGAAGTCTTATTGCGATCCGTTTTCATGAATGAATGGCTTGAAATCCATCATATCGGAAGCACTTCCGTTCCCCAGATTGGGTTTGCCAAGCCAATTATCGATATTCTGATTGTCGTCAAGGATATTTTGAAGGTAGACGAATACAACGAACAAATGATTCGTCACGGCTACGAGCCGCGGGGAGAACAAGGCATTGCCGGCCGGCGATATTTTCCGAAGGGCGGAGACCGCAGAACTCATCACGTACATATTTACGAAGCGGGAAATCTCAACATCGAGCGCCATTTGAATTTTAAAGAATATCTGATGAATCATCCTGACGAAGCCAGGAAATACGGGGAATTGAAATTGCGCTTGGCCCGACAATCACCGGATCATGTTCGTGAATATCAGGCAGGAAAAGAAGCCTTTTGCGCCGAAATTACGGAGAAGGCGATGAAGTGGGCGTCCGAAAGAAAGAGAAAGAACATGAAGGAGGAGTACCGGGGATGAGGGTTAGGGTTGGTGTACAAGCCGTTATTATGGAAAACCATAAGATTCTGGCGATCAAGAAACGGGACGATGATTCCGGTGACGCGTATTACATTCTCCCCGGCGGGAAACAAGAGTTTGGCGAAACATTGGAGCAAGCGGTTTGCCGCGAAGTATTCGAAGAAGCGGGAATCGCTGTCGACGTGGACGAGTTGTTGTTCCTGAGAGAATATATTGGAACCAACCACGAAAATGCCGAAACGGACCAACATCTGCACATCGTCAGTCCCATTTTTTTATGCAGCATAAAGCCCGGAAATGGCCTCCCTTTCACTCCCTCAAATCCAGACCCCGACCAAATCGGGATCGAATGGATTCCGGTCCACGAGTTGGTCAACAGGCGGTTTTATCCGAAAGAACTCGTCCCCCACCTCATTGCAGTTGCTCATGGAAATAAACCGAGCCGCTGCTATGTTGGCGATATCAACTAATGGGAGGTTCACGTTTGCATAAAAAAGAAGCAGCCCCGGAAACGGACCGCTTCATTCTGGACCGAGTCAATATTCTAAGCTCACGAGGGCGCCTTATATTTTTTTCACCGGACGCAGCACCGCATATCCGTATCCTTCCGGAAAATGCCGCTGGTAATCCTGCTTCGCCTCTTCATCCCATTCGTAGCCCATTTCTTTGGGATCGAAGTTCCATGCCGTTTCTTCCACCGCGCTCATCACGGCGCCATTGTCCCGCAAGTAGTCGAAAGGCGGATGGAAAAAGACCAAATATTCCGATTCCGGAATCACCCTGCATTCCATCTTTTCCGGAACGGGGCCGTCGTACTCGAGGGGAACGGGGATGCCATACAAATACCCTTTCCGGCCGTTCCGGTAAAACCATCCCCCGGTTTGCCCCAGCTGCCCAGGGAGAGTTTGGTTGGACATACTCTCCAACGTGCCGCAAATTTCATCGCAGGAGTGCCCGTTTTCCCAGAAACTCATGTAATCTGCGGCGGAAAGATCCCAAATGCCGATAAATTTGTGCGCCGGAATGAACTCCACTTTGATCTGCACCGGCTGCAAACGCGCTTCGCTCATCCGATCCCGCTCCTTGATCCCATAATGATAAGGCGAGAACACTTCCTGACGAATCGCCAACGGGATAGGTCTCGGATCTTTTTGGTAGGCGGCGGGAGTCATCTGAAACGCCTTATAAAACGCCCGCGTAAACGCCTCTTGCGAGGAAAATCCGTACTTTACGGCAATGTCCAGAATTCGCTGGTTCGTATCGCGCAGTTCCAGGGCGGCGCGGCTGATTCTTCGGGTCCGGACGTAATCCCGCAACGTCATCCCTGTCAATTGGTTGAACTGCCTGGAACAATAGTAGGGCGAATACCCCAAATGTTCCGACATCTTCAACAGCAATGAATGTTCCGTTAAATTTTCCTCCAGCCAATCCACCATTCGTTGGACCATCTCGTTCCATTCGTACATGGAAGTCCTCCCTCCTTTCCCTTTGATCATACCACCGGCGGCTTTCGCATATTTGATTCGAGTTGCACAATGTGGAACCGCTGTGATTGGAGCGGGCCGGCACAGGCACCCACCTGCCTGTGTCGGGTGCCGAAGAGCACGAGAGCGTGGAACGAAGAAAAAAAGCCCGCGCTTCCGCAAGGCCGGATTTATCCCAACTGTCCATCATTGTACCGGCAAACGAAAAACATCTCCCGGCATGAACATTAATCGGACTGCACGAAACCATCCAACCGCTCCTGGATCGCCACCAAACCATCCGCCGCCCTGCCCTTGATGAAAACGTCGAACCGATGCTCATAACCGGTTTCTTCCGCATTGATGAAAATCAAACGGCCGCCGGTCAGGAAAGGCAGCTGATTCACCGGCGCGACTTGCAAGCTGGTTCCGATCACCAACACCAGATCGGCCTCTTGGATGGCGTTCAAGGATGCGTGCCAAGCTTCCGAAGGCAAAGATTCGCCGAAAAGCACCACATTGGGGCGAAGCTTGCCGCCGCAGGAGCATGGTTGTTTCCGCAAAAACGCCGATTCCGCATGCGGCGCGCCACACGTGTGACAACGGTATCGGCGGATCGTTCCGTGCAGTTCGTACACGGTTCGGTTTCCCGCGATTTGATGCAGGCCGTCCACATTCTGGGTGCACACGCAGGCGAGTTTGCCCGATTTTTCCCACTCCGCCAAAATGAAATGTCCTTTATGGGGGACAATGTCTTTCAACTGCGTGATACGCATCGAATAAAATTCATGAAAGAGATCGTAATTGGATTCCAGTGCTTCGACGGTCGCGACCGTTCTGGGATCGATATTTCGCCACCATCCGCTCGAAGAGCGGAAATCTTTGACGCCGGAGTCCACGGAAAGCCCGGCGCCTGAAATCAGCACCATGTTACGGGCATCTCGGATGAGCAGCGCCGCACGATAGATCGGATCGTCCCGTTCGGGAAGTCTCTTGTCCGGTGCCAACTAGTCCACCAGCAATGCATTGGCGATGATTTTATCAAATTTGCGAATATCGATCCCTTTTTGCAGCTTCACTTTGATGTGGCCCGCTTTCGTCCACAACTCCACCTCGGCGTTAAAGTCAAGCAGCCTTCCGGCGTTTTCCGTGGACCACATGTAAATGGAAGAATAGGGCAGCGAGTAAATCTCCACCTTTTTTCCGGTCAAACCTTGCGCGTCTCTCACGATCAGCCGTTTGTTGGTAAATACGGCGGTGTCCCGAAAAGTTTTATAAGCCGCGATCGCGGTTTCTCCGGCCACCAGCAGTTCACTGACATCCTGCGGAATGGGACATTCCGAAATCAGCGTCCATTCCAAAATGCTGTTCGCTCCCACCACTTTCCCCTCCTTGATACGTCCTATTGGATATTTTCGGCGCGTTCGTCTCCTATCCCTTTTTTCTGAAGTTCAAGCCAAGTCGCAAGACGGACATCCCGATCCTGCAGGAAATCTCTTGAACCTAACGCGTATATAAGGATTTATAATGGGCAAATAGAAGCTGTCGATTTCGTGAGGATCACCGTCAGGGGCATCTCTCGCGGGCATGGGTTCCATAGGGTGCATTTTTGCATTCCATTTGAACCGTTTTCCCCAGATCTAGGCAAATGTAATGTAAATTTGCACTCTATGAGCCTTTTCCGGCACTTCATTCTCGAATATGATGTATTTTTACACTACATCACTTTTCAATCTCTATATCTCACGTACACGCTCGCCAGTTTAACCGGTACATAACCGATCATTCCGCCGATCGTGTTCAAAATCAAATCATCGACATCAAAGCTGCCGAATCGAAAAACAAGCTGCAGCAGTTCGTAAGTCAAACTCAACCCAAACGTCGCAATCCCGATCTTTTTCATACTTTGAAACTTGCCGGACCATAACGAAACCATGAACCCGAACGGAATGAATCCGATGATATTCCCCATGAGATTTTGAACGCGGATGTTGAAGTTGATGTCATTCGCCAAAAACAAATAATTCGCGATCGTCTTGAACGGAACAAAATTGTGGCTGTTCCAGTACGGACCCCCGTAACGGAAGGCAAAGCGATCCATGATGTCCGAAATCGCCAGGTGTTTGAACAGAATGAATTTTGTCAGGATGAACAAATACAGGCCGAATGCAACGGTTAAACCGATTTTCACGATCCATTTCATTTACGAGAACTCCCGTTTTTTAACTTTCAAAAATCCTGTTCTTCCACCAGACGATGGCAGATGAACGTGGAGATGCTGTGCACGAACGAATACGTCCTCTATTTCGACATAACCAAAAAAGCTCCTGCCGGGAGGAGCTTCGTACCGAAGACCATTTCCTGATCTTACCGCCGCCATCTCTATCCTATGGCGTCCATCACGTCCACCTTCTTTTCCCTTCGAACGATATAAAGGGATGCCGACACGCCGGCGACGAACACAAGGCCGCAAACAAAGGGTTCCATCCCCGGGATGCCCGTCGTTCTGTAAACGATATTTTCCAGACTGAAAGGATTGACAAAAACAAAACCGCAAAGCAGCGCAAGTACGCCAAAAACGGGAATGATCTTCAGGATCAGGGTGATCAGGTTGCGGCTGAGCCTCGAGAGGACAAACGCCAAAGCCGCCGTACCCAAACACAGAACATAAAGCAGGACAATATAAATGACGAGATATTGCCCATAGGTCATCTCAAACCAGAAGGTGTACGAGTTCAGAAAAGAGGTCAGGCCGCTGTTCCAAAATACCCATGTTCCGTTCGTGGCGTAAATCGCCCCGAAAACGACAAGCAATAGCGTCGTGAGCAGAAAAGCCGAGAGCAGAACGGCCGCAAGCTGCTTTTGCAAAATGCTCCTTCCTTGCTTCGCCGTATATTGCAGCAGATGGACATTCCTTGCGCGGTCGGTGACGATGAGCGGGGAAACCAGCGTCAGTACCGCCAGGACCGACAATATGGCCAGGTTTACGGAATATGCCACCGTATTTTCATATACGTGCCAATTCATGATGTTTCGGTATTCTCCCGTCTCCATAATGGCGGCAAGGCGGTCCCTTTCCTTTTGGTTTGCGGCTTCCGACATCAAAATCGGCCATGTATATTGCGGATAATGGCGATAGTGGTTCTCGATCCATTCGAGGGCCTGCATCTTGAATTGGGCAAAGCCGCCTTCTTCCCCCAGCAATGTCCAATAGGCGATATTTTCGGCTTCGGTCAGTTGATCGCGCCCACGCAACTTTTCATAATCTTCATAGGAAAATATGCCGGCAGCGGCAAAGACGGGATTGCTTTGGATATGCATTTCCATCTCGGCGATTAATTTTGCTCGGGTTTCCTGTACAAACTCGGCATATTCGTCTTCTTCCAGCGTCAGGCCGTAGCGCTGCAGCAATTCGATGCTGTATCCCACGTCTTCGGTCATCGGATGGCCGTTGGGAAAATTTTCGATATGGAAACTGAGAAAAATCGAATAATACAACGTGCAAAGCAATGCGATAACGAGAAGGATTTTGAGATTCCAAATCTTTTTCATCTCATGAAAGACCATGCTCATGCCAAATTCCTCTTTCTGAAACAGAGTGCCGAAAACAGGCAGAAGGCGGCCAAAACCACCAAGGATACAAAGAGCCCAATCGTTTCGAAATGCGCCCAGAGGATGTCTATGTCGCCGTCGGTAAACCACAGGCCATGTTTCAGCCACAGCCAAACCGGGGAAAGCACGGCCGAATATTTGACGGCGGGTCCCATCGGCCAGGTTGAAGGCATTTGTACGGGAACGGCGATACAGACCGCATGGGCCGCAAGAAAAACGAGAAACGCGATGTAGCTGTTGCGTATCCATATTCCCATGCCGAAGGCGAGCAGCGAAAAGCATAACACCACGCCCGCGCCCGCTGCGAGCATGGCCAGAAGATAAGTCAAGACACTGAAGCTGTACCATGTCACAAAAGGCCGGTTACCTGCGATCAAATCCACCCTGTAATTGAACAGGCTGGATACGCTGCTCCGCCAAACGTCACCATATTCGTTCACGCCGAAATAAACGAGGAGAGTGAGCAGCGCAAGAAGAGCGTAAGCGCCGAGTCCCGCCGACAAAGAGGCGGCCAATTTGGGACGTAAAACCGCGCGGCCTTTTTTGGTGGAATACACGATATGCCCGGTTCGAAAAATGTGCTCGTATCCCACCGAGAGCAAGGCCAGAAGAACCGCAACGAGCGCCCCCTCGGTCAACAGCCAACCCAACAGCGTGTTGAACAGAAATTGATGGCGGGAATAGGTAACCCCCGCAAAATAAAGGGTCAGACTTTCGTCGTTCTTTGCCTTTTCATCGACGACCTTCTGCAGCGCCGCATACTTGTCCCGCATCGCCTCGGCAAAATAGCCCGTCGTCCCGGCGGCGGCGATGTACCTTTCCCCGATGTTCCTCGTTTCGTACCCGTCAAACACGTCGGTCACGCCGTCCGTTTCCGCCTTGAGCCGCTCCAGATGCTGCGAAGCCCGATCGCCGCTCGCCGTCATTTGCGAGAGCTTTTCATAAAAGGATGGATCGAGCACAACCCCGGTTTGTTCGGATGCGGCGCCGACATCGTCCGCGTACTCGTCAACGGAATGGCCGATGATGAACAGGTTGAACAGCAGGCAGACGGCGAGAAATCCCCATACGGCGGCCGATGAGAGCAGCTTTTTCAACTCAAGCCGATAAATGAACATCACATCACCTGATCCCGGTAAACGTACAAAAACACGTCCTCCAAATTGGGCGTAACCGGCCGGGCCGCCTCCGGGCATCCGGTTTCACAGACAAACCGGACCAGCGTGCGCCCGTCCTCTTGCCGCTGCGTCAACGGAAAATGCGGCTGCGCGACGCTTTCGATCTCCCAGGTTTCATAGACTTTGCCGCTCAACGTATGGCAAATGTTGGCGGGCGAATCGTTGCAAAACAGCTTGCGATCCTTGAGCATAATCACGCGATTGGCAATCGTTTCGATGTCGGACACAATGTGCGTCGACAAAATGACGATGCGGTCCTTGGACAGCTCGGAAATCAAATTGCGGAAACGCACCCGCTCTTTCGGGTCGAGCCCGGCCGTCGGTTCATCCAATATCAAGATCTTGGGATCGTTCAGCATCGCCTGCGCGATGCCCACCCGCTGGATCATGCCGCCGGAAAATTTCCGCATTTTGGTATCCATCACATCGCCGAGCGAAACCAGCTGCAGAAGTTCCGGCACTTTGCGGCTCGCCGTCGAGCGGTCAATCCCTTTCAGCGCAGCCAGATAGTGAAGAAACTGGCGGGGGGATTGATGTTTGTAATAGCCGAAATCCTGCGGCAAATATCCGATGACTTCGCGGTATCGTTCGCCCAGCTTGGCAATTTCCATGCCCTCCCACAAAATTTCACCGCTTGTCGGGAAAAGCAGGGTGGCCAGCATTTTGATCAGTGTCGTTTTTCCGCTGCCGTTGGGGGAAAGCAAACCGTAGACACCGCCGGTGAACTCGATCGTGATATCCTCCAGGGCGGTAAACGTCCCGTATTTTTTCGTCACATGATTAACCGCCAACATAAGAAGCTACCTCTCTTTGTGGAATGGTGATGAGCTTTTGGAGTTCCCGCAGGAACAAGGCCAATGCGACAGCGGCGATCAATGCGGTGATCGCGACCGGCACTTGGGCCAAAAACGATTCCCACTGTTTTTTGAACAGCCAAATCGGCAAAGGGCCGACGGCCATCCAAAGCCATACGGGAGCCCAATGCATCCATCTCGAATGGAAATAGCGCATGACCGATATGCCGAGAAACGAGAACAGGAACAAAGCGCAAAGGGAAAGGGACAACGCCCTGAAGAAGCTGTTCATGTCCGAAAACCGGATGAACAGATTGGCCAGCGTGCAAAGCACCGTGCCCATCAGCGAAAAACACAGCACGCGGAAGGCGGCAACATGCCGGACCGTATATTTGCAAGTCATTTTCAATTCGTACAACTTGCTCATCCGTTCCACCGTTTCGCTCAGCAGCACGACGAAAATGAAAAATACGGGCGCCGATGCGAACAGGACGGTGTATTTGTACTGATCGTACGGCAGCGGGAACAAGGCGATAAACCCGATCATCAACGCGACCGAGATGATGATCGGCTGTGCCGTGTTCAGAAAGAGGTGACGGAATCCGAGCGCGCGGTACATGTCGGTAAAGTGCCGCCAAAGGCTCTTGGGCTTGGTCAGCCCATGGGACAAAATCAATTCGATGGACCTTTCCTTCTCCTCCCGGGAAAGCTCAATCATATTCACCCTGGAACTCCTCCTTGAGCAGCTTCAACAAGCGATAATACTTGGATTTGACCGTGGATTCCGGCATACCGAGAAGCGCCGCGATTTCCGCAAACGTATATTCGCCGAAAAACTTCAGCCTGAAAATTTGCTGCAAGCTCACTTCCAATGAACGGATGTACCGTTGCACCCGCGTCCATAAATCTTTCGTTTCAATCCGGCGCGTGAACTCGGATTCGTCGGGGACGTCGATCTCTTCCATACGGAGAACGCGACTGTTTTCCGCCGCCCGGCTGCGGTAATAATCAATGGTTTTGTTGGTCGCAATGCGATACAGCCAAGTTCGAAAACTCGCTTTTTTGGCGTCGTAGTTTCCCATCGATTGCAGCACGGCAATAAAAATGTTCTGGGTTACGTTCATGGCGGTGTGCTTGTCGGAGGTTTGCTTGTACACATACGCATAAATTTCGTCAAAATATTTTCGGATCAACCGGTCGGCGGCGGCCCTGTCGCCCGTTCTCTGTATTTTCCGTATCAGCCGGATTTCTTCCTCCAAAGTGACCCTTCCTTTGCCTGTCCTTCTACTTATGTATTCGATTCTAATAAGCAAATAGTCTCAATCAACATGAATTTTTTTCGCACGTATAAAACGACAAACTCCCGAGCCATACACGGCATCGGGAGTGTTTGAAGCCTTTGTGCGCGGAGACGCGTCGCGCGGAAGCGACGGCGGAACGGGGTTGGGGCTCACGATTACCAAAAAAGTGATGGAATGGCACACCGCCTAACGGCGAATAAGTCCCGCCGCACGAAGCGGACCTTTCACCGTAAGGACGGATAATATCTTGGCCATTTCCTCCGGCGTTTCTTTGCAGCCGTGATCCAACCACGTTTGGATCACACTGAGATGCGCGCCGGATATATAAGAGGCGAGAAATTCAGGCGGTACTTGCATTTGCTCCGAATCGACCAGTGAGGCCGCCGTTTTTTCATATAACAGTTCCCACGTGGTTTGTTTCAGCTTCGATTGAAAATAGGGGTCGCCTTTGGGGCTGAGCAGCGCTTTTAACATCTCTCGGTTTCGATCAAGATATTGGAAAATGTCAATGGCAATCGGGAGCGAATCGCTCTCGAAGCCGGCGGTTTTCCGGAACGGATCATGTTTTTTCGCAATGTCGACGATGCCTTCCAACAGTTCCGATTCATAGCTGGACAGGCAATGGTATTTGTCCTGGTAATGCGCGTAAAACGTGCCGCGGTTAATTCTCGCTTTTTCCGTAATATCTTTAATCGTCATCGCTTCAAAACCTTTTTCTTCAATCAGTTGAACAAATGCGTTTTGGATCGCCTCGCGCGTTTTCACCACGCGCAAATCTTGCTTTTTTTCCATCGCGACCGCTCCTTGTCCGACATGTTTTACGCTTTCTGACCGACACTTTTTTCCCGTCTGTCGGTTAACCGGCAAATCGCCTTACATTGCTCATTGTCTTGGTTGTATTTTCATTTTATACTAAACACGCCGATAAATAAACAACATCGTGTTGGGTATGAGCGAAAATGAACAATCCATTTTTCGGAGGACGGGAGATCTATGGGGATTATTGACAAGCTGGCCAAAAGTATCGCTACGCGCGCGAAGGCGGTCGAGAAAACCAAAGTGGCGGAACATACGTTGAAACTGTCGATCAAGCTGGAGAAAGCCAACGCCTTTTCGTATCGGCCCCAAGATTTTTTGCGAATCTTTGTCGGGGCGGACACGCAAGGGCCTTTAAGAGACCGTGTGCGTTCCTACTCCATTTGGAACTTTGATGATCAGACGCAAATCATCGATCTCGCGGTATGCACGTTTTCCGACGGACCCGGAGCCCAGTGGATCAAAAACGTAAAAATCGGCGACGACGTGTATTTTATGAAGCATCCCAGCAACCTGATCGTCCCCGATGATGCTGCCGATGCCGTGATGATCGGCGATATTACGGCGCTTGGCCATCTGTACGGTCTGCGTCGCTTTTACCGGAATCCGGATCGTGTCACAGGTATGATTGTCGGCCAAAATCCAGCCGATTTCTTTTCGGATATCGACGGAAAATTGCCGTTTACGTTTATTACCGCTCCGTCCCAACCATATCACACCATCATTCCCGCCATTGAAGAGGCGCTGCCTCGGCCCTCGAACAGCACGACCATTTACGTTGCGGGCGACGGCGAAATGTGCCAATTGCTGTTCAAGCATCTGAAAAATCAATTGGGGTGGAGCGGCAAGCAAGTCAAAGTGAAGCCGTTTTGGATGCGAGGCAAAAAGGGCTTGGAGTAAACACGGCCTCTCGTGTGCTGGCGAACCCGGCGCCATGATCGCGGAAGCTTGGCGATCCAATTTTCCTCTTGAAAAAAACATCGCCCATGTGCTATGCTCGTCGGAAATATTTTCTGGGAGTTGAGCATATGGGCACTTCCAACATCGACCCCCTATTAATCGAATTACCGGAAAGTTTCGAAAGCGAGCGCCTGTTGATCCGCGCGCCGTTGTGGGGAGATGGAGCGATGATCAACGAGGCCGTCAGAGAAAGCATCGAGGAATTGCGTCCGTGGATGCCGTGGGCGCAAACCGTTCCCACGATCGAGGAATCCGAAGCGGAAATACGGCGCGCCAGATTACGATTTCTCGAGCGTAAAGATCTGAGACTGCTTTTGCTCGACAAAAAGACGGGACAATTCGTGGGCAGCAGCGGTCTTCATCGCATCGATTGGCAGGCGCGCAAGTTTGAAATCGGGTATTGGGTGCGCACGTCTTTGGCCAAACAAGGTTACGTGACCGAAGCCGTCCGTGCGATTGCCGACTTTGCCATACACACGCTGCAAGCGAACCGCATTGAAATTCGATGCGATTCGCGCAATACGCGAAGCGCGAAGGTGGCGGAACGTTCGTGCTTCACATTGGAAGGAATACTTCGCAACGATGAGCGTGCGGTGGATGGATCATTGAGGCATACCATGGTGTTTTCCAAGGTTCGCGGCGTTGAGTTTTCATAATAAAAAACGAAGCTCTGAGACGATTTCACGTCCGAGAGCTTCGTTTTATGTGATCACTGGCCGGCCGTTAAATCAGATCGGACTTTAGCAGCAAACGCTCCACCATTGCCGCGGCTTCCGCTCTGGTGATGAAATCTTGCGGCGCCAGCGTATGGCCATTTCTCCCCGATACGATCCCCGCCTGCACACAGTCGGCAATGCTGCCGATCGCCCAACCGGACGCCCGGGTCGTATCTGCGTATGCGCTGAGAATGGTGTCCGCCGAGTGACCCGGCAGTTTCGCTTTCAGTCCGGTGATGGCCATAGCCCGGGAAATGATGACCATTGCCTGTTCACGCGTAATCTTGTCATCCGGCCGGAAGGTGCCGTCTGCAAAACCGTCCAGCAAACCGTATGCATAAGCCGTGCGCACCGCGCTGTTGTACCAATCGGATTCTTTCACATCCGCGAAGACACTGGTCCCTTTCTCCAGGCCGAGCCCCAATGCCCGAACGATAATGGCCGCAAATTCGGCGCGGGTAATGTCCCGTTCCGGACTGAACTGTCCGCCGCCCGTGCCTTCAATAATCATCCGCGAACCCATATTGTTCACGGTATCCTTCGCCCAGTGCGACGCCGCATCGTCAAATTCGACCGGATTCCAAACGACGGTATACGTGCTGTTTGTCAAACTGTTGATGACGGCGTAATATTTGCCGTCGATCAAGATGACCCTGGTCGGCACGTGCCGCACGGTTCCGTCCGGTTCGACGACGACGCCTGTCGTGATCTTGTCGGGGTCCGCGCCGTCCGGCAGCGGAATTTCCCGCTGCACGTAGGAACTGAACTTGTCGATCGTTACGGTTTGGCCGTTATAGCTGGCGGTGATCGTGAATTCCACCGGAGGAGCGGCGATTGCAAATCCGCCGTTCTCCGAGGCGGCCTCAAGCAGCGCCGCCTGGTCTTCTCCGCTCCTGCCGATTTCCACATGCACTTCGATCAGGGAGAGATCCTCCGGATTTCCAAGCCGGGAAGATACCTGATCGATCACCATTTCGACCGCCGGAAGCTTGTAGTTTCCGTTCGGCGTGCGAATTTCCAGCACCGCCTGCTTGTTCTCCATCGCTTTCACGGCGTCTCCGGTCAATACCGCCGATACCTTGTCCGTCTCTAGCTCCACGGGAATCATGACATTCGGCCGGTCCCCTTCCTGCTCCAGCTGCGACGACAGCCTGGAAGCGTCCACCGTTACCGTGAACACGCTGCGTCCCTCTTTGTCTTTGGACGATTTGCCCGAGGCGATTTGTTCCTGCGGTTTGCCGTCCACGATCACCCGAATGTCCTCCGGCTGATCCGATGCGGGATCGGTAGGTGTGTTCGGTTCAGGATCGGCAGGGTTGTTCGGTTCAGGATCGGCAGGATTGTTAGGATCAGGATCCGTCGGATCGTTCGGTCCAGGATCCGCAGGATTGTTAGGATCAGGATCGGAAGAATCGTCCGGTTCGGCGCGCGTAACTTCGACCGTGTAGGTTTTGGTTTCACCGTCCAGCGCCGTGACCACGATCGTGATCGTATTCTTGCCCACATCGAGCTCAATGTCGACGGAACCGCCTGCCAACACGGGGGTCCCGTTCACCGTGATGGTGGAGTGGCTCTCCGCCGGCGTCGGAGTGACGGAAACGGAAGACACGCTGTTTTCGACTTCAGCCGTATAACTGACCACGCCGGAGTTGAATGCCGGCGTCAGTTCGCCATGCGACAGCGCAAGTCCGCTCAGATCGGAGCTCGCCTCGAAAATATTCGTCACTTGCACGCTGTTCACGCTCTCGTTCCCGAGCAGGTCCATCACATAAACCGTATACCAGCCGCTTTCGGACACCTTCAGTTGACCCTGATAGACATCGCCTGTGACCGTGAGTTCGGACAACAGATCCGTGCCGGCCCCGCCGGCGAACGAATCGGCGGTCAACTGGCCGACCTTCCACCGGGCTGCCTTCAATTGGTTCCCGTGGTCGAAACCGTAGACGGACACCGTGACCGTTACGGACACATCGCCCGCAGTCGGCACATTCGGATTGGGAGCGCCGAACGAGATCGAAGGCGCATCCTTGACGATGTTCTCGACGCGAATCGTGCTGACCGACGCGATGGAGAAGGCGTCCAGAACGTACACGGTGTAATCGCCGTTTTCTTCCACGTCGAACTGCGCTTTGCTGACGTCCTCCTCCACAGTGACTGATAGATGATGGCCGAACGATTCGTCGGAGAAATCCTCGATCGTGTGGATCCCCTTCGCCCAGCGGATCGCCTCCGCGCTGTTGTCCTCTCCGGATGCTTCGATGTTGACCGTCACTCTCTTCGTCGCGCCCGTCGTCGAAGGCGTCAGCGTGACGTCCAGCGGAGCGGCGGTGCGCAGTTCGACCTTGTATTCCTGGCTCAATCCCCCGTTCGTCACCGTGATCGTAAACCGTTGGATGCCGGTGCCGGTAAGCTCGGCGTCAAATCCCGAACTCGCATCTCCCGACAAACTGTTCCCCTCTTCATCCTTCATGACAACGGTCGCGGCGTTGTCCGCGGGGACCGGATAGAAACGGACGGAAGTCACGTTGCCGGATACGACGCCCGAGTAGCTGAAATTCGTATCGTCATAATCAAGGGAAAGATTCTTCTCGGGCGTTGAGCCGACGTCTTTCGCCGAGAGACTGTTCAACGCGGCCGACTTGACGGTGAAGGACTTGACCGCATCGCCTCCGTTTTCGTTCAATGCATATACGGTATAGGTGCCGGGTTCCGAAATGTCGAATTCGTCTGTAAAGGTCGTGCCGCCGCCTGTCCGAAAGGCTTCAATCCCCACATTGCCGGACGCCCATTTGTACTCCGTGACGGGAGTTACGTCAAACGTATATCCGTTCACCGACACCGTCCCGCTCCCGTCAGGCGAGAGGGCCGATGCGTCGATAACGATTTGGGGCGGCAGGATGAGTCGCGGATATTGTCCATTGACGATCTTCCATACCGTTGGATCCCAATCGGAGTATGTTGCGGCCTGCTTCATCGCAGTCGTGCTTTTACCCGTACCGCCGCAAGAAGTCGAAATTCCGGAAAAAGCCCCGGTATCCCAAAAGCTGTTGTTGACAGTAAAGCTGGAACCTCCGTTTATTTGCTTGCATATCCCTCCGGCATGAGAAGGGAATCCGGACGCCGAAACATAGCTGTCGGTCAACTGAAGACCGGTATGCACCCTGCCGATCATACCGCCGACGGCCCAGTTGGTCGGGCTGCCCGTGTTCCCCTTATAGCTGCCGGACGCGCTTACATTGATAATTTTTCCTGCAGCGGTATTTTCCCCTACGACCAACCCCACGTATACAACCGGGGCCGTCGAAGTGATATCCAGCGTTGCATGAACGACCGTGTTTGAAATTTGCTGTCCGCTCATTTTCCCTGTAACGCCGCCCGTATATTCCCCGCTGTTTTTCACCGTGCCGTTCAAGTAAATATTTGAGACATTCGCGTTACCTGCCATATCTCCCACTAGCATTCCCGCGGATGTGTTATTATTTCCGTTCACCTGGCCGGTTACGGAAACATTTTCGATCTTCGAACTCCCCCGGGCATAACCGGCAACTGCGCCTACACGCTTGGTGGTAGTAGTCGGATTCGTAACGGTTACGTTGACATTTTCCAGTTTTAGATTTTTAACCGTACCGTTTTGCATAACTCCGAACAAACCGATATAAGAATTGGAATTGTCTTCGATCTTCAGATTGCGGATCGTATGTCCGTCTCCGTCCAGCACGCCTCGAAAATTTTGGGACAAATCCGCGCCAATCGGCTGCCAGATCTGATTGTCCTCGAACGTGATATCATTTCCCAGCTTATACACACCGAACAAGTTATTGCGCATCCAGTCCAGGCCTTCGTACGACGTAATAATGTACGGATCATCCGCCGTTCCCGAACCGGATCCCGGAAAAGGCGGCGCTTCCGCAGCCGCAGGAGTTCCCAGCGGACCGGTTACCATCGAGAAGACCAGGGCAAGAATCAGCAGCCCTTTCGCACACCATGTGTTCACGCTTCTTCTCCTCAACGCTTCTCTCTCCCTTTTGTCAAGTTAAGGATGATGATCATCCATTCTAGCAGAGGACACCTTAAAAAAAACTTAAAAAATTCGACATGAAGAACCAAAATCAGACAGCTCCGTCGTCATTTTTCGCAAACACACACAATGGATACTTGATTCTTCCCGGAAAAACATGTACGTTTTTTAATACATACGTTCTATATCAATTGTGGTAGGGGGTCCCCCGAATGAAAGAGCAGGGAATTCGCCGTTTGACGGAGAAAGAATTGGAGGAGAGCATCAGGCTGTCCGCTTTTGCGTTTCAATACAACGTGACCCCGGAAGAAATGGAGCGGCGCCGCAAGATGCTGCAGCCGGATCGCATCTGGGGGTACTTCATGGACGGGCGGTTGGCCGCCAAAACCAACGTCCTTCCGATGCGGATCTGGCTGAACGGCCGCAGCATCCCGATGGGCGGGATTGCGGGCGTCGCCTCATGGCCGGAATACCGCAGACAGGGACTGGTCCGGCAGCTGTTGCTGCACGTCTTGGGCGAAATGCGCGATGAAGGGATGACCGTTTCTTTCCTGCATCCTTTCTCCATTCCGTTCTACCGCAAATTCGGATGGGAAGTCGTTGCGGACTCCGTCGTTCTGGAACTGCCGCCGGCCAAGTGCGGCGGATTCGGCATGCAAGGAAGCATGCGGCGAATGGAACGGCCCTTGGAGGAACTGGATCTGCTCAGGCGCCTGTACGGGCGCTATGCCGCACGGTTCAACACCATGCTCGATCGCGATGCCAAATGGTGGGAGGATCGGGTATTAACCAACGGCCTTATCTGTTATTGTTACGAGGATGCTTCCGGCGAACCGCAAGGATATATGCTGTTCACGCTGAGGGAACGGTTGATGAACATTGCGGAGTGGGTATACCTGAACCGCGAAGCGCGGGAGGGAATGCTCCATTTTATCGCCAACCACGATTCCATGGCGGACAAAGTGCAGTTGAAACGTTCGGCGAACGATCGTTTGCCGTTTCTCCTGAACGATCCGCGATTCACGCAGACGCGGACGCCGCATTGCATGGGGCGAATCGTCGATGTGCGGGGATTCGTCGAGAATTATGCGTTCCGTCCGGGAGATGGCTTGACCCGTCTCCGGCTTCGCATTACCGACGAGGCGGCGTCCTGGAACGACGGCGAATTTGTGCTCACCATCGACGCGGACGGAAAGGGGAACCTGGAGCCGGCCGCTTCCGAGACCGATGCTCCGTCTCTTGCGTGCCACATTCGCGCGTTGTCGGCGGTGCTGCTGGGCGATCAACGTCCCGCGCCGCTGTACGAAGACGGCTGGTTTACCGGCGATGCGGCGGCCGCGGAAGCGTTCGACGCGCGCATTCCGTCAACGCCGACGAATCTGATCGATTTCTTCTAGAGCGTTACTTCCCTTCATGACGGGCCGCCCAGCGGCGTCGGATCAGATCTCGATTGAATGGTTGCGTGTGCTAACAGGAACGAAAAAGCCCTCTCCTCAAAGGATTGGGCTTTTCATTCAAATATAAACGGCTTTGTACAAGCGACACACAGCACTCCACTGTGGAGGGGCATCATTGCGTATGGATACATACCACTCAACCTACCTGCATTACGGAAAGCAAGTCTCCCAATGACCGGATAATCAGGTAAGGTTGTGCGGAAGAATTCGGAGAGCATCCAACCCCTTCGCGATCTACCCATATTCCCTTGATCCCCAAACGTTGAGGCGCTTCCACTTCCCATTCATAATTATCGCCGATCATCCATGTTTCATCCGCGGATACTCCCAGTTGTTTTAGGGCAAGAAGATAGATTTCTTCTTCCGGCTTGCCGAAACCGAGATCTCCTTCCACCAATATGCAATCGAAAAGGGCGGAAAGGTGAAAGCGATGAATCTTGCTCCATTGCGTTTCGGCACTTCCATTGGTAATCAGAGCAAGTTTGATGCCTCTCGATCTGAACAGCTCGATGGCGGCCAAAGAATCTGGGAACATTTGAATAAGTTTATCGCGTTCTTCTCCATAGGTTGCCGCCACATTTCCGGCTATAGAACGATCATTGATGTTCCATTTCATCAGGGCCGCAGAGACAATTTCCTGCCTGGCTTTCAATAAGTCAAGCCTGCCTGTTTTATGTCTGTCGGGGTCACTCCAATACCACTTGGCTCTTTCTTTGATCGCCGCAAGAATTTCTTCGGATACGGCACCATATTCCCTTGGCATATGTTTTCGGATCGCATCCAACCAACAGTGGTCCAATTCCAGGCCATGATCGAATGAAATAATCGTATCATCCAAATCCAACAAAATGGCCTTGGGCAAAGGACTATGCATTTCATCACTTCCATAGGTTATGGATAGAAATTCCACACAACATCTTGCCTGAATCCGTGAACTTGAACAAATAAATCCTGAGGCGGACACAGGAAAATGCAGCCAAGAAGGCGAATTATTCAGTATTTGGAACCTTCAAAGCCATTCACCTGAGGGGTGCATGATGAAAATCCGTTTTGTCCGATCCAACGAACTCATTCTGTCCACCCATGCCGGTCTCGCTACCGTCGGTGCCTTGCTGGCACATACCAAACTCACAAAACGCCTTAACCATACCCGACTCACAGATGTAGAACATCCGTATCATTCTCACTCCGACGTCATGAAAAGCTACATCGGCTTGCTGTGTCAAGGAAAAAGCGATTTCGATCACATTGAGCCGTTTCGGAACGACGATGTCTTTCAGATCAGTCTGCAACTGCAGCGCGTGCCCTCCAGCCCGACGCTTCGCCAACGCCTGGAGCGCGCGGCGGAAACGAAGGCGGGATGGAACGAGATTCTGCTTGAGGAATCCGCCGATCTGATCCGTCGCATCCAGGCGCCGTTGACCGGAGTTCAGGCCGGATCTCGTGTTTACATCCCGCTGGACATCGACGTTTCCCCCTTCGACAACTCCGGTACCAAGAAAGAAGGCGTTTCCCGCACGTACAAAGGCGTGGACGGCTATGCGCCGATCTTTGCCTATCTGGGGCAAGAGGGGTACGGCGTCAATGTCGAATTGCGGGAAGGCAGCACCCATGTCCAGAACGGCACCGCGGCATTCTTGACCCAAAGTATTGCCTATGCGCGGCGCATCACGGATCAGCCGATTCTCGTGCGCATGGATGCAGGAAACGACAGCCTCGAGAATCTGCATGTGTGTCACCGTGAGAATGTGGACTACATCATCAAAGTGAACCTTCGCAGGGACCCCAAGGAGGCCTGGTTGCACGTTGCCGAGACCTCGGGCATCTGCTGCGAGCAACGCGAGGGCAAGAAAGAATATGTCGGGTTCATCGAGTTTCCGGAGAATGGATTTGACCGCCCCCTTCGGCAAGTCTTCCATGTGATCGAGCGAACGATTGACCGAGATGGACAAATCCTGCTGGTTCCCGAACTGGAAGTGGATGTATACTGGACTTCGCTTCGCTGTGCACCATGGCGGGTGATTGAGTTATACCGGGATCACGGCACCAGCGAGCAATTTCATAGTGAAATCAAGACGGATCTGGATTTGGAACGGTTGCCGTCCGGGAAATTTGAAACCAATCATCTCGTGTTGCACGCAGGCGTGTTTGCGTACAATTTGCTGCGCATCATGGGGCAGGAGAGTCTGCGCAAAGACGATGCGCCTATACGCGGCAATGTGCAGCGACGCCGGATTCGGACGGTGATCCAGAATATCATCTACATGGCGGTGCGGTTGGTACGACACGCCCGAGGGATATGGTTTAACTTTGGCAAGAACAGCCCATGGTCCCCCGTATTGGAGCGGATTTACCACGCGTTTGCATGAGCATGGATCGAAACGAATCGTTTTACTCAAAACCTGCAATTTCGCAGGTTTATTTGGCATGCACAGATTTGTCGTTCAGGCCTCATTGAAGCTTCAAAGGATTGGCAAATCCATCCCGGTGGCCATCTCCAGGAGAGTATAATCTGATTTTGAATCCGTCACATTAGAACGATTTAGCAAATATCACGGATTCAGGTCTTGATAATAATACTATAATTATCCATGAAAAACAAAATTTTACTGAATGTGACGGCGATTTCGACGATTGCAATCAGAGGATTTCATTCTGACGATGTTTCATTTCCCTTTGATGCGAGAAAATGGATTCAGCGAATCATCTACCGACCGTATTCAAAATTACTCCTGTTGGTCCTGTTTTCCAGACGTATCTTGGCCCCTCGGTTCCCATCACTCCGCTCGGAATAAACCCCGCTTTTTCCAGCACTCTTTGGGAAGCCACATTTTCCGGTTCCGTTTCCGCTTCTATAGACAGCACTCCCGGCTGTTTCGATGCCCAGCGTACCGCCGCGGATACCGCTTCCGTCATGAATCCTTTTCCTTCATATCCCGGATTCATGCCGTAGCCGATTTCCACCATGCCGTTGTCGTTCAGCCCTTTGAACGAAAAACTGCCGACAATTCTTCCGCTTCCGTCGTTGAGCTGCAACACCCACATCGCATGCCAAATCCGTTGCTCCGGATTCTTTAGGCAACCGGCAAGCATTGCTGAATAAGCGGCTTTCAGCGCTTTGTTTGATTCATTCTTGATCACGTCACGCATTTCGTCATCGGAAAGCGGATAAATGTTCAGTCTCTCGGTTTGAATCATTCCTGCATATTCCTTTTCCCACCGCAGTCCGGAGAATCGATTTTTACCGCACCATCCAAACGTCTCAACCGATCAAATGGCCTGGCCGCCCTTGGCGATCACCTTGCGATCACCTTGCGATCACCTGGACTAATGCCCCCGGCTGGAAGCTCCAATTCCGGTTACGGTCGCCTGTCAACTCCAAAAATTTCATCCACGCCTTTTACCATTTTCCCCAACAAATACTATATCATCAATCATATTACCGCTTCCACATGGCCTTCACTTTCTCTTGAAAAAAGAAGAATCCATGCGTTAAACTAATTGGAAATATTTTCTTGAAGCAGGAGGCGGCCTATGGATTATATACGCACAATGCGAAAGTACATCGGCCATGAAACGCTCTTCACAGTAGGTTGCGGGGCCATCATTGAGAATCGTCAAGGGCAAATATTGTTGCAACGAAGGAAAGATCGCGATGCGTGGGGCATTCCCGGCGGCGTCATGGAACTCGGGGAAACCTTTCACGAAACGCTGATCAGAGAAGTTAAGGAAGAAACCAATCTCATGTGTCGGAACATCAGGTTATTCGGTCTTTATTCAGGTCCGACAGGATACAGCGAGTATCCGAATGGCGACAAGGTGTATAGCATTCAGATCATTTTTCATGTCGTTGAATTTACGGGTGAACTGATCCGAGAAGGGAGCGAAAGCAGCGATCATAAGTTTTTTGGCAGACATGAATTGCCGGCGGCGTTAAATCCCACACAAGCCCCCTTCATCATGGATTGGGCAGAAGGACGGCATTTACGGGAAATTATCGTCAGGTAGCGGTTGGAAAGGGCAGCAAAATGAAACATCGTCTGAATGAAATCCTCTGCATCGTCCTTTACCCAAGGCCATTTTGCTGGATTTGGATGATACGGCAAGTTGAGCGGTATGTATCCATACGCAATAATTCCCTCCACAGTGGAGTCACTGCCCCTTTCGTATCATTAGGTGAATCTGGGTCGTTGCGGCGATGTTCATGAAGTGTCCGGGGTTATCATGGGGGAGTAGAAGTGAGAGTATCCGCGATTGTATTAGACTTGGATGGGACACTGTTAAACTCCAACAAAGAATCAGTTGTCGAAATTACGAAGCGATTGAGAATATCTTGAGTAAGGGTATACCTGTTATTTTTGCTACGGCAAGACCTCCAAGAATGGTCAAGTTATTATTGCCCTCGTCACTATATGATAGAAGTTTTAAGATTTTTTATAATGGAGCGCTAATCATCGATCATCGAAACGTTATGATAGCACATTATACGATTGTTGAGCGTATGAGCACTCTTGCGGAGAAACTTTAACGGCGGGGAGGCGGTCTGCGATGCAAGTGCATTCCTTGCTGCCAAATAACGCAATCGAATCTTCCTTATTTTTGTTCCCTCCCCGAAAAACCGCCGAATAAGACGCGCCCGATCACCCTATTTTCCGTACGATGCTGGATGTAACCGTTTTCTGAAAAAGATAACGATATTTCATCATCGCTATCCGGGCCTATTCGGCACTCGCTTCCAAAATAACAAACAATCGATCGTCTTATTCAGGATACATCCACTGGAACATCCGTTCATTCTCCGTACAAAACTCGTACGAACGGATGCGGGCAACTCCGCCGTGCGCGCGCCCCGTCCATTTGCGGGCAACATCCACCTTCGCTACATATAGCATCTTTAGAGGGGGTCTGCGACAGTCGGGGCCGCCGAAGTCCAGCTGTGGTTGCGCAACACCCCATTGCAATTCGTGCGAAGCTTGGCAAATGACAAAATACGATGTCATGGAGGTTACGGATGAAAAGGAAAATTTTGCTCGTTGTCGGTATGTTTCTGTTTTTTACCGTATCGGCCGCATACGCCAAAGACGCAATCCAAGCGGTTCTGTTTCCGGTTTCCTATTCCATCAATGACGAAACCAAAGAACTTCCGGAAGGACAAGTCACGTTCAACTACAACAGCCGAGCCTACGCTCCGGTCAGATTTATTGCCGAAAGTTTGGGAGCGAGAGTGGATTTCGATGCGGAAAACCGCACCATTATGATTCATAACTCCAACGTCTTTACGGCCTCCTCAATAAATATTGGGGATCATGTCGCCGGCATGGAGGTCGTGGGCTTGGATTTGTCGGAATCCGACGGTACGCTGTATGGATCGGTTCAGTTCAGCGGCGAGGCGTTAATCAAGGGGACCTATACGTATACAAAAGACGACGAGATGTCCGGTGAAAACTTGTTTTTCCAAGCGGACGCATCGTCTGCCCGACTCCTGCCGAGAATGTCGCATGATTCGCGGGATCCGATCTTTGTTTTCGCCAATATGGAGGATGCAAAGAAGCTTTTCGGCATTGCCGGGGAGGATAGCGATCATTTGACCGGAAACGCCGTCGTGGAAATCGACAACTTCACGATCCATTATCAAGAAAAAGAAATTTACAATCGCGCACAAATCAAAAAAGTGTATCTGCCCGGCCCTGACTTGACGCCAAGGGAAGAATCCGCAACAAACTAGGGAACCGCAGCATTTTTCAGAATATCGCGTTGACCATATCACGCACTTTCGTTCTCACGGTGTGCCCTTCCCCAACTTGGTCAAGTGTGCCCAAGCCGCCGGCAGGCGGCTTGGATGATTTGGTGCTTCCATTTTACCAAGGAAAGGTTTCTTAAAAAGAATACGGGGCTCCCCTTTTGGGACAAGCCCCAGCTACCTTGCTGGATTTATTATTTTTCAATATAAACCTCTTTCAATTGTAAAAGTTGTGTAGGAAGCTGTTTTAATCCTTTCACTTCGTCGCGTACGCCCAACAAATGTTCTTGGTGGAGCAAGTAAATCACCGGTGCGAGTTCAACCAGCCGCTTTTGCGTTTTGCTATAGAATTCTTGGCGTTTTTCCGGATCCGACGTTTGACGGGCTCCGGCCAAGTATTGGTCCAATTCTTCATCCACAGTAAACGTACGGTTGCCTTGCGCACCTAAGTTGTCGGAATGGAACAACGGGAATAACCCGTTGTCGGCATCGCCCGTAACCGTCGTCCAGCCGAACACCATCATTTCGTGTTCGCCTTTGGCTGTTTGTTCAAGCATGGATCCCCATTCCAGAATTTTGACTTCGGCATCGATTCCGATTTTCGCTAATTGAGACTGAACATTGGTTGCCGTATCCACACGTTGACGATCATCGTTGGTCCAAATGGTCGTCGAGAATCCATCCGGATAGCCCGCTTCCGCCAACAAGTCTTTTGCTTTTTGCGGATTATATTCCAATCCTTCCAGACTTCCATCATAACCGAAGATGCCCGGTGCCAGCGGTCCTTTTGCCGGAATGCCGACACCATTGTAAATGCCGTCGATGATTTCTTCCTTGTTAATGGCCATCGAAATCGCTTGACGAACACGAACATCATCGAACGGTTTTTTCGACATATTGAATCCGATAAAACTCAAAGATGAACTCGCGGTCCGTTGCGCATGCAAACCATCCGTATTTTCCACTTGTTCCAAATCGGACGGACTTAACGGCATGGAAATATGCGAATCTCCCGTTATCAACTCGGAAATCCGGGTCAAATCTTCAGGCACGACTTTAAATGTAACGCTCGCCAGTTTGGCCGGTTCTCCCCAGTAGTTTTCATTTTTTATCAGAGTAATGGATTGTCCGGGTTTCCATTCTTTAAATCGAAAAGGTCCGGTACCAATGGGATGGGCATTAATGACACTGCCCGGTTTTTCTCCTTTTTCCAACGCCGCATAGTCTTCTTCAATTTGTTTTTTGGAAATCATTTGTCCGCCCGGATGAGCAAAATGTGCCGGCAACGGCCCGAAAGGATATTTAGTTTTAAAACGAACCGTATATTCATCCACCGTTTCCACTTCATCAATCATGTTGTACATAAATTGGACAGACGACGCGATATTCGGATCCAAAATCCGTTCAATGTTCGCTTTTACGACTTCAGCATTAAACGGCGTTCCGTCATGGAAGGTGACGCCTTTCCGAAGTTTGAACTCCCACGTCGTATCATCCAATTGTTCCCAGCTTTCGGCAAGCCCCGGCTGGTTTTTCATATTTTCATCTTGAACCACTAATGTGTCGTAAATATTAATGCGCACATTGGCGGATGCCGTATCATTGGTTAAATGCGGGTCAAGCGATACCGCATCGGAACGGGTGGCAATGACTAAATTTCCTCCGTCTTTGGACTCATCTTTGGAATTGCCGGCGCATGCCGCAAGAACAAGACTAAGCATCAGGAATATTACGAACCAATATGATTTCTTCCCCATTTTCTTATATTTCCTCCCGGTATCAAAATGTAAAGGTTGACTTTTCTTCCAAACTCAAAATAAAAGAAAGAGCCAAATCTCCGGTCGCCGTCAAATCCGAACTCCTTTCTTTGTAAAATGAAGACTGGAACGAAGAAGCTCTTCTCAATACCGTTCTTATATCTTATTATTATACTAGGATTAGTATGAAAATCAATTTTTTCCAGTTGCCGGGTAATTGAAATGTCCGTCATCCCTTGTGCAGCCAGAGTCTTCGGGCATTCATACGCAAAATGGCGCGATGCTTCCGGGGGATTTTCGAGGAACCTCGGACGAAATTTTTAAGATTAGAGATTATAAGATTAGAGATTAGTAGAAAGGAAGTCTCAAGGTGGTTGGGATGAATAACGGTTCCAAAATCAATCTGCCGGTCCTTCATACCGCTCGGCTCAACCATGGGAAAAACGTGTTTCGTCGATTGGCAAAAAACAAATCGGCAGTCATCGGCGGCAGTTTTATTGTTTTTTTCATCGTGGTTTCGATTTTGGCCCCTTTCTTGGCGCCATACGATCCGATCCAACAGAACATGTCGAACAAGCTTCAACCGCCTTCCGGGGAACATTGGTTTGGAACCGACAACTTTGGAAGGGATATTTTCAGCCGCGTCCTTCACGGCACGGGGCTTACACTGTTTGTCGGATTTTTTTCCGTCGCAATCGGCGCGACAATGGGGGTTTTACTGGGCATCATCTCCGGTTACTATGGCGGAAAGACGGATTCCATCCTGATGCGCATCATGGATATTTTTCTTGCCTTTCCCGGAATCCTTTTAGCGCTTGCCATTGTCAGTGTGCTGGGCGGCAGTTTGTTGAACGTGATACTTGCCGTTTCCATTTCATCGATTCCCGTCTTTGCGCGAATTGTTCGGGCCTCCACGTTGTCGGTGAAAAAACTGGAATATATCGACGCGATGCGCGCCCTTGGCGCCAGCGATCGAAGAATTATTTTCAAACATATTTTTCCGAATATCACCTCCCCATTAATGGTTCAAGCCACCTTAAATATCGCCACAGCGATTTTATCCGCAAGCGGTCTTTCATTTCTCGGGTTAGGGGCGCAACCGCCTACTCCCGAGTGGGGGGCCATGCTCAGCGACGGCCGGAATTTCATGTTTAATGCGCCGCACGTCGCATTGTTTCCAGGGCTGGCGATCGTCATTGTCGTCCTAGCCTTTAACTTGCTCGGAGACGGATTGCGGGACGCACTTGATCCAAAAAATCAAGACGGACTGGGATGAGGTGAACCGACGTGTTTCCATTTATCGTGCGCCGGATCCTGCAGACGATTCCCGTTTTAATCGGGGTTTCCATATTGGTTTTTAGCATGCTGCATATCATACCGGGCGATCCTGCGCAAATTATGGCCGGTGAAAGCGCGACGGAAGAACAAATCGAAAATGTCAGAGAACAGCTCGGCCTGAACGATCCGCTGCCTGTCCAATATTTCAAATATGTCGGCCATATCGTGCAGGGCGATTTGGGCACCTCGATTCGAAGCGGTCGCAATGTTGCCGAAGAAATCGGTTCACGCATTTGGATCACAGTAGAATTGGCCGTTTACAGCACCATATTGGCTGTTTTTATCGGGATCATCGCGGGCGTGATTTCCGCTACCAGAAAAAACTCCTACGTGGACACGGGCATTATGGTCCTTGCTTTATTCGGACTGTCCATGCCCAACTTCTGGTTGGGATTGTTGCTCATTCAATGGTTTGCCATCGGCATGGATTTGCCGAGTTGGATACCGTTTATTGATGATACAAAATGGTTTAAACCGTCCGGATGGGGAAGTTTTGAACAGATCGTTTTACCGGTGATCACACTAGGTACCGGAAGCGCAGCGATTGTGGCGAGAATGACGCGTTCCAGCATGTTGGATGTGATTGGACAAGACTACATTCGAACGGCTCGCGCAAAAGGGGTAAGAGAAAGCGTCGTCATTTACCGACACGCCTTAAAAAACGCGTTAATTCCCGTCGTCACCGTGGTTGGTTTGCAATTTGGCACATTGCTCGGCGGGGCGGTGCTGACGGAAACCGTTTTTGCCATCAACGGGCTGGGGAGGCTGATTGTCGATTCGATTGGCAGAAGGGATTTTCCGGTTGTTCAAGGCGCAATCTTAGTCATCACCTTTATGTTTGTGCTCGTAAATTTACTCGTCGACATTACGTACAAATTTTTGAATAGACGCATCGACTTCGATTAAACGAACCATTTTACCGGAAAGGAAAAATGCGAATGGCCGCTTCAAACTCCCATGAAAACCTATTGGAAGTCAAAAACTTGCAAACTTCTTTTTTTACGAAAGATATGGAAGTGAAAGCCGTGGACGGCGTCACCTTTACCATTCCAAAACAAAAAACGCTCGGTGTTGTCGGCGAATCGGGTTCCGGGAAAAGCGTCGCTTCCTTATCGATTCTCCGTCTCGTTGCGAAACCGGGAAAAATCGTCGGCGGGGAGATTCTTTTTAAAGGACAAAATTTGCTCGAAAAATCGGAAGCCGAGATGCGAAAAATCAGAGGAAACGAAATTTCCATGATTTTTCAGGAGCCGATGACGTCCCTCAATCCAACGTTGACCGTCGGTCAACAAATTAGCGAAGTCTATCGTATTCACCAAGGGCTCAGCAAAAAAGAAGCCAATCAACGAGCCATGGAAATGTTAAAACTCGTCGGCATCCCTTCACCGGAAAAACGAAGCAAACAATACCCGCATGAACTCTCCGGAGGAATGAGACAACGGGTGATGATTGCCATGGCGTTAGCCTGCAATCCCGACTTGCTCATTGCGGATGAACCGACAACCGCACTCGATGTCACGATCCAAGCGCAAATCCTTGATCTCATCAAAGAGCTCCAACAACAACTCGGGATGGGGGTGCTATTCATCACACACGACCTCGGTGTTGTGGCGGAAATCTGTGATTTTGTCGCCGTGATGTATTGCGGACAAGTCGTCGAATATGCCGATGTGAAAACTTTATTTAAACATCCGAAACATCCGTACACGGTCGGACTGATGAAGTCCATCCCTCCCCATGACCGTGATGTGGAAGGGGAATTGGACATGATGGAAGGAACGGTGCCAAGCCCGGCCGAAATGCCGGCAGGCTGCCGGTTCTCCCCCCGTTGTCCTTTTGCGACCGAACTTTGCAAACATAAAATGCCGGAGCTGATCACCGACCCAAATAACAACCAAGTCCGCTGTTGGATGTATACCCATGAGTGGGACGGCGAGAAAGGGATGGATGTCCGTGCAAGAAAAGAAAATACTGCTTAAAGTGACGAATTTGAAACAATACTTCCCGATTAAAGGCGGCATTCTGGGAAGAACGGTGAATTATGTGAAAGCCGTCGATGATATTTCCTTTACGATATATGAAGGGGAAACATTAAGTATTGTCGGGGAATCGGGTTGCGGAAAATCCACAACCGGACGGGCGATCCTCCGCCTTGACAAACCGACTTCCGGCCGTGTTGAATTCGATGGGGTCGATTTATTGACATTAAGCAAAAAAGAAATGAACAAAATGAGAAAACACTTGCAAATGATTTTTCAAGATCCGTATGCTTCTCTGAATCCAAGGCAGACCGTTAGACAGATTTTAACGGAAGCCATGGAAATTCAAAATGTTTTGCCGAAAGATCAACGGGACAAACGGGCGCTGGAACTGTTGGAAATTGTCGGTCTTGGCGCGCACCAGGCTGATCGATACCCGCATGAATTCAGTGGCGGACAACGGCAACGGATAGGCATTGCCCGCGCGCTCGCGGTCAACGCTAAATTCATTATCGCGGACGAAGCCGTATCCGCCCTGGATGTTTCGATTCAAGCGCAGATTCTGAATTTGCTGAAGAAACTTCAACGGGAATTGGGGTTAACCTATTTGTTCATTTCCCATGATATGGGAGTCGTCCGTTATATTTCCGATCGCATTATTGTGATGTATTTGGGAAAAATTGTGGAAATCGCCGATAAAAAATCGTTATTCGAAAATCCGCAACATCCATATACGAAAGCATTATTATCGGCGATTCCGAGCACAAATGTTGACCGAAAAAAAGAACGGATGATGTTGAAAGGCGATGTCCCTTCACCGATCGATCCGCCGACGGGTTGCCGTTTTCACACCCGCTGTCCATTTGCCACTGAAGTTTGTCGAACGGAAACGCCTGAACTTAGAAGGCCCGAGTATTTAAAGGAAGGACACTTGGCCGCCTGCCACCATATGGAAAAATGGATGTCACAAACGGCGTATATCTCCGCGCAACGTTGACTTCATGCTTTTTTTGGTCCTTCTCCATCGGCAGCGTAAGGCTGATCGTCGCCCCGCGGCGGGCGCGTTTTCCGCCCAAATGCGGCCGCCGTGGCGGCTGGTCCGAGCCCGCTCCGCCATCATTTTTCATGCTGGTCCGAGCCCGCTCCGCCGTCATTTCTCAAACGGGAACTTCTCCGCCCGAAGGCAAATCTTTCAAACTTAACTGCCGCATAGAGAAAAAACATGGCGCACCCGCCGATGTTCGCTTTCAGATGATCCGTGCGACGGTATCAAACATAGAGAGAAAACCATGCGTGGTACAATAAGCGGAGAAACTTTATCGGCGGGGAGGCGGTCTGCGATGCAAGTGCATTCCTTGCTGCCAAATAACGCGATCCAATCTTCCTTATTTTTTTCCCTTGCTGCAAATAACGCGATCCAATTTTCCTTATTTTTGTTCCCTTCCCTCAAAACCGCCGAATAAGACGCATCCGATCACCCTATTTTCCGTAAAACACTCAATGTAACCGTTTTCTGAAAATGATAACGATATTTCATCATCGCTATCCGGGTCTAATCGGCGCTCGCTTCCAAAATAACGAACATTTGATCGTCTTATTCAGGATTTATCCACTCATTCGTCTTATTCAAATATCCACTGGCACATCCGTTCATTCTCCGTACAAAGCTCGCCTCGAACAAACAGAGGTGGGTAACTCCGCCGTGCGGGCGGAACACGCAACATCCACCGTCGCTCGTGCTCTGTTTCCTGTGCAGTGGACTCGCCGGCCAGGGGCAGCCCTCTGCCGCGCCGGTCCGATCGGCGATCGGCAGCGGTTACCCCGGCGGCAACCCTCCCGGCGTCAAACGGCCCGCGCCCTGCTCGATCACCTGCAGCAGGTACGCCGCCATCACTTCCAGCGGAGGCGCTTTGCGCTGCTTGCTCCATTCGTTCGCGACACCGAAAATCGCCCAACTGCACATGGAAGCGACCACATCGATCGGAACGCTCCACTCTGCGGTCGGCGTCTTCCGGAGCCACTGCAGGAACACCGCTGTCAATTCCTGTTGCACCGCCTGCTCGAACATCGGGTTCAGCGATTCCCTATGCGTGCAATTGCGGTACACATCCTCAAAATGACGCAACACGACGCGAATCACGCACGCCAAATCCTTGCGCGTCCAACCGGCGTCCGCCGACAAGCGACTCTCCAGCAACAGGCGGAACTTCTCGCGGATGACGACGTCGAGCAAGGCATATTTATCGGGAAAATGCGCGTAGAACGTTCCTCTGTTCACATCCGCGCGATCGGTAATATCCTGTACCGTAACGGAGGCGAATCCCTTCTCTTCCACCAGTTCCCGGAACGCCTGCTTCAGCAGCCGGATTGACCTTTTCGCCCTTCTGTCGATCTGTTTTTCAGCCGTCCCCATGTCACCCGCTCCCTTCCCGTTCTCCGACATTTTTGGCGAACTGTCGGTTATCGGCCAAATCGACGGGATTGTTTATTGAATATTGCCAAAAATCTACGCTAATATCTTATCTGAACATTGTCGTCTAATCAATTCAAGTTTGATAACGGACGAATGTTGAATAAAACGACGCAGGAAAGGCAGGCAAAGATGGAAAACGAAAGATCCGGACAACTTCGGCCATCTCCGCTTCGGTCGGCAACGGTCGAAAACGGACTCGTCATACGTACACAGCGCGTTCCGATTTCACAGGGTCCTTATTTGCCTCTAATTCCAACCAAACTGATGTGAAAAGTTAAATTAATGAGGAGGTTGTTTTCGCGATGACGACCAGTATAAGGAAAACCAGGCGCTCCGCCCTCTTCATGTGCTGTTGACGCTCACGTAAATTGTCGGCGCGTTTCTCAACGACATTGACGTGAGTGTTTGCATGCCAGCCACGCCACCTGAGTGAGAAAGGAATCGCCAATCATCGTAATGGCGGACAAAGGGGACA
>Ga0207870_100207_pt1 | contig 54284 bp, 47 predicted proteins | sample CeladaPassage60B_FD_187477 | JGI IMG/M metagenome (GOLD analysis project Ga0207870, IMG submission 187477) | Cellulose-adapted microbial communities from the Joint BioEnergy Institute, USA - Passage3 60B (SPAdes) (version 2) | ecosystem: Engineered > Bioreactor > Continuous culture > Unclassified... | reverse complement strand
AACATACAATGAACCCGGTGGGCAAGCAATATTCCCTTCCTTTAAATCCCACTACGTTCAGATAAAACGATTTCGTTTCACAGATTCGAAGGTTGGTTAATCTCCTTTAAATCCCACTACGTTCAGATAAAACCCTAGATTGAGATTACAGAAAAAACCTTGACAGTTCAAGGTTTTCAAAAGTAACAATGAAGGGAAATCTAATTCAAGAATGCATCGAACCGGCAATGCGATACGATCTCACTCATCGAAAATGTCTGAGAGCTCTACAATTTCCTGCGATCTGCACGATTCACCGAAAATATTCGCGCGATGCATGTCGACCAATTGTCAAAAAAACTGCAGGTCAAACGAACGACTGCGGCCTACTACCTCTTTTTTCACATGATTCGGATTTTCAACTTTGTAAATATAAACAGAATCGTCATTAGACAATATCTTCTTCAGTTCGCTCATGCACTTCGCCAATTTTCCTTTCTGAATCTCTCCTTCAAAAACGGAATTTTGCGTCCAGTCGAGGTATTCCCGCAGTTTTTTGCACACTTTTCCCACACGTTTTTCTCCGACATCATAGGTAATGATGACAAACATGCTTACCACCAAGCCTTGAAAGGTTTGTACGTTTCATCCCCGATAAAATGTTTGATCAGCTTGTAAGCCTCCAGACGGACCAAATATCGATAAGAGACCTGCCGGCGCAATTTTCGGTGTTTGATGGTCGTCATCATTTTTTCACTAAAAGCCTCAACAAAACGCTTTCGGCCCTCCTCATTCAATAAAACGGCTTCATCCCGAATGTCAAAATGCTTGTCTTGAATTCTCCGGTTATTTAACAACGTGAAAATGATCGAATCCACAACCAACGGCTTGAAAATTTCGGCAATATCCAAGCTGAGAGAATACCTCCTTGTGGAAGGCTCGTGAAGAAAACTGACTGTGGGATCCAGCACGGTTTTGTACAACTCGGAAATGATCGCAGTATACATCAAGCCGTTGCCAAAGGAAATCATTGCGTTAAGCGGATCCTTTGGAGGCTGCTTGCTTCTCGACTTCCACTCCATCCCGTTTTTGACCAAATGGGAAAAGGCTTCATAGTACACTTGTCTGCACTGTCCCTCCATCCCCATTAGCTCCGGGATGGAACGGGCGTCGACAATCTGATGCGCCATCGATGCAATGGTATCCGCATGCGGGGTTTGCTTGTCTCCGTTCCTGCGGATGTTTCGCAACATATGATGAATGCCGGCAGACACAAACGATTTGGCCAAATACAATCGCTTCTCCGAATCCAACACATGCGCGCACTGTTGAACCACAGTAAATCCGGACACTTTCGGATTTCTGGGGCAAAAAGATCCGTCGTAATAACCGTAATAATTGTAAACATGAAAACAGATCTGATGCAGGGACAACAAGTGCAGCAACGATGTGTTGAATTCCACTTGTCCGAACAAGTGGATGCTGTTGACTTGCTGAACGGGAATCGGCCTTTTGTCTCCGTCCGAATCTTCAAAATACAAGGTGTTGTCTTTTCTTTTTAAACTGCCGCTCGAAAAAATAAAGATATCACGTTCCATGCTCCTCATTCTCCCCCGAAAAACAAAAATCCTTATAAGCGCATTTTCCGCAGTAGGATTTCTTTTGCACGGAAGGGATTTTCCCATTCAGGATGCGGTGAATGTCTGCGAGTGCCCGGCGAACCTCCTGTTCCCCTTTTTCATCCAAATGAACTTCTACGGTATGTTTCTCCTTCGGATAACTAAGAAGCCCTCTTTTATAAATCCCTTTTCGCTTCAACAAGTACAGATAATACAGCATCTGCAATCGGTCCGCCTTTTGCATCCTGCTGGTCAACTTGATTTCACGAATCACCTCGCCTTCCTGGCGGTCAATTTTCACAAATTCTTCCGGCTCCAAATCCTTTTCCATTTTCCGATACGCCTGTTCATGCAAAATACTGCCTTCCATGACCCGGTCGTGACCGTCGTTTTCAAACTGGATTCCCTTGTGGAACAGCCACATCTTTCGAATACAGATGGCATAATAGTGTACTTCCACTCCACGGATCGGTTGCATACAGCCAGCCTCCTGCCAAATAGGCGCCGTCCTTCATCCATGTACATCCCGTTCGGTGTTATCGGTGCAAATCCGACAGCTGGTATCGTCCTCGTTTCCACGAGTTGCCCCGGTCGATGTGCGACCGGGGTCTCTTACAAAATAGTCGCCGTCCTTCGATATACTAATCCTTTCCCTCGGAGTTCTTGCTCGTCAAAGCAATATTCCGCATCGGTGTCCATAATCCAACTCAAATAGTCCAGCCCCTGCACTTGCAACGGAACAAGGACTGCTTTGCGGCTGTGAAGCATGTTTTCATTGAGCGAAACCGCGTACTGCTCGATTTCCCTTCGGATATTCCTGCGGTTTATCCGATCGTGCTCTTCCTGGAACCGCTGCACAAGGTTGTCCACTACTTCATGATAGATCCAGGGAATCGCATCTTTGCTCCGGATATCCCTCAACATTTTTTGGGCATCTTTGTTTGTTGTATCAAAAAAGAGTTGGCTGTCAAACAAGCGAATCGCATTGTCGAATTTGTCGAGAAACCCGGTTCCATGCAAATTCTCGCGGCTGTACATCTGTTCGACCAGTTGCATTTTTTCGGATTCCAGCATTACACGGCCGTGATAAGATCGCAAAGCATCCAAACTCATTTCCATGATCTTTGCGTCATATACCGAGCCTACGCCGGAAACGCTGCAGGTCAAAATGTGAATATTCGGTTCCTGACCTTGATACGGTCGTACCCGGTAACAGCGTCCCATTCGTTGAAAGAGACTGTCAAGCGGACAATGCTCCGTGTAAAGATCGTCGAAATCCACGTCCAATGAAGCTTCCACAATTTGCGTGGTGATCCAGATCCCCGGCGAGGCATTACCGTCTTTCAAATGCCATCCCGCTTCCGCGAAGCTCGTGATTTTGTTCTCCAGCATCGACTTGTGCTTTTTGATGAAACGGGCATGAAGCAGCCAAATCTTTGCGTTAACGCCCTGTTCACCATTGCGTTTCTGCAAATCTTCATACACACGAATCGCCTGGTCCACCGTGTTGCAAATTACCAGCACCTTACGCTGCTTTCCCTTTTTTAAAATGATGTCGCCGACACTTGTCACATCCGAGTCCAGCAGTTCCACTCGATGTCTGATTAGGTCGTCATTTGGGAAGGTTCCGCACACATAGGAGTCAGGAGAAATGTTCCCGCGGTCTCGAATCGTTTCCAGATACAATTTGGGCAACGTGGCGGTCATCACCATGAATTTTCCGCCCATCTGTACGATCATTTCCAACGCCTTGATCAACATCGCTGCAATATGGGGATCGTACGCCTGAATTTCGTCAATCACGATCCGCGAATAGGAAAACACGGATAATTCCTTTTCAAATCCCTTGTACAAAAAAGGAAACTTCAGCACTTGATCGATCGTCGTCAACGTCAATTTTTGCGACAATTGACGGGACATCGTAAAGGTTTCCTCAGCGTCGATGGTGTCCTTTTCGATCAAGTGGTCCAGACTGCCTGAATGCAGCAGTCCCAAATGCTCGATGCCAATTTTATTCTCATCACTCAAACGATCGTACATCGCGTTTAAACTTACCCTTAAAGGCAGAGCGAAAAACGCTTTGTCGCGTCCGACCCATAGCAGTGCGGATTCCGTTTTGCCGATTCCGGTAGACGCGGTCATGATCACGTTTCGGTCGCTGTGATCCAAAGCAAACCGTTGGGCGGGGCGCAATCCAGACATGCTTAGAAGAAAGCTCCTTGTTTTTTCTCCGATAGGCTCATCGGTGCCCCTTTCCACTTCCACATGCGCAGAAGCCGCATGGTCCAGGCGATGCAGCAGCCCCTTCAACAGCACATGTTTGCGGAAAAATTCCCTGTTGTTCAGCAACAAGACCGGATATTGGGACTTCCGATCTTGTTCCAGCATTTTCAACAGATTCAAGGCAGCGGGCTCCGCTATGTAAGGCACTTCCAAATGCGCATATAATGCTTGTATCGTTTCGGATGGAAGGGTTTGCTGTACAAAGGCCAAAATGTGCTGCGAATTCGGCTTCATATCCCTTTCGTGATGGTATCCGATCGCTTCCACCAACAGTCTCCATTCTTCTTTCGATAACGAAAGAGCTCGGAACGGAAGGAGGGCAACCGAGACGTAATTGTGCGGAATCTCCTCTTTCATAGAGACGGAACAAGGGAGAGCGGGCTCTCCCTTGACCGAACGGATCTTGTTTTGAAACACGAGATTGGCTTTCCCCGCATCATGGAAAAGGATAGCGGTTTTCAAGAGTGACCAAAACGCGTCGTCATCGGAAATTTTGGGGCCGTAGGTTTCTTTTAACCGTTCGTATTCTTCGAGCATCTTCTCGGTATGTTCGCGGATGGTTTCCGCCGGGTTCGATTTGGCGTAAAACATCGTCATTCCTCCATTTCCTTCGGAAAAACGACGGGAAAGCCGTCTTCGTCACAGAAAACTTCCTCTCCCCACAAGCTTTGACCCTGCTGCACATATCTCACCTTGACTCTCCGCCACTGCCGAACGCCGTCCACGATTTCGTATTTCCAATTCAGCCGGTACGGCACGCCGGGGATTTCCTCCAGACAAGACACCGGCCAGTAGATCGGCATCGGCGTCGTCCGTTCGACGTCATAGTCGCGTTCGACATGCACCCATTTGCATTCGTCCACACGGACGAGGTCTTCCCACCGGCCCAGACTGAAACTGATACCTCCTTCGATGGCTTGCTGCAATTGGGCCAAAATCTCATCTTCCGCTTGCACATGAATGACCAGATGGACATTTAACAACATGTGCATGTAGATCGGCATGGAAGTGATGTGATCATAGGAAACGTCTAGCGCCAGGCCGTCCATCACCAGCGGAAATTCAAGCATTTTGTCTTTCTTGAAAAAATAATGCTTTTGATAATCCACCATCCGGCTCTCGTACTGCCCTTGAATGCTGATTTTCATAGGGATATACCGATCAGCCTGCAAAATTTGATGCAACATCCCTTTGACGGTGGAATATGGCGGGAGAGGATAAGTTTCACCGACTTTAAACGCGGCCGGTTTCTTGTAACAAGCCGTTTCTTGAAACAACCTCAAACGTAGCGCGTGCATATTTCGTCACGCTCCGAAGCCTTGTTCAACATCCCGTTTGACGCGGGCGAAAAAGTCCTCCACCGTCAGCACACGATTAGTAAATGCTGTGCGCAGTTCGTCTTCATTCGCAATCCAGCCGCTGACCACACCGATCGCCGTAGACTCTCCGACGCTTTTTCCATTCCATGTCAGTTTCATGACATCCGCCAGGCGGGACACATCCAAGTTCCACCCATTGTGGGACTTGTGGATCTGCACGTGCCCCATGAAATGGGGATTGGAAGAATCGTACACGCCACCGATGACCAGCAGCGGAGACAGGTTTTCACGTCGCCCCTTGATGTCGCGGTACAGCAGTTTCAAAATATCCAGCAATTGGTGCACACGCTGCACCCGCTCCGCCAACGGCAGAACGATGTCCCCGTCCACTCCCACCTTGTGCAGGTCCACCGTCAAATGATACGCGTAATGGCTTTGATGCTGCTCAAGATTGGCCAAATTTGGCGTTTCTCCAATCCGCTCCGCCAATCCCATGTTATTTAAAAACTCCATATCGCCGTTGTACGGCTCCAGCGATAAGGCGTGGCTGAGGCGCGCGACCGCCGATCGCTTCTTCGACTTGCTTCCCGTTTTCAGATAGCCGAACAAATCCATTTCCACTGAATCTTCTATCGTGACTTCTTCCTTGAACTGAATCACCTGTTTGGACTTGTCCACGGTATTCAAATTCCAGCCGAACATTTCGTTGCCCATGCGGACGATGTCGTAACGCAAACTTTGCCGTGATGCGAATGTGTACACCTTCCCGTTGCCCCGGTGAAACTTTTTCAATTCCGAGATGTTGGCCGTGCCTTCACCGTAATTCAATGAATTCGCTTGAAATACCGCGGATAATGTCAAAGATTTGGCCATTGGAAACACTCCTCTCATATTTTTCGATTATAGATTTGCCGCCGATTCATTCTCGGCTTGCTTGTCCGATTGATCGGTGCGCTTGTCATCGTCCGACAGCAATCCCGTAATAAAGGCGCCGGATAGCGACTCAAAATCGATATTTTTCTCATGCAGCACATTCAGCAACACCGTTGGCACAGGAAGCTTGACTTGCAAATACAGACGAATGACGGTATCGAGAAATTGCTGCCGGTTGCCGGCTTTTGCCGAATTGAGCAGGCGATGCGCGATACCTGCCGCCCTCTTTTCTCCGCCGGATACATAGTCGGTTTGCGATGCTCGCGCATCGGACAACTGTTTCAAACCGTCTCGCACCCGTTGGCCTTCCTTAAAGGTGTAATGAATGATTCCTGCATCGTTCATCGGATGTTTTCCCTCCTTCAAACGTTTGATTTTCCATCTTTCCATCAGTGCGTTTCGTGCCGAATCCGGTCTCGCCTTGCCGCGAACGACTTTTTGCAAATAGTTCCATATCGTCCGGATCGGATCGGTGTTCTCCATGACCAGGTGAAGAAACGGATCCCGTAGCGACCGGTCCCAGATCGTGTGCATCTTGTTGACGGCATCGTCTTCAAAATAGTGCAGCATGTGCCGTGGCACGTGATAATAGTGCATTACGGTTTTCTTGCTTCCATAATCCGCGAAAAACTCGATAATCTGGATGTCAGGTCGGATTTCCTGTTTGGCTTTGTGTTCCTCACGCCGGACAATTTTCGGAATCAACCGATCAAACGTTTCATTTTGCTCCAAATTGATCAACGATTCGTTGGCCAGATGAATCAACGCTGGTGAACCATCCTGCATCACAAAGCTATAATAGGTTTCGAAGCTGTCATTGATGAATTTGGTAAACGGAGTCAAACCTGCCGGACTCAGGAACAGAACAAACCGGATCCACGAGGAGATCGGCAGTGACTGGGCTTCCAAATCCCATGAGAAATTGTATGCGTTCGCGCTGCTGACGCCGAGCGGGACAAAGATTTTCTCTTCAAAGAAGTGGGTGGCGAGCCATTCCTCCTCAAAGGAACATTTAAGCTGCCGTTCAAAATACGATTCCACCTCTTCTGGATCGATTTTTTTCAGTTCCCTGAACCAGCGTTTGTGGATCGGAGATGCTGCATCTTGCAAGTGCTGTACAATCAATCGGTGTTTTTCCGCAGGCGGAATCGTCTCTTTCAGCAGTTCATGCAACCGGATGTCGAACAGCAACGGATCCACATAATCTTCTTTCATCTTGCAGATATGCTGCTTCAAATTGAAATTGCTCATCGTTTTTTGCAGAAACGAAACCTGCCCGAAGAACACATTGTGCAGAATCGAGCGAATCACATTCAGGGTCAGTTTTTCTTCAAAGCGATCCGTCCGCAGCAGCTTCAGGAATTGATCCCGCACGGCAGGAAGTTCGGCAGCCGCTTGTTCAACCGACATTTCTTTCACACATTCGAGACATTCCTGCATCTGCCGCAACTCTTCCGCACCTTCGAAATATTTGGACAACTTTTTGAAGTTGTCCTGAATGGTGTTTTTGAGTCTGTCCATTTGATCTTTTAACGGAACGGAAGTGAACTTCAACCGGCGTTCTTCCCTGGCAGAAACGGAATATTGCGCCATCAAGTACCGGAAAAACCACTCCGGTACGTGCGGCAAGATGGCAGTATCGATCTCAAGATGATCCTCCCGGATTTGGATCGGAGAAGACGGATGAGTGTGCGGAGGCACGGTCCCCAAATTCCGGTGAGCCCAATTCTGCATCCTCAGTAGTCCCACTCCGCCCATGGCGGTCAGGTAATCATCCAAGTGCAGTTTCAGCTTCAAATCGCATTCACCTCTCTTTCCAGCTCGACATGACCGAATCCCTGTCCCGTGCGCAAGCCGGCGCCCGTTTCCAGAATCCACTGCAGGTCTTGCGGATCGCCTTCCAGCAGAAAACGTCCGTGATAGGCGGTGAAATACAAATATTCTGTCGTCGTTCGCTGTTCATCGCGAGCTTTCAAGAACGTGTCGTTCGACTCCTTGATGACCGCCTTCTTGGTGAAAATCGGCGAGATGGTCAAGTTTTTCTTCAAAGGACAGTTGCGAAGGGATTGGGACATCTTGTTCATGATAGTCTGGAACTGCACGGCATATTCAGCTTCTTCCGGCGCGATCGGGTGATGCTGTTCATCTTCCACGAGAATAGGGCTCAAAGTTCGAACAACGATTTTCGAAGACTGAACGGGACGGACATGTTCGAACTGAATCCGGCCTCTTTGAATGCGGTACTCTTTGTATTGAAAAATGGACGTTTTCTGGAGTCCGTTTAGGAATGGAATCATGAAACTGTAGTCGGAAGAAGAGAGCTGCAGTTGAAATCCGGACAAACCGATTTCCTCTCGGCTGAAATGAAAATTCTTAAGATATACAGAGAAAACGTACGGTTTGGGACGGGGAGAGGAGAAATATTCATGATACGTTTTCTCATCTCCTTTGCGAAGGCTCTCTTTGATCAGACTTACAACCAAGAGCCGGTAAGCAAGGGGAAGCTTGTCCGTTTGAAAATCGACTTTGACTTTCATTTTTTCACCTCCTCTTATAATTTAATTTAATATTGGAAATATTCATGTAGGTATAATTGCACATTTTGGTACATTTTGTCAACTAGTTTTATGGATTTTTTATTTTTTCTGATAATTCTTTGTGAATTGAAAATCGTGCAAACTTCAAATACACTAGTGTTGACAGATTGTTAACACCTTTTATCTGAACGACTGGGATGTAAAAACATTGAATTATATTTGCGTTATCTGAACGATTGGGAACTTTTTCTATTCTTATGGTAGCATGCGGTTTTGACAACGTCTGGTCATGGAACGTGTGTTCGACTCAAAATTTTTTTAATTGCCCAATTCCAAGCCAGAATTCGAGCATCCATCGTACTGTGCTGATTAATCCAAAAATGCTCGGGCTAGGACAATAAGCCGAAGCCCGAGCATTTTTATTCAGAAAAACAAAATGTCGCCGCTTCTTCCGAAGTTTTTGTCACTACCGAAGGTCGACGACATGAGATTGGGGCTTGATGTTGGTCAATGATGCACCATTCTTATCACATCAATGATGCAATCGATACCCAGCCATCCTCATTTCAATCTTCCACCCTCACCGCGGCGTCTCCAAAAACGTCAGCGTCGGGTTTTTCTCCATCGCCGAGCGCAGGGCGTATTCGTTTTCGAACAGGCCGACGAAGCGGTCGTGCTTATCCTTGACGAGCGTCGAGTTGACGCGGAACTTGCCGGGGTCGATGTTGTCGCCTTCGATCCAGCGCGCGATCTGCCAGTTCAACCGATACATGTCGATGTCGACGCCGTATTCGTATTTCATGCGGTACTCGAACACTTCAAACTGCAGCTGTCCCACGACGCCGAGAATCGTTTCGTCAAAATTCAACGAGCGGAACAGCTGGATCGTGCCTTCCTCGGTCAGCTGTTCGATGCCTTTTTGGTACTGTTTGTGCTTCAGCGTGTTCTTGATCGTGACTTTGCAAAACAGTTCCGGCGAAAACGTCGGCAGCTCGTTGAACGTGAACGATCCGCGCTGGCACAGCGTGTCGCCGAGGCGGAAAATGCCGGGGTCGAACAGCCCGATGATGTCCCCGGGATAAGCGACTTCGACGATGTCGCGGTCCTGGGCGAGAAACTGCTGCGGCTGCGCCAGCTTGATCTCCTTGCCCGCCCGCACGTGCCGGACCGACATGCCGCGTTCGAACTTGCCGGACACGATGCGCAAAAACGCGATGCGGTCGCGGTGCGCCGGATTCATGTTGGCCTGAATCTTGAAAATGTACCCGGAAAACCGCTCGCTGGCCGGTTCAATGGGACCTTCGTCGGACACGCGCGGCGCCGGGGGAGGCGCCATCTGCAGAAAGTTTTCGAGAAACGTCTGCACGCCGAAATTGTTGATCGCGCTGCCGAAAAACACCGGCGTCAGCTCGCCGCGCTGCACGCGTTCTTCGTCGTACGCGTCTCCGGCCACATCCAGCAGCTCCAACTCCTGCGCCAGCTGCTCGTACAAATGTTCACCCGCAATCTCGCGCAGCACCGGGTCGTCCCACCCGCTGACTTTCCGCACGCTGATCGTCTGATGGTCGTCTCCCTGATACAGCTCCACCTGCGTCTTCCGGCGGTCGTAAATGCCGCACAGCAGCTTGCCCATGCCGATCGGCCAGTTCATCGGATACGAGCGGATGCCGAGCACCTGCTCGATCTCCTCCAGCAGGTCGAACGGATCGCGGCCTTCCCGGTCCAACTTGTTGATAAACGTAAAAATCGGTATGCCCCGCATCCGGCATACCTGGAACAGTTTTTTCGTCTGCGCCTCGACGCCTTTGGCGGCGTCGATCAGCATGACCGCGCTGTCGGCAGCGGTCAGCGTACGGTAGGTGTCTTCGCTGAAATCCTGGTGGCCCGGCGTGTCGAGAATGTTCACGCGGTGGCCGTTATAATCGAACTGCAGGACGCTGGACGTCACCGAGATGCCGCGCTGCTTCTCGATTTCCATCCAGTCGCTCGTCGCATGCCGCGCCGCTTTGCGCCCTTTGACCGCGCCGGCGAGACGAATCGCCCCGCCGAACAGCAGCAGCTTCTCCGTCAGCGTCGTCTTGCCCGCGTCCGGGTGCGAAATGATCGCAAACGTGCGGCGCCGCGCCGTTTCCCTCGCGATTTCCTGTGTCAGTGCGTCACTCATGTATGGGTATATGCTCCTTCAAAACAATGTGAGGCTTTCTGTCGGCACCAAGACGTCCCCATGCGGCGAAACCGTGCCGGATGAAACCTCTCCCGCCGGCGGCACCGGCCTCTCTGCAGCCGTCTCCACCGATCCGGGAGCCAGGATGCCGTAACCGCAGCGTTACGCCAAAGCGCGGCCGTCACGGGTCGCACAGCGGAGTTCACGCTATTGCCGATACGGAAAAGTCTTGCCGATGTGCAGCCGGCGCAGGCCGGACGATGCCGTCCGGCCGGTTCAATTGCCGATCAACAGCGCGCGCGCCGGCGCGGCTTCGACTCCGGTCAGCTTCAGCGGAGCGATGACCATGAAATACGTACCGGCGGGCACGTCTTTCAGCCGCAAACCCTCCACAATGATGATGCCGTTTTTCAACAGCGTCTTATGCGTCGGATGGCCTTCCTGGCTGCGCTCGATGCCGAGCGAGTCGATGCCGACGCCCTTGATGCCGATTTCCTGCAAATACGCCGCGCCTTGTTCGTTCAAAAACACGAATTCGAAATCGAACGCTTCGGAAAACGAGTTGCTCGTTTTGAGCAAAATCCATTCTCCGCGCTGGATCGCGAACGGTTCGAGATGCTCGCGGCCGATGCCGCCTTTGACGTGCGTCAAATCGAGGACGCGCGCGGGGCCGGCCAACTGGTCGAGGCCGATCGTGTCGATCGTCTTCCCGCCCTGCAGCATGTGCAGCGGCGCGTCCACATGGGTTCCGGTATGCAAATGCAGCGAAATGACCGATTCATAGGCCGAAGACGTGGAAAAATCGCGCACGCAGCGAATGCTCGGTTTGAGCTCTTCCTTGTTTTTGTACACCTGCATGTCCTCGCGGATCGTCATGGAGATGTCGTAAATTTTGAACATGGTCATCTCACCTTCCATGATATTTCGTGACGGGGTATCGCGTGACTTTCGTGCCGGCAAATCGCGTGACGGACGACCGAATCCCGGCGCGTTACGCCCGATTCGTCACCCACGTCACTTCGCCTTCGTCCTGGCCGTTCACCGGCCACCAGCGGAACCCGTCCCTGGCCAGCAGTTCCTTGCCTTCTTCCGGACCCCAGGTGCCGGCCGCGTACGTGCGCAGATCCTCATCCGACTGACGCCACGCGTCGGCGATCCGGTCGGTGAACGCCCAGGCCAGCGCCACTTCGTCCCAGCGCGTAAAATACGTCGCGTCGCCTTTGATCGCGTCGAACAGCAGGCGTTCGTAGGCTTCCGGCGTGTTGATGCCGACTTGTCCGCTCTGGCAGAAGTCCATCGCCACCGGCAGAAGCGCCCAGTCGGCGCCGGGTTTTTTGGCGTTGATTTTGAAATAGATGCCTTCCAGCGGATTGACGCGGAACACGAGCAGGTTCGGCTCCAGCCGGTTGTCCTGGTTGAACAGGAGGCCGGACGGCATGTTTTTGAATTCCACGACGACTTCCGTCGCCTTCACCGGCAGCCGCTTGCCCGTGCGCACGTAGAAGGGCACGCCCGCCCAGCGCAAATTGTCCACATGCACTTTGGCCGCAAAATACGTCTCCGTCCGCGATTCCGGGTTGACTTTGTCTTCTTCCCGGTATCCCGGCACCGGCTTGCCCTTGATCGAACCGGCGGTGTACTGGCCGCGCACGACGTTGCGCCGCACTTCTTCCGGCGTCTCATACAGCCGCAAAGAACGCAGCACCTTGACCTTTTCGTCGCGAATATCTTCCGACACGAGGCGGCTCGGCGGCTCCATCGCCATCATCGCGATCATCTGCAAAATGTGGTTTTGTCCCATGTCGCGCAGCGCGCCCGCCTGATCGTAATATCCGCCGCGCTCCTCCACGCCGACCGTTTCGCTCAACGTGATCTGAATGTTGGAAATGTACCGGTTATTCCAAAGCGGCTCGAAAAAGGCGTTGGCAAACCGGATCACTTCGATGTTTTGCACCATTTCCTTGCCGAGGTAATGGTCGATGCGGAAAATTTCTTCCTCGCGGAACACTTCCCGGATTTGGCTGTTGAGCTTCTCCGCCGATTCCAGGTCGTAGCCGAACGGCTTCTCGATCACGAGCCGCGTCCAGCCCGGCGTTTCGAGCAGCCCGCCCGCGCGGATGTTCGCCGACACCGGACCGAACAGTTCGGGCGCCAGCGCGAGATAAAACAGCCGGTTGCCCTTCAGGCCGAAGGTTTGTTCTTGTTGCTCCACCAGATCCCGCAGTTGGTGAAATCCGTCCACGTCGTTGATATTGAGCGACATGTATTCAAAATGGCTGATGAATTGATGGAACTGCTCGTCCTTTTCCACGTCGTGGCGCGCGAATTCCCGGATCGACTCCAGCACGTCCTGGTGGAACTGTTCGCGCGTTTTTTGCCGTCTGGCCAAGCCGATCACGGCAAACTGATCGGTCAACTTCCCTTCCCGGTACAAACTGTACACGGCGGGAAACAATTTTCTGCGCGCCAAATCGCCTGTGGCGCCAAATAATAGAATCACCGCACCTTCGGCGGTTTGCTGAATCCGGTGACCGTACATCCGTCCCTCATTCTTTCCTATGTATTTTGATGGTTTGCTTACGGTTGAAGTTTAGCATATTCGGGGGCGTTCAGCAATTCGTTCTCCTCGCGTGCGTCTCTTAGACATCGCAAGGCATCTCATGTACAATAAAATCACACCAAAGCCCATGCCGCAAGAGCGGCGATATGGGACGACTGCGCGAATCTCTTCGACACATGAGCGGCCAATGGAAGCGGCACCTCCGCCTTTCATCGCGTGGCGCGAAATAAATGACCTTTACCTATGCCCAAAGATGGAGGATGCGGGAAACGGCCGCAGCGGAAATGGAAACACATTGACACGGATTATGGGGGAGATTCCTCTGCTGTTCATCCTGACCGCGCTGCACGCGGAAGCAAAACCGATCATTCGGAAACTGCGGCTGAAAAAAACGGAGGACGTTTCCGGCATCCAGCTGTACGCGGGGGAACGGGCGGCGCTCGCCGTGTCCGGCACCGGGCCGCTGAAGGCGGCCGTCGCCGGCGCCGTCCTGCTGTCGCGGCACGCCGCGGAGGAGCGCGATTTGTTGGTGAACATCGGCGTCTGCGGAGCGGCCGACGAGTCGCTTTCCATCGGACACACGATTTTGTGCCATAAAATCATCCACCATGATTCGGGAAGAACCTACTACCCGGATATTCTCTACCGCCACCCGTTCCGGGAAGGCGTGCTGGAGACGTTCTCCCGCCCCGTCGGCCGGGACATGCTCGGCAGCGTGACCGGGGACGTCGTGGACATGGAAGCGGCGGGATGCTTCGAAGCGGCCGGCGCTTTTTTGCCGCCGGATCGCGTCCTCTGCGTCAAAATCGTCTCGGATCTTCTGCGCGCCGATCATCCACCGCGCATCGACGCGGACGCCGTCACCGCGCTGATCAGCGATGCGTTGGACCCGGTGCTGGAATACGCGTTCCGCGTGGAGCAGGCCGGAGCGGCCGACCCGGCATCCGGCGCGCCGTGGAATGAAGAGGACCAGCGATTTGTCGACGAGCTGTCCGCGCGCTTGCGCCTGACCGCCACGCTTCGCCAGCGTCTGCGCCTGCTTGCCGCCGGTTACAAGCTGCGCCACGGCGTCCCGCTGCCGGACCCCGACACGCTGTTCCCCGGACAAGCCGCGACCAAACAGGAAGGAAAGATCGCTTTTGAACACGTTGCCAGACAGCTTGCGGGAGGCCCGCTTCTCCCACCTTTACATTGAAAGGGAGGCGCGCCATTACCCTATCGCAAAGCGGGTGATGGAGCGGTTTCCCGCCGCCGTTCGCGTAGACATTGAACATTACAAGGAAGTGTTCGCGCGTCCCCGGCAGCGGTTTGCCGCGCAAAAAACGGCGCGCAAACTGATTCTCGCGGTGCAGAAATCGCCGCTGGTGTACCCCGGCGCCAAAGTGTGCCACGATTTCGGCCATGCGCGATTTTTCTACACGTCGTCGGTGCTGAACTGCGTGTACGACTGCGAGTACTGTTTTTTGCAGGGGATGTTTCCGTCCGCCAACATCGTCGTGTTTGTCAACATCGAGGACTCGTTCGCCGAAGTGGAGCGCCTGCTCGCCGACGGACCCGTTTACTTGTCGGTGTCTTACGAGTCCGATTTGCTGGCGTTCGAGCCCATCGTTCCGCTCGCATCCCAATGGATCGAATTTGCGCGCGCCCAGCCGGAACTGACGCTGGAAATCCGCACCAAAAGCGCCGCCTACGCCGCCATCCGGCAACTCACGCCTGCTGCCAACGTCGTGCTCGCCTGGACGATGACCCCCGAACGGGTCGCCCGCTCCCACGAACCGCTGACCCCTGCGTTTTCCGCGCGATTGCACAGCGCGAAACAGGCGCTCGAGGACGGCTGGAAAGTGCGCATCTGCTTCGACCCGATGCTGTATATCGAAGATTGGCGAAGCGCGTACGGCGAATGCGTGAAGCAGGTGTTTGCGGCGCTGCCGCCGCAGGCGGTGCACGACGTCAGCATCGGCACATTCCGCGCGCCGAAAGATTACTTGAAAACGATGCGCAAACAGCGCCCCGATTCCGCGCTGCTGCATTATCCGTTCGTCAATGAAAACGGCGTGATGGGATATCCGAAAGCCCTGGAACAGGAAATGATCGACTTCATGCGGGAATCGGTCGCGCGGCACTTCCCCGCCGAGCGCATTTTTACGCTGTCGGAGTGAAGGAGAAACGATCATGGCGGGGATGGCGAAAGGACAATGAGAATGGACAGGAAGGAGGGGGAGAGGTTGTGACGTCAACAAGGGAAAAGGATGCCGCCGGTCGGATGGAGCCCGCGTTGTCGGAACCGCACGCGCGCCCGGCCAAAACCGCCATCGTCACCGGGGCGTCTTCCGGCATCGGACTCGCCGTCGCCGAAACGCTGCTTCGCCTCGGTTATCGGGTATACGGCATCGCCCGCGATTTTTCCAAATGTCCGATCCGGAACGAGGCGTTTGAGCCGGTCGTCTGCGACCTCGCGCGGAGCGGCGACGTCGTCGCGGCGGCGGAGGCCATCGCCGCACGGGCGGCTTCGATCGACGCGCTCGTCCACGGCGCGGGCGTCGGCTGGTTCGGACCGCACGAAACGATTACCCCCGAGCGGATTCACGAAATGGTCGCCGTCAATCTGGAGGCGCCGCTCGTGCTGACGCGGCAGCTGCTGCGGCCGATCAAAAAACACCGGGGCTGGATCATTTTCATCTCTTCGGTCACCGCCAAAAAAACGAGCACCCACGGCTGCGCGTACGCGGCGACCAAAGCGGCGCTTTCCCATTTCGCGGCCAGCCTGTTCGAGGAAATCCGCAAAAGCGGGGCGAAAGTCGGCGTCCTACATCCGGATATGACGAAAACGCCGTTTTACGACCGCGCCGATTTCATGGAGGGCGAGGAGCCGGAAAGCCATTTGCTGCCGGAATGCGTGGCCGGGGCGGTCGAAACGCTGCTGTCGCAGCGCGAGGGCACCGTCGTGACGGAAATGACCCTTCGTCCGCAAATCCACCGCATCCGCCGCAAATATGCGCCGAAAAACGCCGACTAGCCGGCACAAAGCACGGTGCCTTGCGGTTGACCCGCCACGATGCGGCGAGCCGCGGGGCCGCGCATCGGCCGTGCATCAGCCGCGCCGCGCACCGGCTACGCGCCGAGTCGAATCGGAGCCGCCGAAGCGCTTCACGCTTGGCCGACGCCTGACGGCGCACGCCCATGACGGCGGAGTACAGCGAATGCCGTTACTTGGCCCGGTTTGAACTGCGCGGATCCTGACTCCCTCTTTACCCAGACCGTGCTCGATCGCGCAAGCTCTAATCTTCCGCCAGGCCGTGCTTGAACGCGTAGATCGCCGCCTGCGTGCGGTCTTCGCAGCCGAGTTTGGCCAGGATGTTCGTGACGTGAAACTTCACCGTCTTGACGCCGATGAACAGTTCGTCCGCCACTTCCTGGTTGGATTTTCCCTTGGCGATCAGCTTCAGCACTTCCATTTCGCGCTCGGTCAGCTCTTCGTGGGGAAGCGGCTCCTTCTTCGTGTTTTGCCGGAACCGGTTCATGATCTTGGAGGCGACCTGCGATTCCAGCACCGGCTGCCCGCTGGCGGCGGCGCGGATCGCCTGCGCGATTTCCGTCGCCCGCGACGTTTTCAGCAAATAACTGAACGCTCCCGCCTCGATCACGGGATAAATTTTCTCGTCATCAATGTAGCTCGTCAGCACGATCACTTTGCAGTCCGGCAAGATTTGCAGGATGCGGCGCGTCGTTTCGATGCCGTCCATCCCTTCCATCACCAGATCCATCAGCACCACATCCGGCTTGTACTCCTGCGCCAGCCGAATGCCTTCCTGGCCGCTGCCCGCCTCGCCCACCAGTTCAATGTCTTCTTCCGTACTGAGCACGGCGGCGAGACCGATGCGCACCATTTCGTGATCGTCCACCAGCATGACCTTGATCGGCGGTTTCGATGACATACGCTCACTCCCCCGTTTCATCATTCAAAAGCGGAACGCGAATATCAATGCGGGTGCCGCGTCCCGGCGCCGACACGATATGGATCGTGCCCCCGATTTCGTTGACCCGCTCCCGCATCGATTCCATCCCGTAAGAAGCGTGCTTTTTCACGTTCATGTCAAAACCGACACCGTTGTCGCGCACGTACAAGCGAATCGCGTTTTCTTTCCGTTCCAGGCGCAGTTCCATCTTGTCCGCCTTGGAATGGCGCAGCGTATTGGACAACGCTTCCTGCACGATGCGGAACAGATGGTCCTCGATTCCCTTGGAAAGCTGGATATCCTCATCCATATGAAACCGAATGTCGATCGGTACCTTGGCGCGCATTTCCTCGATCAGTTCGGTCAGCCCTTGCGACAGCGGCTTTCCTTCGAGATGCACCGGCCGCAAGTGCAAAAGCAGCGCGCGCATTTCCGACTGCGCGACCGAAGCCATTTCCTCGATCAGCGCCACCTGCCGCTTCGCCTTGGCAAAATCTTTGTCCAGCGTTCTGCCGAGCGCCGTCGCCGTCATGGAAATGGCGAACAACTGCTGGCTGACCGCGTCGTGCAGCTCCCTGGCCAGCCGCTGCCGCTCCTCGGTAACCGCCAAAGAGCGCGCCCGTTCGGCCAGTTCCGCGTTGCTCGTCGACAGCCGCTGCAGCGAGGTAACCTGTTCCTCCCACATTTTGCCGATGCGCGCGAGCTGCTCGCCGAGCTGCCCGACCTCGTCGTCGCCGAGGTCCGGCACGGCGCGTTGAAACGAACCTTTTTCCATGTACATCATGGAGTCGAGAAGCAGGTTGAGCCGGCGGCGAATGCCGCCGATCAGCCAGAACGAAAACGCGGCCCCCGCTCCCGCCGCCGCCAAAATCAGCGTCAGCGCGTGCCGCGCGTTGACAAGCCAGTGGTCGGGCACCCGAATGTATCCGTTGCTGTACAAATAGAGCACGACCGAACCAAGCAGCGCCAGGCTGAACAGCACCGTCGCGCGCAGGGGCCGCCACATCATGTTGGTCAGTTTGCGTTCCCGGTTCATCCGCCGCGCCCCCTACAGCCGCCTGATTTTAAGGTCCCCGATGAGATAGGAAATCACCAGGTTGACCTTGTGCTCGCTCGTTTCATAATGACTGGATCGCCAGGAAAGTTTGTTCATGAACCCGGCTTCCTTCTCGGTCCCCATCTGGGTCTGACCGAGAAAAATCGTGGAATGCACGGCGACACCGATATCGTCCGGTACGATCAGGTCAATGTCGCCGATGATTCCCTGGAACACGAACGTCGTTTCCTTCTCGCGGGCATCCGATACGGCGAGCGACAAATCCAGGCGAATTTCGCCGATGACCGACCATACGCTCAAATTTTTCAGTTCCCACGGCTCATGGGTTTTCCGGATGCTCCCGAGCAGTTGGTGTTTCTGCACATAGTTGTCGCCTTGCTGCAGTTCCCGGGAACGGATGATGAAGTACCCGAGCGAAATCAGTATGGCCGCCAAAATCAGCATAAAATGACCGGATGCGAGAATCAGCACGCCGATGGCGATCAGCACGTAACCCGTTTTGTCCTCGCCCAATCTCAACTTGTATACGCCGAGACAAAGGATGATGATGGAGGCGACCGTATAGAAACCGATTAAATTCCCCAGCATGATGAATAGTCCGGCTGCGATCAACAGCAGCGCGGTATTTCTGTTTCGGTTGCCCATGCCGCCCGCCCCCTTTCTCCTCATCATGTGCGTCATGCCAACGGAACGGCGACGTCTCCCCCGGATGTTTCGCTTGAGACCGGAACTTCAAAATCCAATCCGCCGCGAACTGGAACAAGCCATAGAGGCGTACGCCCTATGGCTTATCCAAACCCACCCTCTAGCATATCACAACTTCGCGAGGGTGGAAACGGCACCGACTGTCGTCTACTGTTGTTCCGCCGATGCGTCCTGCGCTTCGGAAGCGGACTTGAAGGAGCCGACGGTTCCGAGCCCGAGTTTTTCCTTGAGCCGGGCGAGCTGGTCTTCCACCTGTTCCTGGCGCGCCGCGTCCGCGTACGTCCGGGCGCCGGTCACGGAAGGAATGCGGGATACTTCCGCTTCGGCCTCCATCTGCATAATTTTTTCTTCCATGCGCTGGAATCCTCTCGACGCGTGTCCCGCCGCCAGCGGATCCGTGCTGTTTAATTGGGCCATCTGCTTTTTCGCTTTCGCCATTTGCGCGCGGGCCACCAGTTCGTTGCGGCGGTTGCGCATCTTGTAGTATTCGTCCTTCATTTCGTGCAGTCTCGCCTGCAGTTCGTCGGACTGCGCCTTGGCCGAATTGTACAGTTCCAGGTATTCGGCCGCGGCCTGATCGTAGTGCAGCTTTTCTTCCAGGAGCGCCCTCGCCGACGCCTCCTGTCCTGCGCGCAGTGCGGCTGCGGCGCGGTTTTCCCGGTCCTGGCTTTGGCGGACCGCTTCTTCATGCCGCTGCTTCATGCGGCGCTCGTTGGCCATTTGTTTGGCCACGGTCACTTCCGCCTGGGCGATTTCTTCCTCCATATCGCGAATGTACTGGTTCAGCATCACCACCGGATCCTCGACTTTGTCCAGCAGTTCGTGAATCGACGCCGTCGTCATGTCCTTGATTCTTTGAAAAACTCCCATGTTCACTCTTCTCCTTTCTCGAGTTTGGCCAGTTTGGCCCGCAGTTCTTCGATTTCCTTGCGCAGTGCCTTCACTTCGACATCCTTCATCATTTCATCGAGATTATGCGAAACGTTGGGTGCCTCCGCCTGCCGGCCGGGCGCCGCGGTGGACGGGCCGGTTCCGGAGTATGCGTGGCCTTTCGCCTGTCCGGCGTAAGTCGAATGCATATCGTGATTGCCGGTATGTCCGTAGTGACCGCCGGCGGAATACGTGGATCCGCCGAACGAACCGCCGTAGGGTCCGCCGTATGTTCCTCCATAAGGGCCTCCGAACTTCCCATACGGAGGTTCGGGCTCTTTTGGGATGACCAGACTGCACAAAATATACAGCAGGATCACCGTACCGGCCGAGAAAAAGGTCGCAACCACGACCACGAGCCGGAGCAACGTCGCGTCCACATTGAACGCTTCAGCCAAGCCGCCGCACAACCCGAATATTTTTTTGTCCCTGGTTGAACGGTACAGGCGCGTCATTGTCCGGTCCACCCCTCCTTCTCCAGCTTCCTTCTCAGCATCTCCAGTTCGGTTTCCAGCGTTTCGCGTACGGCCGTTCCGGCACGATACAGCGTCTCTTGCGTCTTCCGGCGCAGCTCGCCGAGCGATCTGGCCTCAAATTCCATGTCCAGGATCCGGTCTTCCAGCCGGCGGAACGCGCGCTCCGTTCCCGCGGCGGATCCGCCGAGCCGCTCGTTCATGCGCTGCTGCAGGCGGATCGATTCCATGCGCGCGGCATAATATTGCCGCTTCGACAGCACTTCATCGTAGTCCGATTTCAGCTGCTGCAGTTGGTCTTCCAGGTCGACGAGCGACCATTTCGCTTTTTCGTACAACTCTTTGAACTGATCGCGTTTTTCCTCGTGGATGAGCTTTTCCTTCAGCGCCAGCCGGGCGATGTTCTCCTCTCCGGCTTTGAGCGCCGTCATGGCTTGCTGCTCGCGTTTTTCCGCCATGATTTCCGCGTGTTCGTATTGTCGCCGCATCGATTCGGCATGGGTCATGCACTGCCGGTACAGCTGCTCCGCCTGCTCGATTTTGCTGCGCTGTTCGAACAAATAGCTGTCGATCAGTTTTACCGGATCTTCGGCTTTGTCGAGCATGTCGTTGAGCGTGGCGACGGTGATGTCGCGAACGCGTTTCATGATGCTCACGTCGATCTCCCCCTAGCTTTCAGTTTCATATGGCTGCGCTATGTCTGTTCAGCTTGCTGCGCTATGTCTGTTCAGCTTGCTGCGCTATGTTTGTTCAGCCGATTGTTCAGCCGCGTCTTGGCGGTCAGCCGATGCCGCGCCGTTTCAGCATGCGGATTCCGAAAACGATCAGTACGATGGCGAGGATCAGCGAGAGCAGTCCCCACAGTTTGCCCAAGAGCGAGATGCCCCCGATCACCACCAGCGCCCAGCCGATCCACCGTTTTCCGTTGACGATGCCCAGGACACCGAGTCCAATGAGAATGAACGGGAACAGAAAACCGAGCACATGTCCGAGACCGAGTCCGATTTTGTCGAGAAGCATCAGCGCTCCGATGACGATCAGAATGATCGCTAGGCCGTTGGATTTGTTGATGGCCACTTTTCTCACCGCCTTTCATGGGGCAGCATTCCTGATTTCTGACTTCAGTTTAGGACAATTCCGCTTTCGCCAAAACGGACCCGCGATGGTTTTTGCACCTGGACCCTGGTCGGGGAACGATTCGGACTGTGAGGCCGCGGTTCGGGCGCGTTGTGGCGGACAATGAAAACGCAGCTTCTCGTCGAAGCTGCGCTCGGTTCACGGTATGTGGCGCATGTTTTTTCGACACGAACCGGGGACGGCATCGAATTTTGCGAATCATGTTGCCCACATGAAAGGAGGCTTCATCGGTCTGGGCCACAAGTTCCGGAACGCCGGTGCAAGATGGCTTGCAGGTCTGCCCCTCAGAATGTCCGGTCTCAAGACGGTTCGTCGCCCGTACGCTTGGGGTCGTCCGATAGGAAGGCATGCGGTTCACGCGTTCCCGATCGTCGGTGCATGATGGTGCGCGATCCGCACAGTTCCCGGATCGCCCGGTTTAAGGGGGCTCTGGCGCGCTTCCTCGGAACGTTCCAGTTCAGGGCAGCTCACATCCCGCCCCTCCGATCGTCCGATGCAAGTTGTCCGGTCGTCCCGTCCGCGCCGGCGCGAACTTACACCGTCACTTCCTCCAACTGCTGGTGCAGCATTCGTTCGTAATGGCGATAATAGCGTCCCAGTTCGTCCCGGTAGGTTTTGTGCCACGGTTTTCTTTTGCCGCAGTAATGAATGAACACCGTATTTTCCTCGATCCACTTCAAAGTGACCGGATGATTCGGAAAATATTTGATGAGTTCATAGTACCTTGCGTCGAAATTGTAACGAAGTTCGTCCACCCGTTTGATTTTGTCCCAAAACAGCCCGTTCAGCACGTCCTGGTCAGGCAGAATGAGTTTGTAGCGGTTTTCTTTCAAAAAATGGAAAATATCGGAGAGGTCGAGCTCCTTGCGCATACGCTCGAGGTTCATCAGCAGCACGCCGCTGTTGAAATAACTTTTCGCGCGCGGCGTACCGAGCCGGATTTGGTTGAATTTGACGGTGAAACGGGCAAAAGGGGTAATATGCTCGGCGGCGCAAAAATAATACGGTTCCAAATCGGTTTGGTAAAACTCGCCCACGGGATTGATCGCCACGATGTCCGGGTCGAGATACAGCACGCGGTCGACGGAGTCCGGCAAATAGCGATGGGCGGCCAGCCGGTAATACATCTCCTTGGAGTAACGTCGAAACACGACGGCGTCCTCCGCAAACAACCCTGCCTCTACCTTGACGGGCGCAAGCCGGTGACCTTCCGCGTCGACGAAACGTGCAAGACGTGCCACCTCCGCCGGAGGAATGGCCGAGTGCATCAGGTAGATCGTCAATTGTTCGTCGGGATTGTTCACAAACAACGATTTCAGCATGACGCGCAGCGCGGGAACGTAATTGGCGTTCAACGTAACCAGAATGTTCATCGAATGCCCCTCCTGGTTTTTTGTCCGGAACCGGTCCGGTGACTCGTCCCTGTAAATGTGCGGCGGACATGCGGCCGGCGGCGGGCCGGCGCATCGTGGACAAATGGTGTTTGTATTAACTATATGTTATCAAGCGCGTGGATAATCCGCAATTGGACAGGGACGCATTCGTAATGGCCTCAAGTCGCGAACGCGATCGTGGGTTGGCGGCATATCGTGGGGAACATGCGCCCGAAATGGCGGTAATCACGAACGCCCAGTGGGCTATCGGCAATAGGGTGTGGCACGCCCGTATCCACAGCAATCGCGCTTGGCCGAGGCAGGGGTCGCATCGGGCATGGTACGCTAACGGTAAGAATCTTGCCGAACAGATCAACCCATTTTGGCGTTCGCTTCGGGCATTGGAACGCTAACGGTCATGCGTGACCGTTAGCGGCCGTTCTTCGCCGTTTTTACATTGTAACGGACACCGGTGTCCATTAGCGTCCACATGAAAGCTTCTTCTCGGGTTTTTGGGTCTTTTGTGGACATGGATGTCCGTTACAAGCGGCAAAGTGCTGAAAAACCGTTTTAACGGACACCGATGACCGTTACGGGGCCGGACGGCAAAAGCGCACACGTGGACCGTTAGCGTTACGTGCCATAAAAAAACGGACGGCCCGCCTGAACCGTCCGCGAACCGTCCATCGTCACCCGATCGATGTTATCGCGCTTTTGCCCTGTCGCCGTAAAAAGTGATCGCATACAACCCGGCCAGTCCCACAAGCGTGTAAATAATCCGGCTCAGCCAGGAGGAATCGCGCACGGCTTCCCCGCCGAAGATGGCCGAAACGAGATCCCATTCGAACAATCCGACCAACAGCCAGTTGATCGCGCCGATGATGACAAGTGTCAAGGCTATTCTGGAAAGCATGTTCACGAACTCCTTTATCGGGAATATGGTGTGCGTTTATATCTTTCCGCGGCGTATGCCGACTTATTCATGGCTGCAGGCGTTCACGGCCACGCATGATTTCCGGCGTTCGCGCATAAACGGGGACCGCCGCAAATATGCTGTTGGTGAAACGGTTTCCAAACGACCAGGACCGTATCATGGCTGCACGCGTCCGGACGAACTCGGATGCCGGCGCTTGACGCCGGACAGTCGTAATTGACGGCGAATACTTCCTCACCACGTGACACGCGGTCAATTCGTCGGCGGAATCGGCGGATGGTGGAGCGATACGGTCAACCGGGAGGACATTTCCATGCGAGCCAAGGCGGAACAGGCGGCCAGAGCTTTCGCCGACCGGCATTTTCCCGGAGCGGAGGCCGTGTTTCTCGGCGGCAGCGCGGCGTCCGGGCAATTGAACGAACGGTCGGACCTGGACCTGCTCATTGTTGACGAGTCGGTATTTTTTCCATATTACGAATGTTTTGCATCGGACGGCTGGCAGATCGACGCCTTTGTTTTCAGCTCCGCCAATTATTACCCGTATTTTGAAGCTTGCAGCCAAACGGGGATCCCGACTTTGCTGCGCCTGTGCGCGGAAGGCGTGCTGATCCGGGACGGAGGCGCGGGCGAACGGTACCGCCGGGAAGCGGCGGAAAGGCTGGCGGCCGGCCCGGACCCCTGGACGGACGACGATAAAAACCGCTCCCGCCATATGATTAGCGAAAACCTCAACGACTTGGAATCTTCCCGCAACTTCCTGGAAACCGCGTTTGTCGTGCAAGCGGTATGCATGGAAGCGGCCCGGTTCGCGCTGCGGACGGGTGGGCATTGGATAGGGGAAGGCAAGTGGCTGGCGCGCGAACTGCAGCGAAGTGCGCCCGAATTTTACGGCGAATTGTGCGCGGCGCTGGCGGCTTACCACGAGCATCGCCGCATTGAACCGCTCATTGCGGCGGTGGATAAATTGTTGGAGCCGCACGGCGGCAGGCTGATCGAAGGGTATGCGGCCTTCGGCGTGTTACCTGGAGACGGATAAAGGAGGATATGACGAAAGGTACAATGATCGCGTTTTTCGCCGGAGAAGAGTGTCAATGTTACGAAGGGTGACGGAGGCTTTCGCTTTGGAAAATGGGGCTCTGAAGCACCGCCACGGCGTGATACCGTTGAAGAAGCCGCGATATCAAGTCGCGGCTTCCGCTTTTATACCGCAAAAGACGGACGGGCGCCGCGAAAGGTACGGTAGCGGCAGCAAGGGACGTTCGCGGAACGTGCGGTCTAAATTACGACACCCGGCTGCTGCCTCGGCCTCGACGACCGCTGCCACCGGGACGTACATGTGCATGGCGCGTAGATACGCGCGTCCTACGTTTTTTGCACGATAAAGTGAAAAAGGATCGCGAAAAGGAACGCGAAAAGGGGATGGTCAAATCCGCACGGCTCCTCTACAATGAGAAAATGACGCAATGACAACGGCCGGCAATGGAAAAGGAGTATCGCAACATGGAATGGACTGCACTTGTATTGATCGTCGGGGCGTTTTCCGCGGTGATGGTCGGGTTTTCCAAGACCGGCATCCCGAGCCTCGGCATTTTGGCGGTGACGTTGTTCGCCTTGATTTTTCCCGCCAAATACTCGGTCGGCATCCTGCTGCCCATGCTGATCGTCGGGGACATCGTCGCCGTCGCTTACTATCGAAAGGCGGCAGTTTGGAAATATCTCGTCATCCTGATCCCTTCCGTCGTCATCGGCGTCATTTCCGGCTATTTTGTGCTGGACTGGGTCGACGACCGGCAATTGAGCGTCATGATCGGCGCCATCGTGCTGGTTTTGATCGCCGTGCACCTGATCCGGGACCGGTTGGGCGAACGAATCAACGAATTTCTTTCGCAGTCGCGCGTGTTCACCGATTTTCTCGGATGGCTCGCCGGGTTCACGACGATGGTCGGCAACGCGGCGGGCGGCGTCATGTCCATTTATTTTTTGTCCAAGGGGCTGCCGAAAAAAGAATTTGTCGGCACCGGCGCCTGGTATTTTTTGCTCGTCAATTTGTTCAAAGTGCCGTTCAACGTTCAGCTCGGGCTGATCACCGCCGAATCGCTGCTGTTCAACGCCTATACCGTACCTTTTATTTTGCTCGGCGCCTGGATCGGGATCCGGACGCTGCCGCGCATTCCGCAGAAACATTTCCAGATGCTCGTGTTGTTTTTTTCCGCCGTTGGCGGCGTCTGGCTGCTGCTGCCCTAGCCGGAACGGTTTTGCGAGTGAGAACGCGACATCCGCGCCGCACAAAAAAAAGGAGAGGACCGGCGATCCTCCCCCAGTGCGACAACGTCTTGCTAAAATTGCTGTCAAACATAGTTGCCTCAAAATATAACGCAGTTATGTATCCGGACTATTTCCGGGCCATGAGATACATAAAGTACGGCGCCCCGATGACGCTCACGACGAGGCCGGCGGGGATGCCGACGGAGTCCAGCAGCACCCGCCCGATCGTGTCGGCGACCAAAAGCAGGATCGCGCCGATCAACGCCGCCGCCGGCAGCAAAATTTGATGGCGCGGACCGACGAGGCTGCGCGCGATATGCGGTGCCATGAGTCCGATAAACGCGATGCCGCCGCCGACGGACACCGACGCCGAAGCGAGCGCGACGGCGATCAGCACGGCCAGGATCCGCTCGCGCTCCAGCGGCACGCCCAGCTCCGCCGACACGTGCTCGTGCAGGCTCAGCGTGTTGAGCACCCGGGACTTGGCCCAGGCGACGGGAAATCCGATCAGCAGCCAAGGAAGCAGGGCGAGCACGAAGATTTGGTCGTCTCCCCAAATTTTCCCTGCCATCCACTGCGCAAAAAAGTCGTATTGTTCCCGCTCGAGCGAAGAAGCGAGCGTCAAAATCGCGCCGGAACAAGCGGCCGCGATGCCGACGCCGACGAGCACGAGCTTGGTCGGATCGGCGCCCTCTCCCCTCCGCCAGGACAAAACGTAAATGAGCACCGCCGCCATCGTTCCGCCGAGAAAGGCGAACACCGGCAGCAAGAACACGAGCGACCCCGGATCCGCGGGGAAATACAGCATATAACAGACGACCGCCAGCCCGGCGCCCGCGTTGATGCCGAGAATGCCGGGATCGGCCAGCGGATTCCGGGTCACGCTCTGCAGCAGCGCGCCGGAAAGGGCAAGCCCCGCGCCGGCCAATATCGCGATAAAGATGCGCGGAAGGCGGAATTCGAACAAAATCAGCCGCTCCTTGGCCGTGCCCTGGCCGATGAGCGTGCTCCACAGCCGCGCCGGAGACAGCGACGCATACCCCGTCGCCACGCTGACGACAAAGGCGGCGAGCAGAATCAGCGCCAACGCAACCATCATGAGGCGGATTTTCCTTTGCCGAACGGGATGGATCATCAGAGCATCCGCCCTTTCTTTCTGGCCAAATACAGAAAAAAGGGTACGCCCAATAGCGCGATAAGGCCGCCGACCGGCGTTTCAAAAGGAGCGTTCACGAGTCGCGCCGCCGTATCCGCGAGCACCATGAAGGCGCCGCCGAACACGGCGCAGCACGGAATAATCCAACGATAGTCGGTGCCGACGATAAAGCGGACGATGTGGGGAATCATGAGCCCGACAAAGGCGATCATCCCGACGACGGACACCGCCGTGCCGGCCAAAAGCAGCACGACCAGCATGAGCACGGTTTTGGTCAAAAACGTGCGCTGCCCAAGCCCCGTCGCCACCTCTTCACCGAAACTGAGGATCGTCACCGAACGGGACATCAGCACCGCGACGAGCACACCGCCCAACACGACCGGCGTGATCAGCTGAAGCTGCAGCCAGTTGGTGCCGGAAACGCCGCCCGCCGTCCAGAACGTCAGGCTCTGGGACAGTTTGTGCATCAGCGCGATCCCTTCGCCCAACGCGGTCAGCAGGGCGGATACCGCCGCGCCGGCCAGCGTGATGCGAACGGGGGACATGCCTCCCCGGGTCAGGGAGCCGAGCCCGAACACCATGGCCGCGCCGAGTCCGGCGCCGGCGAAAGCGCCTACCATGGCCGTCAAATAAGTGGCGCCCGGAACAAACGCAAACACGCAGGCCAGCGCGAAACCCGCGCCGGCGTTCAGTCCGAGCAATCCGGGATCCGCCAGCGGATTCCGCGTCATCCCCTGCATGATCGCCCCGCTGACGGAAAACGCCGCGCCGACCAGGGCCGCTCCCAATTCCCGCGGCAGCCGGATGCCGACGATGACTTGATCCGCTTGCCGTGCGGGGTCATAACCGAAAATGGATCTCCATACGCTCCGCAAGTCATAATCGGCGGCGCCAAAAGAAACGGCAAGCGCCAGGCTTACCGCAAGCAGTACCGTTCCGGCGAGCAGCGCGGCAACTCCCACGGCAGCCCGCGACCGGACTTTTTTTTCGTCTGTCCTTTCTTTGATCATACTCGTCATGGAGAATGTCCCTTACAGCGTAGTCTGTAATTTACCTTTACTGTGTGTAATTTGCCTTTACTGTGTGTAATTTGCCTTTACTGTGTGTGATTTGCCTTTTCTGTGCGTGACTTGCCTTTGTCTGTGTGTGATTTGTCTGCCGTGATTGGTTTGCGCGACTTGCCGGGCGCAATTATTTCTTCGTGAAGGCGTCGACGATAAATTCCATTTGGTTTTCCAAAGTAATGGCGTCGTTGAACCAAAACGACTCGGAGTCGAAGAAAATGACGCGGCCGTTCTGAACGGCGGGCAAGTTTTTCCACAGATCCGTTTCCATGAACGAATTGTCGACTCCTGCGCCTTCCCCGACAAACAGGTAGTCTCCCGCATATTCCGGAATGACTTCGGCGGAAATCGCCTTGTATCCGTGGCTGAACACGTCTTCGACCACTTTGTCCGGCGCCTTCAGCCCGAACGCCTGGTACAACACTTCCGTGCCGCGGCCCCAGTTGTTTCCGTATACGTACAGTTCTTTGCCGTACGCTTCCAGCACCGTCACGGTAGCGTCTCCAACCGCCTCGCGAACTTTGGCGCCTTCGGTTTCCGCCTTTTTGTTCCATTCCTCGACCCAGGCTCTCGCTTCCTCTTCCTTGTTGAGCACCTTGCCGATTTCGATATGCTGTTCGAGATACGTGTATTTGTCGTTGGTGAATCCGACCGTCGGCGCGATGTCCCGGTATTTTTGAAAATTTTCGTCAAACGAATATGCGATGATCAAATCCGGCTCGAGCACGGCGAGTTTTTCCAGCGAATCCGCGGTGACGACTTCTACGTCGTCCAGCATGCCCCCAAAAAATTTGTTTCCTTTCACCCATTCGCTGACCGCCACCGGCTTGATGCCGAGTTTCAACACGTTGCCGACGTAAATGTGCGCCATCACCGCCACGCGCTTCGGTTCGACGGGCAGCTCGACATCGCCGTTTTCCGAGTGGTAAATCCGAGTGGCGCCTTCCCCGCCTTCATTTCCGGAAGCTTCCCCTTCATGGCCGACCTGCTCGACATTTTCCGCATTGCCCTTGCCGCCTTCGCTGCCGGAGCCGCCTCCGCATGCCGCCAGCAACATCATCGCTGCGACCAAGAGCAAAACCGTCCATTTACCGCGTTTCATTTCCATCGTACATGGTTCCCCCTTTTGACTGCATACCTCTATCTCTAACTCAGCCGACCGCCTGGGCGCCGACCGCATATTTCGTCGAAGACACCGTTTCGTACGGCAGACAAATCGGATGTCCGGTGCGCGGATCGGAGATGATGTCCGCTTCGATCTGGAACACGTCGCGGAGCATTTCCCGCGTCATGACCCGGGAGGGCGGTCCTTCGCCGGCGACTTTGCCGTTTTTGATGGCGATCATGTGGTGGGCGAACCTTGCGGCGTGGTTCAGATCGTGCAGCACCATGACGATCGTTCTGCCCTCTTCCCGGTTCAACCGCTCCAAGAGCTGCAAAACTTCCAACTGATGCGCCATGTCGAGGAAAGTCGTCGGTTCGTCCAGAAACAGCTGGTCCGTTTGCTGCGCCAAGGCCATCGCAATCCACGCGCGCTGCCGCTGGCCCCCGGAGAGCCGGTCCACCGGCCGCCAGGCGAACTCGGACAGTCCCGTCACGTCCATCGCCCACTGGACAATGCGGCGGTCGGCTTCCTTCAGCGAACCGAAACCTTTTTGATGCGGAAAACGTCCGTAGCTAACCAGTTCCGCGACCGTAAGCCCTTCGGGAGCCGTCGGATTTTGCGGCAAAATGGCCAGCTGCGCCGCCACTTCCTTCGTCGGCAGCTGATGAATCGATTTGCCGTCCAGCAGCACTTGCCCGCGCAGCGGCTTCATGATGCGCGCCATCGTTTTCAGGATCGTCGACTTGCCCGATCCGTTGGCGCCGACAAGCGCCGTGATCTTCCCCGAAGGAATGCTGATGTTCAGGTTTTCCACAATCACTTGCCGTTCATAGGCAATATCCAGCTTCTCCGTGCGAAATGTGCTCACCGCTGCTCGATTCCTCCCGGCCGTCATCGTCCGCGTTACGGCAACGTATGTTCAAACTATCATTGATAATCATTTTCATTTACACAACAATAATAATCATTATCAATGTGTCCGTCAATACATTCCCTGTGTCAAGTCGATGAAATTCCGTCGATCCCATTCAAACGATGAGCAAAACGAAGTGCTGAATAAAGCGCCGGACGAAACGCCGGGATCTCATGCCCGATGAACGGTGTTCCCCCCCTCCCCTACCCAGGTCGGGCTCCGGTTCCGACCGCGGGACATGGTGGCGATGCCCTTCGCTCCTTTATACTGGGGGCAACTTGAAGGTTGATGCGGGAGGTACGCCTTCATGAAAAGAGTGTATTTGCTGCTGACCGACACGGGCACGCGGTTGACCCGGCTGATTCGGCTCTATACCGGAGACCGGTACAATCACGCGTCCGTCGCTTTCGATCCGGGTTTGAAGGAAATGTACAGCTTCGGCCGCAAAAAACCGCACAATCCGCTGATCGGCGGATTTGTGCGGGAAAATGCGGAAGGTCCTCTGTTTGCCCGCGCGGAATGCGCGCTGTACAGCTGTGACATCGGCAGCGACGCTTATTTCCGCATGCGGAACATCATACGCGAAATGGAGCGCGAACAGCATCGATACAAATACAATTTGCTCGGCCTGTTCTCCCTCATGTTCAACATCGGGCTGGAGCGGGACCGCGCCTACTTCTGCTCGCAGTTTGTCGCGTCGCTGTTTGCCCAATGCGGCTGCCCGCTTTCGATCAAGCCTCCCGGGCTGACGACACCGGGCGGACTCGCTTTCTCTCCGCGCCTTCGGCTCGTTTACCAAGGGCCGCTGTGTCATTATTTGGAGCAGGCCGTCGATATGCCCGCGGAAGCGCTCCGCGTGTCCTGAAAACCTGTTCGCTGTCCCAACTTCAACCATAAGTCGACGTGGACTCGTTGTCCTTTTTCGGTCCGCTTTTTTGCTGTCGATCACTCAGATTGCGAGGACGTGCCGGAAAACGTTTCCCAATGGACGACCCGCTCCCGGGGATACATCTTTTTGGCGGGCGGATCCGCGGCGGGGAAACCGAACCCGAGAATGGCCACCACGCGGTGCGCATCGGGAATGCCGAGCAGCCGCCGCACCGTGTTTTCGCGCCGGAACGACTCCTCCGCATCCTCCGAGTGGTACACCGCTCCCCAGGCGGCCCCGAGCCCGAGAGACACCGCCGCCAACCAGGCGTACCCCCCCGCGATGGACGCGTCCTGCAGCCAATATTTGCTCGTCTCCGGACTGCCGGTGATGACCACCGCCGCAGCCGCTTCTTCGAGCCACTTCATGTACGGTGTCGTCGGCGTCAGCGCGCGAAGCATCTCTTTGGAGGTTACGACGACAAACTCCCGCGACGGCAAATTGTTGCCGCTTGGCGCCAAATACAGCGACTGAATCAAGGAGTCCAGCATTTCCGGCGGTATCGGATCGGGGCGAAACCGGGTAATTTCCCGGCGTTTTTCAATCGCGGACAGCACGTCCATATGAATAACCTCCTCTATATGGTGTGAAGCACAGATCGACTTGTTGACGGTCCGTTTGTAACCGGCTGGTATTCCTGCCGAGGATTCGCGGAGAGCAAATGCCTGCGGTTCGTTATATTGCGACGAGAATAAGGCTGCGACATCCTGGCGTTAAGCCGCGCGCGCCTGAAGGCGCCTTGCTTTCACCGTTCCGTTCCATACGATATAATGGAGGGAAAACTTTGGCTGAAGGACGATCGGCATGGAACTGCGAACGAAGCTGCGGCAAATTCCCCTGTTTCGCGACTTGACCCCGCCCGAGCTGGCGCGCGTCGACGAAATCGCCGTCCAGCGCGTCTTCCGGAAAAAAGCGATCATTTTCCTGGAAGGCGGCGAAAAAGAGGCGGTCTATTTCATCCTGGACGGATGGATCAAAACGTACAAAACCAATTGGGAAGGACAGGAACAAATCGTGTCGCTGCTGCAAACCGGCGACATGTTTCCGCATACGGGTTTTTTTGACGCGAACCCGTATCCCGCCACCGCACGAGCGCTGACGGACACCCATGTGCTGGCGGTGCCGATCGACGCCTTCAAACAGCTGATTTTGGACATGCCGTCCGTTGCCATCCGGCTGATCGATGTCATGGGTGACAAAATCCGCGAGCTCCAGGAAAAGCTGCAGCAGATGACCGGACACGACGTCAACGAAAGACTCGTCTTTTTGTTGACGCGGCTCGCGGACAAATACGGACACGCGGACCGTTCCGCGGTGCGCATCGAACTGCCCGTGACCAACCAGGAACTGGCCAACCTGATCGGCACGTCGAGAGAGACGGTGAACCGTCTGTTGAACCAGCTGAAAAAACGGCGCATCCTGGACACCCGCCGCTCGGAAATTGTGATACTCGACATCGACGCGCTGAAACGGTGGGGCGAGGTGCGATAACCCCCCGTTATTCCGCGGCGATCCCCGATCCCCGCCAAACTCCCGTCCTCGGAACGTCTCCCTTTCCCAAATTTTGCTTCTCTCTTTTTTTTCAGTATATCCCCTTGTCTAATCGAATTCCTGTGATGCCCGTCACAGTATGGTTACTCGAAACTATTCGAGACCATACTGTGACGCCCGTCACATTGTTGTCGCGAAAAGTTTCGCGTAACAACAATGTGACGGACATCACCGTGTTGTCACGAAAAATTCGTGTTACAACACAATGATACCCGCAACACACGACGACGGACGCCATCGTGCCGGTTGCGCGTCCTTGCCCGTTCCTCCCGGGCGGAATAATTCGGTATGTCCCGGGGAAAACCAAATTAAGGACATTACGGACACCACAATGAAAACCGGAACGCGGCAGACGTGCGAGTCTGACATGACGCGGTCGGTCAAACGGAGGAGACAACGATGTCCAGAAACGATCGTCATCATGTCCCGCCGGACTTGATTCAACTGGTGCAGCGGCAGCTCGGATTTCCGCCGGATTTGGTTATCCGGACGCTGCAGTTTTGGGAAGGTCCGCCGCTCCAATGCATGTATCTGGACACGATGGCCGACGAGAATGCCGTAGACCATTATATCCAAAACATGCTTTCCGAGGGCAAGCTGATGGAAGGCGCTCCCGCGGAAGCCGAGGAACACGGATACATACGGGAACTTCCGTTTTCCTCCTTTCACGGCGATTGGGTGCGCCATCTCGTCGACGCTATGCTGGAGGGACAGTGCGTCATCGTCGATACGAATAACGAACGCGTCTGTTTTCTCAACGCCGTCTCTCCTATCGATCGGCAAACCGAAGAACCGAAATCGGAGACGATCGTCCGCGGGCCGCATGAGGGCTTCACCGAAAACATACAGGCGAATATCAGCCTGGTTCGCAAAAGGCTGAAAAATCCCTGCCTCCGCTTTGAAAAAATGCAAATCGGCAAGCAGACCCGGACGACGGTCATGCTTGCCTATCTGGAAAATCTCGCGCCGGACGGGCTCGTGCAGGAAGCGCGGCGAAGGCTGAAGGCCATCCGTACCGAAAGCGTGTTGGAGAGCGCCTACATCGAAGAATACGTTCAGGACCGGACATGGTCCCCTTTTTCCACGCTGACCAATACCGAGCGGCCCGACGTGCTGGCGGCCCAATTGCTGGAAGGGAAAATCGCCATCTTGATCGACGGTTCTCCCGGCGCGCTTCTCGCTCCGGTGACGTTTTGGGAATTTTTCAACTCGCCGGAAGACTATTATCAGCGGGCCGACATCGCGACCTTTATCCGCTGGATTCGCCTGATTTCCTTTTTTACCGCCGTTTTTGTTCCGTCGCTGTATGTCGCCGCCACCACGTTTCATCAGGAACTCATCCCGCCCCGGCTGCTGATCAGTCTGTCCGCCCAACGGGAGGGGGTTCCCTTTCCGGCATTGTTCGAAGTGCTGTTGATGGAAGTCGTCTTTGAAATCATCCGCGAAGCGGGGCTCCGCATGCCGAGAGCGATCGGCCAGGCGCTGTCGATCGTCGGCGCCATCGTGCTCGGACAGGCGGCGGTCGAAGCGGGGCTCATCTCCGCGGCGATCGTGATCGTCGTCTCCATTACGGGGATCACCAACTTCGTCGTTCCCGTCTACAGCTTCGGCACGACGCAGCGGCTTTTGCGGTTTTCCTTCATCCTGCTGGCGGGCTTTATGGGACTGTTCGGCGTCTTGTGCGGCACCCTGTTTCTTGCGGCGCATCTCGTCACGTTGAAATCGTTCGGCGTCCCTTATCTGACGCCGATCTCCCCGACCCGAAAGCACGGGTGGAAGGACGTGCTCGTCCGGCTGCCGAGACCGCACCTCGATCAAACGGGGCTCGGTTATCTCCGAAAAACCAAGTACAAATGAAGTGAGGGAAAAACGATGGCCCGTCATCGCAAAACATGGAGTCTGGTCGCCGTCACGGTTTGCCTCTCGATCGTGCTCACTTCGTGCTGGGACAAGTTGGAGATGGACGAACTGGCGCTGGTCAGCCTAATCGGCATCGACATCGATCCGGAAAGAGAAATCACGACGGTGTATTATCAAGTCATCAACCCGTTGAGCAGCGCAACGACACAAGGAACCCCCGGTCCCGATGAAGCGCCGGTCTTTACCTATCAGGCCATCGGCAAATCGTTCGGCGAAGCCAGAATGAATATTTACAAATCTCTTTCGCGACAGCTGTTTGTCGCTCACCATCAGGCGATCATCGTTTCGAAAAGGGCGGCCAAGGCGGGACTGCGCGACCTCGTCAATTTCGTCGAAATGCTGCCGAACTCCCGCACTTCCACTCCCCTGCTCGTCGCCGACGCGCCGCTGGTTCAAGTGATGTACAGCTTCACGCCGCTGGAACGGCTTCCCTCCGACGCGGTCGACGCGAGGCTGGATTTGCTGAGGAAAAACACGCTTTTTGTGGGGAAGCAAATTGAGCTCAAACATTTCATCGAGCGTATGGAGAGAAAGACGATGACCGTGCACCCCATGATCAGCCAAACCGGAACCGCCAGCGGGAATATCAGCGATACGTCTTCGAACATTGACGCCAGACAAACGAACATCTTCTTCAATCAAGGAGCGGTATTTCGCGATTATCGCATGGTGGGAAGCCTTACCGCGCAGCAGATGGTCTGGTACTATTTGTTGGAAGGAGAGAAGGGACGGCATACGTTCCGAATGCCGATCGGCGGAAAACCGGTGACGATACTGTTCAAATCGGTGCGCATTAAAAAAAAGGTGGAGCGATCGCCGGAAAAACCGGTAGTCAAAATTTTCCTGGACCTCGAACTCAATTCCGTGTTTTCGGAAGAACATGTGCCGCAGACGCTCGTACAAGCCCGGCGGTTTGAGGACGCCGTGGATCGAGGCATCCGGAAGGAATTACATTCCTTTTACGAAATGACGAAAAAGCGAAATTGGGACCTGTTGCGCATCGGCGATTTGCTGCTGAAACACGGGTTGGCAACACCCGAGAACATCGACACGGCGGCAAAGGAAGCGAAAGTGGAATTTTACGTACATGCGAAGCTGGGGCAAACCGGCGGCATGAAACAGATCTATCAATGAGATGGGATGGGACGAGGATGATATCTCGCTGGCAGTTCACCCTGCTGATCAACAATTTTTTGTTGGGCACGACGTTGTTTGTATCGATCCAGGCCCTGATCCAGCAAACCCAACAACATGCTTGGATCATTCCGCTGTGGAACGGATGCCTCGGCCTAATCGTTTCCGTGCTCTGGATCTTGCTGATGCGCGCCCATCCCGGCAAAACCCTTGCGCAAATTTTGCAGGAGGTATGGAGCCGTCCGGTGGGGACGGCGATCGCCTTGCTGTACTTTTTTCATTTTTCCTCCATTGCGGGTTGGGTGCTGCACAATATGAGCGATTTTATGAACGGCACCATCATGCGGGACACGCCGAAAAGCGTCTTTCACATCATGTTTCTGATCGTCGCCTGCTATACGGTGGCGCAAGGAGCGGAAGGGATGGCCAGATTGAATCAGCTGGTCACGCCGTTCTTGTTCCTGCCGTTCTGGTTCGTGCTGCTGCTGGCGGCGTCGATCAACTGGAATTGGGAACGATTTCTGCCCGTCTATCCGAACGAGGGATGGTCGTCGCTGTTCGGCAACTTTGCCATGCTGGGTTATCCTTTCATGGAGACGATCGCATTAACCATGCTGTATCCGTACGTCAAACGAAGTCCGGGCCGCGCCATGGTTTGGGGCATCGGCATGGCGGCCGTTTCCATAAGCGCCATCCTTTTTATGATCATCGGTTTAATGGGAGTGGAAAGGGCGTCGCGGCTCACGTTCCCCGTTTACACGGTCGTGCAGGAAGTCGACATCGGCGAAACGATCGTCAATGTGCAGTCGATTATCTCGGTTGTCCTGCTGATTCTCATTTTCATCAAGCTGCAGGTTCTCATTTACGGCGCCCACAACGTCCTGCAGCAAATGTTTCGTCCAAAAACCCAATGGCCGCACCTGCTGGCCTTGACCATTCTGGTTTCCGCCCTGGCCGTTTCGATATATGAGAATGGGGTCCAAAACGGGGAGTTCATTAAACAATACCTGAACCTATACTTCAGTTTTTACGGCTTTTTCCTGCCCAGCCTGCTGCTGCTGTCCACTTGGCTGAAAAACGCGTATCGGCGCAGGAATCACGGGAATCAAAGGAGGGGACGATAAATGCTGGCCTTTCACGCCTGGTTCGTCCCCCTGATCGGTTATGTGGTGTTCCGGCTGCTGCGACGGCGGCTATACCGGGACGTGATTCTCTTTTTATGCGTATCCGTGCCTGGATACGGATTATGGCTCGGAATTGTCAACCACCGGCCGATCATCATCACGGAAGTGATCGCCCGCATCATGGATGCGATCATGAAGGTGTTCGGCAGCTGATTTAAATATGTTCGGCCACAAAACGCCACGGCAGTTCGGTTCCCGCCGAAATGCCGATCCGTGGCGTCGCTTTGTATCGCGGCGCGGATTCGGCAGGCAATAGGACGAGCGCTTCGCTGCCGGTTTCCCCGTCCGGACCGCCCGCGCCCAGCAAATCGTATCGATTGAACGCAAGATCCAACTCCAGCGCTTTGGTCAGCCGGGCCGGCCCGTTCAACAGCAGCTTGTCGGAAACGCCCGGCCGGCGGGCGCGGATATGCTCGATGCCGCTGACGGGGATCGCGCCGCGAATGAGCACGGCCGCCGGAACGCCCTCGGGCTCGCAGACGATGTTCATGCAGTAATGCATGCCGTAAGTGAAATAGACGTACAGCGTGCCGGGGCGGCCGAACATCGGATCGTTGCGCGGCGTGCGGCGGCGACAGGCATGGCTGGCCGGGTCGTCGGCTCCTCGGTATGCTTCGGTTTCCCGAATGCGCACCGCGGCTTTCGTCCCGTCCGGAAACGTGCGGACGAATGTGCAGCCGAGCAGCCCGACCGCCACTTCCCGCGCGTCTCTGGCAAACCAGTCGCGATCCATCGGTTGCATGGCGAAGACTCCTTTTTTGCGGATCAACGGCTCAACGGCTCGTTTTTGCGGTTCACGGCTCCTTTTTTGCAACTCATTGTAAGGGATGCGCCAAGATCGCGTCAATTTCACAATTTGACATTTCGGATTTGCTTGTGCGGCCGGTGGATTCCTGATTCCCGCTTTGATTGATGTCGATTGCCGGAATGGATTGGCCTGAAGCACGGATTTTGATATAATCTTGGTGCCGTAACAAGACCGAATTTTTTTGAAAGATGTGACGAAGTGAGCATAGAACGCAAACCGGGCAAACTGGCCCAAACGATCGTGTTGACTCCGCTGCGCGCATACCTCAAGCTGCGCTTCAACATCCGGATCGAACGGAACGACACCTTGCAGATGAAGCCGCCGTACCTGATTTTGTCCAATCATGTCAACAATTGGGATCCGTTGTTCATCAATTGCTACGTGAACGAGCCGGTCTGTTTCGTGGCGGCGGCTCCGCTTTTTCGCCATCCTCTCTTAAAAAGAGTCCTCGATTACACGGGCGCCATTTCCAAGACCAAGTCGAGAAGCGACACAAGCACGATCCGCAGCATTTTGAAAGCGAAAAAACACCGCCGCATCATCGGCATTTTTCCGGAAGGCAACCGCACTTGGAACGGCAGTACGGAACCGCTGACGCCGTCGACGGCCAAACTGGTCAAGCTGCTCGACATCCCGGTCGTCATCGCCACGATTCGCGGCGGCTATCTCACCCGTCCGCGATGGGCGGACTCCGATCGCAGGGGCGTCATCCGGCTCTCATTGGTCAAAAAATGGGACCAGGGAGAATTGGCCGGCGATTCGGTGGAAGAAATTCACCGCAAATTGACCGAAGCGCTCGCGTACGATGAGATCGCATGGCAGGACGAGCATCCGACGCCTTTTGCCGGACGACGGCTCGCCCATTATCTGGAGCGTTTCCTGTTTATATGTCCCGCGTGTGAGAGACCGGGCGCCATGCGTTCGGACGATGACCGCTTTTCTTGCGATGAATGCGGTTACACGGTACGTTATTCGGCGTACGGACATTTTGAGGAAGTCGGCGGGCCATTGCGGTTTCGAACGGTACGGCAGTGGGACGAATGGCAGCTTCGGCAGGCGGCGCGCTCCTTTGCCGATCCTGGTCAAGCGGAAATCTGGAAGAAAACGATGCGGGATCCGGTCCGCGTATTCGTGTCCGAGGAAGCCAAGCCGTTTCGGCTGCTGCGGCAAGGACATGTCGTGTGGGGAGAAGACCGGTTGATCATCGAAGGGGACGCCGGACAGCCGATGCATTTCATGTTCCGCAAACTGGACGGATTGAATATTCATTTTCATCACAAGCTGGACTTTTTTTACGAGGACAAGCTGTACCGACTGGATTTTTACGAACCGCGCACGTCGGCCTACAAGTGGCTGAAAATGGTGCAGATCGCGATGTCCGGATCGGAGACGGCGCCGGACCGATAGCGAAACCGCGATAGCCCGCTCTCCAACCGTGCCAGCCCATTCGGAATCAACACAGGCTCAATCGGAATTCGTAACGGCCCCTCCATATCGGAAACAATGCGACCGAATCGAAGTTCGCGCGAGCCCTTTCGGAAGCGATACCAGACCGATCAGATCCGTAACAACCCATTCGGAATCGCACCGAACCGATCGGAATCCGCGTCGATCCAATCGGAAGCGACTCCAAACCGATCCGATCCGCAACAGCCCATTCGGAATCGCACCGAACCGATCGGAATCCGCGTCGATCCAATCGGAATCCATGACGCCCCCAACTCAGTCCGCACCAAATCCAACTGCAATTTCGCCGGAGGAGATAACATGAACCAATCCTGGCAGTACGTGTTTGACATGATGATGCTGTCGCTGTTGATCGTGGTCGCCGCCGTGCTGAAGGCGCGCATTCCGGTGTTGAGGAAGCTGATCGTTCCGACGGCGATGATTGCGGGTTTCCTCGGCCTGATCGCCGGTCCCGAGATGCTCGGCTGGATCCGGTTCGATCCGGACACGCTGGGCAACATCGTCTATCATTTGATGGCCGTCGGCTTCATCGCGCTTTCCCTGAAAGAGCGGGAAGTCAACAACAGTCCGGGCGTCGTCAATTCCGGCATCATTATCGTGTCCACCTATTTGATCCAGGGCATCGTCGGTTTCGGGCTGTTCCTCCTGCTGACCGGGTGGTTCTACAAGGACATGTTTCCCGGCATCGGACTGCTTTTGCCTCTCGGTTTCGGTCAAGGTCCGGGGCAAGCCTACTCGATCGGCTCGCAGTGGGAGGCGTTGGGCCTGCGCGGCGGCGGCAATCTCGGATTGACCATTGCGGGCATCGGATTTTTGTGGGCGACGGTGATCGGCATTATTTTCATGAATATTTTGGCACGCAGGCGATCTTATCGACAGACCTCCGCGGCCGACGCGGCGCGCCGTAACGAACCGATCGTCGAAAAATCGGAGCCGGACGAAATTCCGCTGGCCGACGCCATTGACAAATTGACGTACCAGATCGCGCTGATCGGTTTCATATATTTGCTGACTTACTTGACATTGTACGCCGTGGAAAAACTGCTCAGCCCGCTCGGTTCGTTTGGGCAGACGTTTGCGCAGCTTTTGGTCGGCTTCCATTTCCTGATCGGCAGCATATACGCGATCGCGTTTCGTCTCATATTGAATCGGCTGCAGCGCGCCGGGTTTCAATTGGAACATGCGCCGAACAATTTTTTGCTGCAGCGCATTGCCGGATTCGCGTTCGATTATATGATCACCGCCTCGATCGCCGCCATTTCGATTTACGCGCTGGCGGAGTACGCGGTTCCCGTCGTGTGGTTGACGACGATCGGCGGGTTCGTGACGATCTGGTTTTTGCTGTGGGTCGTTCCGCGGTCGTTTCCCGAGGACAAGCTGCCCAATGTGCTGGGGTTTTACGGCATGCTGACCGGCACGATTTCCACCGGATTGGCGCTGGTGAAGGCGGTCGATCCGATGTTTCGGTCGAACACGACGGAAAATCTGGTCGTCGGCAGCGCGAGCGCCATCGCCTTCGGTTTCCCTCTCCTGCTTGTGCTCAACATCCCGGTCATCGGATGGGTGAACGACCAGCCGGCCATGTACGGGTACACGATGATGGCGCTGGTCGGCTATTTTGCCGTGCTGCTCGGCCTGCTGCTGTACCGGACGCGGCGGCGCTTAGGGAAGCGCAAATCTTGACCGCGTCCGCAACGCGCGCGCCTTGGCACGTCCTTTCATTGTGCGGCGCGCAGCGTCCGCATTGTCACGGCCTTTTTTCATTGTGCGGCGCGCAGCATCCTCGCCTTACCTACGTCCTTACATTGTCCGGTACGGAGCGTCCGCTTTGTCGCGTCCTTTCATTGTACGGTACACAACACCTGCCTTGCCTACGTCCATACATGGTCCGGCACGCAGCGTCCTCCTTGCCTACGTCCATACATGGTCCGGCACGCACCGCTTACCTTCTGACGAGCACATGATTCCAGTAACATCGGAAAAGGCAGAGCCATTGCACATAAAGCATTTCCGCGGGAGTGACGTCGTTTTGAACGCCCGCCTCCCGAAAAGCTCTCGACAGCTGCTTCTTCGTCGTAAACAATCGGGGAAAACCGTATTTCCAGGCCGTCTCCACAAAATGCGCATAAGCTTTTCGCTGGCCGAAGGGCAGATCGGGCTGTCGTTTTTCTTTCATATGGAACAGGACGACATCCACACCCGGTTTCGGATGGAAATCTTCCCGTTGAAAATAATACGTGATCTCCATGTCAAAAAACGGCTTCAGCAGCAACGAGCGCAGCGTTTCGGACGGTTTTCCGAGGAAACGTTTGGCCGCTCCCTTTTCCATCGTCAGCCACGCTTCCGTAGGCGGGTTGCCGCACTCGGTCAGTTTTCGCAAAATGTCCGTGGTGATGAAAAAGGGGATATTGGAAAACACTTTATATTTTCCGGATTTGGGGAGCGGCCACTCCAAAAAATCCTGGTGATACAGTCTGATGTTTTTCGTTTCTTTGAATTTGTCCGTCAGCTTTTGATACAGACGTTCATCGATCTCAATGGCCGACACACGGCGGCAGTATTGAACGAGCACGCTTGTGGTGTGCCCTTTCCCCGGACCGATTTCGATCACATGGTCGTTTTTGTTCAGGGTAGTCGTGCGTACGATTCGGTTGATCGTTTTGGAACTGGTGAGAAAATTTTGGGATACCCGGACAGGAGGGCGGTTTCCGGTTTTGTGGTTTTTGGGCATAAAAAATACACCTCTTTCGATACTTTCGTAGCCGAAAAAAGGTGCACGCGAACAAAGACGCCGCATAGGGCGCTCGCTTGTCCGGTGCACGCTTAATTTCGAGTACGAAAGATACCAGACATCGGTGTATTCCATGCCTCCAATGAAGAAATTACGCTTCAGTTTACCATGACGCAAAGGTTTTGTCAAATGATTGTGACATTTCGCCGGGAAAAATGGTTCCGCCCGTTTGTAACGGACACCGGTGTCCGTTAGAGCGGTTTTTTGGCCATTTTCCAATTCTAACGGTCATCCGTGTCCATTAGAACCCAAAAACACGGATTTTGCAAGAAAAATCTACGCTACGGTCACCCATGACCGTTACAAAAACGATATCCCGCAAAACGGCTTCTAACGGACATGGATGTCCGTTACGGGTAAAACCGGGGTTGCCGAGTCCGTGTAAGTGCGTAAAAGTACGCGCGCAGCCGTTCGCGGAACCGTTTGCGGAACCGCTTGCCGAACCGCTTGCGGAGCCGTTCGCGGAACCGATGACTGCGACGTCCGGTTACACGCTGCTCGGCCAAAGGACATAGGCGCCGCCGTCTTTTTCGGCGCCGAGTTTGGCCAGGTGTTCGCCGAGCTCCGTGCGGGCGACGGGACGGCCGTTCCAGCTTTCGATCACCACTTTGCGCAGGCCGCGTTCGCGAATCAAATAGCGTGCCGTGAAACGCACGTACTCCGCCGCAAGCGACGGGTCCAACGGGCTTGCAGGGTTTGACTCGTCCGATGCGCTCGACAGATTGGACACATTCGAAGCGTTCGACGGTTTGAACACGTTCGAAGAGTTCGACGGTTTGGACGCGTCCAACGAATTCGAAGTACTTGACGAGTTTGACGCGTCCAACGAGCCAAACGGATCCGCCGGTTCGACGGCGAAGACGTTCCGGCTGTTGTTCGCCGCCCACAGACGGAATCGGCCGTCTTTCAGCAGCAAATAGTTGCCGGGTTTGCGCGCGAACGGGATGGCGGCGCTGTTTTCGCCCGCGGCGTTCGCGGGCCAGTCGACGGTCAGTCCGAAAGGATTGGCCGGGTCCGCGGAGTTCAGCAGGGCAACGTCATCTTGACGGCCGTAACCGCCGCTTGCTGGGGGTGCCGGCTCGCGCAGCCGTTCGGCGGTATCCTTGTCGGCAAACTGCAGCGCGCGGATGCCGCGCACCAGCAGCCCGCGCGTCACATAGCCGAGCTCTTCCATGCGGGACAGCGCCGCCAAATGCGTATCCCAATCATACGGGGAAAACGCCTGCACGACCGATTTCGTGAGCACGCCGCTCAACCTCAGCAGGTGCCGCGTCCAGGCGAGCACGGCGCGCTCCGGCGAAACCGCTCCGGCGCCGCCGGACTTCAGATCGGCCACCGCGTACCAGCGGCCGAGTCCCGAACGGAATTTGCCCTGCGCGGAAGCGGCCGCGGAGGCTGCCCATTTGTGGCCGTAAAGGCGCACCGGCGCGAACTGGTCGTTGGTGACGAGCCCCTGCCAGACGAGATCCAGCAATTTGTCCAGCAAATCCGACGGCTTCTCGCCGGTTTCGTTGGCGAGCGCTGTGAGAAAGCTGGCGCCTCTTGCGCGCAGCCGTTCGTACAGTTCGGGATGCATCGGCACGGGCTCGTCACCGGGAATGAACGGCGCCGCCAGTTCGGGCGCATCCGCCCGGAAAAAGGCGATTTTGCCCGCTTCGCTTCCTTCTTCCCGTCGTCCGATCCAGTACAGGTCGCCCGACGCGCACAGCAAATCGAGATCTTCGCGGCGGTATCCGGCGACCCGCGCGGGCAGCACAAACGTTTCCCACCAGGAAACCGGAAGGAACAGTCCCTGCAAGGGCGTCAGCGCCTGCAGCACGCCTTCCGGGCCGCGCAGCCTGGATGCCGGGTCCAAATGATGGACGCTTTGCAACAATCGAAGGTACTGCCGAAGGTCCGCCTTATCTTGCCGCGGCCCGCCGTCCGATTGCCCGTCCGCATCCGACACCTGGGCTTCCGCTTCCGGCCCGAACACTTCGGCGGCGAGTTCGCGGCTGACGCTCATCATACGCCGGCGCAAATCCCGGGTCAGCGCATCGGATTCATAGACGGCGACATTGAGAAAATCGAAGAAAAACTGCGCGGCCAACGGCGACGGCCGGCTGCACGCCACCAGCGCAAACTCGATTTCGCCGCTCTCCATCCGCTCGAATACTTGCCGTACGTGCCGCAGGTCCAGAAGCTGCTCCAGACAATCCCGCATCGCTTCCTTGACGAGCGGGAACGACGCCCCCGCTTCCGCCAGCGCGTCCCGCATCAGTTCTTCCGCGCGCAGTCTTTTCAGCCACGCCGGCGAGCGGCGGAATCCCCGGGTCATGAGCAGCGACGTTTCCGCCAGCCGGCGAAAACGGGCGGCGAACATCGGCGAAACGGGCACGGCCTCCGTCAGCAGCCGTTCGATGTTGCCCGAATGGACGCCGCGGAGCCGGTCGAGCACGGCCGGATCCCAGACGCGAAAAATCAGCTCGATGCCGTTGTCCTTCGCCGTCGATTGGATTTCGTGCGCATAAACGTTTTCCAGATGATGCTGCAGCGCGAGCAGCCAGGTGCGGTTGAAGCGGCGGCCGAACCAGCTGTGAATGACCACATGGGTCAGTCCGGCATCGTCGGTATACCATTCCGCGACGATGCGCCGGTGCGTCGGCACGGCGGACACGGCCCGCTGCGCTTTCAGGAGGCCGATCAGGCTGTCGGCCGCTTCCTGCGAAAAATGATGGCGGCCGATCAGCCATTCCGCCGCTGCCCGCTCGCCTTGTCCGTCCGGTCCCGCGGCCAGCATGCTCTCCAGCCGGTCCAGCAAACGGCCGACGTCAAGGCTGAGTTCGAAGCTGCGCCCCAAACCTTCCGCCCGCCAAAACGGAATTTCGCCGGTGGCGGAGCGGGACTCCGCCACTTCCACGCGGTCCGAGCGGATCGAACGGATGCGCCAATTCGCGGCGCCGAGCTGGAACACGTCGCCGACGCGCGATTCCACCACGAACTCTTCGTCGAGCTCCCCGAGGTGCACGCCGGTTTCCGCGTGATAGACGGGATATCCGGTGCTTTGCGGAATCGTCCCCGCGCCGATGATGGCCGCCATGGCGGAGTTCGGACGCTTCGTCAGCCGATCCTGTTCGCGATCCCAATCAATCAGCGGACGGACAAACGAATATTTGCCGGACAAAAGTTCCAGCGCCTCATCAAATCGCTCGCGCGGAAAACCGCGATATGCATCGCTGCGGCAAATCAAGCGATACAGCGCATCCGGCCGCCAATCCTCCACGGCGACAATCGCCGTGATCTGCTGGGCGAGCACGGCCAGCGAATGCCGCGGCACTTCGATCGGATCGGTTTCCTTGCGCCCGATCCGTTCGGCCAGCACGGCGACTTCCGGCAGCAGCCCGCGGATGCGGACGATGATCGTGCCGCGGCTCGCGCCGCCGACCTTGTGTCCGGAACGCCCGAAACGCTGGATGCCGGAGGCGGCGGTATACGGCGAATCGATTTGCAGCACGTGATCGACGTCGCCGATGTCGATGCCGAGTTCCAGCGACGACGTCGCCACGATACAGCGCAGCTTGCCCGTCCGCAAGAGCTCCTCCGTCTCCAGCCGCTGTTCGCGCGACACGCTGCCGTGGTGGCTGCGGCAGAAGCCTTCGCCGCACCTTTCGTTCAACCGCGCGGAAAGCCGCTCGCACAGCCGCCGATTGCCGACAAAGATCAGCGTCGTGCCGCTGTCCCCGATATGCCGCAATATTTCGTCCACGAGCGGCGTCCAGACGTCTTCCCGCTTGTTGCGTACGAGCAGGCCGTAGGGCGGCACCGTCACGCCCACTTCCAGCGGACGGTTCATGCGGCTTTCCACGACCGAAACCGGCCGCGGCTGTTCCGCACCGTCCGCGCCCTCTTCCCAGCCGCCGAGAAAACGCGCCATGCGCTCCACCGGATTTTGCGTCGCCGACACGCCGATCCGCTGCGGCGCAGCGTCGCACAGCGCGGTCAAGCGTTCCAGCGTGACCGAAAAATGCATGCCGCGTTCGCTTGCCGCCAAATCGTGGATTTCATCGACGACCACATGTTTGACGGTGCGCAGCGTTTCTCTGGCTTTCCGGGACGTCAGCAGGAGGTACAGCGACTCCGGCGTCGTCACCAGCACATCGGGCGGTTTGCGCAGCATGGATGCCCGCGTGCTTTGCGTCGTGTCGCCCGTCCGCACTCCGACGGTGACGCCCGGCCACGGCATCCCCAAGCCGACGGCCGTTCGCTGCCATTCGTGCTGATAATCGAACAGATGCTGCCGGATATCGTTGTTCAGCGCCTTCAACGGCGTCACATATAAAATGCGCACGCCGCGTCCGGCCGCCTCCCCGTCGCCGTCCAGCTTCTCCCGCACCAACCGGTCCAATAGCGGCATGAGCGCGGCCAGCGTTTTTCCCGAGCCGGTCGGCGCCGCGATCAACGTATGCGCGCCTGCGGCGATCAGCGGCCACGCCTGTTTTTGCACGTCGGTCACTTCGTTGAACTTGTCCCGAAACCAAGCCGACAGAACGGGATGAAACCGCTCCAGTTCCGCCATTCCCTTCCGCTCCTTCCATATGCCCCCATTATATCAAACGCGTGTTTGCCGATCGAATCCCACCTATGGCAGGCGGAAAAAATAGCCGGTTTCGAAATAACGGGTCCCCTTCCGGAACGTTTGACAAGCCCACATGCAAGGTGCATCTGGAATGAAAAGCAGGCAATCCAAGCGATACTGTGCGTTCGACAAACTCATACACAAGAAGCATCGGGATCGGTCAGCAAGAAAAATCCAAGCGGACAATGCGTTCGGCAATCTCACTTGCAAGAAGCATCCGGAGCGGTCAACAAGAAAATCCAAGCGATACTGTGCATTCCACTAACTCACACGCAAGCAACATCCGATTCGGACAGCCGGCAGCATCTTTCGATGGTCAAGCCGGCGTCAGATGCGCTCGGCAATCATCGCAGCGTTTTGTGCAGCCGCTCCCGGATCACCGGCTTCAGCAAATACGCCAGCACCCCGGCTTCGAACGCCTCCACCGCATACTTGCCATTTTCGATTACACCGCACTCCTTTCATCATCCATCACCACCGCGCGAAGCATGCCTGTCCACCAATGCGTGCAATGGAGCGCGATCAATGAAAAACAACGGTATGCGAGGAGGCGTCGCCGCAAAACAAGCACTTTCAACAAAAATAGCGCCCTTGTCGGACGCTTTGTTTACGTCTGCTCTGTTATCCGGTTGGCAGCGGACTTCCATGATTGGCGAACTTCGCTTTTGCGAACCCCTTGGGGAGCGACGGCTTTACCCGATCTCCACAGTCAGCGGATCGCCGATCTCAAGGGACGCCGCGGAGACCTCCGCGTCATAGGCGAGCACTTGGACGCCGCTCTGTACGGCCGCTTTCAACGCGTCGGCAAAGGGGGCGTCCATTTCGGCGTTGGGCGCAAAACGGCGGCAGTTTTTTCGCTGCACCAGGAAGATCACCGCCGCCGCGTACCCTTCCTTCGCCGCTTCGATCAGCTCCAGCACATGTTTCGTCCCTCTCCCGGTCGGCGCGTCCGGGAACAGGGCGGTATCGCCGATCGCGAGCGTGACCCCTTTCACTTCGATGAACCCTTTTCGCCCGTCCCCTTCAAAATAAAGATCAAATCGCGACCTGCCGTATACGGCTTCGCTTTTTAGCGTGCGGATGTTTCCGAACTCCTTCAGTTTTCCGTCTCTCAACGCCTCGCAGACCACCTTGTTCGGCGCCTGCGAGTCGATGTTGACGAACGTTCCGTTTTTTTCGACCGCGATGAGGGAATGCCTGTATTTGCGCGACAAGCTCCGCGAACATTCCAAATAGACCGGGGTTCCCGGCTCGAGCAATTCCCGGAGCCTTCCCGTATTTTTGACGTGGACCGTCTCCGGGCGGCCTCCGATATCCACTTCGGCGACAAAACGGTTGCATCTGCGGACAAACGTTCCGCGGACGACGGATATGTAGTTCATCTGTTGTCCTTCCCGAATGTCGGCGGGCGCATGGGCCTGCAGTATGGATGGTGCGCTAAAAAGCCCGCGATATGATGGCGCGCTTATCCGTCTGTGGGATTGATGTGCGCTTATGAGTCTGTGGTATTGATGCGCGCTTATCCGTCTGTGGTATTGATGCGCGCTTATGAGTCTGCGAAATGACGGCACGATTATGAGTCGACGATATGACGGCGCTTTTATGAGTCTGCGTGAACGATGGCGTGCGTCCAGGCTTGCGTCATTGATACAGATGCTGCAGGATTTTGCGGTTTCTCTCTTTCAGTTCCTCGTGATGCGACGAAACCGTTCCCCACGGGTTCGCCTCCGGAGAGATGAACTGCTTGGCCCGGTTCACCGCGTTGGCGGCGTCCTGGAACGCGCCGAGTATCATGTAATGTTTCCCCGGATAGTGGAGAATATCGCCGGCGGCGTACAATCCTTCCACCGACGTCTCGCATTTCGAATTTCCCGATATGCAGTACTCGTTTTCCATCTCGATGCGCAGTTCGCTGTTTTCGATCAAATCCTTGTCGCGTTCGTATCCGTGATTGACAATGACGTCGTCGACGTCCAGTTCGAAAGTTTCCCCGTCTTCGCCGCGGCGCAGCACCGCTTTGGCGATTTTGTCTTGATCCGGCGCGGCGATGAAATTCGCGATCGTCGTCTGGAACAAGCATTCCACCTTGCCGCTGTTCAAGATCCGGCTCACTTGGGCCTCGTGTCCGTTCAGCATTTCTTTTCTGCAGATCAAATATATTTTTTTCGCGATCGGTTCCAATTCGACGGTCCAATCGATCGCCGAGTTGCCGCCGCCGGAAATGAGCACGGTTTTGTTTTTGAAATGGGCGAGCGATTTGACGACATAATGCAAATTGGCCGTTTCAAAACGTTCGGCGCCCTCGATGTCCAGCTTAACCGGTTTCAGAATGCCGCCGCCGATCGCAAGGATGACCGTTTTGGAAAAATGCTTCTGACCGGACGACGTGCGCAGGACGAAACGGCCTTGTTCGTCCTTCGACAAGGACGTCACTTTTTGTCCGAGGACCACTACGGGATCGAAGGTTAATCCTTGCGCCACCAATTGTTCGATCAACTGCGCCCCCGTCACCGGCGTAAGCCCGCCGACGTCCCAGATCATTTTCTCCGGATACACGTGAAGCTTGCCGCCGAGATGCGGTTGGGACTCGATCAGTTTGGTTTTCATCCCGCGCAAACCGCTGTAAAAAGCGGAGTACAATCCCGCAGGACCTCCACCGACGATCGTTACGTCAAATATGTCTTCCGTCATGATCTTACCGGCTCCTTGTTGCGGAATAATTTTATCTTACTATGAATGATAATGATTTTCAATGTCAGATTGGATCGGCGACACGGCGCATCAAATGCGTTTCAACCGCGCACCAACGGCGCTAGAACGGCACCTCAACGTGGGGCATAACGGGGCGTGAACGAAGCACGATCGGCGCAACGGTACGATTTGGATTGACATCCAAAAGACGACACGCTAAACTGCTGATAGTGAGAATCATTATCACTTCGTGATTCGCATCCCGGGACGATCATCACGAAACCCTAATGGCGCGCCGACGCTAACGTACTTCGGCTTGATCCGCCGAACCCGGATTCGGTCGGACCAACCGGACAGACACTTTATGAAAGACCATTCAACCAGCGCTTTATGATCAACCAACACTTTTCGGAAGGAAGGGCATTTTCGTGTTTCCAGGCAAAAAATTTTCGAATACGTGGTTTGTCATTTTGCTTATCCTTGCGCTCACTGTTGCCGGTTGTTCGGGAAATTCGAACCATGAACCGTCAACGGCCGCGAATGAAGAAAGTCAGACCGACACCGAAACGGCCAACAACGAAACGTCCAACAATGAATCGGCCGATAACGAAACCGCATCCGACGACGGCGCAAACTCCGAATACCCGATCGAAATCAAACATGCGCTCGGGACGACCGTCATTCCGGAGAAGCCCGAACGGGTGGTCACCATCCAATGGGCCAATCACGATATCGTGCTCGCGCTCGGCGTCGTTCCCGTCGGATTCTCGGCGGCGAATTTCGGCGTGCAGGATGACAGCGGCCTTTTGCCCTGGACGAAGCAGAAGCTTGAGGAACTCGGCGAGACGAATCCGAATGTGTTCCAGGATACGGACGGCCTCGATTTCGAGGCGATTTCCGACGCCGATCCCGACGTCATTCTCGCGGCGTATTCCGGCATTACGAAGGAAGACTATGAGATTTTGACCAAAATCGCTCCGGTCGTCGCCTATCCGACCGCTCCCTGGTCGACGACGTGGCGCGAACAGGTGCTGCTGAACGCGACCGGCATGGGAATGAGAGCGGAAGGCGAGCAGCTCATCAAGGACACCGAGAACTTGATCAGCGAGAAATTGAAAGAGTACCCGCAAATCGCGGGCAAAAAATTCGTCTGGGTGAACTTCTCGGCGACCGATATGTCGAAACTGCACATTTATACGCCGATCGATTCACGCGTCGCTTTCCTTTACGAGCTCGGATTGGAGTATCCGGAAAGCGTGACGAACCTGATTACGGATCCGGAAAAATATTCGCTGAGCTTAAGCGCCGAAAATACCGAGGCGCTGTATGACGCGGACCTGATCGTGGGATACGGCAATGAGGAACTGTATCAGGCGATCAAGGCGGATTCCCTGCTCGGCAAAATTCCCGCCGTGCAAAAAGGCGCGGTGGCGTTCCTCGACAGCAGCACGCCGCTGGTCGCCGCCGCGACGCCGAACCCGCTGTCCATCGCTTACACGATTGACGAGTATTTGAAGTTGCTTGGAGGAGCCATCGACAAACTCAATGAATAGCGTTTCGGCTTCGAAAGACAACCGGCCCCACATCCATATGCCGGAAAACTTTGTCGCGGTTCTGGTCCTTGGGTTGATCCTGCTCGGCGTATGCATCCTGGCGTCTTTGGTTCTGGGATCGCGTCCGATCACATTACCGGAACTCATCGACGGTTTGTTTCATCCCGATGTCGACTCCTACGGGGCCAACGTCGTCCGCAAACGCGTTTCCCGAACGGTGTTCAGTTTGTTTTGCGGCGCGGCGCTGGGCGTGTCCGGGGCGCTCATGCAGTCGGTCACGCGCAATCCGATCGCGGATCCGAGCATTTTGGGCGTGAACACCGGCGCATCGCTGTTCGTGGTGAGCGGTATCGCCTTCCTGAACATCAGTACCGCCAACCAATACATCTGGCTGGCTTTGGCGGGAGCCGCGGTCACCGCGGTTTTCGTCTTCGGTATCGGATCCATGGGGCGTGGCGGTGCCACGCCCATCAAGCTTGTTTTGGCGGGGGCCGCAACGAGCGCCGCGCTTTCTTCTCTTGTCACCGCCATCATGATTCCGCGCGCCTACACGATGGACCAATTCCGATTTTGGCAGGTCGGAAGCGTCGGTTCGGCAACCTGGAGCGGCATCGCCACCTTTCTCCCGTTTCTCGTCGGCGGCGTGCTGATCGCCTTTATGACCGCCCCCGCGCTGAACGCGCTGGCGCTCGGAGACGACGTGGCGACCGGATTGGGCGTACGCGCGGGAACGATGCGGCTCGTCGCCGCGCTGGCGGGCGTCGCGCTGTGCGGCGCGGCGACGGCGCTGGCCGGACCGATCGGTTTTGTCGGGCTGTTGTCCACCCACTTGATGCGTCTCGTTTTGGGCGCTGATTTGCGTTTTGTCATTCCGATGTCGGCTCTGGCCGGAGCCGTCGTCTTGACGATCGCCGACGTCGCCGGCAGGCTCCTCGGCCGGCCCGGCGAACTGGAAGTCGGGGTCGTCACGGCGTTTATCGGCGCTCCGTTACTTATCCTATTAGCCATGAGAGCGAAAGTGCGTTCATTATGACCAATCAATCTGTGGAATGGATCAAAGCGGGCAGACGGCAAAGACGCCGCCGGTGGGTGATCGTTACCGTTTTGCTCACGGTGTCGGCGTTGATGCTGTGCTGTGCCATGCTGTTGTTGGGGAATACCGTTTATCCGGTCAAAGATGTCGTGCGCGCGCTGTCGGGCGAGCAGATCAAAGGCGTGTCCTTTGCGGTGAACACGATCCGTCTGCCGAGAATGCTCGCGGGGCTGATGGCGGGATTTGCGTTCGGACTGGCCGGAAACACGTTTCAAACCATGCTGCGCAACCCCTTGGCGAACCCGAATGTCATCGGGATTACCGCAGGCTCCAGCGCCGCGGCGGTTTTTTGCATCATCGTGCTGCATGCGAGCGAAGCGGTCGTGTCCGCGGCTTCGGTGTTGGCCGGCCTGGCCGCCGCCACGGTCATTTATTTGTTGTCCAACCGGAAGCCGTTTTCGATCGGACGATTAATCCTGGTCGGCATCGGCATGCAGGCGATGTTGAACGCTTTTATTTCCTATCTTTTGCTGATCGGCGCCCAGCAGGATCTTCCCGCGGCGCTCCGATGGCTGAGCGGCAGCCTCAACGGCTCGCAAATGCACGAGCTCCCGCCTTTGGCGGTGACGGTGCTGCTCTGCGCACCGATCGTGATTTTGCTCGGCCGTCATCTGAATTTGCTGGAACTGGGGGAATCGGCGGCGACTTCTCTCGGGCTTCGCACGGACATGACGCGGGTGGCGCTCATTTTGAGTTCCGTTTTTCTGCTCGCCATCGCGACCGCCGCCACGGGACCGATCGCCTTCGTCGCTTTCCTGTCCGGGCCGATCGCCAAAAGATTGGTCGGAGCCGGCTTTTCCAACGCGCTTCCGGCGGGGCTTGTCGGCGCAAACCTCGTTTTGGCGGCCGATCTGATCGGGCAAAATTTGTTTGAGGTCCGCTTTCCCGTCGGCGTCATCACCGGCATGCTCGGCGCGCCTTATTTGATCCTCCTGCTGATCCGCATGAATCGGAAGGGAAGTTTCTGATGAAACCGACGCATCAATTCAAAGTCGAACAAGTCGTCGCGGGGTACGACCACAAAACGGTCCTTCAGGGAGTCAGCCTGACGGTTCCGAGCCGCAAGATCAGCGTGATCGTCGGGGCGAACGGCTGCGGCAAATCCACGCTGCTGAAGGCGATGGCCCGGCTGATCAAGCCGGTGTCCGGTCAAATTACCCTGGACGGAAAGCCGATCGGCAAATATCCCCCCAAACAATTGGCGCGGGTTTTGGGGCTGCTGCCGCAATCTCCCGTCATCCCGGAAGGCATTACGGTCGCGGACCTCGTTGGACGGGGAAGGTTTCCCCATCAATCGCTGCTGAGCGGCTGGTCGAAAAAGGATTACGAAGCCGTCGCCGAAGCGATGGACATGATGAGGATTACCGAATTCGCCAATCGTCCGATTGACGAGCTGTCGGGCGGGCAAAGGCAGCGCGTCTGGATTGCGATGGCTCTGGCGCAGCAGACGGACATTTTGCTGCTCGATGAACCGACCACTTATTTGGACATTACGTACCAGGTGGAAATTCTCGATCTGCTGACGGATCTGAACCGAAAACTGGGCATCACGATTGTCATGGTGCTTCACGACATCAATTTGTCCGCCCGGTATGCGGATTATCTCTTTGCGCTTTATCAAGGCAGGCTCGTGGCCGAAGGGGAACCGTCCAAGGTGATTACGAGCGGCTTGGTCAAAGACGTGTTCGGGCTGGACTGCACGGTCATCCGGGATCCGCTTTCGGGCTCTCCCTTGGTCGTGCCCAAGGGTCGGCATCACGTTCATGCATAGCGGGGGAACCGCCGGGTGGACGGCGTTGCCGCCGTCTGGGCATTCCGCTTTTACGGGCTGCCATTCATTGGCTGCCGTCGGCATTCCGCTGCATTGGTTGGCGGTTTGGCATTCTTGCGCTCCGATGCCGGCCTTGTTTGAGATCGAGCAACGGATGGAGCGCGTGGGAAAAGAGCTCGCCCGGCAAACGGAATCTAGCCCCAAGGCCCCGTTGATTCAGGCACTGCAATCGTTGCGCGGGATCGGACGGCTGACGGCGATCACTTTGGTCGCCGAAATCGGTACCTTTTCTCGCTTCCGCTCCCCGACTCAGCTC
>Ga0207870_100195_pt1 | contig 56578 bp, 48 predicted proteins | sample CeladaPassage60B_FD_187477 | JGI IMG/M metagenome (GOLD analysis project Ga0207870, IMG submission 187477) | Cellulose-adapted microbial communities from the Joint BioEnergy Institute, USA - Passage3 60B (SPAdes) (version 2) | ecosystem: Engineered > Bioreactor > Continuous culture > Unclassified... | reverse complement strand
GTAACACAAACAATGCCCTTCCGACTTCCTACTGGGAAGCGAAAGGGCTGAAAAGTCTGCTTTCTCGTTACCTGGAACTTTGTTAACCTTACGGAACCGCCGTATGCGGACCCGCATGTACGGTGGTGTGAGAGGTCGGGGGCTAGCCGCCCCCTCCTACTCGATTTCGGTTCGCGAAGGAATCAGTACAGAATGCCGCGGGATACGATGACCAGCAGGATGAAGAGAACCAGGATCACACCCGTGGACGTGAATGCTCCACCTACACCGGACATGTAACACCCTCCCTGAACGCATATTCCGGTTGCGGGCGTCGTTCTTTCCCCCGCGTCATCCGGTCTAAAGTATAATATGGCGAGGGATGGGGTTCGTTTGGACGAATGCCCCGCGGCATTCAATTTTGGGCATGCGCGGACAAGGGCGGATCAAGGGCGGCGAAGGCCCTTGGGCAGCCGGTTGTTGATGCGGCCGCCGCTCGCCTTGCCCCAGCCGAGCGGCAGGCCGTCGACGGCGACGAGCCCCCAGCCGGCGAGACTTGCGTCCGCCGGCAGCGCTTCGCCGCGCAGCCAGGCGGCGGTCTCCGGCGCGTCCGCCGCGAAGGGCAGGCACCAGCGCGCCGCCGAAGGACGGAGGTGAAGCGCCAGCGCATGGGCCGGTTCGAACCGGTCCTTCGGCAGGTCGCCGAGATGCAAGCCCGGCCGGAGCACGCGCAGCCCGTCCAGCAGATGCGGACCGAAGCGGCCGCCGCCGTCCGGCAGCCAGTACAGCTGCTGGCCGAACGCGAGCGGGCCGCCGCCCGGCAGATCCTCGTCCGGGGAGAAGCCGGGAAGCGCCTCCGCGGCGAAGGCGCGGAACCGGGCGAAGCCGCCGCCATCGCGCCTGCCGGCGTCGCGTCCGCCTTTGCGCCCGCGGCCGGCGTGCGCCCCGGCGGCCGCCCGTCCGCCCTCGTCCGCGTCTTCCCTGCGGACGAGCAGCGCCGCATAGTGGCCTTCGCCGCGCTCCCGATGCGGGAACAGGCGCAGCGACCGCCTCAGCTCGAAGTCGGGCCGCCGCTCGAGGAACCGTTCAATCGTCTCCTCGTTCTCTTCGCGGTTGAACGTGCAGGTTGAGTATACGAGCCGGCCGCCCGGTCGGACCATTTTCGCCGCTTCGTCCAGAATGCCGGCCTGGCGGACGGCGCAGGCGGTGACAGCCGCTTCCGACCATTCGCGGACGGCGTCCGGGTCCTTGCGGAACATGCCTTCGCCCGAGCACGGGGCGTCGAGCATGACCGCGTCGAAGTAAGCGGGGAACCGCTTCGCCAGCCGGTCGGGCGGTTCGTTTGTGACGACCGCTTTCGCGATGCCCATCCGCTCGATGTTCTCGCTGAGCACCCGCGCGCGGGCGGGGTGAATCTCGTTCGCGACGAGCAGGCCTTGCCCGGCCAGCCGATCGGCGATCTGCGTCGCCTTGCCGCCGGGAGCGGCCGCCAGGTCGAGCACGAGCTCGCCCGGCTGCGGGGCCAGCAGCTCCGCCGCCGACATGGCGGAAGGCTCCTGGATGTAGTACAATCCCGCCGCATGATAAGGATGGCGGCCGGGGCGGCTTTCCGGAGCGTAGTAGAAGCCGCCGGGGCACCAGGGCACAGGCTCGAGGCCGAACATCCGATGCAGCTTGTCCGGCTCCAGCCTCAGATCGGCCAGCTTGCGGCCGTTCAGCCGCAGGCCGTACGCCCGGGGCTCGCCGTAGGCGCGCAGAAACGCCCCGGCTTCTTCGCCGAGCAGCGCTTCCATCCGGCGGACGAACGCTGCGGGCAGCGGCGGCCTGTCCGCCGCGCCCGGCGCTTCCTCGTCCGCATCGTGCCTGTCGGAGACGGCGGGCAGCTTCGTCACGGGGGCCGGCATGACGTTTTCGTTCGTTTTTTTGTCCCGATTGCTCAATGTCCTCAGTCCATTCCGTTGCTTGCAGTCGATCGAACGCATTATACCACAGCGGCCTGCGGATTCGCACGAACGCCGGGCGAACCGCGGGTCTGTCCTTCACGAACAGATCGTTATATGATCGAAATATCTGGACAAGTCCCACCCGGAAAGGAGCCAACTTCCGTTGACCAAAGTCGGACTCGTCATGCGCAAGATTCAGTTCACCGAAGCCCAGGGCCCGCGCATTTACGCGGAGCGCCTCAAGGCGATCGCCGCGGACGAAGGGATCGAGATCGTGTTCGTGCAGCCGGAGCGCCATGTGAGCGGATATGACCAGGCGCCGGGATTCGAATACGAGAAAGGCGATCTCGTCAACTACGACATCGTGCTCGACCAGCTGTACAGGGAAAACATCGACCACGTCATCTGCACGGTGTCCGGGTTTACGTTCCTGAAGCTGTTCATCGACAAATGCGTGCTGTTCCCGCATTCGTACCCGCATCCCGCGCTCACCGGCGCCGACATGATGCGGCCGTTCTACTCGATCGTCGACAAGGCGATCGTCCACACGGAGTATCTCAAGCAGCGGTTCGCCGAAGATTTCGGCGTCACCGACGTGGACGTCATTCCGATCGGATTCGAGGAGGAGCTGGCGCGGCGGCATTACAACCCGTCAGCCGTCGTGAAGAATCGCGTGCTCTGGATCGGGCGGGACGAGCCGAACCGGCGGCCGGAGATTCCGATCGCATACGCCAAAGCCCATCCGGACGCGGAAGTCGTCATGGTGTTCGGCGGCCTCCGGTACAAGGAGAGCATGAAGAAATACGACATTCCGCCGAACGTGAAGCTGATGTTCGCGCTCGGCCGGGACGACATCTTCAGATTGATGAACTCGGCGAAAGTTTACTGGAGCACTTCGGTGTTCGACACGTTCGCGATGCCGCTGGCGGAGGCGATGGCGATGGGCAAGCTGATCGTAAAGCCCGACCATCCGTGCTACGGGCATATTTCCGGCCGCCACGCGTTCGCCGGCAATCCGGACAACTGGTTCGAACTGGTCAACATGGCGCTCGCCGCGCCGGCGGCCGTGTCGGAAGACAACCGCGAGCGGGCGTTCGAACGTTTCTCGGAACGGGTGATGCGGGAAGGGTATCGGAAATTTTTCGCGGAGTGGATCGGTTAGGAACGGAAAAGGGCGAACGCCTTGGCGGCGTCCGCCCGGGATGGAGGGAATGACGGAAGTCCGTCAATACAGTGAAATCGTGCGCGTGTCCTGCTCGCTCATTGCATGCAGCGTCGCTTCGCTGCCGATGATCTCGATGCTGATGAGTGACTGGATGCAGCGGCGCAGCGCCGCCTTGCCGGTCGCAAGCTTCCGGTTCAGCACCTCGCCCAGCATTTCGAGCGCCTTCTTGGAATTCGTGTCTTGCATATATACGGGAATCGGCCGATCATGCAAGGAAATGAACGTTCTCATCGCAAATCTCTCCCTGCGAAAACTATGGAGCCATTATAACGAATTTAGATTAAAACTGTGTTAAAAATGATTCAAAACATTGCGACAAATGCAGCTCCGGGTGAAAAAGTTCACAAAATATTCACAATGCACTTGCAAGGAGGCAAAGCCATGAAATTCAACATCCTCGAAGCGGAAATGCGGCGGACGGACGACGGCTATGTCGGCTCGGTGCGGTTTGAAGTGGAAGGGCACCGGCATCCGTATGAAGCGGCGCTGCACAGCAAAGACGGCAAAGACTGGGCATACGGGCTGTTTTTCATGAACGAGTCCGGGAGCGAGCGCGACATCGATCAGGTGGAAGCGTATCTCGAAGAAAACGACGAAGCCTTCGATCGGCTTGTCGATGCGGCCTGGCGGACGTTGAAGGCTTGAAGCGAGGCGGTCAGCCCGCAGCCAGCAGCCGGATGGCGGCGAGCACGGCGAGGTGCGCCGGATAGAACGACAGCCACAGCCAGCGGGGAATGCGGATGCGGACGATCGCATCGAGCGCCTTCGGGGCGTGGGCGATGAGCAGCGTGGCCAGCAGGCTGTACATCTGGTACGGCGGGAACCCGAGCAGCAGATACAGCGCGTTCAGGAAAAAATGAAGCGCCGTTGCGACCTGTCCCGCGGTGCAGCGATAGATCAGGACAAGCAGCAGCAGGTAGGCGCCGTAATCGAAGGGAAGCAGTTCCAGCAGCAGACATCCGCTTGCGGCGATGCCCGCAGCGGTCATCAGCCGCCATGCCGTACCGTGGGAGCCGCCATGCGCAATGGCCCCGGTTCGCGGATCGCGGGCGGATGTTGACGATATGGAAAGGTCGACCAGGCGCAGGACGGCGAGCGAGACGAGCAGCGTGAAGACGACGTTGAACTCGAACGATTCGTCCGGCTCCATCAAGGCATATTGGTACGGAAGCTGCGAGAGGACGGCGATGGCGGCAAGCCGCAGCGCATAGCGGCGAAAGCTGCGCGTTCTGCCGTATCCGAGCACGAGCGCATACGCATAGAGCGGCATCGCCAGCCGGCCGATATGGCGAAGCCACGGCGTTTCGGGAAACAGCACGATGCCGAGATGATCGATCAGCATCGTCAACATGGCGAGAAATTGCATCGTCTTCGCTCCCGGAGCGGGGACTTTTCGGAATCAGCATGCGGGCGGCATGCTGATTTTATTGCTTTTGGCCGGCCGCGGCGGCGGACGGGCGGTGCACGGTCACCTTGTTCTTGCCCGTCGTCTTCGATATATACATCGCCTCGTCCGCGCGGCGCATCGCATCTTCCACCGACAGGTCCGCGCCAGCCGGACATACGCCGACGCTGACGGTAACGGTCGTCTCCCGTTCGACGCGCTGCCGGATCGTCTCGGCGATCGCGGCCGGATCGGCGCCGGGGCGGGCGATGGAAGCGACGAGCTCCTCGCCGCCGAACCGTCCGGCCGTGCCGACGCCCGACACTTCTTCGGACAGAATCGCCGCCACTTTCTTCAACGCTTCGTCCGCGGCGTGATGTCCCTGCGTATCGTTCAGCTTCTTGAAGTTGTCGATGTCGCAGAACAGGATGGACACCGGCAGGCCGAGTCCGGCGTAGCGGTTCGTCTTCTTCAGGAAATGCCGGCGGTTGTAGAGACCCGTCAGGCCGTCCTTGATCGACGATATGTAAACGGACTGCATCCGTTCCAGCGTGCGCCGGAACAGGATGAAGAACAGCAGATGGTAGTAAAACGTCATGAGCAGCAGCCCGGCCGCCGGGATCCATGCCGGAAGCGCCGAACCGGATCCGGTTTCCGCGATGGCGATCAGCCGGCCCAGAAAATGAAACGCTTGCGCGGCCGCAACTTTCGCCTTCTGGCCGATGCGGGGCAGGATATAGGCGGGCATCAGGCCGGAGATGACCAGAAAGATGAGATCCACCGGCCGGAAGACGCCCGCTTCGCCTGCCGCGTCCGGGGCTTGTCCGCCTCCGTTGAACCAGCCTGCGTCCAGGCCGAATTGCGCAGCGGCCGCGCAGGAGGCCAGCACCGTCAGCGCCGCGAGCATCCATTTGTCGCCGCGGCGAAGCGTGACATAGAGCGCAAGCACGGCGAAATTGACGAGAATGAAAGACAGGAGACCGGCGCCGGCCGAAACGGCGTCCCGTGCGGCGCCGGCCGGTTCGATCCAGGACGCCGGCGCAAGCAGCAGCGCAACGATCAGCAGACGGTAAGCGGCGTGCCGGCGGTTCATTCTCCATTGGAGGACGGACATGAAGATCAGAAGCCCGGCGACGGTGAGCGCCGAGGCGGCGCAGGTGATCCGTCCGGCGGGCGACAGTATCCATTCAAATGCAGCGGTCATGTTATCCCTTCCGAGCAGGCGTAATGGCTTCCTTTACAGAAACATATGTTCTATTATATCATGGTTTTGGCAGTTGCGTAACCGACTGCCGGAGGAGGAAGTCAGGATGAAGGTATTGCAAGCGTTGTTCTTTCCCCCGGAGCAGCCGGGCGGCGTTTCCTCCATGGTGCCGTACATCCAGGAAAGGTTCCTCAAGATGGGATGGGACATGGAACTGTTCTACATCCCGAAGCGGGTGCGCGGCAAAGGCAGCGAAGATCTCGAGTTCGCAACGTTCGATGCCGGCGGATTCCGGGGCAATCCCGTTGTCGACAAATATTTGCAGACATGCCGCGACTACTTGTGGTGGACGCGGCTGCGCGTGAACAAGCCGTATGATCTGATTCACGCCCATCATCCGATCCCCGCGCTTGTCATGAAGAAGCTGTTCCCCGACACGCCCGTCGTCATGACGATCCATTCCAGCTACGAGCGCGAGCTGGTCCTGAACGGCCGAATCAAGCCGGACGGTCCCGAGCACCGTTTCCTCACTTCCCTGTACGGGGAGCTGGAAGCGAAGGTCGACCGGATGCTGACCGTGTCGCACTCATTCCGGGATTATCTGGCGCCGCACGTCAAGAATCCTGACGGCATTACGGTCATCCCCAACGGATTCGACGAGAAGAGATTCCGGCCCGTCTCCCACGACAACGAAATACCGCAGCTCATCACCGTATGCCGGCTCGTGCCGGCGAAAGGGCTGGACATTCTGCTCAAGGCGTGCGCGCTGCTGAAACAGCGGGGGCATACGTTCGTCCTGCACATCATCGGCGACGGTCCGATCCGGAAGGAACTGGAGACGATGGCCGCCGAACTGGATTTATATGACGATACGATTTTTTACGGGTACATGCTGCATCCGGAAGAGTTCATGCCGTTCTTCGATATTTTCGTTCTGCCGTCGCGGGCGGAGGCGTTCGGTTCCGTGTTCGCCGAGGCGGCGCTCTGCTGGCTGGCGCTCGTCGGCACGAACGTCGGCGGCATCGCGGAGCAGATCCAGGACGGCGTGAACGGCCTGCTCGTGCCGCCGGATGATCCGGAGGCGCTCGCCGGCGCGCTCGAGAAGGTCGTCTCGGATCCGGGCTACCGCTACAATCTGGCGCGCGCGGCGTGGGAGAAGGCGAAGCGGGACTATTCGCTGCAGCGTGTCATCGCGCAGCTGAAGGAGGTTTACCTCGGCTTGACGCAGACGGCCGGTGCGGCTTCTGAAGAGGAAGGAGAGACGACGTGAACCCTTTCCGGTTCATCCATGCGGCGGATCTGCATTTGGGAAGCCCGTTCAAGGGGCTGGCGGGCGCGCCGGAAGCCGTCCGCCGCGGCCTTGCGGAAGCGGAGTTCGGCGCCCTGCGCCGGCTGACGGACACGGCGCTGAGGGAAGAGGCCGATTTCGTCGTCATCGCCGGCGACCTGTTCGACTCGGCGGACCGATCCCTGCGCGCCCAGGCGGCGCTTCACCGGTCATGGAGCCGGCTGGCGGCCGCCGGCGCCCAAGTGTTCGCCATCCACGGCAATCATGATCCGCTGGGGTTGGAGCGCGCACGGTTCGAACTGCCGGAAGGCGTTCATATTTTCGGCGCGGGCGGAAACGCGGAGTACCGGCCGGCTTACCGGCGAGACGGCAAGCCGGCCGCTTTCGTTTACGGCATTTCGTACGACCGCCGGGCGGTCACGGACAATCTCGTCCCGGGTTACCGGCCGGCGCCGGGCGCCGATTTTCATATTGCGCTGCTGCACGCGAACGTGGACGGCGATCCGGATCACGACGCCTATGCGCCGTGCAGGCTGAGTGATCTGCTCGGCGCGGGGTTCCAATACTGGGCGCTCGGCCATATTCACGGGCGGCGGGTGCTGCACGAATATCCCCATGTCGTCTACCCGGGCAACCTGCAGGGCCGCCATGCCGGCGAGACCGGGGCGAAGGGCTGCTATATCGTCGACGTCGACGCGTCCGGCGGCTTGCGGCTGACGTTCATGCCGCTCGATGAAGTCCGGTGGCTCGCGTGCCGCGTCTCCATCGAGGGAATTGCGGACGAGGAGCGGCTGCTGGAGCGGATGGAGGAAAGCGTATATGGCGCGGCGGCGTCGGCGGACGGCCGCTCCGTGATGCTGGAAATGGTGATCGGGGGGCGCGGCCCGCTGCACCGCCGGCTCGAGAGTCGGAATGTTGATGAGCTGCTTGCAGCCTTGCGCGAGCGGCTCGGCGAGCCGGCGGCCGGGGACGGGGCCGGCTGGGTCTGGGTGCACCGGCTGACGGTCCGAACGGCGCCCGATCTCGATCTCGACCGGCTTGCCGGGGAAGACAGCTTCGCGGGCGAAGCGCTGCGGCTGGCGCGCCGGCTGGCGGCCGACCCCGACGGCCGGGAAGCGCTGCTCAAGGAAGCGCTCGAGCCGATGACGCGGAACGCGCGGCTGCGGCGGCTGCTTGACAGCCGCGGCCTGCCGTCCGCGGACGGCTTGCTCGAGCGGGCCGCCGCCCGCCTCGCGGGCATGCTGGAGCGCGAGGAAGATTGAGGCGCCGTGTGCGGCGGGTTGTCCTGCGGCTTGTTGCAGCTTTGGGCACGGTTTGGCGGAATTTCGGTGTTTCGTCTTTTGGTGCCGTCCCATTTTTGGTCCGGAAATGCGGTCCATGAAATCTGGTGCAAAAATGCACCACATGGGAGCAAAGATCGCCGGAATGGCTTGATATGGTGCAGATTTGCACCACATTCATTGCAATATGCCGCATACCGGCAGAATATGGTGCAGGTTTGCACCACATTCTACGAAGCATGCCGCAAACCGGCATAGCGTGGTGCACATTTGCACCAGATTTGAGATCGGTTCGGTCCAAGCATCATCGAAATCGGCGGAACGGGCGGCTCTGGGCACGGTGTGACGGGCTTGCCGTGCCGCAATGCCGTTTGCAACAGCATGCGATGGGATGCGGAAGCAGCGGCGACACAGATTTGGGATGCTTGCGGGCAATTGGTGCGGCGCCGGATCGGGGCTTGACCGGCATGCGGTCAGCCGTGTAGCGGCTGTGCCGGTAAGGCGGCGCGATCCTAACGGAAAGCGGCAACCTACTTGGCGGCAGATTCGGAGGGAAACGGCGTGAAAATTCGGTCGGCGACAATCGACGGGTTCGGCAAGCTCAGCGGCATCACGCTCGACCTTGACGCCGATGCGGTCATCCTTGAGGGACCGAACGAAGCGGGCAAGAGCACGGTGCTCGGTTTTGTGCGCGCGATGCTGCACGGTTTCGCCACCCGCGCGAATATGCCGGAGCGGCAGGAGCCGGTGTACGGCGGGCGGCACGGCGGCCGGCTGGCGCTCGTCTCCGAGCGCCACGGGGAACTGGTGCTGGAGCGGTATGCCGCAAGCGCGGGCGGCAAGCCGGTACTGCGCGGCAGGAGAGGGGACGAGCCCGAGATTCTGGAGCAGCGGGAACTGGAACGGCTGCTGCTCGGCGGGCTGACCGGCAAAGTGTACCGCCAGTTGTTCGCCGTCGGTCTGTCGGAGCTGCGCGATCTCGGCGCCGTGCAGGGCGAGGAACTGGGACGTTTCCTCTATCATGCGGGGATGGCGGACGGCAGGCGCTTGGCCGAAGCCGAGCGTGCGATTCGCGAAGCGATGGACAAGCTGTACAAGCCGCGCGGCACGACGCAGCCGATGAACCGGCGGCTGGCCGAGCTTGAACGGATCGAGCGCGATCTGCGCGCGCTGCCGGATCCGATCGCCCGGTACAATGAAGCTTCGGAAGCGCTGGAACGGACGGAGGCGGAGCTTCGCGCGCTGGATGCGCGGCTGCCGGAACTGGCCGCCCGCCGCGATGAGGCGGCGCGCGCCTTGAACATGCGGGCGAAATGGCTGCGTCTCCGCGAGCTGGACGCAAGGCGCGCCGCGCTGCCCGATCCCGGCCGGCTGCCCGCCGACGCCGAGACGAAATGGCGAATGTGGACCGCCGAACGGAACCGGCTGGAGCGCGAACGTCTGCGTCTGGAAGCGGCGCTGCGCGAAGTCCGGGCGGAACGGGATCGGCTGGTCGTTCGCGATGACTTGCTCAAACTTGAGCCTGAGCTCGAGCGGCTGCTCCAGTCCGCCGAAGCGATGCGTGCGCTGGAACAATCGTGCGCGGAATGGCGGGCGGAACGTCGCCTCGAAGAGGAGCGGATGAACGCGCTGCTCGATTCCGCCGGGGCGGAGTGGACGGCGGAACGGCTGCGCGGCTTTGCGGCCGGCGTGGCGGAACGCGACCGGATCCGCGCGTTCCGCGCCGAGCTGGGCGAGGCGGAGCGCGAAGCGGCGCGCTGCGCGGAGGCCGAACGCCAGATCGGCGAACAGGAACGCGAAGCCGCGGCGGAAGTCGCGGCAGCCGAAGCGGCTGCGGGGGCGGAGAGCGTCCGGGATGAGGCGGACGATCATTTCGTCCCGCAGACGGCCGATGCGCTGCTTCGCGCGTGGGAACATTTCGAGGACGCTTGCCGCACGTGGGAGATGGAGGCCGTGCGCGTCATGGGCGAGCAGCGCGCCCGCTCGTCCCGCACGGCAAGCCGGCAGGGTGGCGCCGGCGGAAGCGGCGTCGCCGCCGCGCTTGCGGCGGCGCTCGGCGCGGCGGGATTTGCCGCCGCATATGCCGGCGCGAACGCCGCCGGCTTCGATGGCGCCGCCGCCTGGGCGGCGGGCGCCGTCGGCGCGGGGCTGGCCGCGCTTGCCGCGCCGCCGCTCGTTCGGCGGGGCATCGGGCGCGGGCGCGCGGGCGGGCCGCAAGCGGGAGAGGCGCTTGCGGCAGCGCGGCAGGCAGCCGCATACGGGCAGCGCGCGGCGGATGCGCTCGGGGCGCTGCTCAAGCGGCCGCGGGAGGCGGCCGAGCCGTTCGCGCCCCCCGCGCATGGCGCGCTGCCGGGCGAGGCGCAGCTCGCCGCTGCGGCTGCGGTGCGCAGCCGGCTGCAGCGCGCCGTGCAGGCGCGCCTCGATGCGCTGCGCGAGCGCGGCCTCGCGGCCGAGCGCGCGCTCGAGCACGCGCGGCGGCTCGAGCGGATTCGCGCGCTGCGCGCGGAGCGCCGGACGGCTGCAGCGGCCGCCGCCGCCCGGCTGGATGCGCTGCGCGCAAGCTGGCGAAGCTGGCTCGAGAGCTGCGGGCTGCCCGGCGGCCTGTCCCCCGAAGCGGCGCTGGAGACGCTCGACCGGCTTGAGATGGCCGCCGGCCACCTTGCAGCCATGGACCGCCTCGATGCGAAGCTGTCCGAGGCGGACGGGCGACTGCGCGCGCACCGTGCGGCGGTGCGGGCACTGTGCGCCGCCGATGATGCGGCAGCGCGGCTCGCGGACGACGGTCCCGCCGCCGCGCTGGAGTTGCTTCGCGCCGCCATCCGGCGCGAAGCGGAAGCGGCCGCCGCTGCGGCCGCGCTTAAGGCGCGGATGAAGGAGCTCGGCTTGCAGATCCGGGAGACGGACGCGCTGCTGGCCGGCCATTCGGATACGGCCCGCGCCTGGTTCGAAGCGGCAGGCGCGGCGGACGAGCAGGCCTACGAACGGCTGCTGGCCGATGCGCGCGAGGCCAGGCAGCTGGATGAGGAACGCATCCGGATCGAGGTGGAACTGTCATCCGGTCTGTCTGAGGAAGACCGCGAGCGCATGGAATCGCTGCTTGAGCGGCATGATGAGGACGCGCTGCGCGGCTTTGTCGAGCAGACGGCGGAAGCGTGCCGCGCGGCGGAGGATGAGCGGACGCGCCTGCTCGAACGGCGCGGCCGGCTGAGCGAGACGCTCGAGCGGCTCCTTGCGGAAGACATGCGGCGGCCGCTGCTGGACGAGCGTGAAGCGGTCATGGCGCAGCTTGCGGATGAAGCGGAGCGATTCGCGGAACTCGCGGTCATGCAGGCGCTCATCCGCCGGACGCGCGAGACGTTCGAACGGGAGCGCCAGCCCGCCGTGCTGCGCCGCGCGTCGGCGTATGCGGAGGCGCTGACGAACGGGCGGTACGTGCGCATCGCCGCACCGTTCGGACGTTCGTCGATCGAGCTGGAATCGGCGGAAGACGGCCGCATCATCGACGCCGCGTTTCTCAGCCGCGGCGCCGCGGAGCAGATTTATCTGGCGATTCGGCTCGCGCTGGCCGACGAAGTCGAGACGGAAGAACCGCTGCCGATGCTGCTGGACGACCTGTTCGTCAACTTCGATGACGCGCGGCTTGACGCGGCCGCCGGGCTGCTTACGCGCATCGTCCGCGAGCGGCGGCGCCAGCTCATTTTTCTGACTTGCCACGCCCACACGGCGGAGCGGCTGGCGGGAAGAATGCCGTTCGCGAAACGCTTGCGTCTCGGATAATCTTGCCTGGTTTTGTCCGCATGGCGCATTGGCACCGGAAGTCCTTGCGGGTCCGGCGTCCTTTCGCCGTCGGCATCCTGCATCAATTCGCAAGCTTGCTTCGCTTTTTGGTTGAATTGGCTTCTCCATCCCATAATAAAAGCAGAAACTTCGTCTAATTCAGCCGAAAATCCTGAAATCAGAGGTTTTCGAGAAAATAGACGAAGTTTTTTTCTCGCCAAAATTGAGGAAAAATTCTCGCATGGCAAAAGCGGGCAATCGCTGGCCGACGCAGAACAGGGTCTGAGATGGCGTATGGCGGGACGGCATGGCGTTATCACGAAAACGGTACGGCGGTATGGCAGACGCGGACACGCGTGAACCGCGCACCGCCTGCCGCAGACTGTCGGCCCGCGGTCTGCGAGCCGATCATGTTCCCGGCAGGTTCGGCCGGCGGATGATCTGATACAGCCAGCCGAGGCTGAGGGCGCCGAACAGCGGATACAGCGTCGAGAGCAGCGGGCCGAAGCCGATCTGGCTGCCCGCCCAGCAGACGGAGAGCAGCCCGGCGGTGATTGCCCGATCCGGCCAGCCGAGACGTGCGCTGAGCTGCAGCGTGAGGCCGTAAATGTCACACATCAGCGTCGTAAAAATCTCGGCGAAAATCAGAAACGTGTAAATCCACTGCAGCACAGCACCGAGCTCGCGGGCGATGCCGCCCATCGGAATGTCGAATTGGGCGATGCCGGGCATCCGGGCGGCCAGCGCGATATGGGCGACGAGCAGCATCGCGCCGATGCCGATGCCGCCGAGCCAGGCGCCGGCGATGATCGTCTTCCGGTCGCCGATGCGGCTGCCGATCGGCACGAGCACCGCCTGCGCCATCGACAGGTTGAACGCCGCGTACAGCAGGGGAGACGCCCAGGCGGCGAGCTGCGGCGTGTCCGTGCGCATCGTCAGCCAGCGGTCCGCGCCGGGGCCGTGCATGGTGTCCCACAGGATGAGCAGCGTGAAAACGAGCATCGCCGGCACGACGATCGAGTTGACGGTGAGCACGGCGTTCATGCCTCTCCGGAGCAGAAGGAAGACGAGGAAGATCGTTACGAGCAGTCCGGTCTGGTAGGAGATGCCGAGGTGTTCCTTGAAAATTGCGCCCGCGCCGGCAAGCATGACCGCGTTGACGCCGATCAGCACGACGAGCATGAACCGGCTGGCCAACGTTCCCCAGCGCTCGCCGAACAGCGCCTGGTTCAAACTTTCGTAGGAATGGGCTTTGATGCGGGCGGATGCCAGCATCATGCGGGCGCCGATCCAGACGAACAGGACGGATGACAGCAGAATGCCCGCCGTGCCCCAGATGCCGTAACGGGTGAAAAATTGCAGCACTTCCTGTCCCGTGGCGAATCCGGCGCCGACGATGGTGCCGATGAAGGTGAAGGCGATTTGGATTGCTTGGAACGCTCTCATGGCGAAGCCCCCGTCCCGCAGGAATTGCGGCAGCCGCAAGGAAATGGCGAAGGAGTTCGGCCGGCACGCGGCGTGCAGCCGGTATACAGGAGTTTGGCCTGCATACGGCATGCAGCCGGCACAATGGCGTTCAGTCGGGCGCGCAAAAGGTCAGCCGACGGAGGGCGCTTCCGGCGCATTTCCGCAAGCGGTGCCGCCTTCTCATGTGTATGCGCGGGAGCGGACAGGCATGACGGGCCTTCCGGCGAAAAAACAAAGACCCCGGCACAACCGAGCCGGGGCTCCCGTCTCAAAGCGATTTGAACAGCAGAATCGAGGCGATCTTTTTCGTATTCGGGTCAAAATCGAACTTCAGCGAAACGCCGTTCCGTTCATAGAGCAGCACCGTATCCGACGCATGGGACGGTTCGCCGAGAACGTCCTTCGTCGCGTCGGCGGTATCGCCGACGGCGAGCTCTCCGATGCCGGTCTCCGCGTTCGCGCCGCTCACTTCGACGAACTGCACGCTGCCGTTCCCGCCGACGCCGACCGAGAAGCCGTCATATTCCAGAACCGTCATCGGCGGATCGGACAATGTGTATGTATCTGACGGATCGCCGAAAAGATCCCGGACATCCGCTTCCCGCTCGCCGATGGCGATGCCGTGAAGCGCAGGCGGTTCCGCGTACCATCCGTTCACGTCCGGCTGGCGATCATCGTCGTCCCGGCCGGCGGCGTTCGGTTCCACATTCGGGGCGTCCGATGCGTCTTGCGCTGAAGCCGTACCGCCGGCCGCTTCCGATTGCGGCGTCGTCTGACCGGCGGACGCGGGCGCGCCTTGAGCCGAACCGCCCGCCGGATCTTCCGCGACGGTGCCGGGCGCCTGTTCCGGCGTCCGCTCCGTCCGGCCGGACGAACCTTGCCCGCCGCATCCGGCGAGGGCGGACGCGGTGGCGATGCAGAGCGTCAGAAGCGCGGCCGATTTCGCGAGCGTACCGATGCGGCGGTTGCGCATGGTCCTCATCACCTTTCCCTATCCTATACAAATAGACGATTCAGACCCGGAAAAAGTTTCAACAAAACCGGCATTTCGGATCATCTTTTGTTGCGCCGCGGATGAATCGTATGATAATTTTAATGACATAGATCTAACGGCAGAAGGAATGGGATGCCATGGAACAGTTGAAACAGCGGATACTCGAGGAAGCTTCCATTCTGTCGACGGACGTGCTCAAGCTGGATCGGCTCCTCAATCATCAGGTCGATCCGGAGCTGACGATGGAGATGGGGCGCGAATTCGCGCGCAGGTTTGAAGGGGAAGGCATTACGAAGGTCATCACGATCGAATCGTCGGGCATCCCGATTGCATTCGCGACGGCGCTCACGCTGGGCGTGCCGCTCGTGTTCGCGCGGCGCAAGAAGACGCTGCTCGCGGAGCCGGATGCCTACAGCGAACGGGTGCCTTCGTTCACGAAGGGCATTGTGACGGATTTGATGGTGTCGCGGCAGCTGCTCTCGCCGGATGACGTCCTGCTGTACATCGACGACATCATCGCCAACGGCGACGCGGCGAAGGGGCTGATCCGCATCATCGAGCGCTCGGGGGCGAAGCTTGCCGGCCTCGGCATCGCCGTCGAGAAGACGTTTCAACCCGGCGGCCGGCTGATCCGCGAGCAGGGAATCCGCGTGGAATCGCTCGTGCGCATCGCTTCGCTGGCGGACGGAAAGATCGCGTTCGAATGACGGCTTCTGGCAGCGATGCCTGCCACCTGTCTCTTTTCCTCCCGGTTGAATTATTTTATAATAGACAAAAGTGAGCGAAGGGAGGCAGAAGGATATGGAGAAGCTTGAGCTGCCCGTTTCATTCTTCAAGTCGAAGTTGTCCGATGCCAAGACACATTTCGAACGCGCTCTGGATTGCAAGCATACGGAATTTGACGATTTGTATCCCTATATGATCGAACATCCGCAATTTTTCTGGTATAAGCGCTATGTCGCATGGTCGGAACTGCTCACTGTCGTGAAGTTGTGCGAGGAGCTCGGCATTCCGTGGCGGGAAGAATTCACGCAGCGGCAGGCCGGTTACATTGAAAACCGCGTCATGTCCTCCCGGGTGCTTGACGAATGGTATGAGCGGAATGAGTCGCCCGAACATGTCGGGCACCAGCCGGAATAATTCATTTATATGGATTCCGAAGTGGACCGAAGCGGGGACGGCCCTGCCGCGGTCCATTGTTGTACATAGAAGGAGGATGAAGAAGCCGTGATGACGGAAGCGCAGCTGGATGCTTACCGCGTCGCCGGAACGACGGTGCGGGTCGTGCGCGACGCGCTGGAAGCAAACGACGTCATCGGCATCGTCGTCGCCTGGGATGACCGGGACGTGCTGATCCGCAGGCCGAACCGCAGAGTGGTGAAGGTGAGCCGCGGCTACCGGATCCAGCCGGCGGACGAGCCGCGCCTCGATCCGCTTGCGTAAGTTCCGGCGCAATGCCGGGCAACAAAAAAACTCCAGACTGCCTGGAGTTCGCTTGCCGGTTATGGTGCGGTCGAGAGGACTTGAACCTCCACGGTATTGCTACCACTAGAACCTGAATCTAGCGCGTCTGCCAATTCCGCCACGACCGCGTTTGCTGTTGTTCAGCTGACTGACGATGTTCATCTTAGCATGCGGGAACGGCGCAAGTCAAGCCGCGTGTACAAAGTTCTAATTTTCAGTCAAAATATGGACCGCGCGGGTTTACCCGGCGGTCCACAAATATTGCCGGATGCCGGCCGCGACCGCCTCGGCCAGCCGTTGCTGCCAGCGGGGATCGGTCAGCTTCGCGCGATCCGCCGGGCTGCTCAGGAACCCGAGCTCGACGATGACCGCCGGACGCTTCACCAGGTTGAGCAGATAGTACAGTTTGCCGACCTTGGGAAGCCTGCGGCTTCCGTATTCCCGGTTCAGCGCATCCTGCAGAAAGGCCGCAAGCAGCGCGCTTCTTCCTTCCTCCTGGTGCAGCACGAGCGGTCCGCTGGCCGATGGTCTTCGGGACCAGTTCACGTGCAGGCTGACAAGGAGCTGCACGGCGATTTCGTCCGCCAGCCCCCTGCGCTGAGACAGATCCCGCTGATGCCGCGAGCGGGAAGGATGCCACCGGTTCTCGTCGCTCAGCGCGTAGTCGCCGGTCCGGTTCAGAACGGCGGGAATGCCCTGGCTGCGCAGGACAAGATAGAGCCGTTTCGCCACCTGCAGGTTGATGTCTTTCTCAAGCACGCTGCCGTAATGCGCGCCGCCGTCGATGCCGCCGTGTCCCGCATCGATCAGCACTTCGGCCGTGGGCAGCGCGCGCTCGTATCGCGGCGTGTCCGATGCGGGGGAAGCGGGGCTTCCCGAGGCCGCGCGGGGAGCGAAAGCGGCGGCCAGCAGCGCCGCGGCGGCAGCCGCGCATAGCAAGGCTTTCGTGTTCATGATTCTGACCTCCGGCGCGTTTAAGTGCGGATGCAGGTTAGTTTTGCCGGCCCGGCGGTCGGCTTATGCGGGTTTAACGCGCGACGGCTCCGGCCATAATGAGCATGACGCGGCATGGCGACATGCCGGACCCGTCGTCATGGCCGACCCCGGCCTGCGGCGGGACATACGCGTTCGGAGGGAAGCCCCATGGCGAAAGACGGCAAAGAATACGTCGCGTTCGTGGCGGACCGGATCGTCCGCTACATCGAAACGCCGGCGGATGAGCGCCGGCGCATGCGCCGGGACGCGCGGAGCCGCCGCGACCCGTTCCTCGCGCGCTGGTTCGGCTGGGCGTTCTACGGCTGGCTCATGCAGCGGCGCGCAAGGCGCGTGGACAGCCGCACCGGCGCGGATGAAGCGGCGGCGAATCCGGCTGCAGATTCCTGACGTTATGCCGCCGGGTCCGGGCGGGCTCGTCAATCATACAGTTTCGCGGCCGGCTCGAGGCAGGCTTGCGGGATGAAGCGAAGCCCTTCCTGATCCACGCCGATGTAGGCGGTGCCGTCATCCCATTCATGCCAGGCGACGACCGGCAGCACATAGAGGTAGGCGCCGTCGAACCGTTCGGCGACGAGCCGAAGCTCGATGCCGCTGCCCAGCAGCGCGGCGATGTCCGTCTCCGCCCAGGCGAGCGGCTGGCGCGTAATCCACGGCAGCCGGGCATACGGATCGAAGGACGGAACTTCCGCATGCCGCATCAGTCTCCCGGCGGGCTGTGCGCCGCCGGGCATCCGCTCCTCGAGGCACGCCGCCGCTTCCGACGCCGCCTCTTTCCAGAACGGGTCGTCGGCCGGCAGTTCCTCGCCGGTCTTCGCATCCAGGTAGAAGACGCCGTCGTCCGTTTCGACCCGCCAGGCCGCGCTGAGCGGGTGCGCATACCGGCGCTCGACGTCGGCGCTGCCTTCGCCGTCCTCATCATCCCCGATAAGTCCGAGCCGCGCCAGCCCCTGGCGCAGCAGATCCACGGAATAGAGCGGCGCGTCGCCGAGACCGTACTCGGTCAGCGCGAAGCCGCCTTCCCGCACCGCGTGAACGACCATATAGCCGACGGTCTCACCCTGATCTTCAAACAGCACGATCCAGCCGTGCGTGCCCGGGCCGAGCGGCTCGATCGTCCGCTGTGCCGCGGCGATCCGTTCAAATCCGGGCCGGGCGGACAACCCTTGTGCCCATTGGTCGACCTGCCGTTCGAGCAGCTTTTGCTCCGCAGGCCTGTATCCGGCTTCCATTGACGCCGAGACGCCCGGCGCCGCCAATGCCGCCGCCAGCAGGCAGGCGAGCAGGCCGATCATTCTTCGTTGCATCTTCATGCGCCTCCTTCCCGTTCAACCCCCTGGTTGCCGCAGTGTCATCATATCGGACAAGCCCCAAGAAGGCTGTTGCAATGTGTCGCGCGCGATCGTTCTATTTTTGCCGCAATCCGGTGAAAGCTCTCGCAATCAGGCGAGGCCGGACAAATGGAACACGCCGGCGTTGACAATCTCCGTGACGACGCGCGGCTTCAGCTGCCACAAAATTTCTTCCTTGCGCGCTTCGTACTGCGCGGCGATCTGCTCCCGCTGCTTGTCGTCAGTTTCCTTGAGCAGCGGCTCGTAATAGTGCGCAAGCCGGGCGAGCTCTTCCTTCAGCCGTTCGTTCGCCGCGGCCGCCCAGCCGTAATCGTAGGTTTTCAATTTCTGCAAGAGCGCCTGTTCGATCAGGTCGGCCGCCTTCTTGAGCGACAGGGAAGCGCCGGTCACATGCACGTTCGCGGGCAGGCGGGGGCTGAGCTTCAGCCCTTGCAGCCGCTCGAAAAACCGTTCGACAACCGTTCCGGTGGCGAGCGAGACGCCGAAAGCGTGCATTTCTTCGCGCTTCATGTCGCAGACGAATCCGACTTTCACGTTGACGCCGAGCCAGGGGGTGCAGGGCGCCGAATCGTACGGATGAAGCGCCCGCTCGTCCGGCTGCTGGAACAGGCAGACGAACCGGCCGCCGCGCCTTGCCGCGGCGAACAGCTGCTCGAGCCGCCGCGACCCGAAATGGAGGTCGTCCCGCGGCATCCGCGTACCGAGCCCGGCGGGCACAAAACCGAACGAGCGGGAGAGGGCCGCCATGCCGGCCTGCTCCGCCGCTCCGCCTTGCGGACCGCCGGCGCCCGCGGATTCGGCTTCCGCGGTCATCGCGTCATATTTCGCCGCATCCGTCACGAGCAATAGCGACATCGTCTCCGGCTCGACGCCGGTCCGGTCGACAAAGCTCCAATAATAGGGGCGGTTCGTCAGTTCGCGGTCCGCTGCGGGCGACAGTTTCACCTTGAAATGGACCGGCGACTTCTCCAGAATGGTGCAGCCGGTCGCTTCCAGGTACCGTTCGACAAACCGGTGGATCTGCTTCGCGTTCATGGCCGGGCCTCCGCTGCGGCATCCGCGCCGTCCGGGACGACGGAAAGGACGGGGAGCACGCTGTCAAGCGAGCTTTTCGGCGATCGCTTCGCGTCCGCGCGGAGCCGGTTGATTGAGCGGCCGAGCGCGTCGATGCCGCGCCGGATGTCGGCGTCGCCGTCCGACTCGAGCACGAGGCGCGCAAGCCGCTGCTCAAGCGGCTGTTCCTCCCGCTCGAGACGCTCGAGGATGTCGTCCAGTTCGCCGACGACCATCTCGAACAGGTTGATCTTCTCGTGCAGCAGGCGGACGATGTGCTCCTCGATCGTGCCGGTCGTGTACAGATTGTAGATTTTCACGTCGTTCGTCTGCCCGAGCCGGTGAACCCGGCCGATCCGCTGCTCGACGCGCATCGGATTCCACGGCAGGTCGAAGTTGATCATGTGGTGGCAGAACTGCAGGTTGATGCCTTCGCCGCCCGCCTCGGTGGCGACGAGCACCTGGGCGCGGCCGCGGAACAGGTCCATCATCCAGTCCTTCTTGCCGCGGTTCATGCCGCCGCGGTAGGGCACGGCGTGAATGCCGTGCTGCTTCAGGAACTGGAGCAAATATTCCTGCGTCGCGCGGTATTCGGTGAAAATGATCGTCTTGTCGTTCGTCGTGCGGATGATCTCGAGCGCCTTCTCGGCCTTCGAATTGGCCTGGATGCGGCGGATGAACTCGACGAGTTCCCAGATCTTCGACCGCATCGGCGAGTCCTCCGCGGTCTTCTTGAACAGGTTGACGAGCGTGAGGAAGACGGCGTCCCGGCTGCTGCACACTTCGCGCTGCAGCGTGATGAGCGACAGCATGCTCGCAAGGTCGCGTCCGCTCTCGTCGTACCGCTGCCGGACGAAGCCGGTCACCGCGTCGTACAGCGCCTTTTCCTCCGGCGACAGCTTCACCTCGATATTGCGCACGATCCGCTTCGTGAAGCTGATGCCGCCGTCGCTGCGCCGGTTGCGGATCATGACGGCCGACAGCGCTTCCTGCAGCCGGTCCTCGTTCTTCGGCAGCCGCTTGTCGGCGACGAAGTTGGCGGCGAAGTCGCTCTGCCCGCCGAGCTGGCCGGGCTTGAGCAGCGTGATCAGGTTGAACAGCTCGTCCATGTCGTTCTGCACGGGCGTCGCGGTGAGGAGGAGGCAGTATTTTTTGCGCAATTGCTGAATGAACTGGTAGTTCGACGTCTTCTTGTTCTTCAGTTTGTGCGCCTCGTCGACGATCAGCATGTCGTAATCGTTGGACAGCAGGAGCTCGCGGTGCGGCTCGCGCTTCGCGGTGTCGAGCGAGGCGACGACGAAGTCGGAGTGCCACGAGTGCGCTTTCTTCTGCGCGGTCGCCGGAATGCCGAACTTCTGGTTCAGTTCGCGGACCCATTGCAGCACGAGCGACGCGGGGACGAGGATCAGCGCCCGGCGGACCAGCCCGCGCACGATGTACTCTTTCAGAATGAGGCCGGCTTCGATCGTCTTGCCGAGACCGACTTCATCGGCGAGAATGGCGCGTCCGCCCATCTCGTGCAGCACTTTGCGCGCCGTCGCGATCTGGTGCGGCATCGGCTCGAACGCCGGCAGGCATCTGAGCGCCTGCAGCTCGTCGAAGCTCGTGACCAGTTTCGCGCGCTCGGCCTCGACCGCAAGCGCAAACAGCGTCCAGTCATCCCACGGGCCGTTGCGCGCCGCGCGCTCCGCCAATTCGTCGACCCAGGTCCGGTCGAATTCGAACTCCACATCGGGATGCGGCGTCTTTCCGGTTCCGCTTGCGCGGCGGTCCGGTCTCTGGATCGGATGCATGGCTTCTCCTTCCTCCGGCTGGTTGTTTTATCCGTTAGTATGACCGTACGGTGAGCGATTCATAAGGGCGGCGGAATGAGATGCGAGACCTTCCGGACGCGTGCAACGATGCGACGTTTTGTATCGAAGCGGCATCAGAACGCTTGTTTCGGGCGGATACGATTCGTTGCCGAAAATGGGACTTGGAATACTATATATTGTGGTGTAAAATGAGTCGAGGACTCTATATGTTGTGTACATAATGCGATACACATCTGCTGCCGCAAGCGGCAAAATCTGCATGAACCGGAGGCGCTCGCGCATGAAAATGATGAAGAGCAGCAAGCTGGAAGGCTTGAGCGAGAAAATTTTTCTGGACCGCTATGCATGGAAGAACGCAGACCCGTCCGGCACCAAGGTCGGCGACGTCGTGCTCGTGCTGACGAAGGATGACCCGAAGTTCCCGGCGAAGGAAGTCGGGGAGGTCATCGCGCGGAACGGCAACAAGGTGACCGTGCGGACGCGCGCAGGCCAGATCGTCGAGTCGGAGGTCGAGAAGCTGACGCTGACGATCGAGAAGACGCCGGAAGAGATGTGGGACCGGCTCGCGAAGGCGATGGCTTCCGTGGAAGATACGGCCGAGAAGCGGAAACAGTGGGAAGAGCGGTTCCGCTACATCCTTGACGACTGGAAGCTCGTACCGGGCGGCCGGATCGCGGCAGGCGCGGGAACGAGCGACGAGCTGACGCTGTTCAACTGCTATGTCATTCCGTCGCCGAAGGACAGCCGCGGCGGCATCATGGAGACGCTGACCGAGATGACGGAAATCATGGCGCGCGGCGGCGGCGTCGGCATCAACCTGTCCAGCCTGCGGCCGCGGCGCGCGGTCGTGGCGGGCGTGAACGGCTCGTCGAGCGGCGCCGTCTCCTGGGGCGGCCTGTTCAGCTACACGACCGGTCTGATCGAGCAGGGCGGCAGCCGGCGCGGCGCGCTCATGCTGATGATGAACGACTGGCATCCGGACCTGCTGGACTTCATCACGGTGAAGCAGACGATGGGCCAGGTGACGAACGCGAACCTGTCGGTCTGCATCAGCAACGCGTTCATGAAGGCCGTGAAGGAAGACCTCGACTGGGAGCTCGTCTTCCCGGACACCCGCGATCCGGAATACGACGAGCTGTGGGACGGCGACCTGGAGAAATGGCGTTCCCGCGGCAAGAAAGTCGTGCTTTACCGGACGGTGAAGGCGCGCGACGTCTGGCATACGATCATCGAGTCGGCGTGGAAATCGGCCGAGCCGGGCGTCGTATTCATGGAATATTACAACCAGATGTCCAACAGCTGGTACTTCAACCCGATTATCTGCACGAATCCGTGCGGCGAGCAGGGTCTGCCGGCGTGGGGCGTCTGCAACCTGTCGGCGCTCAACCTGTCGAAGTTCTATGACGAGGAGAAGGACGACGTTGCCTGGGACGAGCTCGCGAAGGTGACGCGCTGGTCCGTCCGGTTCCTCGACAACGTCATCGACAAGACGCCGTACCATTTCAAGGAGAACGAGAAGAACCAGAAGCGCGAGCGCCGCGTCGGCCTCGGCTCGATGGGGCTCGCGGAGCTGCTCATCAAACTGAAGATCCGCTACGGCAGCCCGGAATCGCTCGAGTTCCTCGACAAGCTGTACGGCTTCATCGCGCGCGAAGCCTACCTGGCTTCGACGGAGATCGCCGCGGAGAAGGGATCGTTCGAGGCGTTCGACGCGGAGAAATTCCTGCAGAGCGGCTTCATGCGCAACATGGTCAGCGTCTATCCGGAAGTCGGCGAAGCGGTCCGCAAGCGCGGCATGCGCAACGTCACCGTCATTACCCAGGCGCCGACGGGCAGCACGGGGACGATGGTCGGCACGTCGACGGGCATCGAGCCGTATTTCGCCTTCGAATACTACCGTCAGAGCCGTCTCGGCCTCGACAAGCAGTACGTGCCGATCGCGCAGAAGTGGAGAGACGAGCATCCGGGCGAGGAGCTGCCGGACTACTTCGTCACGGCGATGGAGCTGAGCGCGGAAGACCATATCCGCGTGCAGGCGGCGATCCAGCGCTGGGTCGACAGCTCGATCTCGAAGACGGCGAACGCGCCGCACGACTTCACGATCGAAGAGACGAAGAAGCTGTACGAATTGGCGTTCGAGCTCGGCTGCAAAGGCGTTACGATCTACCGCGACGGCAGCCGCGACACGCAGGTGCTCTCGACGGCGAAGGACGACGAGAAGAAGGATGCGAAGGCGGAAGGCACCGCGGCCGATACGCAAGCAGCGGCCGACTCGGGCGACGCGGCGGCGATCGGCAAGCTGAACGCCGCGCTCAATTCGAACGTCTCGAAGCAGGATGAGCAGGTGTTCGACAAGCAGTACAAGCGCCGTCCGCAAGTGCTGCGCGGCGCGACGTACAAGATCAACACGCCGTTCGGCATGGCGTATATTACGATCAACGACATCGACGGCACGCCCGGCGAAATCTTCCTCAACGTCGGCAAAGCCGGTTCCGACGTGTTCGCGATGGCCGAAGCGCTCGGCCGCGTATGTTCGCTGTTCCTGCGCTACGGCGATCACGGCAACAAGGTGAAGCTCCTGATCAAGCACCTGAAAGGAATCGGCGGCAGCGGCGCCATCGGCTTCGGCGCAAACCGCGTCGAATCGATCGCGGACGCCGTGGCGAAGTCGCTGGAGATGCACATCGGCTTGACCCAGGACAACGCGGGTTCGCCGACGGACGTGCCGCCGATTGCGGCAGCCGCCGAACCGATCGTCACGCTGCCCGGCGGCAAGAGCGGTCCGGTCGAATCGCGCGATCTGTGCCCGTCCTGCGGCTCGGCATCGCTGCTGAACGTGGAAGGATGCAAGACTTGCACGAACTGCGGCTACAGCCGTTGTCAGTAAGCAGTTGCCAATAAATGGATAGCGCGACCCGTGCGGGGTCGGTGATGCAAGCGATCATCGGGCAGGCGGCCCAGCCGTCTGCCCGATCGGTCGCTTGTTTTGTCAGGGGGCTGCATTTGACACCCTAAATGCAAGCTTGTATAATCACTTACAATAAGTAAGTAACTTGAGAGGGGGTGTGTACATTGGCCGGTTTTCATCAGGCGCCTTGCACCTATGTCGGACAGGTGAGCCTGAAAGTGCGGGATCTGGATCGTGCCTTGCGGTTCTACCGGGATGTGATCGGCTTCAAGGTGCTGACGCAAACCGGTGCATCCGCGACACTCACAGCGGACGGGCGGACGGCGCTGCTGACCGTCGAACGGCCGGAAGACGCGGCGCCGAAGCAGGGAAGGACGACCGGGCTGTACCATTTTGCGCTTCTGCTCCCGACCCGTGCCGACCTGGCGCGGATCGTGAAGCATTTTGCCCGCATCGGCCTCCGGTTCGGCTCCTCCGATCATCTGGTCAGCGAAGCGCTGTATCTGTCGGACCCGGACGGCAACGGAATCGAGATTTACCGGGATCGCGACCCTTCGGAGTGGAACTGGAAGCGCGGCGAGGTGGAGATGGCTGTGGACCCGCTGGATTTCCGGGATCTTGTCGGGCTTGGAGATGACAAGCCGTGGGACGGTCTTCCGGTCGGCACGCTGATGGGCCACATCCACCTGCATGTATCGGAACTGGGGCCGGCTGAACGGTTTTACGCGGACGGGCTCGGGTTCGAGGTGGTCAACCGTTTCGGATCGCAAGCGCTGTTCCTGTCGACGGGAGGCTACCATCACCATATCGGGCTCAACACCTGGAACGGCGTGGGCGCGCCCAGACCGGCCGCGAACAGCGTCGGCCTCCGATCGTTCACCCTGATCTATCCCGACGAAGCGGCACGGGAACGCGCCGTCCTGAACCTCCGGAATTTGGGCGCGGAAGTGACGGAGCAAGGCGGCGCATTCGCGGCAAGCGATCCGTCGGGGAACCGGATTTTGCTGGCAATTTGAACGGTGCGGCCGCAAGGGAGACAGCACGCTGACAAGTCCTTGATGTGATGACCGGACAAATGAAAACAGGTCGATCAGGAATGATGATCCTGGATCGACCTGTTTTCATTTATACCTTTCGGGGCGTCTTCCTCTTATTGGGCTTCCGTTTGCGGAGCCATTTGTTGATGGCGGTTCCGCCGCCGCCCACCGCGTGCTGCTGCCGGGTGCCGGGGCTGCTGATCGCCGCGTTCGTCCCGCCGGCCCCGAAAGTGCCCGCGCCGCTCGCCACCTGCGTGGCCGAGGCGTTCCGGCTCCGCGGCGGCATTTTCACGATCTGCTCATTGATCACCACGACGACTTCCTTGCCGCGGCGGCGATGCCGGGGACGGCTCCCGGTCAGGGCGCGCAAACGGCGGAATGCGGCCTTGCCGCTTCCGTCAACATTGCGGGCGGTGCCGCCCGATCCGATGCTTTGCTGCTGCCTCGTCCGCGGCGACCGGATCGCCGCGTTGCTGCCGGCGGCGCCGCTGTGTCCCGCGCCGCTTGCGATTTGCGTCGTGTTCGGGGCATTGGTGAACTGCCGGTTGAAGATGAAGACCAGCCGCTGGATGCTCTTCAGCGGGGCTTTCGCGACCATCCGCTTGTTTCCGAGCTGGATGGTGATCGCGAACCGGTCCTGTTGTCGCGCCATTCCGCTCATCTCCGTCATTTGAATTTGGACTTGCTCCATCGTATGACGGAGCCGCGGGGCTGAGCGCGGCGGCAGTCAGGCCCGCGCAGAAACGGGCATCGGGCCTCGTCAATCCAGCCGGAGATGCGCCGCGCAGACGCTTCTGACCCAATCGTGGCGTTCGCGCCAGGCGTCCCATGCGCAGCGCGCCCATTCCATCAGCATCTCCTCTCTGGCCGGTCCTTCTTCGGCGCGGACGACATCGGCGACTGTAATGGCGTAATTCGCCGCCGGCGGCTCCAGAGACGGCCACTCGATCGACATCCTTGCCAGTTCCATATGGATCTGCTGCACCCGCCGGCCGGAAAACCCTTTCTCCAGCGCCAGATAAAGGCCGATCAGCGCGAAAGCTGTCGTGATGTTTTTCGTCACCCCGCCGGAATGTTGGGCGCCGTAGGCATCCACTGCATGCTGCGCGCGAAATCCAAGATCCTGATTCATCATGAGCCAGGCGGACAATTCATGGTACAATTCCCTGCATTCGCCCGAGGCGCGATACCGCTCGGCGGCGTCCAAATGCCGATCGGGAAGCCTGAGCCCGCATCCGGGGCAGGTTTTGTATTGCGTCATAGAGATCAACTCCGCGAATGGATAAGCATAACGTTCTTCAACCATGGACGAAAATCCTTCGGGGCACGGTCAAGACGGGCCGTTTCATCGGCGCACGGAACGGTGAAAATTTGAACAAGGTTCAAAACGCCGCAATGACAGGGGGAATGTTCGGAAGATGTACAACAGCATGATTGCGAGGTTGGAGCTTGATCACCGGCTCGTCGGATTCGGCGATGTCGCGGCCGCGATCGGCAAGGCGGGGGGCGACATCGTCTCGATCGACGTGATCCGTCCCGGGCAGGACAAGTCCGTCCGGGATTTGACGATTCAATCCCCGGAGCAGGCCGAAAGCGCGATCGTCGAGGCGCTCAGGCGGATGAACGGCATCCGGGTCATCAACATATCGGACCGGACGTTCCTTGCGCATCTCGGCGGCAAAATCGCGGTCACCCCGAAGCTGCCGGTCAAGAACCGCGATGATCTGTCGCGCGTCTATACGCCCGGCGTCGCGCGCGTCTGCAACGCGATCCACCAGGATGCACGGAAAGCCTACTCACTGACGATCAAGCGCAACACCGTCGCCGTCGTCACCGACGGTTCGGCGGTGCTCGGTCTCGGGAACATCGGTCCGTATGCGGCCGCGCCGGTCATGGAAGGGAAGGCGATGCTGTTCAAACAGCTGGCGGACGTCGATGCGTTCCCCATTTGCCTCGACACGCAGGATACGGAGGAAATCATCCGCACGATCCGCCACATCAGCCCGATCTTCGGCGGCATCAACCTGGAGGACATCAGCTCGCCCCGCTGCTTCGAGATTGAAGAGCGGCTCGCGGACGAGCTGGACATCCCCGTCTTCCACGATGACCAGCACGGCACCGCGATCGTCGTCGTCGCGGGACTATTGAACGCCTTGAAAGTGGTTGGCAAGCAGCCGGAACAAGTGCGGGTTGTCGTGAACGGCGTCGGCGCGGCCGGCGTCTCGATCTGCAAAATGCTGCTGGCCGCAGGCGTGAAGCGGCTGGTGCCGGTCGACCGCGAAGGCGCCATCGTTCGCGGCGGGGCGTACGACCATCCGATGTGGCGGTGGCTGGCCGAACAGCCGCAAGTGCAGGAGACGCCGGGATCGCTGCGGGAGGTCATCCGCGGCGCGGACGTGTTCATCGGCGTGTCGCGGGGCGGGTTGCTGACCGCCGAAGACGTGAAGGCGATGGCGCCGGATCCGATCGTCTTCGCGATGGCGAATCCGACGCCCGAGATTGCGCCGGAAGAAGCGCTGCCCCATGCCGCCGTCGTCGCGACCGGCCGCAGCGATTATCCGAACCAGATCAACAACGTACTGGCGTTTCCCGGCATGTTCCGCGGGGCGCTGGACTGCCGCGCGCGCCGGATCAATGAAGCGATGAAACTGGCCGCGGCGCGGGCGATCGCATCCGTCGTCAGCGGCAAGGAGCTGAACGCCTCCTACATCATCCCGAGCATTTTCAACGAGCGGGTGGTGGCAAAGGTCCGGTATGCGGTAATCGAAGCGGCGATTCAGACCGGCGTGGCGCGGCGCGTGCCGCCGGATTTCCGGTAGGCGGGACGATCGGCTGACGTTATTTGCGCGGATTTGCCCGTGTTTTCGACAGGATTCGGGCAGCCGATCGCGAAATAGACAGAAGCGGGAACACATTCCGAAACAGGCAAGGGGCGGCGCACAATGACCATCAGGGTGTTATTGGCCGACGACAATCCGTTCGTCCGCGAAGGGATGCGGATCATTCTGTCGACCTTCGAAGGATTCGAAGTGGCGGCGGCAGTCGAGGACGGCGAGCAGGCAGCGGAATATTGCGAGCAACACGAGGTCGACGTCGCGCTGCTGGATGTCCGGATGCCGAAGTTGAACGGCGTCGAGGCGGCGAAACGCATTGTGGAGCGGACGCGCACCCGCGTGCTCATTCTGACCACGTTTGACGACGACGAATACATCGAGGAAGCGATTCGGAACGGCGCGATGGGTTATTTGCTCAAAAACAACGACCCGGAGAAAATACGCGACGCCATCCGCACCGTCTGCAACGGCCACCATGTGCTGCAAGATGCCGTCATGGAGAAACTGGCGGCCAGGCGCGGCATTGGGGACGCAGGCCGAGCGGAGGACCGGAAGTCGGACGACGGCGATTCGGACGGCTGCGGCTTGTCCGCCGCCGAGCGCAGCAAATTCACCGAACGCGAATGGGAAGTGATGGCCCTGATCGCCAAGGGCATGACGAACCGGGAGATTGCGCGCGCCCTGTATCTGTCGGAAGGCACCGTCGCCAACCATATCACGTCGATACTGGGTAAGACCGGCATGACGCACCGGACGCAGATCGCCATTTATTACTTGACGGGGGCCGTTCGGCCATGAAGGCGGAACAACATCCCGCCGAGCGGCGCAGCATTGCGCTCATGTTGATCGCGCTCGCGTCCGCCGGTTGGCTGGCGGTGAACGCGGGCGGTTCCGAGCTTCTGCCGGAATGCCTGCTGGTTGCGCTGCTGCACGTCAGCCTGCGTCTGGCGGCCGGCCTGACCGCCGGATGGCCGCGTCTGCTGCTGCTGATGCTCGCCGCTGCGGTGCTCGGTGCGGGGATCGCCGTACATCCGGCATTTGTCCTGCCGCTTCCGATCATCGTATATGAGATTGCCTCGCGCATCTATCGTCCGGGCTGGAGCATCCTTGTCGCATTGGCGGTCCCCCTCCCGGCGCTGCCCGACGGCTGGCTGCTGCCGTATGGCATCGCCGCAGCGGCATCGTTCGCCTGCCTGCGCGCATTCGATACCGATGGGCGGCGGATTAGGACACTGCAAGACGAGATGGAACAACTGCGGGATAAACTCCGCCGGACTTTGGCGAAACTGGATGAGATGGAAGGATACGTCCGGCAATCCGAGTATGTCATGAAGCTGGAGGAGCGCAGCCGGATTTCGCAGCGCCTGCATGACGAGATCGGCCAGTCGCTCACCGGCGCGCTCATGCAGATGGAAGCGGCGAGACGGCTGCTCGGTACCGATCGGGCGAAGGCGGAGCAGCTGCTGCAGCAGGCGATACGGATCGCGAAGGAAGGCATCGACCGGATCCGGCTGACATTGAAACAATGGAAACCGCTGCCCGAACAGCTCGGCATGCACCGGCTCAAGCGCCTTGCAGCCGAATTTGAGGCGCAGCATTCCATCCGTGCATCGGTGACCCATGAAGGCGATCTGGACCGGATTCTTCCGATTCATTGGAAAATTATCCATGACAATGCCGCCGAAGCGCTCACGAATGTGCTGAAGTACGCCGCCGCAAGCCGTGTCGACATCCATGTCCAGGTCATGCGCGCGATGATCCGGTCCGTCGTGGCCGACGACGGACAGGGCGCCGTCCGCATCGTGAAGGGGCTCGGACTGGCCGGCATGGAGGAGCGGGCGGCCGCCGCGGGCGGCACGGTCATCGTCGACGGTTCGCGCGGGTTCTCCGTGACGACGCTGCTTCCTTTGGATGTTCACGAAGCCGGCCGCCGGAATTCATGAAATATTTCATGCCCAAGGGATGAACTTGTGCACTATGGCAGGTTCATCTTTTTGTTTAGGATGGTGATCAGCTTGACGATCAATGGAGGGAACCGGTATGCATGTGCTGGAAATCCGGCGCCTGACGAAGAAGTTCGGCGACGTTCATGCGGTCGACCAGTTGTCGCTGTCCGTGCGCGAAGGCGAGATCTTCGGCCTGCTTGGTCCGAACGGGGCGGGCAAGAGCACGACGATTCTGATGATCGCCTCGCTGCTGCCGATGACGGACGGCGAAATCCGCATCTTCGGACGAAACATCGCGGAACATCCGAAATTCGCGAAGCAGCAGATCGGCCTGGTGCCGCAGGATCTCGCGATTTATGAGGAAATGACCGCGTACGAGAATGTGGCGTTCTTCGCCGGGTTGTACGGATTGCGGGGCAAGGAGCTGCGTAGCCGCGCGGAAGAAGCGCTCGCGTTCGTCGGGCTGGAAGACAAGCGGAACCGCTATGCGAAGACGTTCTCGGGCGGGATGAAGCGGAGGCTGAACATCGCCTGCGCCATCGCCCATCGGCCGAAGCTGATCATTCTCGACGAGCCGACGGTCGGCATCGACCCGCATTCGCGCCAATCGATCCTGTCGGCCGTCCGGCGTCTGAACGAAGCGGGCAGCACGGTGCTGTACACGAGCCACTACATGGAGGAAGTGGAGTCGCTCTGCACGCGGATCGCCGTCATGGACCACGGGAAAGTGATCGCGGAAGGAACGCTTCCGCAGCTCACGTCCGTCGTGACGGACCGCCGGGAAATCGTCGTCACGCTGCGCGAGACGGATCGGGTGAAGGAAGACGCGCTGCTTGACATCCCGGGCGTCCGCACGGTCGTGCGTGACGATCATCGCCTGCTGATCGAGACGGATGCGGAAGTGAACAACCTGAACGCCGTCATTCGGGCGCTGACCGCAAGCGGCGTGGAGATTGCGGACATCGGGACGCGAAGACCGAATCTGGAGACGGTATTCCTGTCGCTCACCGGCCGGAGCCTTCGCGACGACTGACGGAAGAGACTGGCGCAGATGAAGGAGGTGCGGCAGATGCGAATGTTGCACATCGCATGCAAAGAACTGAAGGCGTTCCGCGATCCGGCCATGCTCGTGTTCATGCTGGCAACGCCGCTCGCGATCATGCTCATTCTCGGCACGGCGCTCTCGCGCGGTTTCGACGGGGAGATTGAGATCGGCGAGATCCGCGTCCTGTATCGGCTGGAGCAGCCGGACCGGACGCTCGGACAAGTCTGGTCCGAATTCGTCCGCGATGCGGAATCGTCGGGCGTCCGGTTCGAAGTGTCGGACAGCCGCGAGAAGGGGCTGGAAATGGTGCGGCGGGCGGAATACGCCGGGATGGCTGTCGTCTCGGACAGCGGCATGGTCTACACCGGAAATGATCGCGCTTCGGTCGAGAACGCGATCGTGCAAGGCTTGCTGCAGACGTTCGCCGACCGATACCGGCTGTCGGCCGTGCTGGCGGACGGCGACATATCCGCGCCGGAGGACGTCGGACGCGAGTACGTCCGTTCCGTATCCGTCGACGGAACGAGGCAGCCTGATTCGATGGATTACTATGCGGTCGTCATCACGACGATGATCATCCTGTACAGCGCGCTTACCGCCGCGCAGCTGATGGAGTGGGAACGCAAGCGGAAGACGGATCTCCGCCTGCTGTCGGCGCCGGTGTCGAAGGCTGAAATCTTCGTCGGCAAAATGGCCGGATCGTTCCTGCTCCACGCCGTGTTTGTCATTCTGCTGGTGCTGTTTAGCCGATACGCGTTCAATGCCGATTGGGGCAGCCGGCCGCTGGCGGTGCTCCCCATCCTGTTCTCCCAGCTCTTGTTCGTCCTCGGGTTCGGCGTGGCGGTCAGCTATCTGCTGCGGGGCGGCGGCGCGGCCGGAGTAGTCATCATGGTGATCGTCCAGCTCGAGGCGCTGTTCGGCGGTGCCTATTTCCCCGTCGAGGGGTCGACGGGATGGTTCGGCGCAATCGCCGCCTGGTCGCCGCTCGGACTGACGAACCGCGCGCTGCTGCAGGTCATCCATGCGGGCGAGTGGTCAACGGCGCTGCGCGCCATGGCGTTCAACTTCGGCGCCGCCGCCCTCTGCCTGGGATTGGCCGCCGTCATCATGCGGAAGAAGGAGGGACTGTAAGGTGAGGGACACGGTCTGGATCATGCGGCGATGGCTGCGGACATCGGTGAGGAGCGTCAAGTTCTGGCTGCTGTTTCTCGCCATGCCTTCCATCGCCGTCTGTCTGTCGTTCCTGCTCCACGGGGGCGCGGAACGGGCGGAACTTCGGATCGGCGTCGTCAACATGGACGACGGCTCGCGGCTTGCGGCCGATGCGGCCGGCTATCTTGCCCGCCTGGAGCAGATCAAGTTGAGCGAGCATGAGGCGGCGGATGCGCGGCGGATGATCGCGTCGGGCGAACTGGATGCCGCCGTCGTGTTCCCGGAACATTTCGGCGAAGGGCTGAGACGGGGAAATCCTCCGGCAGTCGAGATCGTGTCGATCCGGGGGACGTCCGTCACCGGCTATGTGGATCTGATGTTAGGCGCCTATATCCGGAACATCGCGTCCATCGGCCGGGCCGCGCAGGATGACGACGCGCTGTTCGAGCGTTTGTACGCTTCCCATGCGGACTTTCGCTATGCGCTCACTGCGGAGTCCATCGATGATGTGTCGGGAAAACATCGCATGTCCAGGCAGACGATCGGCTATTTGGCGATCCTCCTGCTGTTCTGCGCGGCCCAGTTGTCGAACCTGATTCTGCACGAACGGGAGAACCGCACCTATGCCCGCGTGTTGAGCACGCCAGTATCGCCGGTTTCGTATATGCTGTCGAACGTCCTGACGAACCTGCTTGTCCTGATGCTGCTCATCGCCGTGGCGCTCGCCGTCATGACGCTGGCTTTCGGCATCGATCCGGGCCTGCCGATCGGGATGCTGCTGATCGTGCTTCTGCCTTATGTTCTGACGGCGATTGCGGTGTCCCATGCGGTGACGGCGCACGCGGCTTCCGCCATGAAGGCGTCCGCTCTGCAGAACCTGATGATTATCCCGACAAGCCTGCTCGCGGGCTGCATGTTCCCGATCGAGACGATGCCGGAGTCCGTGCAGCGGATCGGCAAGTTGTTCCCGCAGCATTGGCTGCTCGATGCGGTGGGGCGGCTGCAATCGGGCGCGGCGCTGGCGGATGTATGGCTTAACCTGGCGATTCTCGCGGCATTCGCGCTTGCCTGCGCGCTGGCGGCGGCGTTCGAACATGCGAGGCGGAGAGAGGCGGCGATATTATGAATCGGCAAGAGGAGCGGCGGGGTCATGCCCCGCCGCTCATCCGTTTGAGTTCGGCCGCCAGTCCGTCGAGCTGGAGATAGCTTTCCTTCACATTGTTGATCCGCTCGTCCTGGGTGGTCATGCTGGCGGCCATTTCTTCGACGGCCGCCATGTTCGATTCGGTCGCTTCCGCGATGAACGCGACGCTTTCCGCGATGTTCCGGTATTGCCGGAAGACGTCGCCGGCCGAAGCCTGGACGCGGACGGACTGTTCCGCGAGATGCTCCACGTCGCCCGCGAGCGTGCCGATCGTATCCGCCATCCGCTTCGCGGCATGATGACTCTCGACGATCATCTGCTGCCCCAGCCGGACCTGACCGGCCGCTTCATCCGACTTGAGGCGGATGCGCTCGAGAATGTCCGCGATTTCCTGCGTCGATTGCTGCGACGTCTCGGCCAGCTTCCGAATCTCGTGCGAGACAACGGCGAAACCGCGGCCGTGTTCGCCGGCGCGCGCCGCCTCGATCGCCGCGTTCAGCGAGAGAAGGTGCGTCTGTTCGGAAATGTGATTGATCGCCGCGACAATCTCGTGGATCGCTTCATTATATTGGTTCAGCTCCGTCATGATGGCCGCGGTCCGGTCGATCATTTCGTTCACGCGGTTCATGTCATCCGACAGCCGGAGCGCGTCTTCCCGTCCGCTGTTCATCAGGATGACGGCCTGTCCGGCGAGCTCTTTCATCGCGTCCGACCGCTCCGCCAGCTCCCCGACGGCCTGTTCGACCGCCTGGATCGAGCCGTTGATCTCGCCGATGCCCCGGGTCTGCGCTTCGATGCTCGACGACATTTCGGTGAACGCCTTCGTCACTTCTTGCGAGATCGTGCTGGTCGACGTGATGTTCTCTTTCAGATTCGAGCTGAAAGCGTTGAGCGCCTGGAGGGAAGAGGAGATTTTCGCGTTGAGCTCCCGCATCCGGTTGCGTTCTTCGATGGCCTGTTCGCGCTGCAGATCGGCTTCTCGCTGCAGGCCTTCGCTGAAGCGGGAAGAGGCGATGAGCGGCACCGCGATCATGAACAGATAGAGCGTGATCGTGATCGGCGAGTTGTTGGTGAACATTTCTTCCTTGTAGGGGCTGAGGAACAGGTAGACGGACAGTCCGAGTCCGAGCACGCCGGTGAAGACGAGCGCGCGGAAATTGTTGTAGAGCGTCATGACCGCGAGATTCACGAAGACGAGAAAGTAGGTCGTAATGATGGGGTCCGTGACGGCAAGCAGCAAGGTCAAAACGGTGATAATGACGGGTATGAAATACATGACATAGTTGGGCAGCCAGCGCTTGTACGTCATAAGCGTCGCAGCGCCGCAGGCGATGATGCCGACAACCGCCAGGGCGATAATCGAAGCTTGCGGCGCGTCCGTCATGAAATCGACGGCAATGCCGAGCAACAACATGCCCCAAATAATGTTCACGAGCAGTTTGTTCCGTCTGTGCAGGGTCTCAGCGGCGTTCATGAATTCCATCCTTTCTGATGAAAATTGGGGGTTATTGTCGATTTTCACATTACCATATTTTACACGATTTATGCAATGTAATGGATATGTAAGCCAATGGCGACGGCATCCTGCAATCACTGGCCAAGCGTAAAGCCGGCTATCCCGGAAGGAACAGCCGGCTTGCCGCTTTCCGCACGTTATTTCCTTCTATTTGTTGATCTCTGCTTCAAAATAAGCCTTCAGTTCGTCCCGCTTCTTCTCGTTCGCCAGATCGATCTTGTCCTTCAGAAAATGCTCGGCAATCGTATCCCAATCCGGTTCCGCTCCGCGCAGCTTCATCGTGCGGATGGCGCTCTTGACCATCCGGCGTTCCTTCGCATTCGAGTACGTATCCTTGTACTGCCGGAACTGATCGAGATCGAGCCGGTCATGCAGCGTCCGGAAAATGCCGGCCGTCATGACCGCGTCTCCCAGCGCGCGGTGGGCATGCTCGCCGGCCGGCAGTCCGAGCATTTCCAGCGCCCGTTCGACGCTGACGTCGCTCTTCAGATCGTGAACGCGCAGGAAACCTTTCAAGAGGTCGTAATAGCGGACGGCGAGCCAGAACGAGTCGTCCAATCGGTGCATGCGGGTGTCGAGCACGATGCGCTTCAGGTCTTCGCCGCCCCATGTGACAAGCAGGAACGAATCCGGCGGGCCGAGCCAGCGGATGAACGATGCGATGACGTCGGGAAACCTCCCGGCCCGGTCGATCTCCTCCTGGGTGATGCCGGTCTTCTCCCGGATGAACTTGTTCAGCTTGGCGAAATAGACCGGCTTGATCAGCGCGGTGAACGTGCCGGTCTGCTGCAGCTTGTCATCCAGGCGGACGGCGCCGATCTCGATCACTTCCATCGGCAGGTCGCTGGCGAATTTCCGGCCGTTGAATTCGATGTCGAGAATGACGTAGTGCATGGATACCTCCGGTGACGGTAAATGCATTGATTATTGTAACATGTCCGGGCCGCGGTTGAAAAAGCCCGATTTCGGGTGATTGGCGGAATATGGAAACAAAATGTATCTTTTCACCGAAACAAAATGTATCGACGGAGCGTCTTTCTATTCGGGTATGCCGCAATCGTACCGTGAACGAAGCCGGCTCGCCTTTTCAAGCGGTAAACGTGGAGGTGCTCCAATGCGAAGACTGATGATGCTGTTGTTGTCTTCGGTGCTGCTGTTTGCGGCGTGTTTGCCGTCCGGGTTGGCGGCGGCCGAAGAGCGGAGTGTGGAGGACAAGTACGACTTTTTGGTGGAGAAAGGCATTTTCACCGGATTCGGCGACGGAAGCGCGCGCCTGAACGATCCGATGACGCGCGAGCAGTTCGCCGCCGTGCTGTTCCGGTTGTGGGAGCTCGGCACGGGCAGCACACGGCCGTCTTACGACGATGTGCTGAAGACGCGTTGGTCGTTTGACGAGATCGAAGCCGTCACCCGGGCCGGTCTGATGAAAGGGATCGGCGAGAGGCGGTTCGGGCCGACGCTGAACGTGACGGTCGAGCAGCTGGCCGTCGTGCTCGTGCGCGGCTACGGCGCCGGCGGCGAGGCGGGCAGCCGCGTAACGGGCAAAGTTTCGGCCTGGGCCGCGCGGGACGTCGGCATCGCCTTGCGGAAAGGCTGGATTCCCGCCCAGTCCGACTATACCCGGTACGCGAAGCGAAGCCTGCTCGTCGAATCGGCATATGCCGTCTATCTGGATCTCCATCCGGCAAGCCGGGACAGGGAGAAGCCGCGCATTGTCTCTCATGCCATCAATCCGGACGCGACGGTGACGCTGCGGTTCAGCGAGCCGCTGGATGAAGCTTCCGCCGTCAACCGTTCGAATTACACGTTTGACAACGGGCTGAAGATTACCTCCATCACCTTGTCGCAAGACAAGCGGACGGTGACGATCGTGACGGAGCGGCAGCGTCCGAATACGGTTTACCGCCTGACGGTGCGAAATGTGAAAGACCTGGCCGGCAACCGGATGGATGAGCGGAGCGACCTGTATTTCGTCTCGGTGGTCGACACGACGCCGCCGAAGGTGACCAAAGTCGTCTCGACGAAAAACACGGTGGAGCTGACATTCAGCGAGAAACTCGATCCGGCGCATGCCGAACAGATCCAATACTACATCATCGACGGCGGTATCGGCCTGCCGCTGCGCGCGGTGTACGACGAGAACCGGCTGACCGTGACGCTGTTCACGACGGATCAGACACCGGGACAGCGGTACACGGTGCGCATCGTCGGCGTCCGCGACCTGGCGGGCAATCTCATCGCCGCCGACACAGCCGTCGAGTTCGGCGGAGCGGGCCAGACGCCGGCGGATTACGCCCTGGCCGACATCCAGGCGGTGAACGTGAACACGCTCGATCTCAGATTCACGAAGTCAATGAAAGACGTGAACCTGAGCCGATTCGCGATTGCGATCAAATCGGAGAACAACAGCTCGTTCAGCATGTCCGGCATCCAGTATTACGTCTACCGAAAGCCGGGCAACGACCAGGTGCTGACCGTGCAGTTCCGGACGAAGGGAAGCAGCAATCCCGAACTGTTCCGCTCCGGGCGCGTGTACGTCGCCGAGGTGACCGGACTTTCGGGGATGCTCGCATCCGGAGGCGCGAATCAGCGCGCGTTCTCCGGAAGCGGGACTTCCAACCCGGCGCCGTACGTCACCCATGTGACGGTGACGAGCGGAACGTCCATTGTCGTCCACTTCAACGAGCCGGTGCGCGGCGTGAGCAATTCCGTGTTCCGGATCACGGATCCGAATGGCGGCAACATCCCGGTTGTCTCGAACGATGCCGGCGGAACCAACGCGATCGTCACGAGCGTCACGCTCAGACTCGGCGAAAGTGTTAAGGCCGGAACCGTCTATACGTTGTCGTTCCGTTCGGGCGTTACGGATGCACCGGGATGGAACGGCTGGAAGACGGAAGAGAACGGGCGGCCGTACACCGTCTCCTTCAACGGCGTCGAGCCGGTCAATGCCGCGCCCCGGTTCGAATCGGCCTACGCGGCGGATCAGTACACCATCGAGCTCAGGTTCACGGAGCCGGTTAACGGCGCGGATCTGAACGTCTACCGGCTGTATGACGAGACGGGCAAGCAGGACATTCCGATCGCGAAGAACGATTACGGATACTATGTCGTCTCCGCCGACAAGCGCAGCGTGACGATCCATCTGAATGCGGAGAAGACGGGTCCGCTCCTGCCCGACCGCGTCTACAAACTGTCCTACCGGGAGTCGAGCGGCGCATACATCACCGATCTCGAAGGCAAACGGCTCGACACGTCAAACGGCGGCGGTGAAGTCCGGTTCTCCGGATCCGGAAAAACCAACCCCGCGCCGTACATCAAGACGGTGGAAGCGACGGCCACGGAAGTGCGGGTGACTTTCAGCGAACCGGTCCTCGGCTTCAACGGACAGGTCAACTATTTCGAACTGACGATCGGCGGCCGTGCGATCGTGCCGACCGGCGGTTCGATTGACGGGGCGGTCATCACGCTCCGTATTCCGAAGACGGATGCGGGCGCCGAAGGCGTCATCCGGATTTCGCCCGACGGCGTTCAGGGGCTGCGCGACTACAACGGTCAGGCGCCTGAGGCTGCAGACGTCGTGTTCACCGTACGCTGAGGCTCGACGCAGGATTTTGCCCCGGCCATCTCGAATTGATATCGGAAGACACCAGATCATGCGAAACTCCGGACGATTCGGCCGTCCGGGGCACTGCGGGAGGAGGAGAGCGGATTGAACAGGCAGCAAGCGGTGGATACGGCGAAAATGAACTGCCGGGAGACCCGACGTTCGTATTACGTTGTGCGGACCGGCCATGATGAATACGCGGTAATGGATCGGCACGAACTGGCGAAAGCGCTGGCGGCAGGCCAGTGCGAGCGGGACGCCATCATTTTCAGCATTCAGGGCGAAGCGGACGAGGAACCGGCATAAGACGAATCGAAGAACGGCTGGCGGCGCACGGAACCGTCAGCCGGTTTCTTTTTTGCCGCGTGAACCCGTCGATTGATTATTTAATGCCATAAAATGTTCAGGGGTTGTATGATTGGGCCTCATGGTTGACGGTTCTTGCAATCGAGGCGCATAATGAGGACAACTCTTTTTTGTGCGGAACGACGGTTCGGGGAGGGACAGACGCGGTGCGCATCGAGCAGGTTTCCGATGCCGAGTACGAGATCTCCGGCCTCATCGTCGAGCGGCTGCATGAGCGCCGCTTCTGCGTCTTCGACCTGGAAGCGACGGGGCCGGACGCGACTCGCGGCCATATCACGCAGATCGGCGCGGTCAGGATGGTCGGCAACGGCGGGCCCGAACCCCGGACGTTCGCGACGCTTGTCCGCCCGCCGATTCCGATCCCCGAGCCGATTGAACGGCTGACCGGCATCCGCAACGAAGATGCGGCGCATGCGCCGCTTTTTCCGGAAGCGTACCGGTCGTTCAGGGTGTATGCGGCAGACCGCGTGCTGGTGACGCAGGCCGGATATGAATTCGACGGCCCGCTGCTCCGGCGCGAGTGCGGACTTCACGGCCTTGATCCGCCGGAACAACTGCTTCTGGACACGAAGGTATTGTTCGCTTATGCGTTCCCGGAGATCGACGAGATTCCGTCGACCAACTTTCTGATCCGGTTCTTCGGCATCGAAGCCGGTGATCTGCCCCGGCATGACGCGCTGGGAGACGCACTGCTGATCGGGCGGATCCTGAGCCGTCTGCTTGACGCATATCGGGAGAAGGGAATCGCCGATATCCGGATTACGGAGCCGCTGCGCGTGAAGAAAATGCGGCTGGAGCCGCTTGTGTAACCGCCGCGCACAAGGAGCGGCAGATCAAATCCGGCCTCCTTAAGGTCAAGTCCGTCCATGTTTTTCACGCGGATGGCTGTGCTATGATGGACCTGTGGACGGCCGAAGTCAGCGAAAGGTCGGATGCAGCATGAGTCGGACAGTCGATGGCGGCCGATCAGCCGGAAACGCACCCGCCGGACCAGGGGCACCGGGCTCCGTCAGCGCGGAGAAGGTGTCGGTGCGCGGCATTCTCCGGTTCTTCGTGCCGCTCGGCCTGGCCGCAAGCCTCGTCTCGCTGTCGCATGTCATCATCAACAGTACCTTGGCGCGTGCGCCCGATCCCGAATCGACGATCGCCGCTTATACGATCGCGATGAGCATCTTCACGATTACGGAACGGCCGGCCGTTTTCCTGCGGCAGACCTGTTCCGCGCTCGCGGCCGACCGGACGGGCTTCCGCTCCGTCGCCGTCGTGATGGTGTACGTACTGCTGTTCACGCTCGGTTTCGGCACGCTGCTGTCCTATACGCCGCTCGGGCCCTGGGTGTTCCGGACGTTGTTCAACGCCGGCGAATCGCTGCTCGGCAGCACGCTCGGCAGCTACCGGATTCTGTTCCTGGTGACGGTGTTCTCGGCGATACGCTGCCTGTTCCACGGCATCATCATCCGAAACATGCAGACGAAGTGGCTGACGATCGGCATGATTGTGCGGCTGCTCGCCATGTACGGGCTGTCGCTCGCCTATCTGCATTCCGGTTGGACGATAGACGGGCGTGCGGGCGCGCTTATTTTTTTGACCGGAATGTTCGTGGAAGCGGCGGTCAGCGCCTGGGAAGGACGGCGCATTTACCGGCAGATGCCCGAGCGGCTGGCGCATTCGTCCATCCGGCGGGCGCGCGACGTGTTCCCGTTCTATCGTCCGCTCGTCATCACGTCGTTCATCTCGGTCATGCTGGCCCCCTCGATCAACGTGATGCTCGGCAAGACGGCGGACATCGAGCTGGCGATCGCGTCCTACTCGGTCGCGCTCAGCGTGCTGAACCTGGTGAACAGTTTCTTTACTTACGTGCACCAGATCGTGCTGAACTTCTACCGTTTGGACGCCGCGGCGGTTCGCCGCTTCGCGCTCGGCGCCAACCTGCTGCCGGCCGCCGTGGTCGCCTTGCTCGCCTGGACGCCGTTAGGGAAGGCGGCGTTCGGCGCGATCGTCGGGGCGGAGGGACAGCTGCTCGACGCGAGCATTGAGGCGCTGCGCGTCTTTCTGCTGTTCGCGCTCGTCTTCCCGTGGGTGGATTATTTCAACGGACTGGCGATGCTGAACAAGAAGACGCGGTTCATGATGGGGTCGCAGACCGGCAACCTGGCGGTGACGATCGCGGCGCTGATCGTGCTGACCGCCGCCGTCCCGGGCTGGAACGGGATGGTCGGCGCGCTGGCGCAGTCCTGCGGCGTCGCGGCGGAACTCGCCGTGCTTGCCATGTTGATGCGAAGGTGGCAGCGGAGGCAATCGATTCGGGCGGATATCCCGGCTTGAATGACATCAGGAGGAGTAGCCATGAGACAAATTCGGGCTTTCGGTCCGCAGGATTTGCGGATGGTGGAAACGGAAGATCCGGTTCCGGGGACGGGCGAGGTTGTCGTCGACGTGATGGCGTGCGGTATTTGCGGCTCGGACAAGTGGTTCTGGTACGTGGAGGGGCCGCATCCGTACGTGGCCGGCCATGAAGCGGCGGGCGTCGTGTCGGCGGTCGGGCCGGGCGTGAGGGAGCTGCGCGTCGGCGACCGGGTCGCCGTCAACAATGTGCGGGGCTGCGGCGAATGCGAGGCATGCCGCGAGGAAGCGTATGTCCGCTGCACCGGGGGCCTCTCCCACATGGGATTCGGCTTCAGCGAGAAAATCGCCGTGCCGGAACGCAACTGCCTCAAGTTGCACGATGCGATCAGCTTTGAACAGGGCGCGCTCATTTTCGACAATTGGGGCACGCCGTACTCCGCGCTTGCCCGGACGAACATGAAAGCAGGTGACACCGTGCTCGTCACCGGCTGCGGTCCGATCGGCCTGGCGGCAGTCGGTCTGTGCCGCCAGCGCGGCGCCCGCGTCGCGGCCGTCGATGTGCTGCCCGCGCGCCTGGCGGCGGCGAAGCGCCAAGGGGCCGAATGGACGGGCGCTCCTGGGGACGGGCTCGCGGACGAGCTGTGCAGGTTCGCGGGCAAGGATGGGTTTGACTATGTCGTCGAATGCTCGGGCCATCCGTCCTCGTACGATCTCGGCTTCGAAGTCATCGGCATGGGCGGGACGATCGTCGTCGTGGGCGAGAAAGCGGAGATCCGGGTGAACTCCAGCCGGATCATCCACAAGCATCTTACGATCACCGGCTCGCTCTATTCAACGATGCCGGCCGGCCGCGCGGTGCAGGAACTGATGGTGCGGGGCGAGATCGATCCGATGGCGTTCGTCACCCACACGTTCAGGCTGGAGGAACTGCCTGAGAAATTCGGGGATGTCATCGAGGCGAAGGACGGGCTGATCAAGGCGGTCGTCGTCCGGTAAACGGCGGAACGGTTTTTCACGCGATATTTTTCACACACCACACCATATATTCGGAAGGGATGAAGCAGCATGCGATTGGGCGGACAAGTGTTTCCCGAGCGGAAGGAACCGGAATTGTGGGCGGCGGCCCATGCGGAAATGGGGTACCGCGCGGCCGTGTTCCCGGTGCGCCATAACGCAGGCGACGACGTGATCGACGCGTATGCGCGCGCCGCCCGAGAGGCCGGCCTCGTCATTGCCGAAGTCGGCGCCTGGAGCAACCCGATCAGCCCGGACGAGAAGACGCGCCGCGAAGCGATCGAATACTGCAAGAACCAGCTCGCGCTTGCCGACCGCGTCGGCGCGCGGTGCTGCGTCAACATCGCCGGGTCCCGCAACGTGGAAAAATGGGACGGGCCGCACCCGGACAACTTCTCGGACGAGACGTTCGAGCTGATCGTCGAGACGGTGCGCGAGATCATCGACGCGGTGAATCCGACGCGCACGACGTTCGCGCTCGAGACGATGCCGTGGGTGTTCCCGGATTCGGCGGATTCGTATCTGGCGCTCATCAAGGCGATTGACCGGAAGGCGGTCTCCGTCCATTTCGACCCGGTCAACATGATTTCGAGCCCGCGCGTTTATTACCGGAACGGCGAGATGATCCGCGACTTCGTGAAGAAGCTCGGTCCGTACATCACGAACTGCCACGCGAAGGACATCCGTCTGGACACCCGGCTCACCGTCCATCTCGAAGAAGTTCTGCCGGGCACCGGCGCGCTCGATTACCGGGTGTTCCTGAGCGAAATCGCGAAGCTCGATCCGGATACGCCGATGATCGTCGAGCATCTGAAGACGGAAGAAGAATACCGGCAGGCGAGCGACTACATCCGGCGGACGGCGGCGGAACTGGGCATTGCGCTGTAAGCGGCCGGGCGGCCGCATGCATTGCGCGGACGATCGGGATTTGGAGGAGCAAGACCAGGCATGAGCGGGAACGCGCGGCGGAGAGCCGTTTTCTTCGATCTGGATGACACGTTGTACGACCAGCTGGAACCGTTCCGGACGGCCTTGCGGGTGTTCGGACCCGCGATCGGACGAATTTCGGAGGAGAACTTGTACCGCAGGTTCCGCCACCACAGCGACGCGCTGTGGGAACCCTATTGCGCGGGCAGGCTGCCTCTGGATGCGATGCGGGTCGAACGGATTCGGAGAGCGCTCGCCGAATTCGGGGTTGAAGCGGAAGAAGGCGATTGCCGCAAATTTCAGGAAGCGTACCAGGAAGGGCAGTACCGGATCCGGCTGCATCCCGGCGCGGAAGCGTGTCTCGGCGAGCTTGAGGCGGCCGGCTGTCTGCTCGGCGTCGTGACGAACGGCCCCGGCCCTCATCAGGCCCGGAAGCTCGAGGCGCTCGGCATCGAGCGGTTCATTCCGCGGACGCGCTGGTTCATCTCCGGCGAGATCGGGATTGCGAAGCCCGATCCGGCGCTGTTCGCCCACGTCAACCGGGTGACGGGGACGAGGCCGGAGACCAGCGTGCTGGTGGGCGACTCGCCGGTCAACGACGTCGAAGGAGCGGCGGGTGCGGGATGGCGCACCGTCTGGTTCAATGCCCGGGGAAGCGCGGCGGAGCCGCGGCCGGCAGCGGATTTGACCGCCGATGGTTTCACGGATCTGGCGCGGCGCATCCTCGGTCTGCTTGCGCAACCTCGACCGGAACGAGAATGAATATCCTACATTTGTCCATGTACGGCTGGCAACCCTCCATTTCTGTCCCGTGCCGGAAATGCCATAATGGTATCGGGAAAAGCCCGACAATTGTCACCATGGAGGCTGGACGATCATGGCCATTCAGTACGACGCATCCCGCCGTCTGTTCCATCTGCAGACGGATGACACCAGCTACGCCATCCAGATTGCGCATGGAGGCTATCTGGCCCATGTTTACTGGGGAGCGCGCGTGAGGGGGCTCAAGCTGGACAAGCTGCTTGAGTTCAAAACCCGGGCGTCCTTCAGCCCGACGACGATCAAGGATATCCCCGAGCTCTCGCTGGATACGCTGCCGCAGGAATATCCGGGATACGGCACATCGGATTTCCGCCATCCGGCCTATCAGGTGAAATTCGCCGACGGTTCGACCGCTTCGGAACTGGTGTACGACAGCCACCGGATCGTGCCCGGCAAGCCGAAGCTGCCCGGACTGCCCGCGACCTACGTCGAGCGGGAAGACGAAGCCGAGACGCTGGAGATCACGATGAAAGATCCGGCTTCCGGGCTTGCGGTCGTGCTCTCCTACACCGTCTTCGAGAAGTGGAACGCCATCGCCCGGTCGGCCCGCCTGATCAACAACGGCAGCACGGCGATCGAGGTGCAGCGGGCGCTCAGCATGAGCGTCGATTTCGCGCACGACCGGTATGACCTGCTGCAGTTGTCCGGCGCATGGGCGCGCGAGCGCTATGTGCACAGGCGGCCGCTCGTGCCGGGGCTGCAGGCGGTGGAGAGCCGGCGCGGTTCGAGCAGCCACGTGCAGAACCCGTTCGTCGCCCTGCTCGAGCGGGGCGCGGACGAAGACCATGGCGGCGTCTACGGCGTCAGCCTCGTGTACAGCGGCAATTTTACGGCCGGCGTCGAAGTGGACCAGTTCCACTCCCCGCGGCTGTTCATCGGCATCAATCCGTTCGACTTCGGCTGGCGGCTCGAGCCGGGCGAGTCGTTCCAGACGCCGGAAGCGGTGCTTGTCTTCTCGGCGGAAGGGCTCGGCGGCATGTCGCGCAAGTATCACGACTTGTACCGCTCGCGCCTGTGCCGCGGCACGTTCCGCGACAAGACGCGTCCGATTCTCGTGAACAACTGGGAAGCGACGTACTTCAATTTCGACGCCGACAAGATCGAGGCGATCGCCCGCGCGGGCAAGGAGCTCGGCATCGAGCTGTTCGTGCTTGACGACGGCTGGTTCGGCAAGCGCGACAGCGACAATTCGTCGCTCGGCGACTGGTTCGTCGACCGGCGCAAATTGCCGAACGGCCTGGAAGACCTCGTCCAGCGCGTGCGCAATCTCGACATGCAGTTCGGCCTCTGGTTCGAGCCGGAGATGGTGTCGCCGGACAGCGAGTTGTACCGCGCGCATCCGGAATGGTGCCTGCACATCGAAGGGCGCCGCCGCACCGAGGCGCGCCAGCAGCTCATTCTGGACCTGTCGCGCGAGGACGTGCAGGACTATATCGTGAAGACGATCTCCGGCATTCTCTCGAGCGCGCCGATCACCTATGTGAAGTGGGATATGAACCGGAACATGACGGAGATCGGCTCGGCGAAGCTGCCGCCGGAGCGCCAACGGGAAACGGCGCATCGCTACATGCTCGGTTTGTACAGCGTGCTGGAGCGGATCACGTCGGCGTTTCCGCACGTGCTGTTCGAGAGCTGCTCGGGCGGCGGGGGACGTTTCGATCCGGGGATGCTCTACTACATGCCGCAGACGTGGACGAGTGACAACACGGACGCGATCTCGCGGCTCAAGATCCAGTACGGCACGAGCATCGTCTATCCGGTCAGCGCGATGGGCGCGCATGTGTCCGCCGTGCCGAATCATCAGGTCGGCCGGGTGACGCCGCTCGAGACGCGCGGCCACGTCGCTCTCTCCGGCAACTTCGGATACGAGCTGGATCTGACGAAGTTCACCGAAGAAGAGAAGGAGATCGTCAAGGCGCAGATCGCGCTGTACAAAGAAATCCGCCATCTCGTCCAGTTCGGCGACTTCTACCGGCTGCTCAGCCCGTTCGAAGGCAACGCGGCGGCCTGGATGTTCGTCGCGAAGGACAAACGGGAAGCGTTCGCCGTCTATGTGCAGATTCTGCAGGAACCGTATGCGCCGCTTGACCGTTTTCGGCTGAAGGGGCTCGATCCGAACCTCGATTATGAACTGGACCGGGACGGCCTGGTGTACGGCGGCGACGAGCTCATGAACGCCGGGATGCCGGTGCCGCAGTTTCACGGCGATTTCCGCAGCCGCGTCTACCGTCTGCGCGCGAAATAACGGCTGCTGGTGTGACAAAATCAGGTCATGCCGTTTGCCCTGCAACTTTTACGGCAACACTTTCGTCGAAAAGACGGAGGTGCTGAAATGACAACCAAGCGCAAAATCAGGTTGGTATTGCTGGCAGCCGCTCTGACGGCGGCGATGGCGATGACCGCATGCTCGGACAACAACGGCAATGCCGGCAAAGGCGGCGCGCAAAACAACGGAACACCGCAGAATGAAGCGCCGCAGCAGGATAACGGCCAGACGGACGACGGGGGACAGACGGAACTGAAGGAAGGATCGGGCATTTATATCGGCCAGATCGATCCGCATTCGATCGAGATTGAAGTCGGCGGCACGCCGGTCGTGTTCCAGCTCGGTGAAGGCGTCGCGGACGTGCTCGAGGGCCTCAACCCGAACGATCCCGTCCAGTTCAAATATACGGAACAGCCCGTGGAAGGCGACGACACGCTGAAGGTGCTGACCATCACCGAACTTTCGCGCTCGGAAGGCGCGGGCGCCGGCGAAGATGCCGCCCGGCTTCCCGAGACGAAGGAGCTGGACGTCGAGCTGGAAGGCATGCCGGAGAAACGTGAAGCGACGAAAGCGGTCGGTTCCGGCTACGCCATTTACGTTTTCCCGCAATTCACCTTCGACCCGGAGACGAACCGGATGAGCATGAACGTCGATTCGAATTACTATGTCGATATCGAGAAGCTGCCGGCCGGCTATGATCCGGATGAAATCCGGAACGCGGGCGAAGCTTGGGTGAAAGAAGGCGCGGGAACGGTCGAGGAATGGACGGGCGACCGGATCTACAAGCAGATGCAGGGCACTTCCCTGTACTTGACCGGTCAGAAGACCGGATTGACCCGGACGTTCGTCGTGAAGACGATCGACGGCGCGGATTATGCATTGAAGTTCAATCAGCCGCAGGGTGAAGCTTCGGAAGGATTTCTGCCGCTTGCCTTTGCGTCGGTGAATTCCATCGTGAACACGAGCCGTTAAAGAAACGGTTGTCAGGAATGCCGTTTCGCCTTGACGGACAAGGCGAAACGGCTTTTCCTGTGGCATACATACCTGGGAGGGACTCATGGCATGAGAACGATCAAGATCGGCATTATCGGCAGCGGCGGAATCGCGCGGGCGCACGTGGAAGCCTACAAGCAGCTCCCGTACGTCGAAGTGGCGGCGGTGGCGGATGTTGTGCCGGGACGGGCGAAGCAATTTGCCGAGGCGCAAGGGCTGGCGAACGCGGCGGCATTCGATTCGCATGATGAACTGCTCAAGCTGCCGCTTGACGGAGTCAGCATCTGCACGCCGAATGTCGCCCACTATCGGACGACGATCGATTCGCTGCGCGCCGGCAAGCATGTGCTGCTCGAAAAACCGATGTCGGTGACGCTCGCGGAAGCGGTGGATATGGTGGCCGCGCAGAAGGCGGCGGGCACGTTGCTGTCGATCGGTTTTCAGCCGCGCTACGATCCGAACATGAAGCTGCTCAGGGAGATCGTCCAGTCCGGACGTCTCGGCAATATCTACTATGTCGAAGTGGGCGGCGGACGCCGGAGGGGAATGCCGGGCGGCACGTTCATCCGCAAGGAGCTGGCCGGCGCCGGAGCGCTCGCGGACATCGGCTGCTATTCGCTGGACATGGCGCTGAACGCCCTCGGCCATCCGCGGCCGGTGACGGTGTCGGCGTACGCCTCGAACCTTTTCGGCCGGAACCCGAAGTATCATCCCGAAGCGGACAAGTTCGAGGTGGAAGATTTCGGCGTCGCGATGATCCGGTTCGAGAACGATCTGGTGCTGCAGTTCAAAATTTCCTGGGCCATGCACATGGACACGCTCGGTCCGACGCTCTTCCTCGGCACGGAAGCGGGGCTCAAGGTGACGCCGTACGGCACCGGCCCGTGGTCGGGCGCCTGGGACGGCAAAATCGGCTCGATGACGCTCTATCACGATGAATTCGGCACCCATACCCATACGGAGATTCCGCTGATCGAGCACAAGACGAACCTGTTCTTCGAGAAGGTGCGCGATTTCGCCGAAGCGGTGCGGGACGGCAAGCCGGCGCCGATTCCGGGCGAGCAGATTCTCATTCAGCAGGCGATCATCGACGGCGTGCTCCGCTCCGCGGAAGCGAAGCGGGAAGTGGAGATCAAGCTGCCGGAGTAAGCGTTGGACAGTCTGCCGGCGGGCGCGGTGCGGGCCGCTGCGATGCTGCCTGCCGGCGTCCGTCGCCGTCGGCTCTGGCGCCGCTTGCGGCGTTGCGGACCGCCTGCGCGCGTGCGAGGCGGTTTCCGCTGACGGTACGGCCCGTGTCGAAAACGGCCGCAACAGGCGGCAAAACGGCCATAAATGTGGAAACGCTTGCAAAATGTTGTCGCCAACAATCGTCAGAAAAATGCGGCAATTCGTCGATTCGCGCGCTCGCCCGGGAAATAATCATTCGGGAAATACCGATTGCGGGCAACCGGGAACCGGCACTGCGGAAGCGATGGACAAACTTGCGCCGGATGCGCTAACCTTGTATTGGAATACTGCCGGCCGGAGAGGCGGCGGCCGGCAAGAGAAAGGCTGAGCAGAAACGTGAAATTCAGGCCCTGCATCGACTTGCACCAGGGTAAGGTCAAACAAATTGTCGGTGAAACGTTAAACGACAGCGGCCAGGGGTTGGTCGAGAACTTCGTCTCCGAACGCGATCCGGCCTATTATGCGGAGCTCTTCCGAAAGGACGGTCTGACCGGCGGGCATGTGATCATGCTCGGACCGGGCAACGAAGAAGCCGCGGCGGAGGCGCTGGCCGCCTGGCCGGGCGGACTCCAGATCGGGGGCGGCATTACGGCGGACAATGCGGCGGCATGGCTCGAGCGCGGGGCGTCGCATGTCATCGTCACGTCGTATCTGTTCCAGAACGGGCGGCTTCGCGAAGATCATCTCGAGCGGATCGTCAGCGAGGTCGGCCGGGACCGGCTCGTCATCGACCTGAGCTGCAAGCGCAAGGACGGCCGCTGGTACGTTGTGACCGACCGCTGGACCGTGTTCAGCGATTTCGAGCTGAATGAAGCGAATATCCGCGGCCTTGAGCAGCACTGCGCGGAATTTCTCGTGCATGCCGTCGATGTGGAAGGGAAGCGTACCGGCATCCTCGCCGATCTGGCGGAGCAGCTTGCCGCCTGGACGACGATTCCGACCACTTACGCCGGCGGGGCGCGGTCGCTGGACGATCTGGCGTTGTTCCGGAAGCTGACGCAAGGCAAGCTGGACATTACCGTCGGCAGCGCGCTCGATCTGTTCGGCGGCGAACTGAAATACCGCGATGTCGTCGCTTTCTGCCGCGGCGAAATCGAATCATGAGACGGGGGATGGCGCCATGAAATTGAAGCAAGGCCAGAAACTGCTGTTCATCGGCGATTCGATCACGGACTGCGACCGCAGCAAACCGGACGGCGAAGGGCTGTTCGATGCGACCGGCCGCGGCTACGTGACGATTGTCAACGCGCTGCTGACGTCCACTTATCCGGAGCTCGGCATCCGCGTCGTCAACAAGGGGATCAGCGGCAACACGGTGCGCGACCTGAAAGCGCGCTGGGAGACGGACGTCATCGCGCAGCGGCCGGACTGGCTTTCGATCATGATCGGAATCAACGATGTGTGGCGGCAGTTCGACGTGCCGTTCATCAAGGATTGGCACGTGTACATCGACGAATATGAGGCGACGCTGCGCGAACTGGTGCAAAGGACGAAACCGGGCGTAGAGGGGCTCGTCCTGATGACGCCCTTCTACATTGAGCCGAATGAAGCGGATGCGATGCGCGCGGCGATGGACCGATACGGCGCCGTGGTGAAGCGGATCGCCGAAGAGGAGGGGGCGCTGTTTGTCGACACGCAGGCGGCGTTCAATAAGGTGCTCGGGACACTGTATGCCGGCACGCTGGCTTGGGACCGCGTCCATCCGACGCAGGCCGGCCATATGATTCTGGCGCGGGCGTTCCTGAACGCCATCGGTTTCGATTGGTCCAAAATGGCGCAGTAACCGGAGCTCCGAACGATTCGAACGGACGGGAGCGTGTGCCCGAATGAGCCTGTTTCCGCAGCGGATCATGACCGGCCGATTCCGGTCGGTTGTGACCGCTTATTATTTTAAAGAGTGGCGCGGCTACGAGATGGACGACCATACGCATCCGTCGATGGAGATCATGTATGTGATCAGCGGAGCGTGCCGGGTGGAATTCGGTCCCGGCACCGACGGACGGCGTGCGTACGGACTCAAGAAGGGCGAGTTTATCTTCCTCAATGCCGCCGTTCCGCACCGCCTGGTCGTGCCGGAGACGTGCCGGATGCTGAATGTGGAGTTCCGTTTTGCCGAGCGGTCGGGCGGGCTGCCGTCGATCAGCGAGCTGGCGGCGGAAGATCCGGCGCTGGCCTCGCTCATCGCCTGTCCGCGCGATCATCTCGTGCTGCGCGAACCGCATGACATCTACAACGCGCTCAAGGCGCTCGTGCTGGAGCTGGACAATCCGGACGGCCGCGAGCCGCTGGTCCAGATTCTGTTGTCCGAACTGCTGCTTCGCATCGCGGCGCTGCACAAGGAATCGGAAGCGGCGGATGAGCCCGGCGCGGAGCGCTACGTGCGGCAGGCGGCCGCGTTCATGCACGAGCATTACGACCAGCCGCTGCGCATTGCGGACATCGCGGCCAGCGTGAGCCTCCATCCGGTCTACCTGCAGCGGATTTTCAAGCGGTCGACCGGCCAGTCCGTCATGAGCTACCTGACGGCTTTCCGGATGGAGAAGGCGAAGATGCTGCTCCGGCAGACCGACATCCCGGTGGCCGACATTGCGGATTACGTCGGCATCGGCAGCCGGCAATATTTTCACGACTTGTTCAAGAAACATGCCGGCATGACGCCCGCCGCCTACCGCCGTTCATTCGGGACGCAGCGCTACTCGGATATATAAGTTGCGATTACGGACATATTGGCGGTCAAAAGGCTGCGATCGCGATAACGCTTTCGCGCTCCCGTTGGTACAATGGGGATGACGGGCGTGAGCCCGGAGCCAACGAACGGGAGGGCGATTTGCTTGTCATTCAAAGTGGCGTTCATCGGCGCGGGCAGCATCGGATTTACGCGCAGTCTGCTGCGGGATCTGCTGTCGGTGCCGGAATTCCGGAACATCCGCGTTGCGTTTACGGACATCAGCGAACGCAACCTCGAGATGGTGCGCCAGCTTTGCCAGCGTGACATCGACGAGAACGGATTGTCGATCCGGATCGAGGCGACGACCGACCGGCGGGAAGCGCTGAAGGACGCGAAATATGTGCTGAACACGATCCGCGTCGGCGGGCTGGAAGCCTTCCAGACGGACATTGACATCCCGCTCCGCTACGGCGTCGACCAGTGCGTCGGCGATACGCTCTGCGCGGGCGGCATCATGTACGGCCAGCGGGGCATCGCCGTCATGCTGGACATCTGCAAGGACATCCGCGAAGTGGCGGCGAAGGACGCGCTCCTGCTCAACTACGCGAATCCGATGGCGATGCTGACGTGGGCGTGCAACAAATACGGAGGCGTCCGCACGATCGGCCTCTGCCACGGCGTGCAGCACGGCCACAAACAGATCGCCGACGTGTTCGGCCTGAAGAAGGAAGAGGTCGACATCATCTGCGCCGGCATCAACCATCAGACGTGGTACATCCAGATCCGGCACAAGGGCCGCGATCTGACGGGCGAGCTGCTGGAGGCGTTCGAGCGCCATCCGGTATACAGCCGGACCGAGAAGGTGCGGATCGACATGCTGCGCCGGTTCGGCTACTACAGCACGGAGTCGAACGGCCACCTGAGCGAGTATGTGCCTTGGTACCGGAAGCGCCCCGAAGAGATCCGCGACTGGATCGATCTCGGCAGCTGGATCAACGGCGAGACGGGCGGCTACCTGCGCGTCTGCACCGAAGGCCGGAACTGGTTCGAGACGGACTTCCCGAACTGGCTGAAGGAGCCGCCGCTCAAGTTCCGTCCGGAAGACCGGGGCTACGAGCACGGCTCGTTCATCATCGAGAGCCTGGAGACGGGCCGCGTCTATCGCGGACATTTCAACGTCGTGAATGGCGGCGTCATCTCGAACCTGCCGGACGACGCGATCGTGGAAGTGCCGGGCTATGTGGACGCGAACGGCATCTCCATTCCGCATATCGGCGATTTGCCGCTCGGCCCGGCCGCCGTCTGCAATGCCAGCATCAGCGTGCAGCGGCTCGCCGTCGAAGCGGCGGTGCGCGGCGACGACTTCCTGCTGCGCCAGGCGTTCATGATGGACCCGCTCGTCGGCGCGGTGTGCAATCCGAAGGAAATCTGGCAGATGGTCGACGAGATGCTTGTCGCACAGGAGCAATGGCTGCCGCAATACAAGGAGGCGATCGCGGCGGCGAAAGCGCGGCTCGAAGCCGGTCGGGCGGCGGGCACGCTCATTCCGACGCGCGACTATCAAGGCGCGGCGCGGCTTAAAGTGAAGACGGTCGAAGAGATGGAGCGCGACCGCGAAGCGGCGACGAAGAACGCGGCCGCGGCGGACAAGGGGCAGGACCGCGAGAAGGCGAAGCACTAGAAGCTGTGGCCGATGCCGAACTCGTCGGACGGCGCGCCGGTTGCGCCGCGCTGCCGGTACTCCATCGGCGTGCAGCCGAACCGCTGCTTGAACACCGTGTTGAAGTAGCTCATATTGTTGAACCCGACTTCATAAGCGATGTTCATGATCTTCTTGTCGGTGGAGCGGAGCAGGATCGCGGCCTGCCGGACGCGGTACAGGTTGATGTACTCCACCGGGGTCGCCGCCGTGATCCGCTTGAAGAAGCGGCAGAAGTATGCTTCGCTCATCGACACGGTCGAGGCGAGCTCGCGAAGCCGGATCGGCTCGGCATAATGGCGCTCGATATATTCGAGCGCCTCTTTGATGCGCTCCGTCTGCTGGTCTGCGCCCGCGCGGCGCGTCTGCTCCGTGCGGGAAGCGAGCCGGAGCAGGAGCGAGACGCATGTCTGGAGCATGCCGCGGACGGCCAGCTCGTACCCGTGCGGTCTCGCCCGGTCAATTTCAAACAATTGCTTCAAGATATCCAGCAAGGCGGCGCTGTCCCCGTTCATCCGGTCGAGATGGACGGGGACTTCGTATTGCCGTTCCAGCAGCGGGCGGATATACCGCTGGTGGAAGAGATCGGGGGCGCTGCCCGACAGCAGATCCGCATGGAACACGGCGGCGGAGAAGGAACAGCCCTCCTCGCCGGCCACCGAGCCGGAGTGCAATTCGCCGCTGCCGACGAAGATCGCTTCGCCGGCTGACACCGCATAGTCCATCGTCCCCACGCGAAGGTTCGCCCGGCCTTCCGTTACCATGAAAAATTCCAGCTCGTCGTGCCAATGCAGATCAAGCAGCGGCTGATCCGGCGGACAATGGAAATGATACATCCTGACCGGAAAAGCGGGACTGCCGTGCCGGCGGGCTTCCTTCAGCAGCGCTTTGTTCATCGGGATGATCCTCCTTGGGACGTTCCGGAGCAAATTAGTCAAAATCGTGATATAATCAGACAAAAATCATGGATGAAGGCGTTATCAGACGACAATATCATTATAGACAGAGCAAGGGAGGGATCGCAAATGAAGTTTACCGACGGTTATTGGATGGTGCGCAAAGGCGTCGAAATTCAATATCCGACCGAAGTGCGTGACGTGGCGGTCCATGACGGCGCCGTGTCCGTGTACAATGCGACCAAGTTCGTTCGCACCAAAGGCGACACGCTGAACGCCGCGCTGCTCACGTGCGAAATCAGCTCGCCGCTGCCGGACGTTCTTCGCGTGAAGTGGTACCATCATGCGGGATTGCGGGAGAAGGGGCCTCGTTTCACTATCAACGCGGATGTGAACCACAAGGCGGAGATCGAGCGGCACGAAGATCATGTAACGGTCAGAAGCGGCCGCCTGACGGCGCGGATCAAGCAGCCGGCCTGGGGATTGGAGTTTTTCTACGACGATCGCCGCATCACCGGAACCGGTGCAAAAGGCGCGGGCTACATTCTTGATCACGGCAAACCGTACTTCCGCGAAATGCTCGATCTCGGCGTCGGCGAACTGGTTTACGGTCTCGGCGAACGGTTCACCCCGTTTCTCAAGAACGGACAAGTCGTCGACATCTGGAACGAGGACGGCGGCACGGCCAGCGAGCAGGCGTACAAGAACGTGCCGTTCTATCTGTCGAGCGGCGGCTACGGCGTGTTCGTGAACCATCCGGAGCGCGTCTCTTTCGAGATCGCGTCCGAAATCGTCTCGAAGGTCGGCTTCAGTGTCGAAGGCGAATCGCTCGAGTATTTCATCGTGGGCGGCGAGACGCTGAAGGATGTGCTGGACAACTATACGAAGCTGACCGGCCGGCCGGCGCTGCCGCCGGCGTGGTCGTTCGGGCTGTGGCTGACGACGTCATTCACGACGGATTATGACGAGACGACGTGCAACAGCTTCATCGACGGCATGGCCGACCGGAACATTCCGCTGCACGTCTTCCACTTCGACTGTTTCTGGATGAAGGAATACCAATGGTGCGATTTCGAATGGGATCCCGCCGTGTTCCCCGATCCGGAAGGGATGCTGAGACGGCTCAAGGCGCGCGGCCTCCACATCTGCGTCTGGATCAATCCGTACATCGCGCAGAAATCGCCGCTGTTTAAAGAAGGGATGGAGCGCGGCTACCTCGTCAAGCGGCCGAACGGCGACGTCTGGCAATGGGATATGTGGCAGGCGGGCATGGGCCTCGTCGACTTTACGAACCCGGATGCGGTGCGCTGGTATCAAGGCAAGCTGAGAAGACTGCTTGACATGGGCGTGGATTGCTTCAAGACGGATTTCGGCGAGCGGATTCCGACCGACGTCGTCTGGTTCGACGGCTCCGATCCGCAGAAAATGCACAACTATTACACGCATCTTTACAATAAGGCGGTATTCGAACTGCTCGAGCAATACCGGGGCAAGGGCGAAGCGATGCTGTTCGCCCGCTCGGCGACGGCCGGCGGCCAGATGTATCCGGTCCACTGGGGCGGCGACTGCTCGGCGAACTACGATTCGATGGCCGAGACGCTGCGCGGCGGCCTGTCGCTCGGCCTCAGCGGCTTCGGATTCTGGAGCCACGACATCAGCGGCTTCGAACGCACGGCGCCCGCCGACATTTACAAGCGCTGGGTCGCCTTCGGACTGCTCTCCTCGCACAGCCGCCTGCACGGCAATGAATCGTACCGCGTCCCGTGGCTGTTCGACGAGGAGTCGGTCGATGTGCTCCGTTTCTTCACCGAGTTGAAATGTACGCTCATGCCGCATCTTTTCACCTATGCGGTCGAAGCGAAGGAGCGCGGCCTGCCGATGATGCGCGCGATGGTGCTCGAGTTCCCGGACGACCCGACGTGCCACTATCTCGACCGGCAATACATGTTCGGGGAGCGGCTGCTTGTCGCGCCGATCTTCAATGACCGGGGCGAAGTGCTGTACTATGTGCCGGAAGGGCGCTGGACGAATCTGTTGACCGGCGAGACGGTCACCGGCGGCAAATGGTACCGCGAGAAGCACGGCTACATGTCGCTTCCGCTGCTCGTCCGTCCGAACTCGTTGATTGCCATCGGCGCGAACAACCAGCGGCCGGACTACGATTATGCGGACAACGTGACGTTCCATCTGTTCGAGCTGGAAGACGGTCAGACGGCCAAAGCGGTCGTTCACGATCTGCAAGGCCGTCCGGTTCTGACCGTCAGCGCATCCCGCACCGGCGGCAACATCGAAATTGCAGCGGATGGCGCCGTAAAACCGTGGCACGTCGTGCTGCGCGGCATCCAAGGTACGCCGTCGGTTGAAGGCGCATCGGCGGAAGCGACGCCTCAAGGGATAAAGCTGTCACCGGCTGCCGGCGCGTCCCGCGTCAGAGTTGAAATCCAGCATTGATGTGCTGATGACATTCAAACCCGCGCCAGCATGAACACATGAAGGCGCGGGTTTTTGTTGTCTGTGTGATTGGGACGTTCGACCATTGCTCGGGGACAGTGCAAACACATATCGGGAAAACCCGGGTGGGCAGGCGGATTCTGCTTTGAATGCCGAGCATCGGGGCTTGATTTGAGCGGCATTTTTACTTATTATCCTAAATTTCGAAAGCCCGTAATATCAAACGCTGTATATAGTGGAACTGCCAAACTAGCTGTAAGAATGTGGCGATTTCCCAGTTCGTTCGGTTCAAGTCAACATTATGTGGATACACTTTCCCCCTCCCCAATGAAGAGGCTGCGATTTCTTCCATGTTAAATTTAGGGTTTTCTCATTCCAAAAGTGCGATCCTGGCTTCTATTCGTTGCCATGCATACCGGTTTGCAAAGTCTTTCGCCAGCTTGAGAATGATGTTGCGGCTATGCCGAATAATCGTTGCTGCGCAATGGAAGAACTCT